>Ga0207021_1008_pt1 | contig 72107 bp, 88 predicted proteins | sample Alteio_BWMinCont_49_FD_153496 | JGI IMG/M metagenome (GOLD analysis project Ga0207021, IMG submission 153496) | Enriched cells from forest soil in Barre Woods Harvard Forest LTER site, Petersham, Massachusetts, United States -... | ecosystem: Environmental > Terrestrial > Soil > Temperate forest >... | reverse complement strand
ATTTCCCGCGCCAGCGTTTCCAACAGTCCGGCCTATCCAAAGAAACTGCCCATCGTGCTGATCGCGACGCTGGCGACGCTGTTGCTCTGCGCCGGCTCAATCGTGACCGGTGAATTGCTCCGCATGACCGCGCCGATGGCAATGGCTGCGCTTGCCCCTTCGGCGCCCGCGCGCGTGGCCGAGGTGGCGGTAGCCGACGACCCCGGCCGGCCAGAGCCCGTTGTCGAACCTCTCCGCGATGCGCCGGCTCCGGATGTTCCCGACCGGCCTGCCGAAATCGTACGGCTTGTCGCGGGTCTGCAAGACGCCCCTGTTAGCGCGCGAAAGATTACCGTGCTGGGCACGGCCCCGAGCGAGAGTACCACGCTCACGGCTTTGTCGATCGCACGTATCATGTCCGACCGGGCCAGGGTCGTCCTGGTTGGACTTGCGTCATCGCCAGTCATCGCGGCGATGTCTGTCGATTCGCAGGCGCCGGGACTAGCTGAATTGATGTCGGGTGAAGCCTCGTTTGGCCAGATAATCACCAGGGATCGCCTGTCGCGGGTTAACCTCGTTGGCGCCGGACGGCCTGGCGCCGATCGCAGCTTGTTGCAGTCACCAAGGCTTGGTCTTGCGATCGACGCCCTGCTGAGGGTCTACGAACATGTGGTGCTCGACGCAGGCGCCGCGTCCGATCTGCCCGCGGAACTGTTGTTCGCGCAGGCCCATGCAGTGGTGGTACCGGACGCTTCAATGGCCGTAGGGGCGAGAGCTGTTATGCGCGACCAGCTCAAGGCAGTCGGTTTCAGTGCAGTGACGATGCTGACCAGGCCCGCGATGCCTTCCGAAGTCGTCGCTCCAGCGCTGCGTGTCGTGGCGGCCTGAGGGCTAAGACACTGCGCGTCGCAGTCCCCGCGCCGCCTGCAGAAGCGCGGGGCTGTGCTTGACGAAATATTTGGCGCGATTGACGCCCGACATCACAGCCGCGCCGACCGCGCCGCGCGGGCTGAGCGGAACAAAACAATCGAAAATGGACTCATCGGCCTTGCAGAAGAGCCTCTTGTAACCGTCGGATCCGACACCGAGATCGAATGCACGATATCCGCGCTCGGCGCAATGGTCGATGATGTGGCTGATCAGGATCAGGCCGGGACTGTGACGCGAATTTGCCGATACCGTATAGGTGTTGAACATCAACGAGAAGCGATCACCATCGGCGACGCCGGCGAAAATCGCGATGACCTCGTCGTCGCATTCAAGCGCATGGATCTGTAGTACGCGCTCGCCATTTGCCAAACGCTTCATGCAGGCGTCGCGAACGAAATTTTCGACGCCTGGCTCTTCGAATACATTGGGAAGCCTCTGCGCCGCCATCCGCTGCGGCTTGATCCGGAAAAATGCGTCGAGCAGCCGCGTGACGTCGGTATCGTCGGAAGCGACGAAGTATCGATAGCCCGGCAGCTTCTTTAGCCTGCGTTCTTTGCTTTTCAGGCGTCCAGGCAACGATGGGCCGACGCGCGCGGTTGGCGAGGCGCCTGCGACCAGCCTCATCACAGGACAGCCGTTCACGGAAGTCTGATGCGGTAACAGGGTCATCGGGTTGCGCTGGTTTTGCCACTTCAGCGGCTGGCGATAAAGGGCCAGAACGTCAGCTTCGGCGCGTTGCCGTATGGCTGAAACCAAAACCTCGAGATCGGCGCGCTTTGCTTCCGTGACAAAATCGCGATCCCATAGCGCCATGTTGAAAGTCGCATGCTTGCCGCCCATGAAACTTGCGATGCGAATTCCGCGCGCCTCATTGAGCCCCAGAGGAAGCAGCAGCAGCGGCCTGCGTTCACGATCATAGGCTATGACGACGAACGGGCGGAATCCTTCGCGGCTTCCGACCTGCCGTTGCCAGAGGGAAAGGAAATCGAAACGCTGAAAGGGAGTGGCGAAGCGATGCAGGGTCTCGAGACTGCGCCAGGTCGGTTCGGCCTGGTCGAAGTCGTCGAAAAATTCGACTTCAGCGATACGGCTTGTCTTCGACCAGACCGGTTCGTCCGCCGTGCGGCCTTCGATCGCGGCAGCCAGGGTCATCGAAAACCTGTCTACAGGAAATTATTTACACTTCTCACTTGAGGCGACCTTTGCAAAGAAATGTCAACAAAGGGTAATGACAAGCTGGCCGAAGGAAGGTGGAAACCGACTGCAATTGCGCTCTCCCGGGCCTCAAGAAGAGCCGGGGTCACCCAGCACCCGCCAAAACCGGCATTGTGCGTTCAAATCGTGCTGAAAGGCGAGACATTGTCTTCCGATCCCCGATTTTTGTCGAACCTGAAGCTGGAACTCGCCTATTTCAGCGGTCGCGCCTGGTTGAACCGGCGCGGAGCCGGCGTCATCCTTCGGTTCGAGCGCGTTCGCCCGCAGCGTCGGGCGCGCTTCCAGCCCCTGAGATCGCACGAAATCACACCCGAATTTCTTGATCGAACCATTCGCGCGCTGAAACGGTGGCGATACGACATCGTTTCCATGAATGAAGTCCGCAGGCGGACGGTGACGTTGGCGGGGCGTGGACGCTTTGTCTGTCTGACGTTCGACGGTGGTTACAAGGATTTGATCTCGTCGGCTTACCCAGTGTTGTCGCGGCACGGCGTTCCCTTCACGGTCTATCTGCCAACCGCATTTCCGGACGGGATCGGCGAAGCCTGGTGGCTGGCGCTTGAACAGGTGATCGCGCGCGAGAGCCGACTTAGCCTCGTCATGGATCGGCAAGAGCGGCGGTTCAATATCCCGGGCGCAGCAGAAAAACATCAGCTGTATGAATTTCTGTTTCGATGGATGCGTACGCTATCGCCATCGGACCTTTCAGCCGCGATCAGGGACCTCTGCACGCGTTACACCGTCGACCTCGCGGCGTTGTCACGCGCGGCCTCGCTCGACTGGATGGATTTGACGAAGCTTGCGGCCGACCCTTTGGTGACGCTTGGGTGCGCAACCGTCAATTATCCGGTTTTGTCGAACCTGAAGGACGCGGCGGTGTTGCGGGAAATGACCATGGGCAGAGCGGTCGCCGAGGCCGCGTTTCGACGTGAGGTCCTGCATTTCGCCTATCCATTCGGCGATAGCGCATCATGGCATCACAAACACGCCGTGATGGTGGAGGAGGCCGGATTCGTCAGTGCCGTATCTGCGATCCCGGGTGTGGTCGAAGCGGAAGGCCGGACCGGCCTCTATGCACTTCCGCGGGTTAGCTGGGATGGCCGCCGGCGCTCGCTTCGTGCGATGCGCGTGATCCTGTCGGGTGCCACCTTTCCTCTCGCAAGGTCCGCAACGTTCAAAGATAGCTAGTCATTCGCATCCCGTTGCGGCCGATGCCCGCTTCACCCGCGGTCGGGCCGCGACATCCAGCTCACAATCGGCATGGCCGGAAGCACCCAGCCGATGCCAGCAACGACATAGAAAACGGCTTGCAGCAACCCGGAGTTGGCAAGCCACGGTGTCTGCGCGGCGGTCATTCCCAACAGCGACCACACGACGACCAGAAGCAATAAGGCAATGGTCCCAAGGAATTTGCGGGTGCGTATCTTCATGGCGGAAATATGCAGCTTGCAGCCGATGCGTGCCTTGCGCGAGAGAAGGGGCGGACTATAAAGTGCGCGCAAATTCAATCAAGCGCAGCACCATGGCCGCAATGACAACCAATCAGATCCGGCAGGATCGCCTTGTTCGCGCGTGGCTCGGTCTTGTCGCCGCGTTGATCACGATCATGGTGTTGGTTGGCGGCGCCACGCGTCTGACCGAGTCGGGACTTTCGATTGTCGAATGGAAACCCGTCACGGGGGTGCTGCCGCCGCTCAATCAGGAGCAATGGACGACAGCTTTCGAGGGCTACAGGACCATTCCGCAATACCGGCAGCTCAATGCCGGAATGAGCCTTGACGAGTTCAAGACGATCTTCTGGTGGGAGTGGAGCCACCGATTGCTGGGTCGCGCGACCGGCGTGGCTTATCTCCTCCCGTTCCTCTGGTTTCTGTGGCGCGGAGTTTTGGCCACGGAGGTTCGGCGGCGGCTGTGGCTGATCTTCGGTCTCGGCGCGCTGCAGGGCGCGGTCGGTTGGTGGATGGTGGCGTCAGGGCTTTCGCAGCGGGTTGAGGTTTCCCAGTATCGGCTTGCCACCCATCTGCTGCTGGCGCTCGTTATTTTCGCATCCATCGTCTGGACGCTGCGTCGCATCGCGGTGCGGACGCCGTCCGATGCATCACCCCGGCTGAGATTGTCGGCCATCAGCTTGCTGGCGCTGACCTTCGTGCAGATTTACCTGGGCGCGCTGGTTGCCGGCCTTCGTGCCGGAAAGATTTACAACACATGGCCTGACATCGATGGGGCGTTCATTCCGTCCGCGGCGCGGCTTTTCTTCGAGACACCATGGTGGCGCAACCTGTTCGAAAACACGCTGACGGTTCAATTTGAACATCGCATGGTCGCCTACGCGTTGTTGATTGTGGCGGCATTGCATGTGGTCGAAGTGGTTCGCGCAAGGGCGGGCCGATCGACCGTCAACGGTGCGCTTTGGCTATTGGGAGCGGTTATCCTGCAAGCGACACTCGGCATACTGACGCTGCTCAACCAGGTTCCGATTGACCTCGCACTCGCCCATCAAGCCACAGCCATAGCGGTCCTGACGCTGGCGGTCTTGCAGGCGGAGCGTTTGGTTCACCGGGTCGAACCGGCACCGCGTGGGATCGTCCGGCCGGTCACACAAGGCAGTTGAGCGAGATCAACAAGCTCTAACAATAACCGTAGACGCCACAGGCATAGGGCAGGCGATACCAATAGCTGAGGTTGGGGCCGCCGTAGTAGGGATGATATTCGTAGGAATGTTGCGATCCGTAATAGCCGGGAAGGGTCGAGGAACCGGGAAGAAGCGGGGTGGAGGGTGGAATCCGGATATAGGGAAATCTTTCGTCCGGAGTAAACAGGAGGTCGGATTCGGTTTCGACATAGGCTGGCCGGCCGTAAGTCGGCGGCGCCTTGCCGTAAACGCCCGCACCCCTGGGCAAATCGGCGGCAAAAGCCGAGCCGACGACGAGTGCTACAGCCGCAAACGGCATCATCCAGCGCAACATGGTTCTGCTCCGAATCATCTCTCATGATTCACTGCCACGTTATGGCCGAAGGAGTGTTAACGAGAACCTCGAAAGTGGTGGTCTCGACAAAAGATCGGGAGCTGTTGTCGTCAAACCGTATCGCCGATTATCAGGGGGGTGCCGTTACAGCCCGTCGCAATGGCGCCAAATAACGAGCGTCGTTCAAGCGTTCAACGCCTGATCGAGGTCGGCAATCAGATCTTCCTTGTCTTCGATTCCGATTGACAGCCGCACGACATCGGGCGCGGCGCCGGATTTGATCTTGGCGGCATCATCGAGCTGGCTGTGGGTGGTGGAAGCCGGATGAATCACCAGCGAGCGGGTGTCGCCGACATTGGCCAGATGCGAAAACAGTTTCAGCTTCGAGACCAGGCTTACTCCTGCGTCGTAGCCGCCCTTGAGGGTGAAGGTGAACACCGCGCCTGCGCCCTTGGGCGCGTATTTGCGCGCCAGGTTGTTATACTTGTCGCCGAGCAGTCCGGCGTAATTCACTGACGCGACGGCGGGATGGCTCGAGAGCCATTCGGCAATCGCTTTGGCATTCTCGCAATGTTTCTGCATGCGCAAAGGCAGCGTTTCGATACCGGTAAGAATGAGAAACGCGTTGAAAGGCGAAATCGCCGGACCGAGATCGCGCAGGCCAAGCACACGGCAGGCGATCGCGAAGGCGAAATTTCCGAACGTCTCCTGAATCTTGATGCCGTGATATTCCGGCCGAGGCTCGCTGAGCATCGGGTATTTGTTATCCCTCGACCAGTCGAAGGTTCCACCGTCGACGACGATACCGCCAATCGAGTTGCCGTGGCCGCCCAGAAATTTCGTCAGCGAGTGAACGACGATATCGGCACCATGGTCGATCGGACGGATCAGATACGGCGTTGCCAGCGTGTTGTCGACGATCAGGGGAACGCCGGCCTTGCGGGCAACCGCGGCGACCGCCTCGATGTCGGTGATACTGCCTCCGGGGTTGGCAATTGATTCGATGAAGATTGCCTTGGTATGTGGCGTTACCGCGCGCCCGAAGCTTTCGATATCGTCGGGGTCGGCCCACACCGCGTTCCATCCAAAACTCTTGAAGGCATGGGTGAACTGGTTGATCGATCCGCCGTAAAGTTTGCGCGCTGCGATGAATTCGTCACCGGGGTTGAGCAGCATCTGAAAGACCACGACCTGCGCGGCATGCCCGGAAGCGGTGGCCAGTGCGGCTGTGCCACCTTCAAGGGCTGCCACGCGCTCCTCCAGCACCGCCTGGGTCGGGTTTCCAATTCGCGTGTAGATATTGCCGAATGCCTGCAGGCCGAACAGGGATGCTGCGTGGTCCGCGTCGTTGAATACGAACGACGTGGTTTGATAGATCGGCGTCGCCCGGGCACCCGTAGTGGGATCGGGTTGGGCGCCTGCGTGCACGGCGAGGGTAGAGAAGCCGGGTGGACGATCGTTCATATCAACTCCGTTAACTTTTTGCTTTGCGAACCCGTTCGCCATGCTGGTGTCTGCGTCGTTCTCGGTCAAGGCGGCCTTACCTCCTTGAAACGCTCCATCCAACTCGGCTGGTGTGAAATTGCTCACGTCAGGGGCGGTCGTTCCTGTTCTTGGTGGCGCGATCGGACGCCGCGGTCTGGCCTCCGCCGACACTCATACGGCCGAGAGAAAGCTGCTGCACGCCTTGTGTCGGCAGCGGCGCGCGCTTGGAGCTCAGCGTGCGCGAATTCACTCCCATCCAGGAAATTTCCGAGGACAGCCTTCCATATTCGATCTTCGGACAGCGGTTCATCACGACCTTGAGGCCAGCAGCCTCGGCTTTTTCGGCCGCTGCATCGTCGCGCGCGCCAAGCTGCATCCAGATCACTTTTGGCAACGGTACCATCCTCAGCGCTTCCTCGACCACCGGCATGATGTGGCTTGAATTGCGGAAGATATCGACCATGTCCACCGTGCGGCCGACGTCGAGCAGCGAGGCCACGAATGGCTTGCCGAGCAGGCTTTTGCCAACGTGGCCGGGATTGACGGGGATCATGTCGTAGCCGCGCTGGGCGAGATATTTGAAGGCAAAGTAACTCGGCCGAATATTCACCGGTGAGGCGCCGACCATGGCGATGCATTTCACGCCATTGAGAATTGAGCGGATATAATTGTCGTCGTAAGCGTCATGATTCATCGGCGGCGGTTCACATCCAGCAAGTCCTGCCTGGCATTGATACTCGATTTTTTGCGAGTTGGTGCAGAATTCAAGTCTCGCGACGCCTGATGTCTGGCCTCGCCCGGGAGGGACGCCCGCTACTTGTCGCGCCATTTCGGTTCGCGCTTTTCGATGAAGGCACCAATTCCTTCCTCGGCGTCGCGCGCCATCATGTTTTCGGTCATCACCTCCGCCGCATAACGATAGGCGCCTGCAAGGCTCATTTCTGCCTGACGGTAGAACGCTGTCTTCCCAATCTTGATCGTATAGGCGGATTTGCGCGCAACCTTTTGGGCGAGCTCGATCGCCTCGTCCCGCTCGGTGCCGGCAGCAACGACGTGGTTGACAAGGCCAATATCACGCGCCTTCGCCGCTGAAATCGGCTCACCTGTAAGCAGCATTTCCATAGCCAGCTTGCGTGGAACGTTGCGTGAAAGAGCGACCATCGGCGTCGAGCAAAACAGTCCGATGTCGACGCCGGGCGTTGCAAACGTGGCGGCCTCGGAGGCTATCGCCAGATCGCAGCTCGCAACGAGCTGGCAGCCGGCCGCGGTGGCAACCCCCTGGACCGCGGCGACCACCGGTTTCGGCAAATGCACGATCGCCTGCATCATGGTACTGCAGGCCGTCATGATCTCGGCAAAATAGGCGCGGCCGCGATCAGCGTCGGCGCGCCGGGCCGTAAGCTCCTTCATGTCGTGCCCGGCGGAGAAGGCCGATCCATTGGCTGCAATCACGACTGCACGCACGGCGGCGTCATCCTGGAATTCCCGGAGCGCAGTGTCGAGTTCCGCGATCAGGGCTTCGGAAAGGCTGTTGCGGGCTTCGACCCGATTGAGTGTGAGCACGGCGACGCCGCCATTCATTTCGCGCAGAAGGACAGGTGATGGTGGCGCGCTAGCGCGCGCGGTTTGGCTCGTCATCGGCTTATCCAGTTGGTATCCACCTGATATCCATTTGGGCTGGCGGATCAGCTTAATGTAACAGGCGCCATGAGGCGAGGGCAGGTAAGGCAAGGAACATGGCAATTGCAAAAATGAGCGTGGCGGACCTGGAACGGTTCCTTCGTGCCGAATTCCCCCAGGCATTCAGTGATGGCGAGATCAGAATCGAGAGCGCCGATGGCGCCACTTGCCTTTTGCGGCAGCCATACACCGAGCGGATGCTGCGTCCCGGCGGGACCATATCGGGACCCACGTTGATGGCCCTGGCCGATTTCGCCATGTATGTGGTGCTGCTGTCCGCGATTGGCCCGGTAGGGCTTGCAGTAACCACCAATCTGAACATCAACTTCCTGCGCAAGGGCGCGCCGGGGAAGGATGTGCTTGCGGAAGCGAAGCTTTTGAAGTTGGGCCGGCGGCTTGCCGTGGGCGAGGTCAACCTCCTCTCGGGTAGCTCGCCCGATCCGATTGCCCACGTTACCGCGACTTATTCCATTCCGAATGCTTAGGGTTTTTACAGGTATTATAACACCAACATCTTAACTAATTGTTTTAATTAGTAAATTTACTTGAAATTGGCATTGACGATGGTGGAGGACCGCTTTAGAAACCGCGCAGTCCGGCGCCAACGCGCTCTCCTTTTTTCACGGATTGTCTCATGAAAACGTTTTCGGCCAAGCCAGCCGAGGTGACGAAGAAGTGGGTGCTCATCGACGCCAAAGGTTTGGTGGTCGGACGCCTCGCTTCACTGGTCGCGATGCGCCTTCGCGGCAAGCACCTTCCGACCTATACGCCCCATGTCGATTGCGGCGACAACGTCATCATCGTCAACGCGGCGCATGCGGTGCTGACCGGACGCAAGCGCGACAACAAGATCTACTACAATCACACTGGTTTCATCGGCGGCATCAAGGAGCGTTCGGCAAAATCGATCCTCGAGGGCCGTTTTCCCGAGCAAGTGGTCGAGAAGGCCATCGAGCGGATGATCCCGCGCGGACCGCTGGGTCGCGTACAGCTTGGAAATTTGCGCGTCTACCCCGGGCCTGAGCATCCACACGAAGCCCAGCAGCCCGAGAAATTGGATGTTGCCAGGTTGAATCGCAAGAACATGAGGGCCGCATAAGATGTCCGATACCATGCAGTCTCTCGATCAATTGTCGCAGCTCAAGCCGGTTGCGCCCGAAGCGCCGAAATATGTCAAGAAAGTCGACAAATACGGTCGCGCCTACGCCACCGGCAAGCGTAAGGATGCGGTTGCCCGCGTCTGGCTCAAGCCCGGCGGCGGCAAGGTGACCGTCAATACCCGGGAAGTCGAAGTCTATTTCGCGCGTCCCGTGCTGCGGATGATGATCCAGCAGCCGCTGATCGCTGCGGCCCGGGCCGGCCAGTATGACGTGATCTGCACCGTCACCGGTGGCGGTCTGTCGGGGCAGGCCGGCGCGGTGCGGCATGGCATTTCCAAGGCTCTGACCAATTTCGAACCCGATCTGCGCAGCATTCTCAAGAAGGGCGGTTTCCTCACGCGCGATTCGCGCGTGGTCGAGCGCAAGAAGTACGGCCGCGCCAAGGCGCGCAGGTCGTTCCAGTTCTCGAAGCGCTAACCAGATCGTTAGAATTTGCCGCGAACGCGGCTGTTTTTCGGAACCACGAAAGCGCCCCGCTCGCGGGCGCTTTTTCTTTTTCGCATTTGCCGCTGAGTTGACGCAGTTTTTTACAGAAAACTTGCGCGAGTGCGCAAACGGATTGCCAACGCGGGAGGCATAGCGTTCGGCGTGGCGACGGCCGCTTTCCTCGAATTCTGCCGAGCCTGGAATTGGAATCACAAACATCCGGTGACACATGTCGCTCGATACCTCCACGATCTATCTCGTTGCCACCATGATCGCGGCCATGCTGGGATTCATGCTGGTGTTCTTCGGCTATCAGGAGAATATCCCGGCATTGAAATGGTGGGGCTCGGCCTACCTGCTTGGCGCGGCGTCCGTTGCACTTTGGACCCTGGAAAGCCCCTGGCTTGGCGAGGTTTACTCGTTGGTGCTCAATGCACTCGGCTTCCTCACCTGCGGCATGGTCTGGAACGCATCCCGCCTGTTTCATGGCCGCAAGCTCAGCTTCCCGGGTCTGCTTCTGGGGGCTGTTGCCTGGATAGCGACCGTCACGACACTTGCCCCGGAGGCAACTGCGCTCCGCATGACGATCGGGGCCGGCATCGTTGCCGTCTACGCCGCCCTTACGGCGACCGAGTTGTGGACCGAGCGGCGCAGGACGCTGCAGAAGCGCTGGCCTGCGGTTACGGTTCCGGTGCTGCACGGATTTGTGCTGATGCTGCCGATCCTGCTCGGCGATCTCTTGCATCCCCATGACAAGCCGTTTGGTGGCAGTGTCTGGGTCACGGTATTTACCGTCGAGCTCGTTCTCTATGCTGTCGGCACCGTTTTTCTGATTTTCATGCTTGTATCGGAACGGGCCGTGACCGTGCACAAAACGGCCGCTTCGGTCGATCCGCTGACCGGCATGTTCAATCGGCGCGGCTTTGCCGAAGCGTGCGCACGGGTCATCGAGCGCGAAGCCCATGCGGGCCGCCCCGTGACGGTTCTGATCTTCGATATCGACCACTTCAAGTCGATCAATGATCGTTTCGGGCACCCGGCTGGCGACGAGATTCTCAAGCTGTTCGCGGCCGTGGTGATCAACAATTTGCGGATCAGCGATCTTTCGGGACGGATCGGCGGCGAAGAATTTGCCGCGCTCCTGCCGTGTCCGCTGGAGGAGGGGGTGGTCGTCGCCGAGCGCGTGCGGGAGGCTTTCGAGGCGTCTGGCATCGCCTGCGACGAAGGTCCGGTAGATACCACCGTCAGCATTGGCGTGGCTGGCGGCCCGGCCGGCACAGAACTGGAGGTGCTGCTGGCGGCCGCTGACACCGCCCTTTATCAGGCCAAGCGCAGCGGCCGCAATCGCGTAGAGGCCGCAGAAGAATTGCCGCTGTCGCTGGAACACTGGCGGCGAAAGACCGCCGGCACCGCGCGGCCGGCCCAGTCCCTGGCCGGCATGACCCGGCTCGCGTAGGATATGCAGCCGGTGGAGTAACGCGCCGTTTACCATTCGATCTATATCATCCGTACCATGATGTCGTTTCGAAGAGGCAATCATCAAGCCGACCTCCTGCTGCTTGAGGCAGCCGCCGCATTGGCGCGAGGCGGCTTCGCCTGCATGTTCTCGACTTCGGAAGAGTACGAGACCGCGCTGATCACACAGCGTCGTGCGCAGGGTCGTTACAGCCAGCCACGAAACCTTTGGCCCGCAATCATGTTCCTGGGCTGTGCGATGATGGTTGCCGGTGCGGCGCTGTTGCTCAAATAGAGCCGGTGAGACAGGTGAATTCGGGTATCGGCGCCGGGAGGCGCCTTTTTCTTTTTTGCCGGCTGGGCTAAAGACCTGAACTCGTCCAAAGCGCGATGGGTTTGGATCGAACCGCCATCGCGCTTTTCCGGGTTCATGCATTAGGAACCAGAGGCCGCAATCACATGATCACCGAAATCGCCCAAATTGACGTCAAACCCGGTACCGAAAAGGACTTCGAGGCTGCAGTCGCCAGAGCGCGTCCGCTATTCCTGCGCGCCAAGGGCGGCAGGGGGATCGAGTTGCACAAGTCGATCGAAAAGCCGTCGCGTTACAGGCTTTTGGCGAAATGGGACACGCTGGAAAACCACACAGTCGATTTCAGAGGTTCCGAGGACTTCCAGGCATGGCGCGGGCTGGTCGGGCAATATTTTGCAGCACCGCCGGAAGTCGAGCACACCCAAACGGTGTTGATGACAGACTGAGAGATGCCGGGCCGGCTGGCCGGCCTCAGCCCGCGGGCGCGTCCGCAGCGGTCTCGCCTGCCTTGAAGTGATCGATCAGGACTTTCACGATCGCGATCAAGGGCAGGGCAAGTGCCAGACCCCAGATGCCGAACGCGACACCGAGCAAGATCTGGGAGGCAAACAGCGTTGCCGGCGGAATTTCCAGCGCCTGGCGCTGAAGCATCGGCGTGAGAATGTAGCTTTCAAGAACGTGGACGCCGAGAAAAAGCACCAACGCGCTGGCGGCAGCGATCCATCCCGATGCGAGGCTTGCCAGCACGACGATCAACCCGGCGATGATCGCGCCCACGGTCGGGATGAACGCCAGCAGGCCCGCCTGGATACCCAGAATGAACGCGCCGGGGATTCCAATGATCGCAAGCCCGATCCACGTCACGATGAATACCGCGGCCATGGTGATGATCTGCGCGATCAGCCAGCGCTCCAGCGTCTCACCGATCCGGTCGACGATGATGGTTGCCGGGCCGCGATGACGAGCCGGGGCCATGTAGAGCAGCCCTCTGCGGTAGACACCCGGTTGCGCCGCGAAGGCAAGCCCCAGAAACAGCACGATGAAGAAATTTCCGACGGCGCTTACAGTACCCACAACCAGCTTGAACGTTCGGCTGACAATTGCTTCGCCGCCGGAAGCGAGCGCGCCAGGGCTCGGCAGCGTATGCGTGGGGACGCCGGGCGTCTCGGAGGCGCCTGGACTTGTGGTTGCTGGACTTCCAAGCTCGAAATAGCTGGTGTCGATTCCGTTCCGGTCAAGGAATGCCTTCACGTTCACGAGTTGCGATTTGATCGTTTCGCTCAATGCAATGGCTTGCTCGGCGATGGTGGCTCCGCCCACGAACAGGACGCCCGACAACATCGCGGCAAGCGCCACGCAGACCATGGCCAGCCGCAACGAATGAGGCAGCTTGACCACGCGACCCAGAATATTGGTCAGGGCCTGCAGCGCGACGCCGAGCAGGATGCCGGCGAAGATCAAAAAGAGGGTCGCGGCATAGTACCAGGCGAATGCCAGCAGGCATGCGAAGGCCACGACACCGATGCCGCCGACCGAGATGGCCCAGGCCAGGTCTTTGCGAGTCGAAACAGGACGGTCAGCCGAACCAGCCACGCGTAGTCCCTTCAAATGAATGCCATGGCACCGTTTTGCCGGATCAAGAAGGCCGGTGGTCCCGCATCCGTTTCCCGTTTGCAGCGAAAAGATTGGAAAATGTCAATCCGCTCCACGGGCCGGATGTTGTTATTGCAGACCTGCCCGGTGGATGAACGCGCCTTAAGATATTGATCCGGCGCCGGGCGCGATGCATGATCGGCCGGAAATCAAGGGATGAGATTGGAAATCGTCGAATGAGGAGGCCTGTCGTCGGTGTGATAGGAAATGCCTATCGCATTGAGAACAGATTCGCCACGCAGATGGTCGGTGAGCGCAATCTTCGAGCGCTGGCCGAGGTGACCGGCGCGCTACCCCTGATGTTTGCGGCCTCACCGGACATTACGGATGTCGGTGCCCTGCTGGACACGGTCGATGGCGTCCTGCTGACGGGCGCGCGCGCCAATGTGCATCCGAAGCACTTCCGCGCCCAGGCCAATTCCAGGCACGAACCTTACGATCTGCGCCGCGACGAGCTGGCGCTGACGCTGTCGGAGGTCTGCGTTGCCCGCGGTGTCCCGCTGTTTGGAATCTGCCGCGGCTTCCAGGAAATGAACGTAGCCTTTGGCGGCTCGCTGCACCCCGAGATCCGCGAATTGCCGGGGCGGATGAATCACCGGATGCCGCGGCTCGAGAACGGCGAAATTCATCCAGATCCTACGGTGATCTTCGCCGACCGGCACGATGTGCGTTTGATTCCGGACGGGGCCTTCGCAAAATTGCTTGGTTGCGAAATGATCCGGGTCAATTCGTTGCACGGACAGGGGATCCTCGAACCGGGCGAAAGGGTCGTCGTCGAGGGCGTGGCCGAGGACGGCACGATCGAGGCGATCAGAATCGCCGATGCGGTGGGATTTGCTCTCGGCGTGCAATGGCACGCCGAATACGATCCGCAGCGTAACCCGATCAATCGAACACTGTTTGAGGCGTTCGGCGAGGCACTTCGCACTGCACAGCGCGCCGCATAGACTGGCTTGCGGTTCGCGGGAGTCCTGAACGTCGATCCAGCGCACCGATGCGGCGCACTGGATTTCTCCGGGGGCTCGGGTCAGGCCGCCTTGCCGATCTTTTCGACCTTTACTCCGCCGCCTTCCAACAGCATGACCTTGTTGAGGAGCTTTACAAGGGCATAAACCGATTGGATCGCAGGCGCCGGGGTATTGGTCAGCTTCGCCATCTCCAGGATCGATCCGATCAGCGCCTCAGTCTCGAGCGAGCGACCCGCCTCGACGTCCTGGAGCATCGACGTCTTGTGGGCACCGACGGCCTCTGCGCCCGCGATGCGCTTGTCGATGCTGACGCGGAAGGTGACGCCGAGCTTCTGGGCGATGTCCTGGGCTTCCTTCATCATGTTGGCCGCCAGTTCGCGGGTCTCGGCAAACTGGCAAATATCCACCAGTGTCGCATGGGTCAGCGCGGAGATCGGGTTGAACGAGAGATTGCCCCAGGCCTTCAGCCAGATTTCCGAACGGATATCGCCCAGCACCATCGATTTCAGCCCGGCCTTGACGAAGACGTCGTGCAATTCCTTGACGCGCTCCGTCTCCTTGCCGTCGAGTTCACCGATCGGGAAGCGGTCGCCCTCGACATGGTGAATGACGCCCGGTGCAGTCGCAGCCGCCGCAGGGTAGACCACACAGCCGACGATGCGGCTGGGATCGATGTACCTGGTCAGCACGCCGGAGGGATCGAGGCTCTGCAGCCGTTGATTGTCGTATTGGCCGCCGAGCTTCTGGAAGTACCACCACGGCAGGCCGTTCTGCACGGTCAATACGATAGTGTCGGGACCGAGCAGGGAATCGATGTCGCGCACGACCTGATCCAGGAAATGCGCCTTCACCGCCAGCACGACGATATCCTGCTTGCCCGCCTCGGTCGCCTTGTTCACGGCTTTCATCTTCGCGGTATGCACCTTGCCGTCATGCCACTCGAGCTTGAGGCCGTTCTTCTGGATCGCGGCGAGGTGGGCGCCCTGGTCGATGACCGTCACGTCTTCGCCTGCAAGCGCAAACTTGGCTGCCAGCAGGCCGCCGATGGCGCCTGCGCCGACGACGCAAATTTTCTTCTGCCTGGGCGGGGCGCCCAAAAGATAGGGACTTGGCAGTACCTGGTCGAACACGTTGCTGAGGCTTCCGACGCCGTCGATGGCGATATCGACGACGTTGTGGGCATCGCCCATGGTGCCCGCGCCGAGCGACGTGCCGCAGGCGATGATATCGCCCGGCATCAGCGTGACGTCCTTCGAAATGGCGGCCACGAGCCTGTGCGGCGGGAAGAACATGTCGGCGACAGGATAGTTCTGCCTCTCCTTGCCGTTAAGGATGGTTCTGACCGACAGCTTCATGGGATCAAGGCCGGTCGCAATGACCGGACCGAACACACCGAAAGTGTCAAAGCTCTTCGAGCGTGCCCATTGCTCGAACGACTTGTCCTTGCGCAGCAAATCGACGGCGGTGACGTCGTTCACGCAGGTGTAGCCGAAGATGTAATCGGCGGCCTTGGCTTCTGAAATGTTGAAGCACTTCTTGCCGATGACGACACCGAGCTCGCCTTCGTAGATGATTTTTCCGGTGTAAGTGGCGGGACGCTGAATCGGCTTGTTGGCCGGCCAGTACGAATTCGGCGCCTTGAGGAACCAGAGCGGCTCTTTCGGCTCCTTGAAATCGTTTTTGGCGGCGAGCTGGTGGAAATTGTTCCACAGGCAGATCATCTTCGATGGATCGCAGGGCGTCAAAAGCCGAACGTCGGAGAGTTTCAGCGTCTGGCCGGTCGGCGTTGCACCAGCGAACATATCGCCCGCGTGTACCGCAATGGTGTCGCCTTCCAGCGTGCCAATGCCGGGCTTTCCGTCCTGCTCGAAACGAATCCATCTTGTCATCTGCTGCCTCCCGGTATCGCAAAGGGCGGTGTCGTTCGAACGCACCACCATTTGTCGTATTGTAAGCTCGATCGCGATACTCGCAATCATGCACTGCATCATTGCCTCACGAGCGCACCAACATTTGATCCAAGACATGCGTCATCGATCTCGCGGCCTCTGACTGCCCGAGCTCTGACTAGTCCGCCCCAAGGAAGAGGGAGCAGGGAATGCCGGACGCGCCATGCGCCCGCAGCCTTGTGTGCGAGTTGGAAAGAGCACACAAGCGTAGTCACCACGGTCACACCGGAAACGCCCGGCATTCCCCGCGCGATGGTTTTACGGGTTCCTTCGTGCTCTTCCCGGGGACCGGGCTTTCTTGCCCCCGTCATCGGCGCGGCGTGTCGGGCCCGTTAGGGCCGACATCGCCATCCCGCCGACTTGATACCAGCGTCGGGGCATCAGAACCACACGACTTCTCCGTCCGCGGCCAGTGCATTCGCCTCGTGCACTGTCGCGTCCACCGCATCCCGCACCCAACGTTCGTGACGACCGCGAAGCGCCCCTCTTGAGGAGCGCGGGACGGCGCGAACTAGTGCAGGTGATTTGCCCGACGGCGCAAGTGAAATTTTTGCAAGCAGAGGTTGGCGACCTGCTTTTGCGCCGTCATTGCGAGCGCCAGCGAAGCAATCCATTGCCGTCGCGGAAAGAGGAATGGATTGCTTCGTCGCTTCGCTTCTCGCAATGACGGAAGCGAGCTGGCCCGGAAGCGATATGCGGGGGCTGCGCACTGGCCGTGGCTCCCGCATGTTGCTTGCGCTCATGCGGGCTATCCGCTGATTCAATCAGGACCGAAAGGGCTCCAGCTAGTCGGGCAAACCGAGCAGGTGCGCGCCTTCCACCAGTTTGTCTGCTATCGCTGGGATCAGTCCGATATCCAGGAAAAAGCGATTTCTGAAGCCCGGTTCGAGTTCGAGCGCCCGCCGAACAATCGGATTAGCTTCTTCTAAACGTCCGGCGAGCGCCAGTGCGACAGCTTGAAAGAAATAGAGAGTACTGAACCGGCTATTGGCTTGTATGGCATTGGCAAAGTGCAAGGCTGCCTCATCATGATGCGCCTCGTGGAGTGCGGCCAATCCAAGCGCGTTATGGGCCTCATAAGAGAATAGATCGAATGGGCTCAGGCGAAGCCCGCGTTTGGCGTGAGTTGACGCAGCCTCGGGGTTGCCGTTAAAGGCGCTAATGCGGGCGCCGAAATAAAGTGCGACCGCACACGACGGGTTGAGTGACAACGCTCGTTCGATGGTGCGCGACGCGGTTTCTCGCTCTTTGCCAATGTGAGAAATTACAAGCGCCGCAATGGCGAGTGACGCGGCATCGTCAGTCCCGGACGCAATTGAAGCGCGCGCACGGTCGAGTCCGGCTACCCTATCGGCTTCGTCGAATCCACCGCGCATGAAGCAAATCTCATGGCACCATGCGAGCAGGGCTTGGGCGGCGGGGTAGTTTGGGTCGAGTTCGAGCGCGCGGTTAAGAAAACCCGCAGCGATTCTCGCATCCGCCGGCATCACCGAAGCCATGTGGGGAAGCGCGCGCAGGTACAGATCGTAGGCGTCGAGGTTCTCGGGCGGTTTGCGCCGCGATCGCTCGATCTCCGACCGTTTCAGGCTAGGCTCAACGATCCCTACCACGCGCTCGGTGATCTGGTCCTGAAGGTCGAAGACGTCCTCCAGCGCGCCGTCGAACCGGTCAGCCCACAGATGCCCACCGGTTTCAGCTTCGACCAGTTGCGTGGTGATGCGCACCCGGTTGCCGGTTTTGCGGACGCCGCCCTCGAGCACATAGCGAACACCCAGCTCGCGGCCGACTTGCCGCACGTCGACAGCCTTGCCCTTGTAGGTGAAGCTCGAATTGCGGGCGATCACGAATAGCCATTTGATCCGCGACAGCCCGGTAGTGATGTCCTCGACCATCCCATCGGCGAAATATTCCTGCTCCGGATCGCCGCTCATGTTTTGAAACGGCAGGACGACAATCGATGGCTTGTCGGGCAGGGCAAGCGTTGGCGTAGGCGCCGGCTGGTCCATGTTCACTGCGGCCGGCGCCGCGTTGGCAGCCGGCCGGGCGCGCCACGCCCGCATTGGCTCGGCGATGTTCTTCAACGATTGGTGGCCCATGTCGTCATAGGCGATCTCGGTCTTGCCCCTGATCTGGCGATGGGCGTCATCGGAGATGCAGATGCCGCCGGGGTCGGCGATGCCTTCGAGCCGCGCCGCAATGTTGACTCCGTCGCCAAAGATGTCGTTGTCGTCGATGATGATGTCACCGACGTGGATGCCGATGCGAAATTCAACGCGCTTGGTTTCGGGGATATCGACATTGCTCAGGGTCATACAGCGCTGGACTTCGACGGCGCATCGCACCGCGTCGACGGCGCTGCCGAACTCGACCAGCATCCCGTCCCCGGTGGTCTTGACGATGCGGCCGCGATACTCGGCGATCTTGGGGTCGACCAGCGCCTTACGGCAGGCTTTCAGGCGAGCCAGGGTGCCTTCCTCGTCAGCGCCCATCAAGCGGCTGTAGCCAGCGACGTCAGCCGCCAGGATGGCCGCCAGCCGTCGGTCTACTCTGGCGGTCGTCATGCTCCGGAATTTCCATTGCTAAGGCTGCGCAAGAAAAACTTGCAATCATTGGCTGTCCTCGGCTTTTATGGAAAAGCTCCCTGATTGACAAGGGTCTGCAAAAATCCTCCTCTCACCGGGGATGCGTGCAAAGTTCCATTTCTGGCTCCGGCTAATCGCGTCATTTCGCAACTGCGCAGAACAACGGTCCGCGGGAGGGACTCATGCAGGGTCGAAACTGGTCGAGGCGCGAGGTACTCGGGGCATCGGCAGGATCGGTTGCGGGTCTGCTGTTCGCCGAGCCCTTAAAAGCGGCAGCGCCGCCGCCAACCACCGTCACGCCGGCTTTGATCGAGGCCGCCCGCAAGGAAGGAAAGGTCTCCTATTACGCGGCGATTGAGCTCAACGTAGCCGAACGCCTGGGCAAAATGTTCGAGGCCAAATATCCCGGCATCGCGGTGCGGGTGGAGCGTTCCAGAGCGGAAAGGATTTTCCAGCGGATCGCGCAAGAGCAAAGCAGCGGCATCCACGCCGTCGATGTCGCCAACTCTACCGATGCCGCGCACTATCTCGACTGGAAGAAGAACGGTTGGCTGGCGCCTTATCTTCCCGAGGATGTCGCCCAACATTTTCTAGCCGATCAGTTCGATCCGGATGGTTTGTACGCTACCTCGTGCGCGTGGCTCGAAACCATCGGTTACAACACCAACCTGGTCAAACGCGAGGATGCGCCAAAAAGCTACGCCGATCTGCTCGATCCGAAATGGCAAGGCAAGATCGTCAAGGGCCATCCTGGTTACAGCGGCGCGATTTTGACCACGACGTTCGTGCTCGCGCGTGAGCTGGGCTGGCCGTATCTGGAAAAACTGGCCCAGCAGAAGGTGATGCAGGTGCAGTCGGCGGGCGATCCACCGAAAAAGATCATGCTCGGCGAGCGCGCGATCATGGCTGACGGCAACGATTATAATCTCGTGCTGTTCAAGGATCAGGGCAAGCCGGTCGAAGTGGTGTACCCGGCCGAAGGTTCACCACTCATCATCGTCGGAAGCGGCATATTCCAGAATGCACCAAATCCAAACGCGGCACGATTGTTTCAAAGCTTCTTTTTCAGTCCGCAAGCCCAGCAGATGCTGGTGGACGAGTTCGCCCATCGCTCGTTCCACGCACAGGTCAAGGCAAGGGCGGGACAAACACCGATGTCCAGCCTGAAAATGCTCAAGGCCGATCCCGCCGCAGTGCAGGCGGCAAGCGAGGAAATCAAGGCGCGATATGCCAAGATTTTCAGGGTCTAAGACCAGTAAGGCTAATTCAATCCTCATGGTGAGGAGGCGCGTCAGCGCCGTCTCGAACCATGATGCCCCATTTTCCGGGCCTGCCTCCTTCGAGACGCATCGCTTCGCGATGCTCCTCAGGATGAGGGGATAAAGCCGGCTATGACGCAGTAAGGCCAATTCAATCCTCATGGTGAGGAGGCGCGTCAGCGCCGTCTCGAACCATGAGGCCCCATTTTCCGGGCCTGCATCCTTCGAGACGCATCGCTTTGCGATGCTCCTCAGGATGAGGGGATAAAACCGGCTATGACGCAGTGAGGCCAATTTAATCCTCATGGTGAGGAGGCGCGCCAGCGCCGTCTCGAACCATGATGCTCCATTTTCCGGGCCTGCATCCTTCGAGACGCATCGCTTCGCGATGCTCCTCAGGATGAGGGGATAAAGCCGGCTATGACGCAGTAAGGCCAATTCAATCCTCATGGTGAGGAGGCGCGTCAGCGCCGTCTCGAACCATGCGGCCCCATTTTCCGGGCCTGCATCCTTCGAGACGCATCGCTTCGCGATGCTCCTCAGGATGAGGGGATAAAACCGGCTATGACGCAGTAAGGCCAATTCAATCCTCATGGTGAGGAGGCGCGTCAGCGCCGTCTAACCATGCGGCCCCATTTTCCGGTCCTGCATCCTTCGAGACGCATCGCTTCGCGATGCTCCTCAGGATGAGGGGATAAAGCCGGCTATGACGCAGTGAGGCCAATTCAATCCTCATGGTGAGGAGGCGCGTCAGCGCCGTCTCGAACCATGCGGCCCCATTTCCGGGCCTGCATCCTTCGAGACGCATCGCTTCGCGATGCTCCTCAGGATGAGGGGATAAAACCGGCTATGACGCAGAAGGGGCGCCCCCTGGAGCGCCCCTCGGATTTTGGCATGCAGACGGAAAAACCCGTCAGCCGGAATAGTACATGTCGAATTCGACCGGGTGCGGCGTCATCTCGAAGCGCTCGACTTCGGTCATTTTCAGCTCGATGTAGCTGTCGATGAAATCGTCGTCGAACACGCCGCCGTTCTTGAGGAAGGCGCGGTCCTTGTCGAGATTCTCCAGCGCTTCGCGCAAGCTACCGCACACCGTCGGGATCGCCTTCAGCTCTTCCTTCGGCAGGTCGTAAAGGTCCTTGTCCATGGCCGAACCCGGATCAAGCTTGTTCTTGATGCCGTCGAGGCCCGCCATCAGCATCGCGGCAAAGCCGAGATATGGATTGGCCAATGGATCGGGGAAACGCACCTCGACGCGCTTGGCCTTCGGATTCGAGGTGTAGGGAATTCGGCACGCAGCCGAACGGTTGCGAGCGGAGTAGGCGAGCAACACCGGGGCTTCATAGCCGGGAACCAGGCGCTTGTAGGAGTTCGTCGAGGGGTTTGTGAAGGCGTTGATCGCCTTGGCATGCTTGATGACGCCGGCGATGTAATGGAGGCAGGTCTCCGAGAGGTCGGCGTATTTGTTGCCGGCGAAGACCGGCTTGCCGCCCTTCCAGATCGACTGGTGGCAGTGCATGCCCGAGCCGTTGTCGCCAAACACCGGCTTCGGCATGAAGGTGGCTGTCTTGCCGTAGATGTGGGCGACCTGCTGAATGCAGTATTTGTAGATCTGCATCTGGTCGGCCATCAGCGTCAGCGTGTCGAACTTCATGCCGAGTTCGTGCTGGGCCGACGCCACTTCGTGGTGATGCTTTTCGACCTTGACGCCCATCTTGGCCATTGCGCCGAGCATTTCGGAGCGCATGTCCTGTGCCGAGTCCTGCGGGGGAACCGGGAAGTAACCGGCCTTGGTGCGAATGCGGTGCCCCAGATTGCCGCCCTCGTATTCGGTATCCGAGTTGATCGGCAGCTCCGATGAATCCAGCTTGAAGCCGGTGTTGTAAGGCGTGGACTGATAGCGGACGTCGTCGAAGACGAAGAACTCGGCTTCCGGCCCGAAAAACACGGTGTCGCCGACGCCCATCGACTTGACCATGGCCTCGGCCTTCTTCGCCATACCGCGGGGGTCGCGGTTATAGGGCTCGCCTGTGGTCGGCTCGAGAACGTCGCAGGTAATCATCAGGGTGGTTTCTGCGAAGAACGGATCGATCGTGGCCGTCACCGGATCGGGCATCAGGCACATATCCGACTCGTGAATCGCCTTCCAGCCGGCGATCGAGGAACCGTCGAACATCAATCCCTCAGCGAAAACGTCATCGTCGATCATGCCGACGTCGAAGGTTACGTGCTGCCACTTGCCGCGCGGATCGGTAAAGCGCAGATCGACGTATTTGACGTCGTTGTCCTTGATCGACTTCAGGACGTCCTTGGCGGTCTTCATGAATCCCCCTTTTTACAGTTGTCTTGGTTTGGCCGCAGGTAGCGGCCGGTGGCCAATGGTCAATACAATTGGGGGATGCTCAATACAATATCGGAGTATTGAGGGGCACCAGTCAGATGGCGTCCAGCCCGGATTCCCCGGTCCTGATGCGGATTGCCTCTTCGATGGAGGAGACGAAGATCTTTCCGTCGCCAATGCGCCCGGTCTGGGCCGCGCGCCGGATCGCGTCGATGGCCCGCTCAACCAATTCATCGGAAATCACGATCTCGATTTTTACCTTTGGCAGGAAATCGACGATGTATTCAGCGCCCCGATAGAGCTCGGCATGCCCCTTTTGCCGCCCAAACCCCTTGGCTTCAGTAACGGTGATGCCCTGCAGGCCTACTTCCTGAAGCGCTTCCTTTACCTCGTCGAGCTTGAATGGCTTGATGATGGCTTCGATTTTCTTCACAGATCGCCTCCCGGGCACTTACACATCAGAGGGACTTCGGGTTGGTTTGACGTTGCGCGAGGCCGCGCAGGATCGGGTTGCTTGGCCCGGCGCCCGGGCGCATTCACAGGTTTTACCGGCAGAGCTTTAACGATCGGGAGCCGGCTTCCCCAAAAGCAGGGTCTATGCCAGTTTGTCAGGATGGCCGATTTCAAAATGTTATCAGTCTTTTAACGGGCATCCGGAGGGGGTGACTGGAAGCTGGGCACCTTATCGCAGCCCGCGGAATAGGCAAATAGATCAAATGGTATGCAACCAGGAGGGTCCTGGCGTCGCAGGGAACACGAAATGCCTCCAGAAGAGGCGATTCTGTTAGGTTATTTGACATGGAAGTCCTGACCACCGCCGAAATGGAGCGCGCCGATCGGCTCACCATCGCCGCAGGCACACCCGGCTTTGCGCTGATGCTGAGCGCAGGGCAGGCCGTCGCCGAGGCGGCCATGGCTCTGGTGGAGGATGGCCCAATAGTTGTGGTTGCCGGGCCTGGCAACAATGGCGGCGATGGTTTCGTGGCTGCCGCCGAACTGGCCGCACGAGGTCGCGAGGTTTCGGTCATCCTGCTGTGCGAGCGCGACAGCCTGCAGGGCGATGCGGCGTCGGCGGCGCGGGGATGGAAATACCCGGTGCTGCCTTTCAATCCGCAGGCGATCGGCAAGCCCGCGCTGATTATCGATGCGCTGTTCGGCGCAGGTCTCGACCGGCCGGTCAAGGACGAGCCCTACGAAATGATCGAAGCGATCAATGCCAACGGCGCGCCCGTTCTGGCCGTCGACTTGCCCAGCGGCATCAACGGTACCACCGGTTCCATAATGGGTGTCGCGGTTCGCGCCACTGAAACCGTCAGCTTTTTTCGGCGAAAGCCCGCCCATCTGCTGCTGCCGGGCCGTATTCATTGCGGCCGCGTTCGCGTCGCCGACATCGGGATCGATGCCGGGGTGCTTGCGGAAATTCAGCCCAGGACTTTTGAAAATGTTCCTTCGTTTTGGCGCAAATCGTTTCCGGTGCCGCGGATCGACGCGCACAAATACGACCGTGGCCACGCTATCGTCGTTTCGGGTGGCTTGGCTACGACCGGCGCGGCACGGCTTTCGGCACGCGGTGCGTTACGGGCCGGCGCCGGGCTGGTCACGGTAGCATCGCCGCGGGATGGGCTTGCCGTCAACGCTTCGGCGTTGACAGCGGTGATGGTTCGCGCCGTCGATACGCCGGTCGAATTCGGCGAGATGCTGAGTGACAAGCGTCTCAACAGTTGCGTGATCGGCCCAGGCGCGGGCGTTGGCGGACGCACCCGCGATCTGGTGCTGACTGCCCTGTCGGCGAAGCGGAGCCTCGTGCTGGACGCGGATGCCCTGACCAGCTTCGCCGATGCCCCTGACCGGCTGTTTGAAGCAATCAAGGACTCCCACGACCCTCAGGTCGTGCTGACGCCGCACGAGGGTGAATTTCCAAGGCTGTTTAGCGACCTCAGCAACAAACACCCATTTCGCTCCAAACTCGAGCGAGTAAGGGCCGCAGCCGAACGCTCCGGCGCGGTTGTCCTGCTGAAGGGACCGGATACGGTCGTGGCCTCGATGGACGGCCGCGCGACGATCGCCGCCAACGCGCCACCCTGGTTGGCAAGTGCAGGCGCCGGCGACGTGCTCTCAGGGATCATATCGGGCCTACTGGCGCAGGGCGTGTCGGCCTTTGATGCAGCCTCGATGGCGGTCTGGATGCATGGGGAAGCCGCGCGCGAAGCCGGCCCTGGTCTCATCGCCGAAGATCTGCCCGAGACTTTGCCTGCGGTTATGCGCCATCTCTACGATGAGTTCGGCATCGATTATTGACGCCGGCCTGCGCGCCGGTTGCCTCAGCGCTGATTGCGTCACAACCGATATTTGGCGACGGCCGCCTCGTCCCAGGACAGCCCCAGGCCCGGCCCGCGGGCGGTCACCGTGCCGGCAACGATCTGTGCGGGCTCGGCAAGGAGGGCGCCCGCGAAATCGAGAAATTCGAGCCAGTGCGCGGTCGGTGTGACCGCCAGCATATGCGAGCTTGCTTCCGCGAACAGATGGCTGGACATCGGTATCGACGCGGCTTCGGCCTGGCCGGCCACGCGTAACCAGCCGGTGACGCCGCCGACCTTCATCAGGTCGGGCATGATGAAATCGCTTGCGCGGGCAGCGATTGCCTCGGCAAAGCCGCGGGGAAACCACCAGTTCTCGCCAGACTGGATCGAAATGGGCGAGGAGGCTCGTACCTCGGCGTGACCCTGCAGGTTTTCGGCCGGGACCGGCTCCTCGATCCAATGCAGATCGTAAGGCGCGAGCCGCTCAATTCGGCGCTTTGCCTCGGAGGGATCGAGCGACTGGTTGAAATCGACCATCAGCGCGATGTCGGGCCCGATCAGATCGCGCACCCCTCTCACGACACGCTCGTCATTGGCGAGATCGCCGTCGCCGCCCTTGATCTTGATGCCGCGAAAACCCCGTTCGAGCGATCGGCGCAACACTGCCTTGTCTTGGTCCGGGTCGACTACGCCGTAGCTGTCGTACGCCCGGATCGGCCGCGGAGAGCCGCCCAACAGCGTGACTAACGGCTGACTTGCCGATTGACCCAGCGCATCCCAAAACGCCATGTCCAGCCCCGACACCGCCATTCCGACCAGGCCTTGCCAGCCGAGCAGTCTGAATTTGGCGTCCATCAGCGCCATCAGCTCGTGAGGGACGATCGTCTTGCCGACGAGTTCCCTGCCGACATCCTCGATCAACTGGACCAACGGCTTCAGCGTCAGCTTGGTGTAGGCAAAGACGTAAGAGCGCCCGGTCACACCTTGACTGGTGGCGACGTCAATCAGGACGAGGGGCGCCGAGGCGATAACGCCGAACGCATTCTTTACCGGCCGCGATATTGGCGCATCGACGGCGCGGGCGGTCACGCGCTTGATGGCCAGGGGATTGCTGTTCATGGTCGTTTCCTCATTCAACACTGTACCACCGCAGAAGCTGCGGCGCCGTCCAATCCGAGGCGACCGACTCGATCAGCCAGCGCCCGGCGTATTGCGCGAGAAATGCAATGCGGTGGGTCTGTCCCGCGTCGATTGCCACCGTGTCAAGCCAGAACGGCTTCCAGCCGTCGTCAAGCCGGTCCAGCAACCGGAAGTGATGACCGTGCAGGTGAAAAGTCGTCGCAATCCCGGAACGGTTGGCCAGCGCCAGAACAACGGTACGGCCGACCCTGGCATGAAAGGCCGGCGCCGCGCTGGCGTCAAACTTCGTGGGCAGGACCCAGTCGGGTTGTTCTCCGCCGACAGACAGCTCCGCTCGCAATGCGCTTTTGAGGTCGAGGCGGTCCGGCAAGCCGTTCGAGGGCAGCGGGCGGGCCGGCGGCAGCACCATGGTCCGGATCGGTGGGTCATCCGAAACGATCAGGCGGCCGACGGGCCGCCCCTCCTGCCCGTCATGCAGGAGTATCGAGGAACTTGTCGAAGGCGGTTTGTCCTTTGCGTCAACGAATACGTCCGCTCGGGCGCCCGGCGCGAGTATCAGGCCGCCGCGCGCCAGGAACGGCTCGGCCGGTTGACCGTCGAGGGCCATGACCATGCAGTCATAGCCTTCTATTTTTAGAACAATAACATTGCGCTCGACGGCACTTATGACCCGAATCCTGAGGCGCTCATTGGTACGTAGTTTCAATTCCAGACTTGCGTTACCGTTCAGAGTGTAGGTTGGCCTTGCATCCTTGGGATTCATACCCGGCACAATCGCCGTTCCATCGGCGCGAAGCCGCCATTCCTCGATCAGGAGAATTTCGTCGCGGTCCACGGAGACCGGTTCGCGTTCTGCGACAATGAGAGGCAGCCCACGGGTCGGCCGGGCCGCGCCGTCACCCAGCAGAGCCAGGTCACACCAAAACGTGCCGGCATGGCGCAAGGGTAAATGGAGGGTCTCGCTGGCGCCTTGCGCCACCGGGACGCGCGAGAGCAGCGGTTCGGCTGCGACGGCTCCGTCCAGTCCCCGCCAATTGAGGACCATCGGTGCGGGGAGTTCGTTGGCAAAGGCAATTTCGGCGCGCTCACCCTGCTTGAAGAGAAGGTTGGCCCCTCCGAGCGACCATACCGGTGTATCGGCCGCCCCGGCGCGCACGGCCAGCAAACCGGGCCTGGCCCGAAGCGCCCGGGAGGAGCGTTCCTCGGCCGCCGGTGCCGCGGCCACCATTGTCGAGGCGCCCAATCCCGCCAGCACGGCGCGGCGGCTCGGCCAAAAAATATCCTGTGCCATACCGTTGATGCGGACCATTTTCCGCTAGATATGTCCAGCGGCCGATGATGCGACGAGATGGCCCGAACAGGCCATTTTTTTGCTGCGAACCGATGCGCGCATGCTATAAGCCCGCGCCCGCGGCATCGCGGCCGGATATGATGCAATTCCAGCGGGCGTGGCGGAACTGGTAGACGCGCTGGATTTAGGTTCCAGTGACGAAAGTTGTGGGGGTTCGAGTCCCTCCGCCCGCACCATAATGTTTTCAATGATTTAGCAGTCAAATCCTGGCGAAAACCTCAGGTTACTGCTGCCCTCAGCCGCACCAAATCGACGCTCGTCGAGCCGGTGATCTGGACGCCGCAAAAAGTTGCGAACCTCGGCGCAATCTAAGGCAGACCCTTGGGGCAAACGATTCCCCAGCATAATCCCCAGCATTAAACTGGGTCTGGAAGGGCTACAACTAGCGGCGGTGTATCCCCGACACTACATTCAGTCTTGGGTCTGGGCTGGGGTCGAAATGCCGGGGGCAATGCGTATTCGGATTTGGGACGTGGAGCATGGCGCATGCGTCATGATCCAGCATGTCACGCCCACGCCCGTCGGCGGTGTTTATGGCGGAAGGCTCGCAATGATCGATGCAGGCGACTCCGGCACTTGGTCGCCCAGTTCGTACATTCGTCACGTCCTCGGCAGGACGACGCTCGATTATCTGTTCATCACCAACGCCGATCAAGACCACATGAGCGACCTGCGCGGGCTTGATCAGGCGGGCGTGACTGTTGACACGCTCTTCCGCAACCCCTCGTACACATCGGTCACCATGAGGTCGATCAAACTCGGTGGTGGACCGCTAACCGGCGATGCCGAATGGTATTTGCGGGCCTGCGACAGTTTCAACACGCCGACAATACGGCCCTTCAATCAGTACATGGGCGGGATAACCTGCGACACGTTCAACAACTCTTATCCTTCGTTCATAGACACCAACAATCTGAGTCTGGTCGTCTTTATTCGATATGGCGGGGTGACCTTCCTGTTTCCCGGCGATCTGGAGCGCGACGGGTGGCATGCACTGCTTGCAAGACCCGATTTCAAAGCGTTGCTTGGTAACGTTGCGATCCTCATGGCATCGCATCATGGCCGAGAGAATGGGTTCTGTAATGAGGTTTTCAACTATTGCCGACCGCATGCCGTCGTCATTTCCGACAAAGAAGTCATTCACGAGACCCAGTACACCCTCCCGGACTACCGGGCAGTGGTACGCGACTCAGGGGTGGTGGTGAGAACGACGGGCAAGCGGCGTCACGTCTTGACGACACGGCGCGATGGTTGGATTCAGTTCGAGGTCGACGACAGTGGCAACTACTTGATCGATACCGAGAATCGAGGATGAAAACCCGCTCCGATGCTCTTAAGGCTTCGAACATCAAGTGGCTGGTTTCGCTCGCCGCGCTCGATGTTGCTGTGGTGCTGCTTTTTATCGCGCCCGAACTGGTGGACCCGCGAAGCCTAACGGCGCTGTTGCGAGCCAGTGCGACGTCCTTCTTGCCGGTCGCGGTCCTCCTGCTCAGCGGCCTCTTATCGCACGAAGCCAAAGCGAGGCTTGTGTACTGGAAGATTGCCAACCCGCTGCCGGGTAGCGCAGCCTTCACGAAGCACGCGCCAGCAGATGCCCGCATTGATATGAAGGCGCTGTCAAAGAATGTCGGCGGTTTGCCGACCGATCCCGGCGAGCAAAATGCGAAATGGTACAGGCTATATCGGCAGGCAGACGCCGACCCTGCGGTGGTGCATGCTCACAAGATGTACCTGATGTATCGGGACATGGCGGCGATGTCGTTGCTGTTGGTCCCTTTGGTCCCCGCCGCGCTTTGGTACGCCGGGGCACCACCAGCAAGCCGATGGATCGCTGGCGGCTTGTTCGCCCTCCAATACGTGGTGTGCGCCATTAACGCGCGTCACAGCGGCACTCGGTTCGTGTGTAATGTGTTGGCTGTCCATTCGACCACGAAGGTAAAAGCCAAGGCAGCACCGTGAAGGCCGTTTGTTCGCTTAAAACTATCGGGAGACTCAATGATGGCCCCCACGTCCCTATGCTCAGCAGACCAAGCGTTTGTGCTCTTATGCTTGAGACCGCTTGCGAAGATTTCGAGAACCTGCAGGGCCTATTCAGCGGACGCCTTCAGGTGGTCCCACGCGGTCCGGCGATCCCGCCATGTCAAGACGACCCACGGAAGGCTCTTGACGCGGTGCGAGCCTCCGCAAGGATACAAATGGCGCTCGCCAAATCATTCGTCTTCAACGCACACCGCGCCAATCGAATCTGCGAGAAGAACACAGCGGCGCTGGCGCTTGACCGCCTTGAACGAAATCGATTCCTGAAAGCAACGGATCATTTGGCGGCCCTGAGAGATGTTAATGAGCACGGTTTCGACGGTGGTAAGGACGACGTGAAGCCTTTGATGCACTTTCATCCTGAAGGCGGCTGGATGGATGAAACCGCCCTAGTCGCTTCCAGCCGCGAGAAGATACTCATGGGCGCGATAAATCTATATCCCGTGTATCTCGCGGTAGATCGCATGCGAACTCTGGCTGGGTTCAATGCCCGCCTACCGAGATCGACGCCCTGATCGACACCGTGACAACCCCTGACGAACGCGCCCGAGCCGAACGGGTCGATGCCGCGCGCAAGCCATTGCGCGACGAGTCGGCGTGGAAGTGGCTTGGCCGCGATTCGCAAAAATGCGGGTAAATGCCTATCTTGCGAAGCATGCGCAGAGGAGTAAGCAACTAGATGAAGAGTTTACTCATTGTGATTGGTTTGTTTCTGGTGCTCGGATTGATCGCCTACTTCAACAGGCATGTGCCCGACGCTGAGGAGTTAGCCTTTGAAACGAGGTTCGACCGCGAGGCCATTTTGGTGAAAACCTGCGCCTCTGATCCGGGCCTTGCGTCTGGCGGGCCTCTCAAGGTGTATCGATTCCAAAACGAACTTTGGTTCAAGGACGTTTGGAAGTGGAGACGGGTCGACGGGAAAGCGGACAACGTTTGCGATCTGCTGGACATAGACGCTGCGCATAGAACGCGGTCCGCTGATCTCCCGTCCCCGACTGGCGGCACCGTGTCGCACATTCTGGATTTTTTTAGGAAACCTGAAGCAACGCCCATACCGCCCAAAGAAATACCTCCGGCCAAACCGAACGGGTAGACGCCTATCTTGCCAAGCATGCCCAGCACCTTCGATTTCTGTATCCCGACCAGATCGACCAGCGTCCCAGCCACCCCGGACTGGCTGCACGAAATCAAATATGACGGCTACCGGCTGCGGCTGGAGCGCGACGGCGACCGCGTGCGCCTGATCACCAAGGGCGGTTACAACTGGACCAGTCGCTACCCGTGGATCGTCGAGGCGGCCTTGAAGAACCGCGTCAAGCGGTTCGTGATTGACGGCGAGGCGGTGGTGCTTGGCGTGGACGGCGTTGCCGACTTCAACGCGCTGCATTCGCGCAGGCATGACGACGAAGTGCAACTATACGCCTTCGACATCCTGGCCCTCGACGGTGAAGATTTGCGGAGCCTGCCGTTATCGTTGCGCAAGAACAACCTTGCTCGGCTACTGGCACGCAGGCCAGACGGCATCTTTGTTGCGCCGTTCGAACAGGGCGAGATCGGTCCCGATCTGTTTCGCGCCGCCTGCCGCTTGGGGCTAGAGGGCTTGGTCTCGAAGCGGCGGGATCGTCCTTACGAGAGCGGCAGATCGAAATACTGGGTGAAGGTGAAAAATCGCAGCCATCCAGCGATGTCGCGGGTGATGGAGTCGTTTGGCTGATCAACAAACGGCTGTGTGGACGCGGCCTCCCCCCACGAGTAGCCTACCGTGACTAACATGGGGGGCTTCGGACGCCATGGAACGTATGGACCGTATCGGGAAGTTCGGCCACGGCGTGAGTTATGTGTTCCGCTGGTTCCTACGGATTTTCTTACTCACCCTTATTGGGGTGTTTGTTTGGGCGTATTGGGTGGAACGGCACCGTCCACCCCTTTCTGAAGCCGACCAAGCACGTCAGGCCCTCGCCGATAAATTACGCGACCAGCGGTACCAAGAAGCAAAGGAGAGCGAGCGGCAGGTACTGGAAAACGAAAAGTATCTCTGTCGCCAGGCAGCGGTGTGCAAGAAGTACGATCAGGTGCGGCTTGATTGCGCCACGGCAGGAAACTTGAAAACCTGCTTGCGCATAAAGATGGGCGAAAACGTCTCCTTCATCGACATCTGTAGCGGATACGATGTGGGTGCGCCTGCCATACCTCTCGACCCTAAGACCCCCGACCTTGTTCGATGCTTCTTTCTCAACAACTTGGTGAACCGGTGAGACCGGATGGGACCCGCCTGCAAATGATCATGAGGGGTTTCCGATGAATATCGGTCGGGGGTTGTTTCGCGCTTGGATACTGATTTCGATCCTGTGGATGATGGGAGCAGGCGTCACTGCATATGCAATGGTAGTGCCTGATACCCTGCACGGTCGCTTTCAGCCCGTTGTGGTGATCAAGAAGGAAGCGACCCGACAGCAGATTGATAAAATCGATTTCGATAAGCCGTTCTACGAATTCGGCGTTTCGCCGTCTCAGTTGAAATTAAGAACCGAGTTTATTTCAGACCAACTCAGCCCAGCAGCACGGTCCCAATCGGATCAGGTCGATTTCCCTGACGGCAGCCACCTCTACATCCCCGCTGGGTACAACGAAACAGACAAGAATTATATCGCCCAGCAATTCTGGGATCAGCGATGGGGTCGGTGGGCCTATGCTGCTGGCGTGGTAACGGCTTGGGCATTCATACCATGCGTCATACTGTTTATATTGGGATACAGCCTGCTTTGGGTCGGACGCGGTTTCAAACGGGCCTGATCCTCGAATGAAAACCGCGCGACAGCATGACGACACGCCAGCAGAAAATAACTTTCGGCGAAATGCGCGCATCCGGCGTGCGCGGCCTGTTGGTCTATTGCGCCGACTACCAGTGCTCGCACTGGATCACTGTGAACGCCGACCAGTGGCCGGACGACACGCGACTGTCCGATCTTGCGGAACGGTTCACGTGCATGGTGTGCGGCACGCGCGGTGCCGATGTCAGGCCGGATTTCGATTGGGACAAGAAGAAGTCTAACCGCCGTTGATTCAGCATTGGTGGCGGCTCGACGCGTGTCGCGGATTAGGCAACGTCCATTTATTTTGGCAACCTACCAGCGTGGAGTTCCTGCCATGTGACTAACCCTAAAATGCTATATCGGCTTTGGTAAGAATAACCGTGTTCCTCATCTGCTGGTGTCATTAGCCCTTCGCCCTCCTTTTTGAAAAACCGGACGCGAGCACACTTTCGACCACTCAAGATCGCATCGCTTAGCGCACCGATTAGTAGCTGGGCTATTTTTTCGTCCCTATCTGAGAACCCTACCTTCAAAAGCGGCAGCAAACCGAATGGTAGCTGGGCTTTTTGTTCGTCCCTATCTGGGAGCCATACCTCCAAAGTCGGCTCCGTTTCCGACGTTTGGTAAGAGAACCACCCATGCGTCTTTTCCTTCGTGTCCGACGTTTGGCCGCCGTACTGCAGGCGAAGGGCTTTCAGATGCTCCTTGAACTCGCTGCGGCCCTCGAAAGTGATCATGACCGGGATGAACTTCGGATAGGTCACGCCGGGTAGGTCATACATGACGCCATGCACTGCGCACTCCGTGCTACCCCCCAACGAAAACCTATCGTCACTGTCATTGTCAGGGTCGCCGAGCGATATCGTCCTTCTGATGTGCGTTATATCCACATCTAAACAAACTTTTTGCGCAATCGATTTTACAGTCTTTTCGTCCCAAACAGGCCCCCCTTTTGTAAGGTTCTTAGTCCCTTTTTTTCTGAAAAACATCTCGCCCCCCTTCTTCAAAGTTCGCCGATGTGGCGGGCCTGTTCCAATGACAAATGGATTTCCTGTTCGGTCAGAGGCCGCCCGCGATCCTTTTCCAGATATGTGACAATCGCCTGTTCGTCGGGCGTGAGCACTGCCGTGCACGGGTAGCGGTGCCCGTCAAGCAGGCCGCAGCGCGGGCACTGGTCCTCCACCACAGCAGGCGTGAGCGGGACGGTGAACGAACGAAATTCGTAGCTGTCTCGCTTCCAGAACGTTGCCACGTCCCGCGCCGGGATGACGTAGATCGTAGCCTCGACATCGTCGTCATTCCAGCAGACGACAAGTTGCGTGCCGCCTTCGAGTGCATCAGCCAGCGACATCGCCAGAACACTAAAGCGTTTGAACTGCTCCCTCGCGATAGGTCGGGACTTGTTCGTGCTGTAGAGGATTACACCTTCCTCATCATCGATGTCGGTGATCAGGACTTGGTTCGTATATGTGGTCATGCTCTGACTTTTAGTTTTGATTTGATCGGCGTTGCGGCGTTGACGACGCCCGCGCCGCTAAAGTTATGTGTCTTCGTCGCGAGCACGGTTGCACGACCCGCGCCCCCACGTCAAAGTGCCTTCTTGACCTGACGGCGGGCGGTTGGCGTTAGTCAGTTTTGCTCACTGGGGCACTGGGGTCTTCTTGAGGTGGTGAACCCGCCAGCAAGGGAGGGGAAAGGGCATGTGGTTTCTCGTCATCATGGTCTCGCCGACAATGCTTCTAACCGATGCGAACAGTGCAGGCGTCTATGGCCCATATCCGTCACAAGCGACATGCGAACAATCCGGCAGATTATTTGCCGACACCGGGATGACGCGCCGCCGCTGTTGCGGCAAGGCACGCTGAAGGGCTGACCCTGATCGAGACCATCCTCTGAGGCGGCCCTTGTATTTGTCGCAGTAGACCGCACCATTGCCACGGAATAATATAAAAATAGGCCAGAGGACGCGGCCCGTCCGGGAGTGGCTGGTCATGGGGTTTCCGAAATTCACGACGGGGATCACCCGGGAAGATTTGATGCGAGACTGCCTAGAGGAGGTTCGCCTTTGGCCGGGATGCGAGAGTTTCCAGTGCTGCCCTTTCGGATAATGGCCGCACGCCAGCACCCGGGCTTTCGCTCAAAGGTAACTATCGAAAACTCGGAGATGTTAGCCATTGGCTCCGTGCCGGTGCCATGCACATGCACATAGGCCAAACCCAGCCGGGGTGAAGCAGCCGACTGGGTCTTGGTTGCAGTAAGGTCGAAGGACGGGCAAGACCAAGGAAGTCTTGAATGGCCCCATCGAAGAACTGCAACTCGATAGGACGCGCAAGCGCAAACTTAAGCAAGATCATTATGTAGGCAGCAAAAGTCGGCCTTGGCACACAAGGGCTAGATAGCCTATGGCCGCACAACTCGCGGACCGCTGTGATGGCGACCGTCACGGATCAAGCAATAGCGCGGCGACGGAACTGTCAGCGGTCTCAGCCTTCGGCAGCGGCACTTGATCGGGGCGCAGCATTTTCTTTTCAATCCACGTGGCGGCGCGAGCGTAAAGAAAGCTGATGCCGCCGGATTTGGCACCGACCACGGTGCAGAGGAAGTACCCTCGACCTGCGGGCAAATAGATATCGGTGCCCCTGCCAAGATGGGGCGTGACCTTGGCCATGTCGGCGGCATGGAAATGGTTGGCGGCCTCGAACAGGGCGCTCTTGAAATCGGCGGCATCACCGGCCCGTTGCAGATATCTTCCGGCTGCATGATCCGGCACTTCGATACTCCACGCCGAGCACACCTTGATCCCGAAGGGTGGTGTCGGCCATGCGCACAAATAGCAAACCAGCGTGCAGGCTTGTCGTTCGCCGTGGTCCTTTGGATCGGCAATGACCGGCGGGCTTGGTGCCAGCCAACTGAATTCACAAACGTCACGATGGGCAATCTTGATCTCGGCACCGGGAAAGTCGCGGCGAACCGATTTGAGAAAATCCTGGCGGGCGATACCACGGCGGCAGCAACATTGTTTGACCAGCGCATGCAGCGCAGCCTCGTCATTCAGCGCCGCCCTCAGTTTCAACGCGGTCGGTTCGTATTGGTTTTTGAGCGCCTGTAACTTCCGCCACGCCGTAGAGGGAATCCGGTCGCGCTCTGGCTCATGCTGCCGCCACGCCCTTTCGATCTCCCGTTCAAGGTCGGTGTCTATGATTTTCAATTCCGGTCTGCCTAGCATCTCAACCCTCGCCAGCGGTCAGGCTCATTTCCAAGTTCCCCGGCATTCCGGTATCGAGGTAGGCGCGTTTTAAAGCCCGCCAGAGGGGCTTGGCTGAGGGGCTGCTTTGCTACCGGCCAGCCGAAAAAACGCACCAGCGAGGCCACCCAAGGCCGGAAATCGTGCCTACGGTATCATTCGACCGTTTTTGGGACCACAAGGGAACCCCCCAAGGGGGCCACCCCAACCCAAAGGGGTGCTGGCATTGACCCTCAGTGGCCTAGTTTGACTTAGGCACCTTTCGGGCGTTCAGGATGGACCGCAACATTGGAGGCCCATATGAAAATAAAGTTACCGGAGGTTGATCTGCGCCGGGACGGCGGTAGTCGCGGTATCGATGACGAAAACGGCAATCTAGTTGGCCAGATTCTCATGGGTAAAGGGAGAGGACGCACCGTGATCCTCTTTGGAAAATACCGGGGGGATTTTGAGACCCAACAGGAATGCCAAGCCTTTGCGGATGGTGTCGCAGCCGTTTTGAATCACATGACTAGGATGGAAAAAGAGTAAGGCCGCTTCGCAAGCGAGAAAAAGACAGGACAGCACCGGCAGCGTGTCCCTTCTTAGCGCTTCAGAGCAGCGAAGCGCTCACTTCTTCGCGGTTTTTTCTTTCTTCCTGATCTTTCGCTGCCTGCTCGTGATAGGCGGCGTTCCGGGCTTGGTCGGCCTCGATCCCGGCACGTCGACGGGCCATTTCCTCGGGATCGGCCATTTGCTTCCGGGGTGATAGGGCGACACAAAACTTTGCGGCCATTGTCGGCTGCCGCCGGTTGGCTGGCGCGCTCCGTCACGCGTTCACGATGATCCGGCTGATTGGACGAAAAAACCCAGCGAGGACATCGCCGGGTTCTGTGTTTAGGGTTGTGCGTGGTACCAACGGCACCAGCGCGCGTAGTGATACCGAGCGCCCATATGGGATAAGTAGCGGCCAAACATGGCACCGACGATGCTGGCGATCTCCCGCCATGACAGGTCTTCATCCGAATCGTCTTTGGCATAGATGATCATGCTGACGAAGTCAGGATCGGACGGTTCGTGCAAGGGCGGACGCCCGAAGCTTGCGTAGATCACGGTCATGATGCCACCTTCTCGCTCGGCGGGAGACCAAACACGCGCGCCCGGACCGCTCTGGCGATTTCCTCGCGCATCGGACCGTGATGCATGAAGCCGCCACGAGTGACTTGAGGCGCATAGAGCGCCACGCCTTCCTTGCCGCCCGTACGGAGTGCCCATAGGGCTGCCGAGCGCATGCACACGACAACGCGGTCGCCGCGTCTGGCTTCGGGGAAAAGCGTGTCGTGCGCCCACTGCCGCACGAGACGCGAACTCTTCAAGAGAGGGACCATGTGCGTGTCTTCGCTGCCGGTGCGTGACTTGTATGGCATCAGGTTGACGAAGGCGACCTTCGTCGCAGCGGAATCATAGGTGACGCCAAACTGCCCGAGCCTCGCCGTCGTCCATTCGCGACCGTCCGAATCGGTCTTGAACGAGAACAATGGCGCGCTGCCCTGAAGGGTGCGAACCATTTCCTCGCGAGTCTCCGGGTCCAGCGACGCCTTGACAACCTGTTCGGGATTGCTCAAGCCGCCATTCAAATAAAGCAAAACAACTTCCGCAGTGCTGATCGGCCCCATCCATGCCCCGACGCCGACGCGAAGGTCAAACTGGTGATTGTTGCTCCGCAGTGCGTCGGCATCAGCCGGATGAATGTGGAGGTGCGGGATTCCATCCCTCCAAAAGTTCAAAAGGTCTTGCGTACTGACAGACATCTAAAATTCTCCGCTGCGTTATGCAAAAAGACTTTAGCGCATGCGCAGCGGGACTACTACTTTACAAAGCGATAATTATTTAACGGTTATCGGTCGTAAGGCTTAAAGGTCAGAGCCGGACGGACGATAAATCACCAATGCCGCGAGCGAGATGCGACGATGGTCAAGCCACCTGTCATGCGCGTTTTTCGACGACTTGCGCCGCACGGCTGGCGACGGATGTTGACGGTTCGAGCGCGGCATCGGCGTCGATGGGTGTCATGATTTGACTCCTGTTCAGCGTCTGCGCTGCGACGCTTCGAATGATTCCCGCATCTCGCGATTCTCGCGTTCGGTCTGTTCTGCCGTCATCCGGGCATACGCCTCACCAAGGGCCGCCTGACTTGATTCTATCGCGGCCTTGCGTCGAGCGACTTCTGTGGGCTGTCCCCAATCGGCATTAGCCGAATGAGGCGACACCATACTTTCGGAAAAACTCGCCGCGAATGACGTCGGCGAGGTGGCGGGCCAGCGCGTGCGCGCGGATTGGTCGAAGTCCGGCAACACCACGGATTTTGCTAATTCAGGCTGGGCGCGCGAATACGCCGACATGCCACGGGCGAGGAGTTCGGTCTTGCCGAGCCTGCGGTGCTCGTTGGTCAGGTTCGCCGCCTGTCCGTCGACTTCGGCGCACTTGTGATCCAGCGCGGCCATCCGGTTGAACAGGTAAACCAGTTCGGTGACGAGGCGCGGATAGCACTCGGCAAAATCTCGGGCGAGTGCCGATTGTTCGATCTTGAGTCGACGGAAATCTGCCTCCCACCGTGAATGGCGTTCGCTTTCTAGGCACCTCGAAATCTTGGCCCGAATTTTCGGCAGTTGCGCGGAAAGCCTCGAAACGCTGGTCTCGGCAGCGGCAATGCGCGATTTGGTTGCTTCGGGATCGGGACACTGCACCAAGTCGAGAAGGCTCGTGCGGTCGGACTCGATAGTGCCGGTGATTTCCGCGACATTCGCTTCGACGAGTTCGAGCACTTCCATTGCGGTCGCCGAAGAAACTTCACTGCCGGTGAGCACGGCGACGATTTTCCCTTCGAGGGTCGTCGGTGGTCCGTTGGGTTTGTTGGTCATGATTTTCCTCGCCATGCATTGGAATCGGCAACATCTCGTTCATGGGTGAGTCTGTCGGATAGTTCCCGGTGCTTTGCGAGATTGACCGACCGGCTGTCACTGCGGGTGTCGGTGCCGCCGCCTTCGTTGGTTGAACCGAAGCCGCCGCCTTCCTCGTTGTCATCGCTGAAATCGTCTTCATCAACGACTCCATCGCCCGCGCAACGCTGGCAAAGATCGCCGTTGACATAGCCTTCGCCTCCGCATTGCGGGCACAGCGTTTCGTCGTCATTGACGCGATAGCGATTGCAAAGTTCGGTTTCATACCGAGCGTAGGCGTCCGCAACCTTCTGCCTCGCGTCACCGGCACGGACGCGAAAACCTGGCCGTTGCAAACTGGTTGGATCGCCGCCGCGTCCGTCCGTGATACGCGGCTTGGTGCGAGCGGCAATGGCCTTTTGCAGCGGACTGAGGCTGTCGCCCATTCTGACGCGGAAGCTTTTGCCGTCACGCAGCACGCCATGTTCGTCGAAGTTTTCATCGAAAGATTTGCGCATGCGACTTTCTCCTTTTCGGTTGGGTAAATGCACGCGAGCCGCCAGCCACGCCGTAGCTGCCGAGCACGAATGCGATTGCACGTTCGAGTTCGGGCATGCCGAAATTGGGTGTGTTTTGAACGCGCCCCGCAACACTTCTGAGGTAGGAATCACGCACTCCGACGGGTAAATTCGCGGCTGATGCGGTGAGCCGATCCAGCATTTCGTCGTCGAGCGAGAACATGGTTCAATACCCCAACATGAACGAGAGAAGCGTTCCGAAGATCAGCAGCAAGAGCACGACGCCAGCAATCGCAATGCCGAGCGAAAACCGATCAATGACGGTGCGATTGCTCATGGCCAGCCAAACGCTCCATGCATGCGCAGATAGCTGTTCAATCGTTGCCGGTAGTACGAGTCGGCTTCGTCCTTGCGCTTCTGTTCCGGGGTTCTGCTGTCCATGATCGGACTGCCATCCACCCATTTCAGCGATTGGTCGAACAACAGCCGGTTGCCCGCCAGCACCAAGAGGCCACACACTGCCGTGGCAATGTCGTCGTGAGCGCCTGCATGCTTGGGGTGGGAAACCTGTTCCTTGGTGCCGGTGACGGAACGTTCTAGGCTGGCAAGCTGGCTGCGCAATGTGGCGTTATTGACCAGCCGGGTACGACGCGACAGCACAATCGGCAACGAGCGGATATAGTTTTCCGAGGTGGTGAATTCGGACGGCGTGAAGCGGATTTGGTTGCGCTGCCATTCGTCTTCGACGAATCCACCACCGAACTTGTCACCGCGAATCTCGCTGATGCCGTAGCATTTCATCAACCCGGCATATTCGGCGATCACTTCGGCAGGGACAAATCTCGGCTTGCGCTCGCGAATGCAATCGACCACCACGGTGCCTTCGCTGTCGGGCAGCCGGTGACCAATGCACAGCGTGAAAGAATCCGAGCCGGTACCGCCTGACGCGTCGAAGAATGCGTAGTAATAGGTGTTGGGTTGCGGCGGACGTTCGAAAACGTCGAAATCGGTGCAGGCTTCAATAGCGTCGAGCGGGAAGCAATCGGTCAAATCCTCGCGCCAGCGGTTGTCGAACTCGGCTGCACCCCGGTGCGGGTCTTCGGCGAGTGCAGCGTCGACCACGGCTTGCGGCAGCTTGGGATTCATCAGCTTGCTTGGTGCAAACCAGACGATATCGCTGCTTGCGTCGTTGGCGAACAATTCGCGATATTTGCGGTACATATAACCGCGCTGCCGGTAGACGCTTGAACCGAGCAGCAGCAAACCACCGTCAGGACACATCGCCATGCTTGGTTCAGCGGCACCGACAACTTCCTCGTCGCTAGAGGCGCTGTGTTCGTCGTGTTTCCAATGGCAGCATTCGCTTCCCAAAATTGCCGTAGCGGAACGGCCCCTGACCAGAGATGCGTCGTTTGACGAAATTTCAAGAACCGCGTGATTTCGAAATTCGGTCACGTCAGTTGTTTGTCGCGTCACCTCACGCTGCAAAGCTTCGACCTGCAACAGGCCATGACAGTACCTGCGCAATATTGCCGCCTGCTTTTTGTCTCGACCTAATAAAATCGTGACCGCTGTTTCACCGGGCGATAGATATTGCCGCCAGTCCGCGCAAAGGGCACATCGCCATACAGCAACGGCGGAAAGGAATCGATCTTTGCCGCCTCTTCGTCCGACCAAGAGAATGAAGCGACGCAATAACTGGCGATCCTGCCGGTTGAGCAGTTGCGTTCTGCCGGTGCATTGCTTGAACAAAGCTACTTCGCGCGCTTCGACGAGCGGAATGTTGTCGATGACCTTGGCCAGCGTCTTCCAAGGCCAGAAACTTGCTGAACTGAACGTTTTGCCGAACAGGTTGTTGTCGGTCATTGCCTGCGTCAACGTGATACGCGGTGTGAACGTGCGCTCAACCATCGCCGGCCTCGAGTTCTGACTCGACAATGACATCATCATGTTCGACGTTGATTGCGATCTGGTCCAGCAATCCGCCCGCATCATGCAGGCCAGGAATTGGTTTCGCCACGCGCTCAAGTCCTAATCGCGCACTCAACTTCATGCAGGTGTTGGCGAGCGTGCACAGCAAAGCGACGTTGATCTGCTTGCCTTGAACCATGCGGGATTCGATTTGTTCTGCGAGCACTGTTGTGGACGCCAGACGTCGTGCGAGATTGATCTTGATCTCGCTGCACAGGTCGATGCCGCCCATATCGGCAATGAAGGCCCGCACCAAATCCTTGAATCGACGTGCCTGCCAAGAATTGCCATCGACGTTTGGTAGCAAGTCGCGGTGATTGGTGATGCGGCTGCGCGTGTACTTGTGCGCGTCGTCAGCGCGTGCAGTCGGCGGGATAGGCTTGCGTTTCGTCAGCGGGCGAGTGGCGGCATCCATGCAGTTTTTTGACCTGTTCGAGGCGCTTCAAGCCTGCGCCCAAATTGGTGCCCGAGTCCATGTATTTCCGAGGGGTTGGGTGGGTAGTGGCAGGATTTCTGCTGTAAGTCATTGTTTTGGTTATGTGTGGGGATGACGGCGCTTCCGCCTGTCGCCAGGAATTGTACGGTTTTGCTGCGACTGATTCGGCTATTTTCGACCTGCACGCACTGGTTCTGGATGTGGGTTTTACGTGTCGAGGTTGGCTGAGGTTGGGGGTGGGTCTCTAGCCTTCGGGAGGTGACCTTTTGAAGGTTTGTGGCCGGGGCGTTTCTTGCATGCAGAGCGTTCGTGTAGCCTGCAACTGACACTCATGGGGGAGGGGTCTATGGATGGTCAGGCTCTTTGGCACGTACTCATTGACAACGAGCAACACGGTCCGCTCACCAAAGCCCAAGTCCGAGAACGCCTACGCAACGGGATTCTCGCTGGTAACAACCTTATCTGGCGTCCGGGGTTTTCCAACTGGAAGCCGATTAGTGAGATCGCGGAGTTCTGGCAACCACCTCCACCGAATCCGGTTGAGAATGCTCCTGAGTACGTCGAAGAACCCGGCAAAACAGATGCGCCCGCTGGTCGAAAGCTTAGCCTGTGGAGGAGTGCGAATGTCGGACTTCTCTTAGGTGCTCTTGGACTTTTCTGGCAGATTGCCAGTGGTGGCGGTTTCCAACTCGCAAACTACGCACACACCGCCAGCGGCGGGACCATAGGTGCTCTAATCGGACAAACCCTATGGGCGTCACCGATCTTTGTTTTGGTCGCCGCGTTGTACAATCTTACGCTCAGGCGCGAGTTGGAGCCGAGCAGGGCGAGCGCGGTTTGGGGTGCACTCACATTCGTGACGTTGCTGGTGGGGATTTTAGGGAGCCTTGTGGCCTACGGGGAATATTTCTTCTCTAGTACCGACCTCATCAGCGGAGAATCTCGAAAAACGTTTGTCACTGACTCACAGCGGGCATGTGTTCGGAAGCAACGCTCGCTTGGCCTGAATATCACCGAAGCCCAGATGGACACATACTGTACCTGCGTGACCGAGCAGATGGCCTCGAAGACCACTTACAAAGACATGGGCGGTGTGTTTGATCCGAGTTCCGTCGATCAAAAACAAAAGATTGAGGCAGCGATCAATGCGTGCCGTTGAGGGATGCTGCGGCAGGACGAGGCGACATGAAGAAGCAAGTCATCACCTGTAACTGCGGTGCGGTCTACGAGCGCACCGAAGAAAAACTGACATTCCGCGACATCGACTCGTTCGAATGCCGCTATTGCGGGAAGACGCTCGAAACTTGGAGCGGGTCGCGTATCCCGGTATTTCGGCTTGTTAAGGAGCCGGAAACAAAAGCGACGTGACGGAACATGTCAAAAAAATCCAATTCTCACGCCTGCCAATACGACCATTGCGGCAAACACTAAAAGATGACAGTTGGCGCAAAACACCAACCAACCGTCGAAAGCAAAATAGCCTGCACAGGTGCAATGGTGACATGAATCTTCGTCGCTGTTTTTGATGATTTGCAGTGAAAACCAATCCGCACCGGCTAAGTTCACCAAGTGTGGAATCACCAACAAATCCGTCGAAGTCAAAATTGCCAATTTCAGGTGTTTTTCTTCGACATGTGAATGACTGTTTTGGTAGTGATTTTCGTCGTTGTTTTTTGCTGGTTTGGACAGGTGTTTTTGCGACGAAATGGCGATTCAAGAAGTCACTGGTACGAGCGTGTTTCTTGAGATGTGGTAAACATGTTGTATCTCTATAGGTGAAGTAGGCGTCAGCAAACGACGTGCTTTTGGGTACTGATTGAGGAAATGTTGCAGTGACCGTTCATCCTGAAAGGGATCATTGTGCAATGACAGCGAATTGTACAACGTAGCACCGAGACGCAGATCACGATTGTAGGTGAAACCTGAATTGCCATAGTGTTCGACGCTACTATGCCGACTTTTGCCACCGGATTGCTGATTTCTGTGCAAGCGACCGAGACGTGCTTCATCAAGATTGTAGAGTTTCAGGTGAGTGTCGAAATAACCGTTGAAATCGAAGTGGATCAAGTCGGACAAATTGACGATTCCAATGCGTTTCACACTGCGTAAACTGCTGTAGCGTGCCTCGACGTGACAGCAGCCGGTTTCGCCGGTCAGTTTGCATGGTCGAGTCGAGTACCCGGAAAACCAGTGACCCATGAGGCCGCGCTTGCCGGTGCGAATGCTCCTCGTAGTCCATCCCACCGGGTAGTCGCGGAAATACTCAAACCCGTCGTCGTCCTCTTTCCATTTGTAGAAGGCTGCCACCCGCATGGATTTGCGGTGCCAGCCTTGCACGAGATGATTCAGAAAGTATTGGACGCAATCGTCCGCTTCGCTCTGCTCGTTGAAAATCAAATCCCAAGTGATCTCGGCATAGTTGATAAGCGGCGGCTTGTTCGACGAATTTGCCATTATCCTGGCGAGCACCTTGAACGCCTGCCGGCTGGCTTGGTGCAAGTCCAGCCGCATTGGATAGTCGGGATGGTACGGACAAGGTTCGTAGTGGGGAATGAGGGCATCAGGCGAGCCGCGCTCGCACTCGTCCGCGATTTCGCGTAGTTGCTTTCGGTTCAGGGGCTTGGGCAGCCAAACGTGGATTTTGTCAAAATATCGGTAGGACGCGATAGGCGCTAAAGGCGCTGATTGCGCCGCGCATTGGTCTGCTGTAAAATGTTTTTGGTTTTGCGTCACCACCGCAAATCCAATTTTTTTTTGCTCGCTTCGGGAAGCCAACCCCCGAAGCGGGCATTTTTCATTTTTCCAGCCACCGATTCGGCTGGAAGCCGAATCGAATCGTAGCCAGAACCGCCGAATCGCCAAGCCTTAACAAAAATTTTTTCAGGCTCTGCCGGGGATTCCCGACTCTCAGGGGAAAGGCTCAGCAGCGGTTTTGATTGCATGGGCACCTTGGGGTGCGGCGGGTGCCGAAAACCCGCTGGACGGCCATTTGTAGGGGTTTGAGAGGCCGCCCAGCGGTGGGGTTTTGCCGGGTTTCTATCGCCTTGGCCTTCGGCGGCGCGGGCGCGCCCGGTGATCGAGGGAATCCCAGCGGATGCCGTCACTGAGGAAATAGTCGATATCGGGCTGACCGCCTCGCAGTGTTCGGATTACGGCGCGGCCCTTTTGGGTCATTGCTCTTTCTTCAACGAGTCCGCGAAATCATGGGTTATCGCGAGCAGCTTTCGCATGCCGTTGTCCGGCAACTTCGCGAATGGCTGATGGCTATGCCGTGCCGGTGCTCTCGCCGATTTGCGGCGCGAGATTTTGGTTCGCGGTTTGCGGATGATCTCATATTCGTCGAATGGCATCAGGTCGGCGACCTGCCGTTGCTCGTCCTCGGTCAGACCGGCATTCAACTTGTTGAGCACAATGTTGCGCTCGGGGCCGACACCCGGTGCTTGCGTGGATGCCCATGTCATCCACGCGATAAGTCGGAGTTGTCGTTTGTTCAATCTGCGCGTTCATCGCCGCACCGACTTGGCACGTGTGACCTGACGTTTGGGCTGCTCAGTGGTTTTTGCTTTTGCTTTCCGCCGCGGCCACGCATCTATGCGTTTTGAATCTCGCAGTGCTTCGATCAGTGCGTCGACATCGTCGGAATAAAATCCAACAGCGCACGCGCCAAGCGGCACCAACTTCAGACGAGGCACCGGGCTGCCATCGGTCCGAACAATACCGGGAACGTTGGGTTGATCTGGATTGCGCAGCACCAGGTTTTCGTCAAAGAACGAAAGTCCCACAGGGACCCGCGCCATCACTGATTTCTTGCGCTCGATTCGTTTTTGAGTCTGCGGCTGTGTTTGTGTTTGAGTTTGGGCCATGTGTACCACCCTGCAAAATGCCGCCAGTAACAGCGGCTATCTGCGGGTAGGATAGGCAGGCGTCTTCGATTTTTCACCGACAACGGGTCGCGACCAAATATCGGAAAAGGGCTACACGGATTCCATGCGGCGCTTAATGGTGTTCGGCGCGAGGTTCGCCCCGCACATATCATGCAGCCGTGTCGCGGCCTCAGCAGCGGCGGCATCCGTGGCGGCTTTGGGACTCATGCCGGTTGCCAGTAGTTCGGCCCTACGTTCCTTGGCGTCGTCGACCACTATCTCTTGGGACCACTTGGTGAGTTCGCTGCGTGGCACGCCACCTCGGCCTTTACCCTTGTGCTGACTTTTTTTGGCGAGTTCGAGAATGGCTTCACACAGATCACGCGGGATCGTGACACAGTTGGGGTTCTCGTCTTCGAGGTCCACAAACAATCCCAGCACGTACATTTCGAACCGGTCGACCGCATCGTCCGTCATGACGCCGCCCCGCGAATTGGAGTCACCGAAGCAGTGGTTGACGGGCCGCTGCAATAGGCCGACCACGCGTTCATCAAGGCTCGACGCTTGTCGAACAGATCGGCTCTTTGATAGGCCCTCTCAGTTTTGCCCCGGATATGCGCCAACGCAGCTTCGCAAACGTCAGGCGGAAACGCGGTGCGTTCCCCAGCCCAATCGCGGAAGGCAGAGCGGAAGCCGTGCACGGTTACGTCACGATCCATTCGACGGTTCAATAACTGCGATAGCGTGGTGTGGCCCAGCGGCTGACCGGCATCCCGCCCAAGGAACGCATGGGCGTTGCCGTCCTCGACGGGCAGGCCACGCAACAGGGTCACGGCTTCAGGTGATAACGGGACGCGGTGTTCTTTTCTCGATTTCATCCGTTCGGCGGGAATGGTCCATGTGGCACCGTCGAGGTCGAACTCGGACCAGCGTGCTTTCAGGACTTCCTGCGAGCGGCTGGCGGTCAGCACCAAGAATTCCAGTGCCCGCGCCGCGCTGCCTTGCTCGGCGAGTAGTTCGGTCATGAAGGCGGGAATGTCCTTATAGGGCAGTGCGGCATGGTGCTGTTGGGTGCCGCGCTCCTCAGGCAGCGCCTGCTTGATCAAGGCCCACTGTGCCGGATTATCGCCTTGGCGATAGCCTCGGACCTTGGCCCAGTCGAGAATGGCTTCAATCCGGCCTCGCAGCCGAGAGGCGGTTTCGTTGCGAACCGACCAGAGTGTTCCAGCCGCACGGTTGTACTCGGCTGGCACCGGCTGTTCCAACACCTTCAAAACCAGCGGCACGTCGATCTTGCCGACCGGCTGTGCGCCAATGATTGGTGCGGCATAGTTGCGCAGGGTGGCTTCCCATTGCTTGCGGTGTTTCGGGCTTTCCCATTTGCCGCCATGCTGCTCTAGAAAGCGGCGGCATGCCTCGTCGAAGGTCACGGACGCGGCGCTGGTAGCCTTGGCGGCAGCCTTGGCGGCTCTTTTGGTCAGCAGAGGGTCGGTGCCGTCCGCCAGTGGCTGGCGGACCATGGTTCGGTTTCGCCTGCGGGCTTCGACCAGATTGAAGTCGAAAGCGGAGCCTAGCCCCATGTAGCGGATCACGCCGTTGATCTGGAAGCGGCTGACCCAATAAGCCGAGTTCGGTCCCTTGATCTCCAAGCGCAGGCCCCGGCCATCATAATGGGCACCGGGCTGACCAGCCCTGACCAGTTTGTCGACCTGCTTTGCCTTGAGGTTTCCGGTTTCGCGTGCCACGGCTCGTCGCTCTCTCTATTATAGGGCGGAGCGGACTTCCGCCCGCTGCCCCCGCCCTGTTGGGGTTTTTCCATCAGCCCACCCCTCAGGTGGACTTTCGGTTGACTACGGATTATATCGGGCATCTGCGGGTGAGGTTCAAGTCGGTGCCGGTCGAAAAGCATGCCGTGGCAATGGCTTATTCGGACTTCCTCGGTTCTCAGCGGGAGCCAAAAACAGCGAGAGTCCCTCCGCCCGCACCAAGCCCCAACCGGGTTTGCGCATGACGATTACTGACGGATCTGCCATCCGAATGGGTTTTTCCCCTCGGCCTGGGTCCGCCGAACCACCGGCGCTGGCGAGAAAGCCGAGCGCCAACATTTGTAAAAGTCCGGTCCTCTTGCCGGACCAAGCGGAAGAAGATTGACGCCATGCAGGTGAAGGAAACCGTCGCCGACGGATTGAAACATGAATTCCAGATCAGCGTTTCGGCTGCGGATCTCGATGCCAAAGCGGACGCGCGCCTCATAGACCTCAAGGACAAGGTCCGTCTCAACGGCTTCCGTCCAGGCAAGGTGCCGGTAAGTCACCTCAAGAAGGTCTATGGTCGTTCGGTGATGGCCGAGACGATCGACCAGACAATTCGTGACGCCAATGCGCAGATTTTCACGGAGCGCGGCTTTCGCCTTGCGACCCAGCCCAAGGTCACGATGCCGACCGAGAAAACGCAGGTCGACGACATCCTGGCCGGCAAGTCGGATCTTACCTACACGGTTTCAATCGAGGTCGTGCCCGCGATCCAGTTGGCTGATTTCAAGAGCTTCAAGGTTGAGAAACCGGTCGCCGAGGTCACCGAGGCCGAAGTCGACGACGCCATCAAGCGCATCGCCGAGCAGAACCGCAGCTTCGCCGCAAGGAGCGAGGGCGCCAAAGCTGAAAGCGGCGATCGGGTCACCGTCTCCTTCAAGGGCACCGTCCACGGGACGCCCTTCGAGGGTGGCGCTGCGGAAAATGTTCCGGTGACGATCGGTTCCAACACCTTCATCCCGGGCTTCGAAGACCAGCTGATCGGCATCGGCGCAGGCGAAACCCGCGCCTTGAAGGTCACCTTTCCAGAGAACTACGGCAACCCGAAGCTGGCGGGCCAGCCTGCCGAGTTCGAGACCACCGCTGTACTGATCGAAGCGCCGCAGGAAACCGTCCTCAACGATGAGTTCGCCAAGACGCTCGGGCTTGAATCGCTCGACAAGCTGAAGGAAGCGGCGCGCGCCCGGCTTGCCGCCGAATTCGCAGGCGCCACGCGCCAACGGGTCAAGCGCACGCTGCTGGACCGTCTTGACGAGACGCATCGCTTCGAGGCGCCGCCGTCCCTGGTCGACGAGGAATTCAAGCTGATGTGGGATTCCATCAAGGCCGAAATGGAGGCAGGCGGCAAAACCTTCGCCGATGAGGGGACCACTGAGGAGGCGTCCAGGGAGGAGTACCGCAAGATTGCCGATCGGCGCGTTCGCCTCGGTCTGGTGCTGTCGGAGATCGGAGAAAAGAACAAGATCACGGTTACCGATGACGAGGTCAGCCGCGCCTTGATCGAGCGGGCCCGCCAGATGCCCGGGCGCGAGAAGGAGGTTTGGGATTTCTATCGCAACAATCCCAACGCGCTAGCCCAGCTTCGTGCTCCGATCTACGAAGACAAGGTCGTCGATTTCATTCTCGAACTCGCCACCGTTACCGAGAAGAAGGTATCGCGCGAGGAATTATACAAGGACGACGATGCAGAGAGGAGCGCTGCCTGAGGGCCGTCGCATGACATTAAGCTTGTGACGCGAAAGAGCGCGGCGGGCGCCATCCGCCGCTATGCCCCCTCAGCAGAATCAGCTTCAACTGTGAGCGTCCGAGCGCTTCTGACCCAGTATTCCGGCCGGGTCCGACGCGGTCTTGTCGCCGGGAAACCGGTTCATATCTGTGCGAGTGTCCTTACAACCCCACCACGGGGAGTGCGTCCGGATCTCTGGGGGTAAACCGGCTTGCCGGGCTTTACCGACGGACGTTCGTCCTGCCAATCCTTTTGCCGCCACGGCTAAACTCTTGGGTGACTAATGCGCGATCCGGTCGAAACCTACATGAACCTGGTGCCGATGGTGGTCGAACAGACCAATCGCGGTGAACGGGCCTACGATATTTTCTCGCGCCTGCTCAAGGAGCGCATCATTTTCGTCACCGGTCCGGTCGAGGACGGCATGTCGACCCTCATCGTCGCGCAGCTTCTGTTTCTCGAAGCGGAGAACCCGAAGAAGGAAATCTCGATGTACATCAACTCGCCGGGGGGCGTGGTGACATCGGGTCTTGCGATCTACGACACCATGCAGTTCATCCGCCCGCCGGTGTCGACGTTGTGCACGGGCCAGGCGGCCTCGATGGGTTCTCTGCTCTTGGCTGCCGGCCACAAGGACATGCGGTTCTCGCTGCCGAACTCCCGCATCATGGTGCATCAGCCATCGGGTGGATTTCAGGGGCAGGCCACCGACATCATGCTGCACGCGCAGGAAATCCTGAATCTGAAAAAGCGGCTCAACGAGATCTACGTCAAGCACACCGGCCAGACCTATAAAGCGATCGAGGACGCTTTGGAGCGCGACAAGTTCCTTACCGCGGAGATGGCGCGGGACTTCGGCATTGTCGACAAGGTGATCGACAAACGGTCGGAGGACCCGGCGGCGGCCAAGGCATCGTAAATTTCAGGACGCCGCTGTCGTTGGGGCGTTGAGCCTGCGTTAACGATCGCGTTTTGCGGGCGATTTTAGCCCCAAAGGCGCTTTTTCGACCCGGCTGGGCAGAAAGTTCCACCTTCATGACGGTTAGGCAACGTGGCAAAGACGCAACGCCGGCGGGTTTTCGACGGGTTTTCCGCTTGGAATAGCGCAAATCACGGTATTGTCACGGATATACAGAGCCCGGCCGATTAGCGAATTCTTGATAGTCGGGTGCGACCATGGTTGGCTAGGTTGATTGGGTTACGATCGAAGGATTCGAAGTTGGCCGCGATTGGCGTGTCACCCAGAGCTTTAGGGTCTTTTTTGGTACGAATTTTGCTCTACTTAGAACTCTGTGCCGGTAATTCCCGGAAATGGGGTGAGCGAGCGTACGGGGTCGAACGGCGGACGGAGATATGAATGAGTAAGGTTGGCACCAGCGACTCCAAGAACACGCTGTACTGCTCGTTCTGTGGCAAGAGCCAGCACGAAGTCCGCAAGCTGATTGCGGGCCCGACCGTCTTCATTTGCGACGAATGCGTCGAACTCTGCATGGACATCATTCGCGAGGAGAACAAATCCTCGCTGGTGAAGTCGCGCGACGGGATTCCCACGCCCAAGGAAATCTGCAAGGTCCTCGACGATTACGTTATCGGTCAAAGCCACGCCAAGAAGGTGCTCTCTGTTGCCGTTCACAACCACTACAAGCGGCTCAATCATCAGACCAAGCACAACGATGTCGAGCTTGCGAAGTCAAACATTCTTCTGATCGGGCCGACCGGCTCCGGCAAGACGCTGCTGGCGCAAACGCTGGCGCGAATTCTCGACGTGCCGTTCACGATGGCAGATGCGACGACTCTGACCGAGGCAGGCTATGTCGGCGAAGACGTCGAGAATATCATCCTGAAACTCCTGCAATCGGCCGATTACAACGTCGAGCGTGCGCAGCGCGGCATCGTCTATATCGACGAAATCGACAAGATCAGCCGCAAGTCGGACAACCCGTCCATCACCCGTGACGTCTCGGGTGAGGGTGTGCAACAGGCATTGCTGAAGATCATGGAAGGCACCGTCGCCTCGGTTCCCCCGCAGGGCGGCCGCAAGCATCCGCAACAGGAGTTCCTGCAAGTCGACACCACCAACATCCTGTTCATCTGCGGCGGGGCGTTCTCGGGCCTGGAGAAGATCATCTCCGCCCGCGGCCGCTCGACATCGATCGGCTTTGCCGCCCAGGTGCTGGCGCCGGAAGATCGCCGCACCGGGGAAATCTTCCGCCATGTCGAGCCGGAGGATCTTTTGAAGTATGGCCTGATCCCTGAGTTCGTCGGCCGCTTGCCGGTGGTCGCGACGCTGGAAGATCTGGACGAAGCTTCGCTGAAGAAGATTCTCACCGATCCGAAGAACGCGTTGGTCAAGCAGTATCAGCGGCTGTTCGAGATGGAGAACATCGAACTGACCTTTGCCGACGAGGCGTTGGGCGCTGTTGCCCGCAAGGCTATCGAGCGCAAGACCGGCGCGCGGGGCCTGCGCTCGATCCTCGAAAGCATCCTGCTGGAGACCATGTTTGATCTTCCGGGCCTGGAGGGCGTGGAAGAGGTCGTGATCTCCCGTGAAGTGGTCGAGGGCACGGCTCGCCCGCTTTACATTTACGCCGACCGTTCCGATCGCGCCGTTGAGAGCAGCGCCAGCGCCTGATCGCTTCAGCCGCTGGCGAAATTGGCTTTGGCGAATTGGCTCTGCTTGAATTTGGCTGCCGGGGTTTTTCGGCGGCCATTCTGGCGCAGGTTTCCGTCGTGTTTAGCCCCGTTTGACGGGCATTTTTCAATGACTTGACTCCTCCGCGCCCGATAGCCACCTATTACTGCCGGGGGCGAAAACCCAGCTTGAGATTCGCTTCCAGGACGATCCGGGAAAGCAAGGCGTAAGCGGCCGTTCGATCCCGGAGCATTCGGCACCTTGTGGCGGTTGCGCATGATGCGGACTGCGAGCAAGGGGGCACAACAAAAGGAAAAGGCCATGACCACCCCAAAACCCCGGCCATCTATCGTTCACGGCGAGAGCCATTCCTACCCGGTACTGCCGCTGCGCGACATCGTCGTCTTCCCGCACATGATCGTGCCGCTGTTCGTTGGCCGCGAGAAATCGATTCGCGCGCTCGAAGAGGTGATGAAGAACGACGCCCTGATCATGCTGGCGACGCAGAAGAATGCGTCCGACGACGATCCGTCACCCGATTCGATCTATGAGACCGGCACCCTCGCCAGCGTCCTGCAGCTGCTCAAATTGCCCGACGGCACCGTGAAGGTGCTCGTGGAGGGGCTCGAGCGCGCACGCGTGCAGAAATACACCGGCCGCACCGACTATTACGAAGCCACCGCGGTCGCGCTCGCCGACACGGATGCGAACTCCGTCGAAGCCGAGGCTCTCGCGCGTTCGGTCGTTTCGGATTTCGAAAGCTACGTGAAGCTGAACAAGAAGATTTCCGCCGAAGTCGTCGGCGTGGTGCAGGCGATCGTGGACTTCGCCAAGCTCGGCGACACCGTGGCCTCGCATCTTGCCGTCAAGATTGCGGATCGTCAGGCGATCCTGGAGACGCTGTCAGTGACCGCGCGCCTTGAAAAGGTGCTTGGACTCATGGAGAGCGAAATTTCGGTGCTGCAGGTCGAGAAGCGCATCCGCTCGCGCGTCAAGCGCCAGATGGAGAAGACCCAGCGCGAATATTATCTCAACGAGCAGATGAAGGCGATCCAGAAGGAACTCGGCGACGACGAGGGCCGTGACGAGCTTGCCGATCTCGAGGAGAAGATTTCCAAGACCAAGCTTTCCAAGGAAGCGCGGGAGAAGGCGCAACATGAGTTGAAGAAGCTGCGCCAGATGTCGCCGATGTCCGCGGAAGCAACCGTGGTGCGCAACTATCTGGACTGGCTGCTCTCGATCCCCTGGAACAAGAAATCCAAGGTCAAGAAGGATCTGGTCGCGGCACAAACCGTGCTCGACAACGATCACTACGGCCTGGAAAAGGTCAAGGACCGCATCGTCGAGTACCTGGCGGTGCAGTCGCGCGCCAACAAGCTGACCGGGCCGATCCTGTGCCTGGTCGGTCCTCCGGGCGTCGGCAAGACGTCCCTTGGCAAGTCGATCGCGAGGGCGACGGGGCGCGAATTCGTTCGCGTGTCGCTCGGCGGCGTTCGCGATGAGGCTGAAATCCGTGGTCACCGCCGCACCTATATCGGCTCGATGCCCGGCAAGATCATTCAGTCGATGCGGAAGGCGAAAACTTCAAATCCGCTGTTTCTTCTGGACGAGATCGACAAGATGGGTTCCGACTTCCGCGGCGATCCGTCGTCGGCACTGCTGGAGGTGCTCGACCCCGAGCAGAATTCGACCTTCAACGACCACTATCTCGAGGTCGATTACGATCTCTCCAACGTGATGTTCATCACGACCGCGAATACGCTGAATATTCCGGGGCCGTTGATGGACCGCATGGAGATCATCCGGATCGCCGGTTACACGGAGAACGAGAAGGTCGAAATCGCGCGCAAGCACCTGATACCGAACGCGCTCGCCAAGCACGGCCTTGATCCGAATGAATGGTCGATCGACGACGAGGCGTTGCTGCTGATGATCCGCCGCTACACCCGCGAGGCGGGGGTGCGAAACCTCGAGCGCGAGCTCTCGACACTTGCCCGCAAGGCGGTGAAGGAGCTGATGATCTCGAAGAAGAAATCGGTCAGGATCGCCGAGAAGTCGCTCGAGGAGTTCCTGGGCGTGCCGAAGTATCGCTACGGCGAGATCGAGAGCGACGACCAGGTTGGCATCGTCACGGGGCTTGCCTGGACCGATGTCGGCGGCGAGCTGCTCACGATCGAAGGCGTCATGATGCCGGGCAAGGGCAAGATGACGGTCACAGGCAATCTGCGCGACGTGATGAAGGAGTCGATTTCTGCGGCGGCGTCTTACGTCCGCTCGCGCGCCGTCGGCTTCGGCATCGAGCCACCATTGTTCGACAAGCGGGACATCCACGTCCACGTGCCTGAGGGGGCAACCCCGAAGGATGGGCCTTCGGCTGGCGTCGCCATGGCGACCGCGATCGTCTCGGTCATGACGGGAATTCCGGTTCGGCACGATGTCGCCATGACCGGCGAGATCACGTTGCGCGGCCGGGTGCTTCCGATCGGCGGCCTGAAGGAGAAATTGCTTGCCGCCGCGCGCGGCGGCATCAAGACGGTGCTTATCCCGGAAGACAACGCCAAGGATCTCACCGAGATTTCCGATGCGATCAAGGGCGGGATGGACATCATTCCGGTTGCCAGGCTCGACGATGTCGTCTCCAGGGCGCTGGTGCGGCCACCCGTGCCGATTGTCTGGGAGGAGGACACGGCCAAGGTGCCGGTCTCGCCTGATGCGGGTGACGAGGCGGCCGGCGGCCTGACGGCGCACTGAGCCTGCTTCAGGACGAGCGTTCTTTCGTCAGGATGATAAAACGGCGCCTTTCGGGCGCCGTTTTCTTTTGTGCGGAGCTCACACGCGGCGGGAGCGAAGAATGCAGATAGATGGACGGTGCCATTGCGGCCACGTGACCTATCAGGCCGATATCGATCCACAGCGCGTGTCGATCTGCCACTGCCGGCTCGCCCTAAAGGGTAACGGCGATCTGTTCGCTCGCTGGACGACATCCTGATGACGCGGCAGGCCCCCGACCTTGCGCGAAGGGGTTTGCAGGGCTAAACACGGGCAAGGGCGGCTGGCTCTCTCGTTTACGCCGGGCGCGCGATGAAAGCAGAAGTGCGGCAGTCGCAGGCACTTCTTCATTTCCGGCACAGTTACGCCCATGAAAAGGCCCATGAAACTTCGGGTTTCGTGGACGAATGGTCCGGGCGGTTAGCTCAGCGGTAGAGCATCGGTTTTACACACCGGGTGTCGGGAGTTCGATCCTCTCACCGCCCACCATCACCCCTCGACCGGGGACAATGGGCAAACGTTCTCAGAACGGTCCAACCTTCACGAAGGCCCCACTGCGTCCTCGCCTAAAATTGTCGCTCGGAAGATTTCTGCGGAACGATCTTGGGGCTCTGAGCCTTACCTATTTATCTTCAGCCCAGAGATAGATCGATCCCAATGATTGTGTTGCCTGTTGACCGCGCGCTGAGCATATACGGCGCCCTCGCAGACCGTTCCGAGACGAAGGGGGCTCGCAAACGGCTTTCCGAGCATCTGATGAAAAAGTACATCGCGGGCGAAAAGGACGAACACCGCCTGACGGTGGAAGGGCTGGTTTACCTTCACAATCTGGATCGCAAGCTCGATTCACAAAGTTAGTCACCCCGAACGGGATTTATCCCTCAGGGCCTGCCGCTGCTTTCGCAGGGAAGCACGCCTCGTCATTGTCGCCTTCGCTGCGTGGACGGCTTCCGTCCTCGTTGCTTTTTGCTTTGGTTGGGGTGCCCTCTCTGCCTGCGTTGGTCTCGCTGGCTGCACCTGGATCGGCACTATCGAAGCATGCTCGTTGGGCTGATTTCTCATAGGGCCGGTGGTCGGTCTGCTTTTGGGCATAGTGGGTAACTCATTGGCGGCGGTTTAGTTTCGAGCCTGAAATGCAGAACCCAGGGCTTCGCCAGCAGCCAGGCCGTCGACGTCCCTGATTTGAAATTCGACTGGTATCGAAGCAAAACCCCTGCCGTAGCTGATCACGGCAGGGGCACGTGCGGGTGGATGGTTCGAGGCCAGGGGGTAGCCTAGGTGTCGCGCCAAGGACCCACGTGGATCAAATCGGTCTCGCCTGTTTTGGTTCCCCCTCGCGGGGGTCTTTTGAGAACAGGCGCGAATGCAACACTGTCGAATTATCTCGCATTGCACTCATGAACAAAGGCCGGCCCTGTCCGGCGACGCATCGATAGTCAGGCGTCGGCGCGATCACTGCCTGGAGTGACGGTTCACGGCTGAAGTCAGCTTCCCACATTCGCAGCGAAATATGCGAAGCGTTCGATCGTCCTTCGGGCTGGTGATGCTGAGCATGAGCTCAGCCTTCCTATCGCATAGGACGCAGCGAGTTATGTCCGCCTCAAACGCCGTATTTTGAAGGGTCATCGATAAGTAGTCAGCCGATGCGCAGATTTTCGGCCGCTGTCTTACCAGCCCGCGTCGTCACAAGCTCGTAGCTGATTTTGGCGCCGTCAGCGAGACCGGTATATCCCGCTTTTTCAACGGCCGAGATGTGGACGAAGACGTCCGGCCAGCCTCCGTCTGGCTTGATGAAGCCATAGCCCTTCGTCCCGTTGAACCACTTCACCGTCCCCATAGCCACTTCGATATCTCCCTCAGACCAAAAAGAACGATGGAAGGAACGTGATTCTTCAGTCGATCTGGCGGCGATTACGCGGCAAAAAGCCGTCGCTGTATGGTCACAGCAACGGCTATCCGTCATAATCGTTAATGCCTTGTAAACACCGCGAAGACCCCAAATGGTTCGTCTTCTCTGGATCGTCGTTTGCTTGATCAGCCTGGCGATAGCCTTGATGTGCGGGTTGGCAGCGGTCACTGTCCTGGCGGCGATCGTGACCGGCAAGCTCGCCGATCCTGAGGCTTGGAAAACCGCAGTGTTTCTTGCAGCGGTTGGCTGCCTGTCGTGGTTCCTCTGTCGCGCGGCTTGGAGATTATCCGAGTAGGATTGCAAGTTGCGGCCATCGATGGCTGGACGTGGTGAACTTATCTTTCGTAAACAAAAAGGCCCCAGGCATGCGGCGCGCGTGGCGTCGATGTGAAGCCTGATTGGCAATCGGTCCCCACGCTACGACCGACCAGCCTCACAAGACCTATCTCGGCGTTTCGAGACCAGACAGTCAAGGCCGAAACCTGCATGCATTGCGAGATGCTTCCGGAGAATGTTTGTTAAAGTTCTTCGTTTGTTTGAATGAACTTTCGCGGCAACAACTCACGCAAATCAATGCATCATTGATGCGATTCAATAGATAACTTGTAAACGTTCGGACCGGATTGGTCGCTGCACTCCCCACCAATGACTGGACGGCAGAGCTGGAAGGGTGCCAGATATGCTGGCCACTGGGTTCAGCGCACCTTCATCGAAAGACCGATGGCGAGCGGAGCCAAATCAGAGGCATTCGAAATTGCTGGGTTAGTTCTTTCACGGTGGATCGTGATGATGGGACGAGCAATCCTGGCCTTTGCAGCATTGATTGCACTTGGCCAAACGGCCACGGCGAGCGTGCCGTTGTTTGGCCACGTGTCTTGCGCCGTTGTTCGTTTCTATGTCGCGAGATACTCGGAAGCGGCCGCTGAGAAGTGGGCACGTGGTCACGGCGCCGGCGATGCTGAAATCGAAACCGCGCGCCGCTGTCTGCATAGCGCCAATGTGCAGACTGCAAGCCTGGCTGCGAAGTCACCGGTGCTCGCGCCTGTAACCGAGCAGGAGCCCGCCCGGCACGAACCATCCGAACGCGATCCAGATCAGGACGCGCCAAACGTCGTACCTGTGCAAGGTCAGCGTGCCGACGCCGAGCAGCAAAATCGTGACAACGAACCAACTGTTCATGGCTTCATCCCCCCGAAGGATGTCGAGGATCGTTCCGCCGGGCGTGTGAACAACGAGATTAAGGATGATCATGTTGCCTCCGATGCAAAGACCACCACATTGCGCCCGCGCCATGTGGGCGCCATGCATCGTGCTGGCGTGTCGGACCAAGTGGCATGGTTCAAACGACTGTGGAATCACCTGACCAGGCCGCGCCCATTCAGGGTCGCCGTCCTGCATTTTAGCGGGAGCCGACGATGAAGGTGATGGACGCCGGGGCCGCTGACGGCCTATTGGTTGCCATGGCGGCGAGCCCGATATTTTGGGGCCGGCTTAAGTAAATTGCACAGGCTCAATTTTTTACCTATCATTCAATAACACCCAGAGGGTCTGCGGTTCGAAACGTGGCCGCTCACCAGTCTTTCCCTCAACGCGCTTCGTTGCGGCGCTTCGGAGGCCGCATCAGCAAGCCGAGCCTCGCCGAGATGGAAGCACCCGCAGCTCACGATAAGAACGCGGACCAGATTGCGTACTGGAATGGACCGGGCGGTCAACGCTGGGCCAACCGCCAGCAGACGCAGGATATCTTGCTCAAGCCGGTTGCCGATCTTCTGATCGACCGCGCCGGGATCAAAGGCGGAGAGCACGTCATCGATGTCGGGTGCGGCAGCGGCGCCCTGTCGATCGCCGCTGCGGAGAAGGCCGGGTCGACCGGACATGTGCTGGGTATCGACGTTTCGGGGCCGATGCTGGCGCGGGCCCGCGAAATCGTGCCTCGCGGCATGCCAGTTGATTTCGCTTTGGCGGACGCGACCGTCTATCCGTTCGAGGCAGCAAGTTTTGATCTTTTGATTTCCCGCTTCGGCGTCATGTTTTTTGCCGAGCCTGCACGTTCCTTTGCCAACTTGCGAAAGGCGCTGAAGCCGGTGGGTCGGCTGGCCTTCGCCTGCTGGCGGGAGCCACGCGAGAATCCGTTTTTCATGGCGCCGCTGCAGGCGGTTTACAAACACGTTGCAAAGCTGCCGCAGCTTGGCCCAGAGGATCCGGGCCCATTCTCGTTTGCTTCCCAACAGCGCGTTACCCGAATTCTGGGCGAGGCCGGTTTTTCAGGAATAGCGATGGAGCCGTACAACCTGGCGCTCGATCCGGCCATCGGGCGCGGTCTGGATTTCGCGGTGCAGAGTGCGCTGGAAATCGGTCCGGCGGCACGCGCGCTGGCGGAGCAACCGCCAGAGGTGGCCAGCGCCGCCGCGCGGTCGGTCCGTGAAGCCCTGACGCCATACGTCAAGGGGCAGACGGTGCCGCTTGGCGCCTCGATCTGGATCGTGACGGCCAGGGTCTGATCCCTTCGATTCTGATTGAACCGGAATCGAGGCGTTTAATTCGTTTAGCGGGTTTTCTTCGCGCGAAAAGCTCGAAAAAGTTATGGAGCGCGCTCCTCCCAGATCATCGCCAGGTGCACGATGGTCTGCACGGCCTTCTCCATGTCCTGCACGCTGACCCATTCCAGCCGCGAATGGAACGCGTGTTCACCAGCGAAGATGTTGGGGCAGGGCACCCCCATGAACGACAGGCGGGAACCGTCGGTGCCGCCGCGGATCGAGGTCCTCACGGGCGTCACGCCGGCGCGACGGATTGCCTCGATCGCATTGTCGACGATCTCGGGGTGGGCGTCGATCACCTGTTTCATGTTGCGGTATTGCTGCTTGATATCGAGCCGATAGGTCGAGTGGGGATAATCCCGCATCACCTCCCTGACGATACTTTCAAGCAGCAGTTCCTTCTCCTGCAGTCCCGCATCCGCGAAATCGCGCACGATGAGGCCGAGGGTGCTGGTTTCCAGCGTGCCCGAGATGCTGATCGGATGCAGGAAGCCCTCTCTTCCCTCGGTGGTTTCGGGCGAGCATGTGTCCCTGGGCAGGCGATCGACGATGGCGGCGGCGATCTTGATCGCATGTTCCATCTTGCCCTTGGCAAAGCCGGGATGGGTGCTGACGCCTTCGACGGTGATCGTGACGCCATCGGCGGAGAAGGTCTCGTCCTCGAAATTGCCCACCGTTTCGCCATCGATCGTATAGGCTACGTCGGCGCCGAGCTTCTTCAAATCTACCTTGTCCACGCCTCGGCCGATTTCCTCGTCGGGGGTGAACAATATTCTGATCGCGCCGTGCCTGATCTGCCGGTTTTGCATCAGGAATTGCGCGGCGTCCATGATTTCCGCGATGCCGGCCTTGTTGTCGGCGCCAAGCAGCGTCGTGCCGTCGGTGGTGATGATGTCGTTGCCCAGCTGATCGGCCAGCGCCGGGTGATCGGCTGCCCGGATGATCTGTGTTGGATCCGCCGGCAGCACAATGTCGCCGCCGCGGTAATTCCTCACGAGCTGAGGCTTGACGTTGGTCCCGGTGCAGTCCGGCGAGGTGTCCATGTGCGAACAGAAGCAAATGACGGGCACTTGCTTGTCGCTATTGGCCGGGATTGTCGCGTAGACGTAGCCGTGTTCGTCAAGATGTGCATCTGACAACCCCATCGCCTGCAGTTCGCGCGCAAGCAGACGGCCCAAATCTTTCTGCTTTTCGGTCGAAGGGCAGGTGGAGGAGGCTGGGTTGGATTGCGTATCGATCACCACGTAGCGCAAGAAGCGCTCGGTCACGGTATGGGTGAATTTCGGGGGCGAACTCGCGGTCATAGCCGCGAGTAGCAGAAAACATATTCACAGGATAGCGTCATTCCGGCGCGCCTTGACGCGCCGGAATGGCGTCGATCAAATTTGAGCGCGCGCGTATCAGACGGCTTCTTTGAGTTCCTTGGCAGCGCGGAAGGCTACTTTCTTGCTGGCCTTGATGTGGATCGCTTCGCCGGTCGCGGGGTTGCGGCCCATCCGGGCGGCGCGCTTGCGTACCTGGAGAATGCCGAGACCGACGATGCGAATGCGCTCGCCCTTCTTCAGATGCCTGGTGATCCGCGTCACCAGATCGCTCAGGATTGCCTCCGCCTGCTTCTTGGATAATTCCTGCTCTTCGGCGATTGCGGCTGCAAGATGCTTCAACGTGATGGTTGTCGGGGTCGCTTTCTTCGCCATGTTGGCCCTCCTCGTTGTTAATGGTTCGAAGAAACCTAGACGTAGCAGGCCTCAAACGATTCGGGAAACGGATGAATGCGCTGTTTTGCCTATAAACAGCCCATTTTTGGCGTCGGCTTGCAAAAAAGCCCCGAGTTGCAGGGGGATTTGCAACGTCCTTGACTTGGCCAGGTCGTCCCATTAAGTCCCAGCCTTCGCGAGCTTTCAGGGCACGCGGGAGTAGCTCAGTTGGTTAGAGCGCCGGCCTGTCACGCCGGAGGTCGCGGGTTCGAGCCCCGTCTCTCGCGCCACTTTTCAATGACTTAGCTGTCATCATCTTCTCCATTCCAACTTTTAGGACCGGCGCGTTCCAACTTTTGGACCGCTTCTGTTCGATCACCGCATTGATCTCCGGCCCTTCTTTCGGGCCTCAAACACACTCTTAATCGTGGTGGCATTCACCGGCACGTAGGTCGCAAACAGCGAGTTCGATGCCGACAAAGTATTTCCCATGGCGTGAGCCACGGCGGCGGGGCTGGCGTCGCCCGTGATCGCCTCAACCGCCCCTGAGCGCCGGAAGTCATGGCCCAGCATTCGACGTTCCAGGGGGCCAAACTCTGCCGTCCGAATGTCCCTGAAGTCGTCTCCCAAGGTGTCCTTGCTATATGGCGCGCCCGACCGGTTCCTGAAGATGTAAGCCTCGCCGGTTAGGGTGACGCCGAGCCGCTCGAGATAGGCCGCCAGCAGTCGCATTGTGCGGGCGCTGAGCATGCCGCCGACTGGCGTTCCGGTCTTCCCGCGCTCCGTAAAGAATAGCTGTCCTTCGCCCGTAGCCATCTGAGAGGCGCGTAGCGCGCGAACGTCGCCAGGGCTCATCTGCGTATCCCAGGCCACACCGATCAAAGCGCTGAGACCGTAATATTTCTTGCGCCAGGCGCGCTTGGCGAGCCGAGCAGCTTCACCTTCCGACCAAGTCGCCGATCGTCCTTTCGGAGAACTGTTGCGCACCGCCAACGACGGATCATCCTCGCGCCCGCAATATTTCAACGCCGCCGCGACCTTCCATAAAGCGCGCCAGATCTTCACCGACCTATGAGCCTCGCGAAGCGAAACCGTCTCTTCAACCATCTGCCGCCACGAAGAAAGGTCATCGAGGCGGACGGTGCGAGGGTCGCAGTCGCCGAATATCGGTTTGATCCGTTTCCAGCCGCGCCACCAATCGTCGCGCGTCGCAGGTGCCTTTCGTCGCCATTCTTCGGTGCGGCGATATTGCCTGAAGGCTTCGCCCAACGAACGAGGCGGATATATCGTCAGCTCTTCCGAATTCGAGAACGAAAGATTTTGTGCCGATGCCATAGCAGGAGAGGGCGCCGCTCCCGTTCGCGTCTGATCCCAACGACGATTCCATTCCTCAGCAAGCGCCCATGCTCCAGGTCCGTCGGGGCCGCAAGGTACAGGACCAAATCCAACAGCTCGCATCTTCGGAGTTGGCTGCCAAAAACCCTTACCGCGCTTGACTACATAATAGCGGATCTCGACTGCTGTCATTTCGACTGTCCGCGCTGGGCCGCGATCCGATCACTGGCAACAGTAGAGGCATCCCTTGCGCCAAATTCAGCGCGACCCGGGAACAGATGAAGGTGCCGAGAACGGCGCCATGCATCGATAGCGTCTATGTCGAAATTTCCGGTGTCGGGATCGGGCTTAGGAAAGCCGCGCGAGATCAGATTTGGCAGGGCAGTTTTGAACGCTTCCGGCGTCAATCCCATGCGCTGCGCCGCGATTGTCGCGGGTGCATCACCGCCGGGAAGTAAGCGGAAGCGTTGTGTCATCAGTTTCCATTCATTGGACGCCTTGGCCTGTCAGGCCTTTAAGCGTCAAGGTCTCACTAATCGCGAGAACCAAGGGTCCAATGAAGGTCCGGAATGGATTTCGCGCTTATCCGGCTGACAACCGGGGCATTTCTTTAGTCGTCTACAAATCAATCGACGCAGTAGTTCAATCGTAACAAGCGGAGATTCGCAGTCGTCGCAACAAAAACTAATTTGGAACGAGGGAAGTGTTGGTAACAGCCATGCACCGGTTGTGTCAGGATGTCACCCATTCGCGTGGGCACGTTCACATCTTTCCAACGCCGTCGTCTTCTAATCCAACACGAAGGGGATCGTGTCATTGAATTAAACAATCCCCACATTATCGGCATTTCAGGGGATGAACGGCATCACAAAAAAACAGGCTTCCGGTTATATGTGTCTATCTCGTCACTAAATTAGTTGGAGGTGAAGGGGGGATACACCATCCCCCCTCCGATCACCGATCTATCTCGTGTTGTCGCGCTGCGCCGCGGGCGATCATGCCACCCGGATCGCCAGACATGATCCAATCAAGCGATTGTCCGTGATCCCTTACCCAATCCAGCGCGAACCGTTGCTCTGGATCGAAGTCGAGCCCCGACGGCTGGCGGAAATAGGCCACCACGCGAGCAGCGGCGTCTTCGTCCAATCGGAAGCCCTCGGTGACGTAACCTTCCCGTAGGGTCTTGACGATGTACTCAATGCGAGCAAGCGCCTGTTCCATGCCAGCCTCCATCGTGCATGCCTGCTGCACCGGCATCGCAGCCGAAGCCAGGGCCATGACGCTAGCGGCACTGGCGGCAGCGGTGATGGCTAGGAACCGTCGTCGGGATGAATCGAGTATGCTATTATGCGTGTCAGCCTGGGCCATAAGGTATGCAGCTCCTTGGTTTGGGTTAGCAGTCTCGGAGCGCTCCAACGCTCCGGGGCTGCGTTATCCTCTATGGACAACTAGCACAACATGTGCCATTACCCTGCATAAGTCAACCAACTTGTGCAGGAAGCCCGATGCTCTTAGAAACTGACGTCATGGCCGACGAGCTGAAGGACCTGCGTATTCCCGTAATGATGGCAGCTACCGAGGTGGCCGCTATCGATGCATGGCGGCGCCGTCAGGAAGACCTGCCGAGCCGCTCAGAGGCCATCCGCCGGCTGGTCGAGCTGGGGCTGAAAGTGAGACAAAAATGACGAAACGCGCCCGCCCTCATTTCAGGCTGTCCGAATACCCGAGCGGTGATCTTTTCATCGTCTTGGAGCAATTCGACGGTGATAAACTTGAGCTGACGAAACGACTTATAGGCTTCGATCTGCCATCTGGCATGAAACCGGACAAGGCGGAGGCTGTGAGGAAGTTTCTTTCCGACAACCTCGTCTTTGTTACGGAGACCTAGACCACCCACCGCGTATCGTAAGGCAGCGGTCGATTGAAGTCAGAGCCGGACTTCTCGCTTGAAACCTTCTGATGGAGCAAGCGACCAGCGACCTGCCTGGGTTGGTGCCCGGCCAGCACCGCCGCCGACCACACCGGCGCCTCACGCGCTCCACGCACCGTCCGCGTTGTCAGTCTCTGATCGAGCCCGCGCCGCAGCGGACTTCCATCCTCGTTCGTCAGGGTGACTATGCCATCCTCGAAGGTGAAATGGCCAATCGCCACCACGCCAGTATCGCCGGCAGACAACGGCCTGCGCATCGTAATCGTAACCTGTTCCACTTTAGGCATCATGCGAGTCCCATATTCTGGTAGTTAATCCTGTCGCCAGCGCCCCAGCCGGGCAGCGGTGTCGAGCCTGGCTCAAGCTTGCAAAGCACCAATGCACCGGCCACCGCATTTGCAACGTCGTCATGCATGCGCTTGGGATGGTCGACCGTGTCACGGCCGCGACCAGTCGAGCGCTCCAGGCTGAGAAACTGTCGGCGCATTCGATCGTGCGTTAGCAGCGCGACCGTTCCCGAGTTCGCCATCGGCAGGAAGTTCAAATAGATTTCAGACCTATTCTGCTCGGATGCTTCATAAAAAATGCCGCAAGCATCGAAGGCTGACACGACCCACTCCGCGCCGTAGCGGTCTCCAACGCAATGGGTGATCTTATATCGCTTCATCAGGTCGCAGAACTCGCCCACGACCACCGACGGATTGAACGGCGGCATAACCTCGCGGATAACGTCGAGCACCGTGACGTCGCCCTCAACGTGCGAAATTGCCAGCGTCATCGAGTCGTTGGAGCCGCCGCTAGGATCGACGAAGCACATGTAAGTAAATCCGGTGTGATAAGGCCGTTCAAAGTCCGGGTCGGTGACGGCATCAATGACCTGCTGGGATATAAAAGCCTCCAGATCGTTTCTGAATTCGGCGCCATACTCGGCATTCGCAAAAGCAAAGTCGTCCTTAAACGTGTTCGCGATCTCGTCGGTATCCTTCGTGACCGTCAAATTCATCGCCCAGGTCGGAGCCTTGGCCACCAACACATCCCCGTCCTGGCCGTAGTTCTTGTTGAACTTCTCCCAAAGCAGGCCGCGGCTTGCATAGGGCGAGCTGATTCCGATCAGCATTGCGTTCGGCATCGTCAGCATCGCCGGCTTAACCGCCCGATAGACTTCAAGATCGGGAGAACTGGTGTTTTCGCTACGCCAATGCGCGACCTCATCGAAAATTGCTGCGACGACGGTGCGGCCGCGCACTCGCCGTTGATCGTTCGTTGTTATCTCGATCGCAAGATCGTTCGTGAGTTCCAGCGTGTCGGCGGTCTCCCGCTTCAGTAACGGCGCTAGCAGAGGCTGCTCAAAGAAGGCCTTGGCATATCGGAACGCAACCGATGCCTGGTCCCGGTCAACCGCCAGGATTTGCACCACGCCACGCTCACCACGCTGCAGGCGCTTTCGGTAGCCATGCAGCTCGGCACCGATTGTCGCCATGTAGACCGCGATGGAGGCGGCCTTGATATCCTTTCCCGACCGACGGCCCATTACCAGCCACGCCTCTTTAGCGGGTGCGGACGGAGCCTCGTTGCGGCCGGTTAACTCGGTGAAGATCGTCAATTCATCTGGCGTCAGCGGCTCACCGAACAAGGCCTTGTCGAGAACGCGCCAGGTGCTCCAGCTCTCGCCTGCGAACCACGGGCCGAACAGATTTGGATCAACACAGGCCTGCGCGTAGGTTGTCATTCAGTCACCTTTGTGCCCTCGATGTAGGCTGATAGGCTGGGGGTTACGTCTCGCGGCACTCGCTTCATGCCGACCGATTCCAAGAAGCGTCTCTGCCCGTTCGCCAGCCTCGAATACAGATCGAGGTATTTTTCATCCGGTTCTTTCCCGGCCTGCCGATCGACGGCGATCCGCTGTTCCATTAGTCTCATCTCGCTCTCAAACACGGAGATCCGCCGAATTAGGAGCTGCTCGGGCACCGTAATGAAATCCACGCCGCCCAGATGCTCTGCGAGCGCACTTTGGACCTTGCGGGCAGTGCGATTCCAACTGGTCATGCCGTTGGCAGTCTTGATGCGCTTGGGGATCGGAAGGGCCATCAGTTCAATTCCCTGGTTGGTATCCCTTCGCGCGCCCTGTTGAGCGCGAGCTGGGTCCAAAACTGCATGTGCGCCAAAGCCTCCTCGGTTGTGCAGCCCAACTGAGCTGCGACCTTCGCGAGGATTTCGTCCTCTTCCTCAAAAAAGTATAGGAGCGCGATCATTGCTTGCGCCGGAACGGGATCACGTTGCTTGGCGCCTCGGCCAACCGTTCGGCCGCGCGCTCGCGCTGGATCCTCAAAGCGTCCTCGAACGGAATATTCAACTCGCTCTTGATGTCGTTGGCCTCCAGCAGATAGGCCAACAGCCCGCTGTGCTCACTCATGCCTCGTCCAATTGCTTGAGGGCTAAATAGGCTTTGCACTGGCAGTCCAAAGAACGCGCCGTGAGTATGTTCCGGATCACGAGCTTTGGTACCCCCGGACACTTCTTGGATTGCTGCTCGACACGTTCATCGATGAAGGCGTCGATCTCATCGCGCAGAGCGTTCACCCTGTCTTCGTCAAGCGGCTGCGGTTTGGTTTTGAGTGTCAGTTTCATTTGATTTCTGTTCCTGTTGTTTCAATGCGGCGAGCTCCCTACGGATGTCAGCAGCCTCGCGTTGTGCTCTGTGCATTTCTGTGTCGCGCTGGCGGTCTCGGGTTTTTATGTAAATTTGAACGTCGTAGGGTAGCGCGTAGAATCGGGCTTTTTCCTCTTTCTTCCAGCTCGCAGGCGCGTCGAGATTTGAGATGTTATTCACAATGTGAGCCACGAGGCCGCCGGCCGTTGGGTCCGCAAAGCCGTTCAGGATATGATTTTGGGAAATCTGTTTCACCCAAGGCCATATTTTCTCGAGAGGGGCGGTCTGATCTCGGATGAAGGCCGCAACGTCCTGGGGGGTAGCAGGCAACGCCCTGATGCCTCGCACGACACACCACTTGCCGAAAGCAGTAGGCTGTTCCTCGATTTTGGCCTTCATCAATGCCTCAAGGACAGGATTAGCCATCAGCGACCAACCCGCAACAAGCTGTGATGTTCGTCATCCAACGCCTGCCGCAACTCCGTCATCTCAAGGGCCTCGCGTAGGGCACCTTCCGAGGTTTCCGGCGTGAAGTTGGCGAGGGCCTCATCGAGTGTATCCAAACTGGCTGCGCGCTTTTGCGGCCCATAAAGGCGGAAGTTTTCTCGCAGCTTATCGGGTGAATAATCCAAGCCCCGATTTTTCCAGTGGCGTTCCACCTTGCCCATAAAATCATCGTCTGACATATCGTTCTCCTATTTTAATCCCATGATCCGCGCGGCAATGCGTAGCTGGGCACTTTCCGATTTTGCGCCGTCGAGTTGCTTGTACATCGATCGCAAATCGTCCGTAGCGATCTCATCTCGCGACCTGTAGGTGCCGGGCTTCTGGACTTGAGGAACCTGCCGCGTTGGAACGGCCTTCGCCGCATTCTGTATCCGGTTGTATCGAATTGCGTCTGCGGCCATGCGCTGAAATGCCGGGTGGTGGAGGGCAAGATTTGTCTCGGCTTCACGAGCCAGCTGGGCGCGGGTGAGACCGTACTTCTCGACGTAGCTAGCCAGCTCGTCCACCATTTCGGCCTTTTCCGCATACGTCATCGGACCAAGCGCTTCGTCGGATGCCCGGCTATATTGCTGGCGCTGCGCCTCGAACTGCTGCTTCTGGATTTGAGCATTTTGCGCTTGCGCCTGCGCCAGCGCCTGACCGATCTGAGCCCCGCTGTTCAATAGGTTGGAAACCTGCTGAAAGGCCGCCGGGTCAACCTGGGACAAAACCTGCAAGCCACGTTCGAAGTCCGCGGGCGGCAGTTGCATCAGGTGCGGAGCGATCTGGGCTATGGCGGCGATGTGCGTAACGCGGGCTTGCTCCAGTTCCGTCAAATGCTGCGCTTTTACCTGCTCGGCAGCGTCAAATTCCTTTTGAATTGATTCTCGGATCTGCGGGTTCTTGAGATACTTGCGGGTGTCGTCGTTGAGTCCCTCGACTGCATCAATCGCGGCTTCGTCCGCTTTGACCTCTGGGCTTTTCGGGACCTCTATTCCGAACTCCTGCGCTAGCTCCTTCTCGTTGCCCTTAATCGCTTCGGCTCGTTGCTCGTCCACTATTTTTGCGAAGGCCGCGTCATGGTTCGCCAGGGTATAATCAAGGACGGTTGCATCGTACGCTGTCTTGTCATCGGCCGCTTTCTCAAGCGAGACGGTTTCAACTTTTCCCTGCGTCGCGTCGTCATTGAGCGGGTTCCCCTCGCGGTCGAGATACCCGATGGGCGTCGTCTGTTCGGGCTGCTCTTGTGCCTCCAGCATCTGCTCAGCATCTTCGAGTGTCAGCTCGCTCTCTGTCGGCGCACTTACGGCTTCAGCCATCGGTTGATAGACGCCGCTTTCCGCCTCAATGCCACGCAATCCTGTCAGCACCTCGCCGCTAGTGAATTGACCTTGAGAATTTCTATCTTGATCTTCGCTCATGTGTTTCCTTCGTTTGCGCGGCTGCGCAGATCGCTCATTAGGTCGAGCCAGTGTCTGCCGGCTTCGATTAGTTCCTGGTCCTGGTCGGGATCCAGGTCGTCGATGTGGGTTCCATAGGCGTGGTCCATCGCGCTGAGCCGATCAAAGGCACCTTGCGTGTCGGCCGTCTCCGGATATTTGGCTTCAATGTTGGCGAGGCTCGCGCGCAGCTCCTGTCGGGCTCTCTCAGCTCTCGGCATCACGCCACGCTGACGCAGCTGCTGCACGTCGGACTCATCACCGAGCAGTCCGACCAGGTCGGCCAACTCCTCAACGTTGCTGGAGTCGCCCGCCTTGATCTCGGCATTCAACTCGTGCAATCGCGAAATAGCGGCCTCAGCCTCGGGATCGAGGTCATCGACGGCTTCCGCACCCTCGACCGCCGCCTGTTGTGACGACGGCTCTGGAGGCTCGGGAGACCGCGGAGGCAGTGCGCCCAAGGTACGGGTCACTAGACGAGCCGCAGTACGATGGTGAAAGCGCCGCCGATGGACGAACCGCCGCCGCCGGATGGTGTGAACGTAATTACGTCGCCTTCGTTGACGCTTGGTCCAGCGCTGGTCCCGATATTGGCGGGAAATTCAAACGGTGGGTTGTTTCGAGAACCGGTGCCAGCCGCGATCGTCAAGCCGCCGGCGCAGATATCGGAGCCGCCGTTGATGGCAACGGCGACAGTGATGGTCCCGGTCGTGGTGCCGGACGGTGTTGCATAAACGCGCTGGACGAAACCAGCGATGGGCGAGATGATTTGGGAGGCAACCGGGATGGCGCCGATGGAGGTGGTTCCTTCTGCCAGGCTAATTTCTTGGGCCCTCGGCCTGTTAATGTTGGCGAGACTCATTTAGGTCAAATCCTTTGGTTGGTTAGTTTGAGTTTGAAAATCCCCGCGCATGCCACTCGTACTTCCGGAGTTGGCACGCGGGGGACCATCCACGCAGGGCGGAGCCGCGCGGAATTTCGGTTATTCGTCGAGGAATCGAACTCGAGGAGGGGTGATCTGGTAGCCGAGCTGGATGGCGTACTCGAAGACGACGCGGGCTTGCATGTTGCTGATCTGGCCCAAGGGCGTTTTGGCCTGGAGCTCGCGCACCAGGGTCTGAAGCTCGGACTCGGTCACGCATGCCCCGAGGCAAGATCAGAAGCGCCGACGATCGACCGCAGCACTTCCTTGGCGATCGGATCAGTCACGCCACCACTGGCTAGCGCGTCCCGCAGGAGCTGCACCGATTCCTTCTCGGCATCGCGGTCATACAGCGACAACATCGCAAAAAAGATCGGGCCGACAATTTCTCGTAACGTCTGTTCCATTCGTTCCTCCAATAAAAAAACCGCCCCGAAGGACGGCTTCATAACCCTAGTTAATGATCGCACATTGCGTGCAGATCTCGGAATTACTCAATCATTTCAACGACGGCTATTTCACTCACTCCGAATCAACTGGTCCATCTCGGACCAGTTCATTTGGCAATTCCCACTTTCGCACATCTAAGCCCACTCTATACTATAGTAGATTTTTTTAGCAGATTTTCCGATTTGCAAACGATTACAAGCGCTTATAAATCGCCCTTCCAATGGCGAATCTCCCATCCGCCAGGGATGATCGGCTTCTGACTAATGTCGATCTCACGAATGTTCGGATCAGGATCACGTCGGACGGCATCCATCAGCCAGCTGTGCGCTCGGGCGATCCTGCGAAACAAGCGCCAGTCTATCTTCCCGTCTCTCCTCCTTGGCGCATCATTCTTCAACTCCTCGGTCACTAGCTCCATGAAACGCTCGCGGGTTCTGTAATCCATACCCCTGAGAGCCTCGCGCAGCTTCCCGGTATCGACGCCATCCTCCGGGGCGCGATCGGCATATTCTCGCAAGAACGCATCCCAGTCCTTCGGCCAAGCCCACCTTCCATTCATCAGCCGCCTGGGATTGATCCGAGAGGCATCCTCCAGAATCTGCTCTCGCGTTCGCTCGGGCCATGTCCTGAGGACCGCGACAGCCTTCGCAAAGTGTTCCTCTCGCGCCGAGCTAAAGACGCCGGGGAGAAGCTTTCGGAGTCGCGAAGTCGTCCAATAGATCGTCTTTAGCGTTTTGATGCCACGCACGATGGAGAGCGCGGAATTTGATCGATGGGGTCGGCGCACGGGAGCCTTGCGGGGCATGCAGTAATCCTATTTGAGAGAAATCGGAACGCAGTACACAGAAGGCCATTTGCTGACGTCAGGGACGTCACCGGTGGGTTTAAATCGAGGGCCGGTACCGCCCTAGCTTCCCGCGATGGACGCACAGCCGAGTCAGCAGTGGCGCTAAATCGCAAATCGTAGGCGCGAAATCACAAGAGAAATCACAAGAACTGGATCGCCAGGTCCGCTAAGCACGGCGCGCAGTCTACTCTTGGCGGGTTTCGGGATGGACGATCGTGTCATAGACATTCTGGCTGCCCTCTGCGTGGCGGCGGTCTCGGCCGTCGTTGCGTGGTTCGTCGCCCAATATGTTTTTGGCTTCTCCAGTCGAGACATTCGGATATCAGCCCTGACGGGCGCCGCCATCTTCGCCCTGCTAATGGCGCCAGTGTGGTTCGGAAAGAAATCCAAATGACCCATTCAGCAGCATCGGCGGGTGAACGCAAAAGCGTGACTTTCGCGCCAGCCGACCAAGTACAATAGTTTGATCGTTCGAAAGGCAAGGGGACCGCATCATGGCACGTCGAAGCTTTTTCACACTTTCCGCGGCAGCACTATTCGTCGCTTCGACCGTGGCGCTTACCAATAGTCCTTCGTACGCACAAGGCTACGGGCAAAAAAGCGCGCTTTTGAACCCTGGGATGTCGGAGTCAGAAGTTGTGAACATCGTCGGATACCCACCTAGCAAAGTCGAATTGAGCACGTGCGGCGGTGCCACGCGGGGGGGTCCATGGTCCTGCAAGACATATACCTTCGACAATCTTTTTCAAACTCTGACCGTAACTTTTGCGGAGGTTCGCGGCCGATGGCTCGTCAACAGTTGGAGCGTGAGATGATCGCCCAGAAGGCATGGTCTTCCCTTCCGCTGTTTCGATTGACCGCGATAGCTCGAATTGAAGCGAGGACCATGGTCCGTAGAAGGCCGTTTGCTGACTCAGGGAAGGCGCTGGATTCGTTTTTTCTGCAAGTGGCTATCACCCTAGCTTCCACAAGCGATTGCGCGGCTCCGCACAGTTAGACCCGCGTGATATGCTGCGGCCAAGGCCGATTCGCCTTTGTCTATTCCGGAGTTATTATGCTGTACAGATTGTTCAAAGTGGTTGCTAGCGTCCCGATTGCTGCCGCTGCCCCGATGTTGCTCCACGGTCACCCGACGCATGATTGCAATCCTCGCATAGAGCTGTGCGGGCTTTCGCAAATCGCGTATTTGCCCGACGAGCCGTCGCCGGAGCCAGCGCCGCCGCTGATTATCGCGCGAGCTGGGATTGCCATGAGTGGATCCACTTCCGTCAGCCTCCGCGCCGACGACTTGATCGCTGGGGCACCAAATATCGGCCGCCCCACGTTGAGCGTCACTTAGTTCGAAGCGCGGATCCCCAGGAGAGTCGCTAGTGCGTTAGAACTGATACAAACTGACCCTCTCGCACGAATAGAGAGAGCCTTGCATCGCTTCCAGCCTTTCCTTCGAGCTTTGGCAGCCCTCGATCGTCTCGTAGGCGTTAATTATCCGATGGTTTGGGTGAGACAGTTCGCACGTCAGACAATTACAAAACGAAGATAAACTTCATCACTTCCCCCCAATTGATGATCCGGTGCTGGTTCGGTGATCATCGCTATTTGCGTTCGTTGAGTATGAAATACATTCGCGTGCCAAAAAGAGCCGCCGCCGTGACTATCCAAAGCCACCCGCCAGCCTCCTCGCCACCAACGACTTTTATAACTCCCCAGGCCAAAACGAGGAGATAGACCGATAACATTCCCGCGTCATAGACGCTTATGGTGTCTCCTCTCGCTTTTGGTCGACGCCGATCAATTATCGTTAGGACGACCAAAACAGGAATCACGATCCATGCGAATGTCGTTCTGAGATCATCCATGCTTGGCCCTCAAACGCTTGCGCGCTCCAGATGTTTGCGCTTGTCGGAGTCAAAACTGAAAGCAGGCATCACCCTAGCTTCCAGCGATGGACGCATCGGCGAGTCAGCAACCGAGGCGAAATCCGGGCGTGGACTGCCTAGACATCGCCTTTGGCG
>Ga0207021_1007_pt1 | contig 73597 bp, 76 predicted proteins | sample Alteio_BWMinCont_49_FD_153496 | JGI IMG/M metagenome (GOLD analysis project Ga0207021, IMG submission 153496) | Enriched cells from forest soil in Barre Woods Harvard Forest LTER site, Petersham, Massachusetts, United States -... | ecosystem: Environmental > Terrestrial > Soil > Temperate forest >... | reverse complement strand
TGCTGCTGCCCAGGAGCCCGCCGCTACTGGAGGCACCGTTGAGGCCCATAGGAGCATTACGGGCCGCTTCCTCGTCTTTGTAGGCCTGTTCTCGCGCCTGCTGAGCTGGCGACAACGCCTGTGTCGCGGCTTGCTGGCGTTGCGGCCTGTTTGAGCCAGGCTTTACGCGAGAGCTGAGGGGTGGCGCCTTCAGATCGTCTGTATTGTCGGTGTCGGAATCATCGCCCTTACGATTCTTTGACAGCTTCAGAAGGTTGTCGGCCACTTGGTCACCCGTAGCCGTGGCAGCTCCGAGCCGCTTCGCCTTCGACTGCGGCTCTTTGGCGAGCGGACCTTTGCCCCGCGTAAAGATGCCATAGACGATCAGTGTCACGATGACCAGCAATACGCCCATGATTATCATTCCGCCGCGCTTACTGACGCGCCGCGTGGGTTCGGGCTTGGGATTCAGGTCCATCCCCGACGGCCCACCCGGAGGCGTGGGCCGCTCAGGACGCTGAGCGTCAGCTCCCGGCTTTGTTCCCGTTGGTTTACGCTCATCTGCCATTAGTGACCTCCTGCGACCGCGACCGCGCCAGAGATAGGCTTTTGCCGCGTGATTTCGACTTTCTCCTGATGCTTGCCTACCCCGAGCAGCAATGCAGCGCGATCAAAGAGACGGTCCACGATGTAGGTATCCCCCTTGACCCGGTAGTTGACCATTTCGTTGCCGTCCACACCATGAATGACCAGGGTGGGTAGCTCGCGATGTTCAGCCAGGGCGCTCATGACGATGTACGTCTTCACGCCGTCATCGAGTACCCGGATTGGACGAATCGAGGGGTCGTGGTCGCTTCCCTTGATTTCGTAATCGAAGAACAGCGAGTCCATGCCACCCGGAGCAATGCCATCGACCCGCGAGGCGGCTCGCTCTTCAGCCTCTTCCTTCTTTTGCTTCTGAAGGTAAGCGTCCCACTTGATCTTTTCGTCGTCTGGGTAGTTGAACGCCATGCGTGCAATGTAGTCCGTGGTTTTCGAGATCAGCCGAACGTAATAGGTGCGCCGGTCGGTTGTAACGACCATGTTTGTGTCGAGGCCGTCTTGACGCGGTTTGATGAGAAGCAGTGGCGTAGCGGCTTCTCCGGTTCCGCTCGTGCCAGGCTCAACAATCCATCGAACATCGTCACCGATCTTCGGTTCACCTGTCAGTTTCTCTCCGGGCTGCAATTCAATCGTGCAGACTCGGAAGGGCGCGCAAACAGCGGTGGGAAGCCCAACCCCAAAGGTGTAGAGAATTCGTCCGTCCTTGGTAGGAACCGGCATATTCTTTTCCGTCTGTAGACTCTCGCTTAGCGCCACCCCCGCTTGCGCAGACTGACTGAGCACGATGTTTTTGTGCTCTACGAAGTCTTTGGGAACCGCGCTTACGGCCACCGGCTGCAATGTAGCTTCGTTTGCGGGTTGCGCAGCAGTGATGGAGGGCAAGGGCTTGGCCTGAGTTGTAAGCGGATCTCTCTTGAGAATTGTGAGAGCCTTCGCATAGTCTCCCGGAGCTGGCAGTTGTACCGAGCTGCTAGAGCTGGCGGGTGTAGCGGGCTGAGACGCCGCAGGTTTAGGTTCAGGACCGCTTGCGGCAGGCGACGACGCGGCCTGCGGATCGGCGGGCGCGCTCACCCGTTTGAGAACAACCGGGGGTGCGGGCGCAGCAGTTTGCGACCACATTGGCGGTGGACCTGCAATCAGAAAAGCTAAGGCTACAAGACCGGAAACGGCAGTAGCCGACGATACACCCAACAGGCTATACATCACTCTCTCAAACCATTTCCAGCTCATTGAACCACTCCTCCCATGACCTTCGACCAGCTCACATTTGTTAGGTAAATCCCCAATGGATTTACGCGAATCATCCGCTCGTCTGTGGGCGGATTTATGGCAATTGTGAAAGCGCCCTGCCACTCCTGCTTTCCAGTCACCACGCCTGATTTATCCCGCGATGTTTCTGTCCAATTCACACGGTATGTACTTGGGCTGTCCTGCACAATCGAGCGGATATCGACCTGCACAGTGCCGTCTTGACCCCGATCGAATGGCGAGTCACTGCGGTAGAAGTCACCCACATATGCTTGCGCCTCGCTACCAGCGGCCAGGTGGGTATAGACCTTGGTTGTCACCGTCGCATACTCCGCTTGCTGATCGCTGCTCACTGAGCGCACGTCCTGAATCCAGCTCAGCAGGATTGCCCGCTTCACTCTCTCATCCACGGGCGCAGCAGCTTCAGCGGGGCTTACCGCTTCTGCTCTGCCGATCGCATCGACCGCGACCACATACGGAACGATGCGGGACTTCGAGGAGAGGTTAATCATCCCGAATATCAGGAGAACGCAGCAGGTCAGAAGGCCAAGCGCGAATAGTCGCCAATGCTGTGCTCTCTTGATGACATCGCCGTACCGAACATCCCACGCTCTTTGCGCTGCAACATAGCCGTCGTAACGTCCCCCGGCACTGCTCTGCGGCGCATCGTCAGAACGCGTGATGTCTTTAGCTTTAGGTTTTGTAAACATCACTGTCTCCTTTTCTTAGTCTGTTGAATGACCGATGTTGCCGCTTGGCGGCGCTGCACCCCCGCCGGAATCCGGGGGTAGTTGTTCGTGGATTGAAGTGGTTTTGTCGCGTATCCCCCTTGCTGTGTCTGCAAAATTACTCAGCCCTTGGCTTGCCGGGCTGGACGAACTTGTCGATGGAGCGGAGCTTGACGCCGGAGGGGGCACAGTGGGACCGCCGCCGCTCGCTACGGTATCCGCGGCTTGTGTACTCACCGCGGCGGTAGGAGGCGCAACTTGCGTTGCCGCTGCCGCCGCGTCCATGCCTGTAGCTCCTGCAGCTCCCGCAGCACTCGAACTCATCGCCACCGCGCCTCCACTACCACCCGCTGCCGCGCCGCCACTAGCGGCAGCTCCTCCGCCCAGGACTGAAGTAGCCACGCCAACCTCAGCAAGAGCCCCAGCAGCAGCAGCTCCGCCAGTCGCAAGCGCCGCCGCCGCAGTAAGGCCCGCCGCCGCCGCCGCTACACCCGTCGCGATCAAATCGCCGCCAGAAAGTGAGGGTGATCCGCCCATGATGCTTCCAACCAGCTTCGGAGCGGTCCAGCAGACAGCCGCGTAGATGAGCGTGGAACCCAAAAGACCGAAAGCTGTTTGCACGCCTGCGCTTGTGTATTGAATCGACCCCGCTCTTGTCTCCCACTGCGTTGCAAAAGTCTGTCCAAGCCCGATCAACAAGTAGAGGACCATCAGACGCACGCCGACGTTCACCGCGAGGCCGATATACCGTTCAACGTATGAGGAGGTCCACCGCGATCCACCGAAGCCCAGGAAGATGTACCCTGCACCGAGGACGATGTAGGACTCAACCATCGCCATGACGAAATGAACGCACACAATGGCAAAGGACAGAAAGATGCCGATACCGGCGAAGGCCAGGCATAGCGCAGTGCCGAAGTCGAAGCTGAGGCCCATCTGTCCGGCAGTGCCGAATAGTTTGCCACTGATGTTGAGGCCTTCGACGAGGATGGAACTTGGATTCAGTGTCGTTTGATTGGAGCCGTTTTGCCCTATTTGAATAAAGCTATTCACAATGGCCGGAATCCACGTCGCTCCGTACTTGAGCAAAGCCCAGAAGATACCGATGCCCATCAACTTCTTGATGACGGTCGCCACCCAGGCCTGCATGTCCGTTTTTTCGAGCGTCATCACAATCGCGGTCCAGGTGACCTCGATTGCCGCAAGTATGGCAAAGAGAGTCGCCGCGGCCCCTGTCGCAGCGCTCTCCCACTGCCCCATTGCGTTTTGGTAGTCATCCAGAATGTCACTAGGGCCGCTCTCGATTGAGGATGGAGCTCCCTGCGTTGGCGGGGCTTGAGCCAATGCCGCAGGCGCAACCGCGAGGCTCACGCCGAACACTGTCGTCGTGAGCACTATCGCGAGAAGGAGCCGGGCACCGAGTTTTCTGGACAGACTCAGCATGTGATTTACCTCGGTTTGACGGGATGCTTCGTGCCGACCTGCCCGAAGGAGGAGCCACCGGCCTGCGCGGGTTTGTAGTCAAAAAACTCCACCTGTGCATCCGCCGTGCATACATGGCCTTCCGTCGTATCGCCCCAATGGGCATCAGCCGTTTTGCGCGCTTGGTTGCACTGTGGAGCTAAAGAGCGAGCCAGATCCTTATGGTTGGCAAGCCAGAGCTTCAGCGAGTCCACTGACGCCGTTGATACATCGGCGGCACCCGCAGTCTTCAGTTGGTCTACGATTGCACTCTTGGGCTCTGTAGCCCGGCACCCTGCGATTAGCAGGATGCCGAGCCCGAGAGCCGTTACCGTTAGTTTCCGCATAACGTCCCCCTTTGCTTCTCTACTGTTGAGGCACTGTGATCGTTCCGTAGGACGAGCCACCAGCCGTCATATCCTGAGTTGACCAGAAATTCTGCGCGGCTTGTTTATTTTGCTGATCCAGGGAAATTTGCTGAGCCTGATACGCAGCTTTGGACTGCATATCAGTCATCATCAATTGCCTCAACTTCATGAGCTGCTGCACCTGCTGTTCCGCTATCTGGCTACCGACTTGCGTAGCCTCCAGCTCGCCAGAGGACGACTGCGACATCGAATCGTAACTAGCCAGCAGGTCTTGCTCCGATTGCATCTGCGAATACTGCAAACCAATCGTGTCGAGGGACTTTTGCGTTGTATCCAACGAGGTTTGAGACCACGTGGCGTACTGATTCGCAAAGTTCACGTTAGGGTTATAGCCACCATTCGATCCGCCATACCGGTTGGCAAACTCACCATCGAGGTTCGCCATTGAGTACGACAAAGACTGACCGCCCTGCACTACTTGCGACAACCGCAGGAGGTCACTTCGGATGGGACCGAACAATTGCGAAGACAGCGTAGTCACGTTCCGTAGTTGCACTTGAAATTGCTGCAACTGCGTCGCGAGCTGATTCGCCTGTGTGACGTAGCTTTCGATCAGTTCTGCGTGATTGAGAAGCTGCGTAATCTCTGTCGCACCGAGGAACACACCCCCCGCTTTCGCGGTTTGCGGCGTGGTAGTGCAAAAGAGAAGAAGCAACATCGACACCAACGCAGTCATTTTTCTCATGCGCTTACGCTCCTTTCCTTTTCAAGCTCTGCTTCCAAAAGCTCAGCCCATTCCCTCAGCATGGGAGAATTCGTTGTGAATGCACGTTCACGCAACCACTCCGACTGCCAGGTATCGGGAAATTTGGTCATCAGTTGTATCGCAGCGTTACGCTGCTCCACTGAACTGACACCAACGAAAGACATCGCGACGCCGCCGATGCCGAGCCCTATCAGGCGCCGTCCAAGGGGTGAAGTGATGTAGTATTGCCGCTTTGGAATCGCGGTCTGTACGATAGTGTTTTCGCGTGCGTTCAAGCCGAGTTGGGTGTAGAACGGGCGCGAATTTTCGTTCCCCGCTTCTGCGTTCGGCAGGAGAATCTTTGTGGGGCAAGACTCAAGGACTACATCGCGGATCGGGGATTTGATGACATCCGAAATGCTCTGCGTCGCCAATACGACCGAGGCATTTTTGCGGCGCATGGTTTTGAGCCAGTCACGAATCTTGTCCCTGAAAAGCGGGTGATCGAGATACACCCACGCCTCATCGAGAAGGATCAACGTGGGAGAGCCGTCCAACTGCTTTTCAATCTGGCGGAAGAGATACAGAAGGACCGCGACCAGGCCTTTGTTCCCGGTTTCGCCGCCATTCATCAACGCTTCCATCTCAAAGACCATGAAGCGCGACGATTTCAAGGTATCGGTCTCAGCATCCAGCAGCTCGCCCACCGCACCATCGAGCGTGTAGTGTTTCAGAGCTTCACGGAGGCCTTCGTCCTGTATGGACGTGACCAGCTCCGTCAAAGAGCGAGTTGGGGAATTCCGAAGCATCTTAACCGCTTGATTGATAGCGTTCCGATGTTTCGCCGTGATGGTCGTACCGCCAAGAGCGCAGAGAGATTCCACGTAGTCGACTGCCCACGCGATGTCCGCTGGGTCGTCAATCTCGCGTAGAGGGCAGAGCTGTACACCCGAGCCCGCCGCGCCCATGTCATAAAACTCAGCTCCCGCGGCCTTTGCGAGAACAAACATGGACTTGCCTTTGTCGAAGGTGTAGACCTTCGAGTTTGGATACCGCCTCCATTGCGCGGCGAGCATTGCGAGCAACGTAGACTTACCAGCTCCAGTTGGGCCGAGAATCAACGTATGGCCAACGTCCGACACATGCAGATGCAGTCTGTAAGGCGTCGCTCCCACGCTCGTTGTAATCATCAGAGGAGGTGTGTTCGGCGGCATCAAGGCAGACGGATTGACCTTTTCCCCTGTCCAGACTGCGGATATGGGCAAAGAATCAGCCAGGTTGATCGTATGCAGGTATACCCGACGGACGTTTCTGTAACCGTCGCCAGGCAGAGAGCCGCGCCAAGCCTCTACCGCGTTCACATCTTCTGTCCGCGCACCAAAGCCAGCATTGAAGATGGCTTTCTTGATTTCCGATTCCATCTCATCGAGGCGGGTTTGATCCTCGTCCATGAGGATGATGTTTGAGGAATAGAGTGCAAACTGTACTGCCGCTTCACTCGCTACGCTCATAGCGGCTTCAGCATCGGCCGCCATCTTCGCCGCGAAGTGATCCTTTGTTCCCCCTGTACCCTCAGGCTTATTCATGAGCTGATCCCAGAAGCCGCGGACCTTGCCCCTCCACTTCTTATGCGTTTTCTCCAAGAGACCTTTGGCTTCCTCTGGATCGAGGGTTTGAGCCCGAGTGCTCCAGCGGTATTCAAACGGAAGCGTATCGAGCACCGCCAAAATGCCAGGGATACTCTTGGCTGGAAATCCGTCGATCGCAACTACGCGAATCCAGTTCTCTCCATAGCGCGGGGATACGCCTGCCCAAAAATCTTCCGTGGGAATAATCTCTTGTAGGTCGATGGGGATTTCTGGCTCAGCAAACTTGTAGTCGTGGCTGCCTATTGTGCGGCGAATGTACCGCAATTGCTCGTTGAAGCGAAGGACGTACCCAAACTCGTCTTTCTCTTCAATCGCGCCGAGCCGACGCGCTTGAAAGAGCGAGGTCAGAATGTCATGGAACTGCGATATCTTGCTCTTGAAATAATCGAGAGCCCGCGTAGCTACGTCGCGTTTGACCGTCTCCCCCTCGAAGAGAAAGCCTTTCAGCTTCTCTTCTTTCTGCATGGGCGGGAGATAGGTCAACGAGAGAAAATATTCACTCTCAAAGTGGCTGCCTTCGAGAGTGAACTGTTGACGGCGCTCCATATCAATCAGGCGCGTGATCGGATCGGGGAATGTGCTTTCTGGATAGTCCTGTGAATGCGAGCGAATCGCATCTACGTGCAGCATCCAGTTTGTTCCCAGGAGCAGAATCTTGTTCAGGCGAGCGCTTATGTTCGCCATCTCCTCAAAGGTTGCCGAAGCAAGATCAGGACCACGATATTTCCACGTGGCCATCAAGGCCCCGTCTTGCAAAAGCATCACGCCCTCGTCTATGACGGAGGCGTACATCAGCAAGTCGGGCAGGCCTTCCCATCGCGTTTTGTAGTCAGCAAGGAACATCCGCGCTACCTCCACTTCGTCGGAGATCCACCCATCGTTCTATGCAGTCCCGACTTTGCCGGATAGAACGGTTTGTATTTGATGTGGCGAATGTAGACCTGCCGCATGATCGGATCGGCCTTAGCCAATCGCCTCAATACCGCCAAGGCGATTAGCCAGAAGACCACTCCCGTGATTGCCGCCCACAACTTGGCCAGAGTGAAAATAAGGACCGCGGCGAATAGTGCCGACATCAGCACTAACTCGCGGTCCCCTCCAAGCAGCAGATTTGGGCGATTCGCGGACTGATGGAATGTGACCTCTCTAGCCCGCTCCATAGCCTTATCCGATCACTGCGCCAGTGAAGTTGAACGCGACGTTGAGTAGCGACGCGCCGCCGATGATGAAAGCAATTGCCATCACCATGTACACCGCACGCTTTGCAAATTCGGTCAGCTCGCCACCGAACATGAGAACCGCACCGGCAGCGAACAATCCGATGACGGAGATTGCAAGGGCAACCGGGCCAGTCAGCGAGGTTGCAACCTGCGAAAGCGGTCCTTCCCAAGGGAGCGCACCGCCGGCGCCAGTGGTGCCGCCAGTGCCGGTATAGGTTGAGGATGCGTTCGCAACAGCGTTGAACAGAGCGAGTGTTGCGAGTGCATACATTGTGCGGAAGCTAGCGATCCGCGAGGTTAGAGGGTTGGCAACAGAAACGATTGTTTTCACGATCTACTTCCTCCATTTCGGATTGAGGTTTACAAGCTATGAGTGATGTAGTCACCGTTTTCAAAACCAGTGACCGCCAATACCTCGCGCACTTTGCGTCCGGCTTTTAACGTCCAGTCTGCGTCGATGAAAATGAGGAGATCGACGGCCTCAGCGATGAACTTTTGTTGCGGCCCATTAGCCTCCGGCGATTCACCGACCAGACTCTCCAGGCGGCTCAGACCGCCCCGAGCGTCGTTTGCATGGAACGTAGCCAGTCCACCGGGATGTCCTGTATTCCATGCCTTCAACATCGTGTGAGCTTCCTTTCCTCTCACTTCCCCAAGCACAATGCGCTTCGGGGTCAGTCGCATACATGCCTTCAGGCAACTGAGGGTAGGAAAGCTGTCAGTCGAGAGGAGCGAAACGTGATTCTTCACGTTGCATTGCAGCTCCGGCGTGTCTTCGATCAGGATCGTCCGATCGTTCGGAGCCAGCCTGTATTGCGTGTCGAGAACAGCATTGACAAGCGTTGTTTTGCCCGAGCCGGTTGAGCCCACGATGACGATGTTCTTTTTTTCTTGCACTGCAATGCGGATCACGTCGACGTGCGACTTGTCCCGGCACATCTCCAAAAACGTGTCCATCCGCCGATACTCGTTCGCGGGATCGTTTTTGTCGGTGAGAATTCCTGAGTCTGCATACTCTTCGAGTGTTGGGGCGCCATTGCCGCGCTTGCGGATGGCGAAGATGGGATTTGTGACGACGGGCGGTATCAGGCCTTCGATACGACTGCCATCGAGGGGAAGATTCGTTTCGAGTGCGGGCGTGTCGTTATCCAGCTTGGTTTTCCGCATGGTTGCAATCGTTGCCAGAGCGGAAAACGCATTGATCGGATTCAGAGTGCCGACCTGTGAGAATGGCTCGCCTCTCCGTTTTACCCAGAGATACGAATCAGGATTGAGAACGATGTCCTCTGTCGCCTCATTCTCAAGCTCTCGCATGACGACAGGGCCGAATGAACGCCGCAGCATCACGAGCTGCCGGCGGTACGTCGCGTTTTCTTCGTAAACGACGTTTCCGTTCCCGTTTTCGCTGCCGTTAAGGGTCTGCTCCAAGAGTTCCATCTGTCCCCTAAACATCTGTCGCGAACTTTGCTACTGTAGTAGATAGATACCACAGTAAGCGGTTGGTTTCTACTCTACCCTAGGGAATCGGGCAAGCGCCAGCCAAAATTTCAAGGGACTGTAATCGTGAGGCTGACGATATTGCCCGGCACTCGGCGGATGGCATCAACCGTTTGATGGAGAATGGAAATAGGCATGGCCGACAACAGGGATAGGACACAGATCGCCGTCAACCTCCAACTCGCAGCGATGGGCGCCGCGGAGTATCAACTCGGGTTGCTGAAATACGACGATGACGACCTGCCAATGAAGACGCGGGTTTACAGCGCGGAAAAACTCTCAGATCCGAACACAATACGGTACTTGCGGCTGGAGAACAGCCAGGACCGCAATATCAACATCGTCCCTCATGGACTGCACAGCTTGACGCTTCTGGATGATGTGTCCCTCGCAGCACTCGCTCGCATGAAGGATGATGGATTTCAACCGGCCGTGGTCGTAGAGACATCCCCAAATAATTTTCAAGCATGGCTCCAGCACGGGCAGGTGCTACCGGAGCAAGAGTCGTCAACTGCCGCCAGGTTGCTCGCCCAACGATTCGAGGCAGACCCGAGCAGCGCGAGTTGGTGTCACTACGGGCGTCTTGCAGGATTCACAAACCGAAAGGCGAAATACAAAGACCCCAGGACGGGCTACTTCCCTTTTGTGCGCCTACACGAGCACAGCGGCATCAAATACGACCGCGCCGACGAATTTGTTGCCCAGGTACGCGAGGCAATTCTGAGGGAAGAAGAAGAGTTCCGCAGAAAGGAAGAAGCCACTAGGCACTTCCGCTGGACAAGCAGCAATAGCGCTCAGCGGCGTCTAACAATATCGGATTTCAGGAACAAGCCGGAGTTGGGGGGAGACGGCAACCGGATCGACATGGCTTACGCAAATTGGGCGCTTGACCACGGTGTTCCAGAGCATGAAGTACGGGCTGAGATCGCTACCCGCGATCTAAGCAAGAAGGGCGGTCAGCGCGGCCAGAAGGCCTATCTTGACCGGACCATCAAGGCAGCCTACAAATACATCGCCCGCCATCACTAGGCCTCTACCCTTGCCGGGATACGTTTTGCTTGACGTTCCTTGAGGAAGAGCACGATGAAGCCTGCAATCAGAATTGGACCACCGGCAAAGGTGTATAGGTCCGAGACGGACACCGCCATCATCAACACGCCATCCTTCGTGGTGTGAGCAAGTAGGTCCACCACACCACCGTACATGAGAAACGACGCCGCTTGACTGATGAGCGTTGCTCCCATCAATACCACTCCAATGCGAATGAGCTTCGAGGCGAGAGGCTGTTTCCAGTTATTCGCATAGGTGAGTGAGATCATCCCTGCGATGAAAAAACGAAGCGCCACGTCTACCAGGACGGAGCGGTAGCGAGTATGTGCATGAATGATGTGTTCGATGTGCCAGGACGGCGATAAGGACAAGTGAGGATCATTCAAGACGTACCCCGGAGGAACCATACGTGCGCTTTGTGAAGTAGGAGCCAAATGGAGAAGCGTGCCCGGTATTTGCTCCACTACCAATGCGAAAGCCGCGAGGAAGACAGCCCACGCGGCATAGGTGAGGATCTTTCTCCGATTCACGTTGTATAAGGGGAGTTTTATCCGTTCCAGGTCAGCCTCTCCAGAAACAATCGCTGTTCCCGCCATGCCACAATTCATCGGCTCACAGGCGGCGGCACATGAGCGGATGGGGACTTTGCCCCATCAACAACGTGGTTTTGCTGAGGCTGAGATGCCTTCAGACTCCAGATACCGAGCCCGAGCAGACCGATGACGCCTGCGATAAAGGCAAGCGCGATCATGCGGTATACACCACCGCGGAGGATGAACAAATTCAATAAGAGCAGCAATCTCATGGAGACACCTACACGTTTCTAGGGGGTGTGCATGTACCTCATGAACAGAAGCATGAGAAACATGCCCAACACCGTCGAGCCCAGGCAAAGTGCACAGCCTGTAGCAATCCACTTGAATCTCATGGCTCCGGTATTTGCCGACAGGGCCATGAGCACAGCATCCTTAGCTTTAACTGAAGCAGAGTTGATGTCGGATTGCAACTCCCTTCTGACACCTTTTGCGGCATTTTCGGCCGCCGTGACAAGCTCTGTCTTGGCGGTCTCTACCCACTGAGACGCCGCAGACTCTATTCTCGCGACGGCCCTCTGAGTCCTTTCGTCCAAGACTTCTGAGCCTCGCAAGATTGACAGTTCAACGACTGTGCCGAAGGCGAGCATAGGATCGTTATCGGGAATGTGAATACGATGCCTCGCAAAGGCCTCCACCACTACGGCCTTTGCAGCTTCAGCTCCATTATCTTCACAGGCGTCACGCATTGACGGCCTCTGGAATGACCTCCCAAACGCTATCCATTTGCTGAAAGATTTCACGCTGGTAAATGCGTAAGCGGTTTTTGGCGACAATGTTGAAGAGGCTACTTTTCTGCCCTTCATCCAGCGTCAAGCTCTCTGTGGTAAGCGTCTTCAAATCATTGCTAATGAAATATTCGTTCATGGGGAGCTGGATCGCGCCAAGCACCGTTGCGGCGTTGTTCTGATAGACCTTCATGTCTTGAAATGCTTTCCCTTGGTACTGAACTGGCCCCAGTATTCGATTCTCCCAAACTATGATCGACCCAGGTTCCGCCGTCTCCGCTACCTGTTTGAAGCCGTTCAAGCAGTCGTCTTGCGCCTGTCCAGCCTGCAAGACCGTGTGAATGAATAGCCGGCGACCATTGTCTCTGAGCATTTCGCGTATTCCGTGACGAACGATGTAATTCCACATCTCGATGAAAGTCGAGGCTCCGTTGTCTACGACAAATGGCCCGTCCTCTTCCAACAACAAGACGACCAGTTCTTCAAATTTGAGCGGATCAATAGAGTTCTCTTTCAATAGTTCAAGACTCGCGACATTGAAGGCCTTGAACTTCGAAAGCGTATGGTTGACGGGATCGGTGTCGAAACAACGCGGTTTCGCACCCTTGTGAATAAGATATTGCGCCATGAGAGAAGCGACAAAACTCTTGCCCACACCACCCTTGCCTTGCAAGGTCATGTGAATGTCGTGAACAGTTGTCTTGAGCTTCCCTCGTCCGTTTGGAGCGATGTTGCCATTCATTTCCACTTTCGCCATATCATCTCCTGCCGAGGTTGGTGCCACTGTAGTAGATAGATACCACACGTGGACGCTCCTGTCTTCTACCGCTGGTTGTTCTTATACCCCTGGTTTAGTACAAATCTTCTCTGTTGGCTGTACCGGCGAAATTCTTCAGATTGGGCTTCGTCACTTTCTTCAAGTTCGCGAGCGGATCAGCTTTGAGGAGCGGTAATTTCCCGCTTTCTGATGTTGGCGAAATACTAACGCCATCCTCGTCGCCTGCCGGATGAGTCGACTCCCCCGGCAGCGGCCTGGCGGATCGTTCTGCGATTCTTATCCTCCGTGGGCTCTTCTCCTCTTGGCGCCGGATTCTCCCGAGGTAAAGGGAGAGCTGTTTGTAAGGAATCTCAATCTCGTGTTTGTTGAGCATGGCGTGAATGTCGGTCAGACTGTGACCTGAATCGAGCGCCGCTTCGATGTCAGGCAACATCCACCGAATCTGCCCCATGAGAGACTTCGGTTTTTCGTCCTTGAGCTTGCGGATCGACTCAAGAACGCCTTCTGTCTTGTTGGCTCCGGTCCTCTTCGCTGAATTCACTAGGGTCGGCCTCCAGATCTGGAAGTCAACAATATTCGTATAGTTTTCATACAAAAGTCGTCAACTATACCTAGTTTGCTTTGTCCGGGAACAGGAGTCAACATTGTTCATACAATAGTCAACATCTCAGGAAGCTGGAAAGCCACCCCACACAGCGAAGCAACCGCAAAGACACCGTAGTGGAACATAAAGAAAACGTACTACCCTGCGGGGCTATTTGCGGTATTAGTGATTTAGTTACAAGACGTTAGAGCGTGGCACGTTTCTGTAGATTGCGCCACACTTGTGGCACAGGTCGGCCAGAATGGTTGACTTTTTCGAAAAAGACCACTCTAGTAGATAGCAACCGATGTTCGATTTCGAGGTGAAGTTTGGCAAAGAAGGGTGAGGGTCGTAACGTTCGCTTTGAACCGGCGATGCTTGAGGCGATTGAAAAAGCAGCCAAAGAGGGGGGCTTTGCGTCCCCTTCCTCGTTCATCCGGCAGGCCGTTGTGAATCAGCTCCAGGGCGCGTCAAAGGCCCTGAGCGATACGGAGGAACGTATTTTGGCGACCCTAGAGCGGCAGAGCCGGGACATTCGCAAGCTGAGCACGGCGGCGATCCTCACGTACGCCAGCCTCGAAACATTCATCAAGCTCTATCTGACGTACCAGCCAGAAATCCCGCCCGAGGCGCGGAGCGCCAGCGTAGCAACAGCGAAGCTGCGGTACGAGAAGTACAAAGCGGACGTAGCTAGGGAAATGACCGGTAATGTGGCCGCCGCTCTGCGGGAATGGGTTGACTCTTTAGGTAACAGTTGATGGGGAGTTTCACAGTCGAAGAAAAACCGTTTCGTCTCCGCCCGCGTGCGAACAAGCACGCCGGGCGAGATGAGGTATCTGTGTGGAGCCGTGCCGGCCGCTCTGTGATGAGAATGGTGCGCCACAATTCCCGGAAGCCCAAGGCCTCATCGGGCAAGGGAGCGAAGAAGACAGGGGCACTCGCCAACAGGACGAGCCGGGTCAGAAACCAGAGAGTCGCAGTTCGCGTCACCTATGCTCAGAACCTTACACCGGGGCACTGGAAAGCCCATGGTCGATACATTGCGCGTGACAGCGCCAGCCAGCCCGCGAAAGACCTTCCCCCCGGCTTCGGTCCGGAGGGAAGTGTGGCCGATATTGGCGGTACGCTGGCGGAATGGCAGAGCGCCAAAGACCCTCGCTTGTTCAAGCTCATCATCTCGCCCGAGTTTGGTGAGCGCATGGACTTGGTAGCGCACACGAAAGCTCTCATGGAAGGCATGGGGCAAGACTTGGGACAACAGCTCGATTGGGTTGCTGTTGTCCACCACAACACCGACCATCCCCACGTGCATGTTGCCCTTCGAGGCGTCTCCAAAGATGGTCAGGAAATCAAGTTGCCTCGTGAATACATTCAGAAAGGCATCCGCCTTCGTGCCGAGGATCTTGCTACGGCACAACTCGGCATCCGCACAGAAGCCGATATAGCCGAAGCGCACCGGCGCGAGGTCGTACAGCGGAGGTTCACTCCCCTCGACCGCTCGATTGCAAAGCAGCAGCCGCCCAACTCAAAGGGCCAGGACTTCCCTGCCCGTGCGAATCCTGCAGACCCGAGCTTGAAACCGTATCAACGCCAGCAAGAGCAGTTCCTTGCCAACCGGCTGCGGGCTCTTGCTTCTATGGGCCTTGCTACCGAGAAAGGGCCAGGAGAATGGGAGGTTCGCAGCAACTTCGCCGAAATTCTACGGACGATGCAAAGGACCTCCGATCGGCAAAAGTCGATAGTCCAGCAAACGAGTCTTGCGTCCGACCCGCGTATCCCTCTCCAGGTCGATGACTGGCGGAAATTGAGGACAATCGAGGGGCGCGTACTCGGTCACGGTGAAGAGGAAAATAGCGGACGGCGCTACATGCTGCTCGAAGGCACAGATGGAAAACTGCATTACCTCACCCACACGCCGCAGATCGACAGTGCCCGGCAGGCTGGCCAGCTCAAGCCCGAATCCTTTGTGACCATCCACAGAACAAAAGCAGACGGCAAGATCGGGCACCGGATTGACGAACACGGCACCGCCGATGCGATTTTGGCCGACAAGGCATTCATCAGCAATCGAGCGGCACGCCTGAATCAAATGCGGAATCATGCCGCTGTACAGGAAAAGACGCCTAAAGATGTGGGGCCTGTTTACGGTGGCTGGCTTGGCAAATACAACTCCGCCATCGAGCAACGCGCTCAGGAACTTCAAACCGAGCGAGCGACGCGCCAGGTCGAACGCAACTTCACCGTCTCCCCGAGGCCGCGCCACAAAGACACTGGCCGATAGGCCTTACCGTTAAAACTCAGAGATTTCCGAGGGGTCGTTTACAGGAAATGTTGACTTCTCCGCTAAAACCTACTGTAGTAGATAGCAACCGAAGTGCGAGCCGGTTGGAGAGGATTGGAGGAACGCTATGGCAATTGACTTGAAGGAAAGTGCGGTTCTTAATACCGAACCCGACAACTCAGAGTGGGAGCAACAGCAACGAGTAAACGTTCAGGCTGAATATGACCAAGGGGTCCGAGAGGCCGACGCGGAACTTCGTTATGAAGAGTCCCTAATCGAGGCTTCAGAACCAGGAGCCGCGCAGGAGATGGCAGATTTTCGCGCCCGCGAAGACATCAATGGGATTGATTCTCAGCGCAATGATGCCAATTCCCTATCGCCGTTAGCGCCCGAAGACATTTGGGGCGAGCCGAGAAACAACGAAATTTCTTCTGACGAGAAGGGCTTGCTCACACCCGATGATCTTGACCGTATCCCGTGGCATAACCAGAACTCCCCGGATAAGGACCAGGCTGTCAGAGCTGATGCCACAGAAGCAGAGCAGCTTCAACAAGAAACAAATGAGGCGGTACAGAAGACCACGAAAGAAGGAGCGCCGCTTCGCTTCGAGACTTCGACCCGGACGGCCGAGTATCAGCCAGGAACGAATACCGTCGATTTCACGAACAAGACAACCAGCTCAAAGACCGAACTTGTTCCGGGTGAAGGTCTCAGTGGTAGCCCTGAAACGGCCGAAGCAGTCCGCTCCCGCACAGAAGAAGTATTTGGAGCGAGGATCGACCGCGATGAGTTTGATAACAGCGATCAGCCTCTCGAAATCGCGGATCGAGCCGCAGAAACGCGGGAGCGAGGCCTTGAGGGCGCAAAAGCGCTTGCCAGATACGAGCTGAAGACCAACGCCCAGGTCACGCTAGCGGACAAGAACGATGGAATCTACAACGGAAAAATTTTAGGTGTTACCGATAGCTATCTACTACAGCGGAGCGGTCCTGCATCTGCCGTAGCACACGATAAAGGCATATTTGAAAACCTGCCCAGCTATGGCCGGGAGGCAACGATTCTCTATAGCGCGGGCAATGCGCGAGTGAGTCTCCAGCCAACCAAAGACAAGGGATTAGGGATTGAACGATGAGCCAAGACATCGCACTTTACCGCACACCCAAAAAGCCCGACGACATCGGAGGGTTCAACTGGAAGCCGACCTTGTTCGGCTTCTTTTTGTTGTTTATCTGGAACGTGGTCGCAACCGAATGGGTTGCGTGGCACTTTTCCTTTCAACGCGCTTTAGGTCCAGCGCTGTTTCGTACAAACGGTTTTGCGATCTACGAACCGTTCCAGTGGGCTTTCTGGCTTTGGAAGTATGGCGGCAGCTCGAATCCCGACATCCGCCTTCCAGTTGTGGCGAGCGCCGGAATCGTGGTTGTTGGAACCGCCGCCACGATTATGCTTGTTGCGTTTCTCAACATGCGCCGTACAAAGAAATACCTCACAGGAAGCGAGGATTTGCACGGCTCCGCAAAGTGGGCCGACGCGGCCACAATTGAAGAGACAGGCCTGATTGAAACTGATACCGGCGTCTACGTGGGCGGCTGGTATGACAAGACGCAGCAGCGCCTTCATTATCTCCGCCATGATGGTCCAGAGCACATCTTAGCCTTTGCGCCTACTCGTTCCGGCAAAGGTGTCGGGCTTGTCATCCCAACGCTCCTTGCGTGGCAAGAAAGCGTGATTGTCTATGACATCAAGGGTGAGAATTGGGCCAAGACCGGCGGCTTCCGAGCTGAAGGCCTTGACCAACTGTGCATGAAGTTTTCTCCCGTTGAAGATGGCAACGGGTCGCGTTTCAACCCTCTTGCTGAGGTTCGCATTCGTACTAAGCGCGATGTTTCCGACGCGCAAAACCTTGCCGACATGCTCGTCCGCAGCGGCGAGGACAGCGCCCAGGAACGTTACTGGCAAGATGCTGCGTCCTCCATCATGACGGGGATGCTGTTGCACGTCTGCTACGCCGCCGCCGCTGAGGGCCGCGCCGCCACCCTTAGCGATCTCTGTCTTGTCTTCACATTCCCAGGCATCAGCTTCCGCGACACCCTGAATGGACTCCTAAACTATCCCCATGATCCGAACTATGAGCGTGGCTGGCGCACCCCGAACGGCGACCGTACAAAGACTCACCCGACCGTGCGAGAGAAGGTTCAGGAAATGCTCGACAAGGAGGACAAGGACTTTTCCGGGGTGCTCTCGACAGCAAAGACAGCTCTCACGCTCTACAGTGATCCTCTCGTAGCGAAGAATTGCGCCGTCAGTGATTTCACAATTCAGGATCTCGTCAACAGCTACCGGCCCATATCGCTTTACCTTGTCGTCCCTCCAAGCGACAAGATTCGCCTGCGGCCTCTGATTCGGCTTATGTTCACGATGATTGTCAATCGGCTCACCGAAAAGATGGACTTTGAGAACGGATCGCAGAAGCCGAATCGACACCGCCTCTTGTTCATGATCGACGAGTTTCCGTCTCTCAAGAACATGCCCATTTTCGCTGACGCTCTCAGCTACATGGGCGGCTATGGGCTGAAAGCGTTCCTCATCACACAAGACATTCGCCAGATCGTTAGCGAGTACGGGCAGAACGAAAGTATCGTGTCCAACTGCCAGATTCGCGTCGCTTACGCGCCGAACCAGTACGACACCGCCGAGCTGCTATCGAACCTCAGCGGCACGATGACGATTGAACGTGCCACCGTCAACTATTCAGGTGATCGCACCGCGGCGGTGATGAAGCACGCGAACACAAGCATTCAGTATGAAGAACGTCCACTCATCACTCCCGATGAAGTGATGCGGCTAAGGCCTGCACGCAAGAAAGGCTTTGGTTGGAAACAAAAGATCGTCGCGCCAGGCGACATGCTCATTTTCATGTCCGGTACGAGGCCCATTTACGGCACTCAGATGCTTTACTTCATGGACCCGGTTCTAAGCGAGCGGGCCGCAGTCCCGCCGCCCACGAAGTTCTACCAGCTGCAGCACCAAGACAACATCGAGAACGAGCGTGAGATCGATTTCGAGAAAGAAGAGGCTATGGTCCGGCCTCAGCTTTCAATGACGTTCACGATTCCTGAACCGGCCCAGGCTGAGGAAGAAGTGCCCGCCGAGGACGCAGTTGTTTCGGACGAAGGCATGGAAATGGTTCACCAACCACGAGCGGCGGGGCCACGCGGCATTCCCGTAGCCCCGCCGCTTGTTGCTGTGTCTTCCGACGAGAGCGACGGTGGGATGGAACCCTCGATTGTCGAAGTTGCCACTGTCACCCAGGCGGACATGGCGCCGATCAGCGGGATCAATCAAGGAAGGGGTTAAGCCATGAGGCAATACAGCAGCTATTGGACTGGCGACGGAAATCTTACCGCGCCTATCGAGATTCGCTACCTGCCAAGCGGGACTCCCGTAGGCACGGCACGAATCGCCATCAGGGAAGTGTGGGATGACCCGAAGAAAGGCAGGCAAACCCACACATCCTTTCTCAATCTTGTTTTTTGGGGCGAAGCCTTCGTAGACGTAGCCAAGCATTTCCAAAAGGGCCAGAACATCCACGCCGAGGGTGCGCTCAAGAGCCGCACCTTCGAGAGTGGCGGCTACAAACGGACCGTGACGGAGATCACGGTCACCCGCGCTTTCGGTATCGCTTCATCAGGCAGCGACGACCACAACGAATTTCCAGAGGAGGACGTAACTAATGGAAGCAACGATGCAAACAGCAACGATGAAGCAAGCTGGCCCCAGGTTGTCTAAGCCCGCGCGGAAACGCCGTCCTGTCCTACTGGCGACGGCCATCACATTCATATCGACAATCGGCATCGCAGGTATTGCGGGCGTTCGATGGAACCCAACAGCTTCAGTTCGCACAGGCCTCTACGTCATCACGAACGACGCGAATGCGCCGCTCGTCGCGTTCTGCCCGAAAGGAGAGGCTGCGACTGAAGCCATTGCACGCGGTTATCGTCCCCGAAGTCTGCAATGTCCCGACAAGTACGCGGCTTTGCTCAAGCCGGTCGCCGCTAAAGCCGGCGACACGGTTGAAGTAGGCGAGCACGGGATTAGCGTCAATGGAAAGCTGCTTCCCAACACCGCAGCTTTCAAGATCGACGCTAAGAAACGTCCTATGCAGGTCTGGCCGAACGGCACGTACATCGTCCAACCCGGAACCGTTTGGGTCCTTTCGACCTACAACAAATACTCCTACGACTCCCGCTATTACGGGCCAATTCAGCTTTCCACGGTGATTTCCCATGCGAAGCCTCTCTGGACTTCTCGATAAAGCGAGGCGGCTGGCGCCGCCTCTTGCATCAGTGCTGGCCGGAGGCCTCATTGGAGCTGTTGCGTGGAGCGGTCATACGCTGACCATTCCTGTCAGCCTTCTTTTCTGTTTTGGGCTCCGCGTTGCGCCAGGTCCTCTCAGCCGCTTCCTCCTTTGCACCGGCTACTTTGGTGGAGCGTCATGGACCATGCTGCCTGGCGCTGCCGTCTTCTACGGGGCAGAGTTCAACCCAGGCGGGATCTTCTGGATGTGGGTTGGATTTGCGCTTTTGATGGGCGCACCGTGGGCCCTGCTCTGCAGGCCATCGCCGCGCCGACTTGCTTGGGCGATTCCGGTTTGCTTGGTGTTCACCGCAATTCCGCCGATCGCACTGGCAAGTATCGCAAACCCTTTGACGAGTGCCGGTGTTCTCCTGCCTCGAACAAGTTGGTTCGGCCTTCTAGCTACCACCGTCCTTGCAACTTACATGGCAGTACGTCCGCGCTACGGGTTGTTGGCGTGGTCCGTTCTATTCGGCGTTGCTTGTTTCACCTACTCCCCGCCGCGGTCGCTTACGAGCTGGCAAGGCATCGACACTCAGTTTGGGGGGGCAGGGATAAACCTCCCCGATCCTCTCAGCGCGTATCGTAACGCGCAATTCATCCAGCGCGCCGCTCTCTCTTCGCAAGCGAGCGTTGTCGTTTTCCCTGAAACATCCGTGCATCGTTGGAACAGCTCCACCGATCTGTTTTGGGGTCCACAGCTGCGCCTCATGCAGAAACAGGGAAAGACGCTCCTCGTCGGAGCCGATGTCTCTATTCCCGGAGGGACCGCCTACAAAAACGTCGTCATCGTTCGTGGCGATGCAGCAACCGGCCAATTTCAGCAGCGCGTTCCTTTGCCGGTGGCCATGTGGAAGCCAGGAGCTGCCGACAGCGTTCCTTTGAATCTCTACGGCCCCGGAACGCTCCAGGTCGGCCATGAACGCGCTGCGGTCCTCGTTTGCTACGAACAGCTTCTCGTGTGGCCGGTTCTGAGTTCGATGGCCGAACGACCTTCCGTTCTCGTTGGAATAGCGAACGACTATTGGGCGAAAGACACCATCATTCCGGCGATCCAGCATAGCTGTCTGGAGGCGTGGGCAAGGCTTTTCGACATCCCCCTCGTGAAGGCGGTCAATTTCTGATGAGAATCCAGAGCCAACAAACTTCACTCAGGCCAATTTGGGGGGTACTCAACCCGGTTACCCCTATCACGCAAAGAAAAGTCAACAAAGTTCATACAAGAATCATACAATTGCGACAGCACGGCATCATCATGCTACTTGCTGTGCTCAGTTGCAGCTCGTATCTGGCCGCGCAGGCTAACACCCGGCTTCCGATGGCATCATTCAACCAACTCGCCGCGAGATGCGCGCCCAACGCCGCTGTAGACACGCTAGACGCCGTCGCCTTGACCGAATCAGCCTTGCACCCTTACGCGCTGAGTCTCAACTACCCTGCGACCGTAGCGGCTTACAACGGCCTGCACAATCAAGAGGTCTATCTGACTCGTCAGCCGGCGACGCTGCCTGAGGCGATCCATTGGACGCGCTGGTTTCACAGCCGCGGGTACACCGTCAGTATCGGGCTCATGCAGATTAACAGCGAGAATGCTGCCAAATACGGCGTAACCGTTCGCCAGCTTTTCGACCCATGTACAAACGTGGCGATCGGAGCGCGGTTGCTTGGGGAGATCTATTCGACAATCCCTCATTCCGGGAAGCCGGACGTTAATGCCCTGTTTTCCACATTTTCCCTTTACAACTCAGGCTCATTTACAACTGGATTGAAGAACGGCTATGCGTCTACAGTTATGAGCAACGCTCATCGAGGAGCTGGGAACTAGCGAGTTTGGTCGTTGACAAAAATGAAAGCCCGGCGTTTGCCGACGCCGGGCCAGTCTTAACACCCGCATAGGAGGCGGGCAATCATTGGATAAAGTATCGCAGATCATCCAAGAAAACGCATCATTATTCCCAGCCGAGATCCTTCCATCGCGGAAAGACTCTGAAACGCAAGCTGAAAAACGCGGACGAGCTGCAAAGAAAAAAGCGAAGCCAGGCGAGCCGAGGAACTACGAGCAGGAAACTGAGAGTGCTCAACTCGCTTTAGTGGATGCTCTTGCCGACTACACAGAACTGCGGCGCTCCGGTGTGAGTCCGCAGCTTGTTCAGATTGCCCAGGCGCTTATCTTCTGCGGGCTTCCATATCGTGAAACCACCGAAGACAGAATCAGCCGCGTTTCGCGCGACCGAGACGGGAACGACATCCGTGTCACCTTCTACGCCCTGGCTTCGGACAAGGAAGGCAATCGGATTCCCATGCCCTACGGCGCAGATCGCACATTCCTTCATTGGTGCATTGACAAGGCGATCAAACTCAAGAGTCCTTTCGTGCCGCTTGAGAAAGCTACAGACTTTCTCACCGAGGTAGGGCATTCAAAATCTGGCCAGAACGTAAAGCGCCTCCGCGACGCATACCGCCGTCTCTCCGGACTCACGATCTTTGTAGAGCGTTACGGCAAGGAGAACAGTGACCATGAGCGCGACGAAGACAGATCGTTGTTGCCGATCATCGAGGACTCGCGTGTACCAGCCAGCATTCAACCAAGAGTCACTCCGATCACTGGCCCAGCCGGTCTAAGGTTTGGCGAGAAGTTTTTCAAGGAGATCAACCGGCACCATGTTCCGTTTCCGTGGGAGATTCTCCGCAAGCTAGAACAAAAACCACAGATGCAGGATTACATCTTGTTCCTACACTGGCGCAGCTACGCAGCCAGGACAAGAACGCTGATCACTTGGAAGCAACTACGCGGCCAGCTCTGGCACGCAGACTCCAACACTGCTCGTATCCGCGTCAGGTTTGACAATGCAATCAAGCTGCTCAAGGGAGTGTGGCCCGAGCTGTCGGCCGAGGCGACCAAGAAAGGCCTCATCATCGGACCTCCAGCAAAGGGTCAGCACCTCATACCTTCGCACAACGTCGAGACGAAATATCTCAATGGGTAGTGATGTAACAGGTATAAATTCCTCCGCAAAAAGCCCCGAAAAGGGGCTTTTTTGCTGGACTTTAGAGAGCCCACGGTTACAGTGATGTTCCGGGTCTGTTTTAGCCGTATCTCTCTGATAGTGCAAGAGATGATTGGTTGGAGCGTCGTCACTTGAGTGATGTAACAGGTATAAATGCACTGTAAAACCGTTCATAAGAGCCGTTTTTTCAGCCGCTTAGAGGGTTAATAGGGGGCGGTGATGCTCCGGGTATAAATGTGCTTAAGCAACACATTACAAAGCGCTTGCGTGATCAGGCCAGGTGAAAGCTCGGTGCGCCAAAGGAAAGGAAGTGATGTTCCGGGTCTGAGTTCCGTGTAAGTCATTGATGATATGTGACTTGCAATAGAATCTAGCAGGCAGGGAGCGTGTGTGAGAAAAAGTGGTGATGCTCCGGGTATATATGACACGGAACTCATAGCAGCAAAAAGACTTAGACAATTCCCACAGCTACAGGAAAAGCCATCAAAAAAAGTGATGCTCCGAGTATGAAAAGTGATGCTCCGAGTCGGGTAATGTGATGTTCCGAGTCAGAATTGGTGATGCTCCGGGTACCCCTATAAGGAAGCAAGTGGTTACAAGTAATTCCATGTTGATCGTCGCAGGTTGTTATCCCTGTGCAAAATGTGCGAATCGTCCCAGCAATAAGGCACGCCCTAACGGGCGGATAGCTAAAAAACCAAAAGGCACGCCCTTCGGTCGGATATCCAAAAACCAATCCGCGCGCCCAAGGGGCGCAAAAGAAAGACAGATATCAACCACAGTGCCTAATTCTGAGGCTCTGGCGGGCTCAGAACGCGCCGATAGGGTCCGTTTGGACCTCGGCTACCCCCAAACTCGCTGTAGGTCAAATTCCGGGCAGTCGGAGGCAGTTCCCTTCCCTTTCATTTCGAGCTGGCCTTGCGGCGATCTGACTGCATGGCCTCTTCCAGGGCGTGCATGAATCTCACGTCAGACTCTACCAACGAAAGTGCCGCCCGGACGATGACGCTATCGTTCGTTCGTATGCCGTGGTTCGTCGAAGCATATCCGCTCAATTGTCGGAGTTTCGTCAAATCTTCCGGATAAAGATAGACCGTGTTCCGAGTAGGATTGAGGGACTTCGCCAACGGCTTCACGGGCGCGATCGAGGAACCGGCATTTCCAGGACGGAACTGCTTTCTTTCCACGGCTGGGTTCCCTGCCGGCTCGATTCTCAGATCTATCTCAGGAGGCGCTGCAGAAATAGGTTTTGAAGCTTCCTCTTTTCTGAGTACAGCCTGGTCGACGGCTCTTTCTTCCGTGGCCTGTTTCAATGCGGCCAAGGGATCTTCCCGGAGCATTTGTGTAGGTTTGTAGGCTGCCTTTGCCATTCTTGATTCCCTCCCCTATCTTTTTCCAACAGCGCTGGATTCCTGGCTGAGTGACGAACTGTTGGTTAGGCTCACTATTTCGAGCGCCAACTTCCCAGCGATAACCTGCGCCGCACGGTCCAGCACATTCCAGCCTCCGCCGCCTACAAAATGAGCGAACACCTGTCGGTCGGGAATTTGCGTCTGAAGAGCCTTCACTTTCAGAGCGGAAACTGACTCATCCACACTTCTTGCCAGAATCGTTCCACTTTTTACCTTGTTCACGAGTACGCGAACGACGGCGCGGGGATTCGTTTTTTCCGCAAAATCGACAGCTTCAGTGACCTCCCAGAAGTCCACGATCTGCTGACCCGTGACGATGAGTACGACGTCGGCCTCTCGCACCGCGAGCAGCGTGGCCGCATGTTCGAGGTTGGGGGGTGTGTCAAACACGATGTAGGTGTATTCGTTTTTTGGGACAGCGATCTCTACTTCAGACTTCGAATACATCAGGCTCTTCGTACTGGACCCCTGTTTATCGAAATCCTGCACCGCCACGTGATTGCCGGCCTGGCGTAGGGCCTCAGCAACAAGCAGACTCGAAGTGGTCTTCCCTGCCCCGCCTTTTTTGGCTAGAAAAGCGATCTTCATACTCTCATACTCTCACACTGGCATAACTGCATACTCTCACACACAGAGTAGCATCATTTAGTGTGAATGTCAGAGTGTCATACATTACTCTTTATCATATAGTGTGAGAGTGCGCGCGTGCATATCCTCAAATATTTTTCAACTCTTTTAGAATCAATAAGTTACGGTAGTTGATTACTGTATGACACTCATACTGTATGAGATGGTTCCGCAATAGCGTTTGTGATCGCACGCTTAAAAGCATCCGTCTTACCTAAATATCGTTCGGTGGTTTGGATCGAGGAATGCCCGAGCAGCTCCTTTATGTCTTCCAAGGCGGCGTCGGATGCACGCAAGAGCCGGGCACAAGTGCGTCTCGCGTCATGAGGGCGAAAGTCTCCCAGGTTCTCAGGAACAGTATAGTGTGAGAGTATGAGTTTCACACTCTCATCAGACATCTGCACTGTACCGAGCTTCCCGTGCCGCGAAATACTACGAAACATGAACCCCTGGACAATACGAGTCGCACCCAGCCAGTCATAGATAGCGTCTTTGACCCAGAGTGGCAATGGGACGCTACGGAGCTTCCCGCCTTTGCCGACAAGGTCAAGCAAGCCCCACTGACCGTCCTGCTGTCTCAAGGCGGAAACGGGCAGGCCCACCAATTCGCTCCGGCGAAGGCCCGTCGAGAAGAGAACGGCCAGCATCGCAAAGTCGCGTTTGCCTCTAAGCGTCTTGCGGTCCGGTATACGCAGAATACGGTCCAGTTCCGCTTTTCCAACCCACATGCCTGTGCGAGTGGTTTGACTCTTTTCGCCGCGCACACGTCGGATTCCTGCCGCCTCGGTCGGAGATATTAAACCGTGGTCCGCCGCTTCTTGTGCCAGGGCACGAACCGCGGCGAGTCTCTGATTCACGGTCGCCGGCGCATAGCGCCGCTCCAGGCGCCCATCCTCCAGAAGATCGCCGGCCGCGACAAGCGAGTCTTTGTACTGAAGAACGGCCATCCGAGAGAACGTTGGAAAGTTGGACTGAGTACGACACCAACCAAAGAAATGGAGCAGGGAAGTGCGGTATGCGCGCCGGGAATTCGGCGACTCAAGGCTCCGCTCGACCCCTTCAAGGAGCCGGAGGATCGGAGCGGGTAACTCCAGCTCGCCATCCTGGGAGCCTGAAACCGGCGCGGAATGAAGGAGGGCAAGTTCCATCTTTTCAGGCTACTAGAATCTCATACTTTGGATAACGCACATTATCAAAAGTCAGAAACAGATATTTTGAGGGTAGGGGATTGTTGCGCTTATGCGCAATAATCTTTGCAGGCACGATTTTGGAGAGGAAACGGTATGGGGCGAAGGCTCTCTTGGTTGGACCGGCTCTACCCAATCTCCCGCACCGTCGCGGGCTCAGCCCGCTCCCACTACGACTCCAAAGACCTACAACAGCTTTTTGAGATCCAGCCGCGCTCGGCCCAGAACCTTATGGCCGCGCTGCCGACCGTTCCGATCGGCCGGGCGCGGCTGGTCGAGCGGGAGATCCTCAGCAACTTCCTTGAGCAACTCCAGCAGGCCGACGATCCAGCTCAAGCCTTCGCAGAAATCAGGGAAGGGAAGGGAAGGACCGTCCGGCGAAAGCTGCGCACCCTCGTACTCCAAGATGTACAAACGGACATCGAGACTCTGCCGGCGTCCATTCAGCTTTCTCCCGGCGAACTGCACGTCACGTTCAAGACGGTAGATCAACTGGCCGAGGCACTGATGCACTTGGCCGTAGTTCTGGACAAACAGCTCGACGAATTCATCACCCGGTACGAGCCACCTTCAGAGCCAAGCCCCGAAGAGCGGGCAGAACGCGAAGCCGAACGAGCAGATGCCGAGTATTTCGCGAATTGGGGACGGTAGTGTGACTGTCACACTGTCATACACTCCGAGCGTGACGAGCTAAACTAACCGAATGATGACAAACGAGATTATCGCAGCGATCGATGCGGAGATTCAGAAACTCCAGCAGGTGAAAGCACTGCTGAATAGCTCAGGCGATCACAGCGGCGCCGCTAGAACCAGAGCTGCTCCTTTCAAGAAGAGAAATGTTTCGCCAGAGGCTCGCGCCAGGATGGCCGCGGCCCAAACGGCTCGTTGGGCGAAAATCAAAAAAGCCACCAAGTAGGGGTAGGGGGACTCATGTCGCGAGGGGTAGCCGAGACTGGCAGGATTCTCGGCGTGGATCGGGAACAAGTGAAATCGTGGGCCCACACCTTTCGGGATTACATGAGCAAATCCGCAAAGCCGACGTCGGGCCAGCCGCGGCAATTTACGGATGATGATCTGTTCGTCTTGATGCACGTTGTGTCGCACTGGGGGAACGACCCGGACATCGAGAGCATCCGGATGAGCCTCAATTGCGAAGAGCACCTCGACAATGATCTTTACCGCCGGACCTTGTATGCGCACACGCCAATCTTGCAAGAACCTCCCGAGGACCTCGATGAGACCTGGAGAAGCGGAGTCTTTCTCAATGGAGGTGGCGTTGACGAGTACATTACGTTGGCTCGCAGCTATCGCTATACCGCCGACGCGTTGCTCGACACTGCCCTGACGAACCCCGAGCCGCGGGACTGGGCTTATCCCGTTCTGTTCGCCTACCGCCATACTTTGGAGCTTTACCTAAAGGTCATCGGGCACATTCAGGAACTTACCCACTCGCTTCAGCGTTGCGTCGAGCTGGTCGAAAAGCGTTTGGGGCAAAGGATCGGCACGCCCATTCGCGAATGGATCATTGAATTCGACAGCATAGACCCGGGCGGTACGACCTTTCGCTATGCAGACGATCCGGCCGGAACCCTGAGCTATGGCGAATATTGGGTGGACTTCCACCACCTGAAATATGCAATGGGACTTGTATTCGACGCCATGGACCAGGCATGCATCCGGGGCTAGTGTCCTTTTCAGATTTTGCTCAGGTAAACTTTCCGTTCTGACAGCGCTAGCCAACTGACCATGCAACCTGTTTGGCAGATCGGGTGTCACGCAGCTTAATCTGCGAACCTGAAATGACAATCAAGCTCCACGACGCATCCTTTAGTGCCGGGTCGGAAAGCATCCGTCTGCCGTCCCGTGATCTCGGTCACATCGCTACCCACCAGCTTTACCTTGCGCCCGGAAAACTGCGCGCATCCTGATAAGCCGCGCTTGAGCTGCTCGGGAGAAATCTTCCTGCTCCCGATTCGCACGACGATATGCGAGTTATCGCCCATTACCGCGCCAAGTGAACGCCACATATCGCTGATAAAAGACCAGTAATTGTCTGCGGTGCCGTGACGGTCGTCGCGAGAGACGACGCCTTTTTTGGGGTAGGTGAGGCCCCCCAGAAACCAGAGGCGCAGCCATTGATCCTCTTCGAAGCTCGTCACGTTCAAATAAGGCGGCGATGTGACAGCGCAGCGTATCGATTTCCTGGCTTCTTCGTCGATAAGCCTAGGGAGCTGGCGCATATCGGTATGAAGTACCAGCGAATTGCCCACGGGTAGCGGCGACTCATACCGAAAGGCAATCATATCGCCCAAGACTTGAAATGTGTCGCGAACTGGCGCGATAAGATTGCGATCTTTCCAGAACTTAACCGAGTATCGAGGTTTTGTGCTGATGGTTCTCGGCATCTGGTTACTAAGATAGCGCTTGCTGGTCTGCGATTCGCCGTGAAGCGATCCGAGAACGAGGGCGGCAATCATATTATCGACGCGAGACTTTTTCCAAACCAGCTCCTGGCGGAGATAGAGCAGTTGACCAAGGGTTCCCGGCGCATATGCGCATCGGAAAAACTCATCCGCATCTTTAGCTTGCCATTTCCATTGGGATGGCTCGAAATCCCTCTGCAATTGCGAAACACGGGCTTTTAATCGGCCAAGGGACGGGGGGTCGGTCTTCGCCTTAGTAAGGCAGACGGCAACATCGTTTACATCGCTTGAAATTGCGTTCCGCCCTTGCAGAAGAGCCGTCAGGGCCGTGGTACCTCGACCGCTGAAGGGATCCAGAACGGTATCATCGCGCTTTGTGAGGCGCTTAATCCAGGACTCGGCGAAGCTCTCCGGGAACATGGCGAAGTATGGACACAGCGCATGGAAGCGGTGCCTCATAACTGGAACTGTCCTTGCTGCTGCCTGCTTATCGCCGCATGTAACCATTGTTTACAATTATCGAACACGTCGGCGGAGATTTTATAGCCGTATTGGACCATCCTGCAGCGATCGAGCAATAAACCTCCGTGCAGGGAATGGTCATCCCATTCCTTCTCTTCGAGGCGATGGGGCACCATATAGACACGGATTGGATGAATAATAAGGGGCTGCTTCAGATAACTTCGGGTGAAGGCCTCGGGCTGTAGCTTAGTCAGATGGGTTTTCCAATGGATGCCGGTCTTGCATTGAGCGAATCCCACGAGCCCGCCTGATCGGCCATCGGCGAAAATTCGCCAGACGACGACGTCGAGCTTGCCGTCACCGGCACCGGGCAGCTTGGCGCCGACTTTCATGCCGCGGCCCTCGCGCAAGGTGAGACAAAGATGCTCGATATTCGACTGGAACTTATTGTTATGGGCGGCTTTTTTTCGAGCCGTACCGAAGACGATCGAATCGGCCAACGCAGAACGGCCGCCCCAGAAATTGATGAGGACATCCGCGCAGAGTCGCTCGAATATAACTGTGGGATCTAACCCATTCAGTTTTCGCTGGGCATCCATGTCAGCGCGGCTTGCGGTGAGTAGGAAAAGATAAATGATGCCTGCCTTCGTGCGCGTGGATAGCGGCGTTCGCATCGATAGCAAATTGCCGGTGTCATTGAGCACGAACGGATATTCAAAACCACTCGCCATACCTTCTATCGGCGCACACGCGGTATAGCGATCAGCCAATTCTTTGAATACGTCCGCGGCCAATCCTTTCGCGTTGGTTTCGTTCATCGAATATGCCCGCGAGATGGCACGCGCCAGATCCTCCTGCGAGGCGTTTCCATCGGCTTCCAAGACAGCCTTCATCTCAACCCAATCGGCAAGGTTCACGAGGCGATCGTCGGCTTCAGGTGAAGGAACTTTGAGCAGATTCGTCATGCCTGCGGTTTGGTCTTTCTCGCCTCTCGGCGGTCCCTCTGTTTCTTGGCAGTCATCGCATCGACGAGGTCGTGTGCCAGACTATCGACGTCTTCGGCCAGCCTGAAAGCGTCAGCGTCGTCGGCACCATAGCCTGTGGTCAGAGTCCCATGCGCTTTCTGGAGAGCTTGTTTAGCCTGCTGCAGTGCCTGACGAAAAATACGCTCGTCGCCCTGGCTGATATCGTGGGCTACACTAAGCGGTAATCCGTCCCGCAGCGCCTTAATACCGGTATCGCTGAGCAATATGGTATCGAGCGTCTTCAGATCCGGATTTTGCGACCGTATCAGGGAAGGAGCGTCGGCACTTTCCTTTCCGTAGAGCCAACCGAGAAGATCGCCAAGATTTTTCAGCTTGGCGGGCGGGACGGGTTTTTGCGGCGTCACGCCTTTCGACCGGAGACCAAGGAAGCCAACGATTCCCGGATAGTCCATGCCGGTGTAAATGTAATTGAAGTGGAATTTGTTCTTGGCGATATCATGTCGCGCAAAGACCTTCGACTGCTCCGCCTGCTCGATAATCATCAAGCCGCGATACATGCGCAGCACTGTGGAATTATAGTCACCGATCTGCAGGGCGATGTCTTCCAGGGGCACGTCATAATCGTTATGGACATGCGCGATGTATTGGGCCTTCGAATATGAGCCCCACGTTGCCGGGCCATTGACATGCTTAAAGCCAAGATAGCGCCACGAATCCTTGCGCGTGGTCACGATGACGGGAAGCTTCGCGAGGGACGCGACGCGAGCCTGATTGACGGCAGGAAGCTTGGTGGCTCTGAGTTTTTGCCTCAGCGCAGGGTCAACAAGCAGCATGACCGCCGCGAGTCGTCGGTTTCCTTCAATTACGACATATTTTCCTTTACTGTCTGGCTCTACAAAGAGCGGCTCGTGTTCGAAGTAGCCGCTGTATGCAATCGACATGGCGACTTCTTCGACCGCCATTTCTTCCCAAAGCGCCTTCACCAGATCGAACTGCTGCGAATTAGGGGGAATGCCGAGTTCGGCAAGGCGAGGGTTCTTTGAGTCGAGCAATAGATCTTTGAGCTCGATGTGTTCATAGCCTCCGTTCGGTGCTTCCGGCGGGGCCGGTCCCGCAGCGATTTTCTTCATCAGTCCTACTCCTCTTCAAGCTTTCTTGGCGTCACACGGAGAAAGAATCATTTTCCTTGAGCCAATTAAAAAGCAGCTCTTCAACCAGATCGCTCAATTCTTTCTCTTTGCTTACGAGGCGCGTCTTCACGCCCAGATGCGTGGTCTTGCGAATATAAGTTGTGAACTTCATAAATTCTGGATCATTGCTCTTCGCCAGACGCCTTGAGATCGCTTCCTGCTTTTTGGGGCGGCCGGTCGAAGCTGCGGTACTGGAAACCTGGCTTGCAGCGACTTTGCGGGGCAAAACCGGGTGTTTGCTCATTGAGCGCCATCCTGAGTTCCGTTTTCCGCGGCTCTGCACGCGACCGCCAGTGGAACATCAAAGCGTATCATAACCAGCCAAACGGTTGAAAGGCTAAACAGCTAGACAGCTGACGTTTTGGACGGGGGACCGGCTACTTTTCAGTTGCCAGTTGAGCAACATTCCGCATACTTTGGCACGGATATGCTTCGCATTCCCAAGAAGCTTTCCTGATTCCTTAAGCGAGTTTTCCGTTCCGCTGTTCCCGGAATGCGGAAACTATCGGCCCCGATCCGGGCCGCGGCGCACCGCCAGCTCGTCTTTGATTTGCCCTCTTACCGAGTCCACCAAACCATGCGTGTAGAAGCGCGCATGGTCGCTCTGCCCGTGCCATCCAGTTAGATACGCCTGAATCTCTCTTTTCTCCAGACCATACAGCAAGCCTGCACGAACTGATTCCATGTCCTTTTTGACGGCCCAAGAGCCGAGTTGCGCTGCGTATTCGTTTGTCGCAACCCAGACGGGGACTTGCAAAGAGGGTGTGTTGCTGTCGTGACCGTTAGCATCACTCCTCTGCATTTTCGTCAGATCAACGACCTTCGCCGGATTGTCATATTCGACCTTCGGGATACCTTCGGCTGCCCGCCCTTTGGGGCTCACAGTGTTCACGAAATCCAGCTCGCCCAGGACAAGACAGTCTTTATGCGTTTCGAGCCATGACACATGACGGTGATACGGTCGATCCTCACCCTTCCGAGACATCTCGCGCACCGTAACGTCAACCTCGACTCCGTTCTTCAGTTCATTCGCCCACCGTTGCTCGAGATCCCAATACGTTCCGCCCCCCTGATTTTGCCGGTAATTCTGAATACTCAGGTTGTATGGCGCTTCAGGACCGCCGAACTGATGCGCGATGAGATGGCCCGCGTCGTCGCCGCGACCCTTCGATACGGCCCGCTGCGCTACCAGGTCGCGCTGGCGGGCCACAGCGCTAGGCACTTGCAGTTTACCCGCCGCGAATTTGATATCGCGCGACTCAGTAGCCTCGCGCCAGAATCGCAAACTTCCGTGCGTATGCTCATCCATCTTCATCACGAGCCTCTTAGAGAGTCTTGTACGAGAAGAAGATTGGTATGCAGAAACCCATCACGCCAAGCAACGCGCAGGCTCGTGCAGCTCTACCTACCAAGTCGCCGTCGATGCCGATCAACACAGCAGACGCGAACAAAAAAGCGAAGCCGAGCGTGCAGCCGAACAGCAGGGCACGTGCGAAGCGCTTCTCTTTAAGCTCTGCGCGAAACGGATGGTTTTTCCGCCGGTAACGGATCGGCTGTACGATGCCGAGGACAAAAACCATGATGAAAATTAGAAGTGTCATCCAGCCCACAACGAGCTTCAATTGAATCAAGATAAGAAGCAGTAGACCAGATGCCAGCATAATCAGCCCATTCTTACGAAGGGCGACCTTGCGCCCCCGTGCGTATTCCATCAGCTCGAAATCCGATTGCATCGCTCACCTCGCAACTCTTTGACGGTATCCCGGTTTACATCTCCACCTCTTGCCACTGTGGTAGATAGCTACTATTGTAGAAGCAATCTTGGTTCTCGTTTCAAGATTTTGATGAAATCTCACGCTCAGGAAAGGACGCAATTGTGTACCCCCACTCTCTTGCTCGTCACTCACTCTCCTACACAGTGGCTCTGCTGCTCGCTGCCCCTGTTGCCGTAACGTCTCCGGCCGCGTTTGCTCAGAAAGCGCCGCCGTCTGACAACCTTCTCACCGTGAAAGTCGAAAACGCTCTCAACGCTGAGCATGTATTTCAGGGAATGCATGTCAATGTCACAGTCACAAAAGGCGTAGTGACACTGACTGGCTTCGTGACGAGCGACGCGGCGAGAGTTCTGGCTTCCGAAGAAGCAGGAGGCGTTACAGGGGTCAAAACAGTTCTCAACAATCTCACAGTGCAACAGCCAGGCGCACCGGCTGCCGCCGCGCCTCCGCCAGCTCCGGCGCGGCCTGCCCAGGTGACGACTCCCATCCAAACCCTTCCCCGGTCAGTCGTGCTCGTACAAGGCGCGTTCATCCCAATTCGGATTACCGATCCAATCTCCAGCAAGACAGCAAAAACCGACGATGAGTTTCACGGCACGGTTGCAGCGAACGTGTTCCAGAACAATCTAGTCCTCATCCCAAGTGGGACTTCCGTTCTCGGGCGAGTTGTCGAGGCGAAAGAAGCGGGTCACTTCGTAGGACAGGCATTACTCACCATCGAGCTAGTCAGCATCCGTCTGCCATCGCCAGATGGTCCGCAGGATGTGTCCCTAATCACGGAACCGCTCTCCAGTAAGGCAAATGGCAGAGGAGTAAACACCGCAGAGAAAACAGCGGGCGGAGCTGGCGTCGGTGCTCTCATCGGAGGCATTGCAGGAGGCGGTAAAGGCGCGGGAATCGGCGCGCTCGCAGGAGGAGGCCTCGGGGCCGGTGCCAACGCTATTACGCGAGGGCAGGAGATCAACGTCAGGCCTGAAACCCTCCTTCGCTTTCGCACTGAATCGCCCCTCCAAGTCACGGTGATGATGCGGGGCAACATGCAAGTACAAACGCCAGCGCCGGCTGGACCGGCGCTCAAGGCGCGGCCCGCCACGCCCGCGACAACAGCAATACCAACGACAACACCGACTGCCGAGACACCAAAGCCACAGCAATAAGGTGAACGGGTAGAGTTCGCCCACGGGCTCTACCAGCCTCCCTATGTTTTTGTGGCCCTTACGCCATGACCATCACCGTCCATCCCGCAAGCTGCACATCGGCAGGTCCGCGATTCCCGCAGGCGAAAAGCCAGTACAGCTCAGGTCCGAGAAGCCTTCACTTCACTTCCCACCCGCCTTGTTTCGTTCCGGGTGCTTCTACCGTCTTGACCAACGGCGGTTCTCGAATGAGACTCCGACACACGCGCTTCAGCTGCGGCTCACACCTTTCACTTCCAGAATCGTTGGCGACTTTCAACGTAACGCGGTCTAACTTGGGAGGCGTCCCTGTAAGCCAGTCGTGGGGTGTTTATCACGATTCTCCTTCAGTCTCCCCTTACGCTCGGGCACCATGCCGGTAATACCGTTCACGTCCTGCGGCAACGGCGGGCTTCTGCTTTCAAGCTCATCAGAAAGCAGCCCTTGGCACTTGGAAGCTCACAACACGTCATGCCCTCCGGGTGGATGCCCCGAGCGATTCGGAGGACTTACAAAGGAGAAGACATCATGAAATACCAAAACACCCACTCAATCCGCGGCTACGTAGGACAGGACGCCAAAACCACCAAGTTTGAAAACGATCGCCAGGTCACGAATTTCTCAGTCGCCACCAAGACCTTCTGGAAAGAGAACGGTGAAGACAAAAGCCGCACAGAATGGCATCGCATCGTTGTGTGGGGCAACCTCAGCAAGAAGGTTGCCGAGAACCTGAAGAAAGGTCAGCCGGTCCTCGTTGAGGGCGAAAGCCGCACCCGCGAGTACACGAAACAGGTTGAGAACGGTAAGAAGAAGATCGACGTGAAGGCTTCCATCACGGAACTCTTCGCGAATACGGTACTGGTTTTCGCGGAGCAGGAGTCGAACGACGCGGACCAGGCCGAAGAAGCTCCAGCGGACGGTGATGTGCCGTTCTAGTGCGGGCAACAAAAACATCGAACGGGCGGCTGGCGCCGCCCGTTTTACTTTGCTCACTTCCACCCGTTCACTTTAATTCCACGTTGTCGCTGCGCGACCACATCTCCTCAAATTTCTTCTCGAAACGAGCTACGTCAGTCGGCGCTTGCGTGTAGATGGCGACGTTATCCTGTCTCCGTAAACCGCCGATCGACCAATTCGCCGATCCTGAACGGAGAAGGTATCCATCTATGCCGAAATCTTTTTCGTGCATCAGATCCTCGCCCGTCTTGAGTTTGACGTGAACGTTTTCCATCTCTGCCAGTTCGTCTGTTGCGCATACTTCGCCGCGCTCTTGTGCTCTCTCCCTCTCTACGCGGTATTGTTCTTGGTCCCGGTAGAGTCGGATTTGAACCCTATGCTTCGCTAGAATTTGCAATTCGCGTTCGATAGGTCGATCCGTGAAACTGTACATCGCCACGTCTATATGATCTTTTGCGTGATCGAGTACGCCGATGTCTATGCCTTCCAAGTTCTCGTCAGGCGCGTAGTGGGTTGCTGCGTTCCAGTTGTTTGAGAGCTTCGTCGATTGATGTTCAGGCTTGGCTACTTCGCTCAAAAGACCAGATATTTGCCTGTTCTGAGGCATCCGTGGCAGCAGTAATACTCCCAATCCAATGACAGCCACTACCGCCAAGAGTTTGTTGATTGTGCCCAGCTTCATGTGCTCAACCGTCTTTTTATGTGGGAGATAGCTACTACAGTGATTGTATGCTAGAAAACCCAAAAAACGAATGATTCAAAGGGGCTCCTGCCCCACGCTGCAACCTGGCCGCAGAAATCGCGGCCAGTTTTCCGCTACCCCCTCTAGCGGGCCTGTTCCTGCCCGCAACGCCGACCCTAAGAGCGGCGAGGACGACGCCGGCGAGAAGAACCGGCCTCGTCCTCGCAGAAGCAACAGCAAGTGCTCCTAAGGGGAGCTCCGCCCCTCGCGCCCGCAAGGGGTTTCCCCAATCTTCCGCGCTTCGCTTGTGCAGACCTCCGCTGCGCTGCGCCCTTTCCACTCTCGCTATCGCTTCGTTTCAAGGGTGGGGATACCCCTCCCCTTGCGCTTGCTACCCCCCGCCTTCGCCAGGTGGCGTTCGGCATGTATGTCACATGCCACTGCCAAAAAGGCAAAAACAAAGGAGCCACGACAATGCAGTTTCTTCTTCAGCTCACAGTGATTCACCCCGCGCTTCTGAGCCGTCCTGAAACGACGGTGAAGATCGAGAACCCCCCATATATGTCCCTCACCGTGGAGAACATCGGGCTAGGGCCTCGCGGCCTCCCCGCCCTGTCTATATGCCACTACGGAGAACTAAACGGCGACCTGATGCGCGACCCCGAGATGTGTTTCGAGATGGAGATCGAGAACGGGGCAGTGAAGGAATGTCATCCCTACTACTTTCGAAACGATTACGCAGGAATGGAGCAGTTTTCCGTCGATGCCGAGACGGGCCGGATCAACACCGTGCAGGTCCAGGCACAGCGCAACTTCGCTGGGTTGTGGAGCCGAACCCTTGAAGAACAGGGCTTCCTGAAAGGGGACTGAGAGTTTCCGCAAGTAGTTTTAGGGCGGTGCTGAGAACACCGCCCACCACAACAACGATGCACACAACCACTAGGAGAGTGATCGAAATGAACACCGTTGCCGTTACCACTGATTCTAAGACAATCGAAATGATCGAAGTGGCACTGATTCAGGTGTCGCCCGACAATCCACGCAAAACCTTTGACCAGAAGGCCCTTGAAGAACTGGCCGCGTCCATCGCATCCGAAGGGATACACGTTCCGCTCCTCGTCCGAGTTTTTGAAGGCGAGAAACGTTATGAGCTGATCGCGGGTGAACGCCGACTCCGCGCTTCCAAGATGGCAGGGAAAACCGAGGTTCCTTGCGTGTGCCGCCAGTACACCGACGAGGAAGCCCGCGCTGCACGCATCATCGAGAATCTGCTACGCGAAGACCTCAAGCCGCTTGAAGAGGCCGAAGCCTATCAGCAGATGTTTGCCGCCGCAGGGGCAGAGAATCGACCGCTAACGCCCGCCGACCTCGCAGCAAAGTTGGGCAAAAAGGAAAGCTATGTCAGGCTTCGCCTTCGCCTTCTGAGTGCGGACACCGCTGTGCAGGATGCTCTCCGCAAAGAGCAGATCACCGAAGGCCATGCGTTGGAGATGGCACGGCTCGACAAGTCGCTCCAAAAAGAGCTTCTGAAGTTTTGCCTCTTCGATAGGTGGAACAACCGCCGCGAGGGTGTTGTGTCAATCAACGAACTGCGAAAGTTCATCTCGCAGAACGTAATGCTCGTACTTGCCTCCGCATCGTTCGACATCAACGACGCTAATTTGATCCCGAACGCTGGAGCTTGCACGGATTGCAAGAAGCGCACAGGTAACGACAGGATGCTTTTCCCCGACGTGAAACAGAAGGATATTTGCACCCTGCCGACCTGCTATCACGCGAAGGTCAACCGTGCTATCGACGTGACGCTCGAAGAGTTGAGGGCCAGCAACACAGAGGCGGTCAGAATCTCCAGTGAATACGGGCGCAGCAGCTCAACTCCGAACGACGTTCTCACACCGAACCAGTACGAAGTCGTGAAAAAGGGAACCGTCTGCGAAGACACAAAAGTGGGCGTCTACATCGACGGCCAGCAGCAAGGTCAAAAAGTGAAGGTCTGCACGAACACGAAGTGCAGTCTCCACTTTTCCTACAACGTTCAGTCAGGCTCCAGCTCGCAGGACACGAAAGAGAAGAGAGCGAATGCCCGGAAAGAGGCCGCTGTCCGCTCCCGCGTCTTCGCAGCGATTTACAAGGCATCGGAAACCGTCAGCATCGAGGACGAGGATTACATTGCCGTCGCACAGCACTCTATCAGCCGTGCAGACCACAACGGCTTGATGAAGCTGGCAAAGTTGCTGGATTGGCCGAAAGAGCTTTTTGCTTGGGATGGCAAGGCGAAGCTGAGCGCCAAGCTGAAAGAGATCGGGGCGGATGCCGCAATGGTTGTCGCCATGCTGGCCGCTGCTTCGCATGAGCTGTCCGTCAACGAATTCACCGAAAAGAAGGCCGAACGACTGGACGCACTCGCCAAGGCGTTTTCGGTCAACACGACTTCCATCCGCAAAGAGGTAGAGGCTGAGCTGGCGGCGAAGGCGAAGCCGAAGGCCTCTCCCACCACGGAACCCACACCCGCTACAAAGACAGCCGCGAAGAAGGCCTCTCCGAAAAAGACCGCGAAGAAGGCCGTAAAGAAACCAGCCAAGAAAAACAGCAAGTAACCCTCAACGGAGTCGGGGCCGAAAGGCCCCCGGCTCCCCCGCGTCCATAGGAGGACGAGCCATGCTGAAATTCAACTACAAACTCACCGTCAAAGAGCGGGTGAAGGCGAAATGCCCGAGACATCCGCAGTACAACCCGGAGAAGCACGGGCGCGGAAAGATCATCGGCGGATGCTCAACGTGCTTCAACCTCTATGACCTGCTAGAGGCCCGGAACAAACTGGACGGCGCCGTGCGCGAGTTCGTCCGCCGGGCTGGGCCGTGGGCCGTCGCCAGGGAACCACGAAAAAAGAAGCCGCAACCGCCCGCAGAACCAACCTCCATTCAACCCGAGGAGGTATAGCCATGCCGCGCCGATGGAGTGATGTCTTCATCCTCGTTTCGCAGCGAAAGGTCGGTCATTGCGGCGGAAAGACCACGCCAGCCGACGAGCTGACATGGGAAGGTAGTTTCGACGGGCAGCCGATCAGCATCGTCTCGACGGTGCGTCTCACGTGCGGGAATATGGCCCACTTTCTCACCCACTCGGGCGCACGGATCGGCACTTTCGATTGGAACCTTGTCGGAGGCCACTTTGTGGATCTTGTTGTCCACGCTCGACGGCCACTGGACACCGCCCAGCTCCTCAGCGTCGGGCAGCTCGCAATGACCGAGGACACTCGCCCGGTTTTTGTTCGTAGACAGGGCGAAGCCCTGAAAGACAGTCTCAGTGTTCCACCCCCCTCATAGCTCCCACCAAAGACGGCGTGCCGGCAAGATCGGCACGCCAACCCCTTCCGAAAGTGCTATTTATCTACTAGAGTTCCTTGGGGTATAAGAGTAAAATTGGGAAAGCAGGCTATTGCCGGAGGAGGTTCTTTTTATGGCCGTCGCAACTTTGCCAGTCGCAAGTGCCCAGGAGATTGAACTTGATAACCGACGGCTCGCCGTGGAAAGCGCACTCGGTTCGCTCCGTATCGAAGGGATGGAGCTGGAGCCGGAGGGACGCGAGATTCTTGAGCGTTTTGCGAATGGAGAAATGTCGTTGCCCGAGATGCGTAGCGCCATTCGTGCCTACACTGCAAATATCGTCTAAGGGCTTATGGCGAAGGCACCGACCGGCGACGATCCGTTTTTCGATTATCGCAACAACATCTTAAAAAACGTTCCCGGCTACACCGATCAGGCCAAGCTCGATAAATTCGAGCGGTTCACGACCGCCGCTGCTGCGGTCGAATTAGAGCTAAATCCAGTTCGAGGCTCATTCGACCGCGCCCATCTTCAGCAAATCCATCGAGAATTGTTTCGCGAGGTTTTTCCTTGGGCGGGCGAGTTGCGCCCCACGGACCTGCGACGAGCGGGCTTTCCGCCATTCGTGCGGAAGGAATTTTTGGGGGTTACGCTTGACAACACCTTGGCAGCTCTCGCGGCGGAGAAGCACTTGAAGGGCTTGAACGAAGAGACGTTTTCCGCTCGCGCTGCGCACTTTTTTGGGGAGCTTAATCACATCCATCCTTTCCGCGAAGGGAATGGCCGAACGCAGCGCGAGTTTTTCCGCGAGTTGGCGGCCGAGGCGGGCCATCGACTCAACTGGGGTCGTGTAAAGCCTGCGCTGATGTATGAGGCCTCCATCCAGAGCCATCAGCATAGAGACAATTCCGGGTTTATCGCAGTGATTCGCTCCTCCATTGAACCGCCGAAGGTCTTTCGCGCCCCAACAGAACCTGGTCGCGGAACTGCTCGGGACCGCAAAGAGCTGGCCGACGAGGCACACTTGCTCCTCCGGTCGACCAGAGGGAATATCCACGATATGCCAATCAATGAACGAACCTTACAGAGCGGAGGATTTGCGGCAGGATGGGCGCTGGCAAAAAGCCAGCAGCACGTCGCAATTGCGACTAGCCCGAATCAATTTGTAGTGCTTCATCGGAGCGTACTGTCGAAGGACGTAGAGTTAGGGCAACAGGTTCAGCTCGAAATGAAGAAGGATCGGGCGGTCGTCAAAAGCCTCGAACGTAGTCGGGGACGCTGAACATTCCCGTAAAAAGTATCGAGTTGGATGCCGCTCGTTTGTAACGACCGTGCTATTTTTTGGCTTGACTTGCTAGGATGGATCTGCTCCCATTTCTGAGATTTTCAAAGGGCCTTCTCCTTTTCCCCAGGGGCTGTTGGCTGATTTCTCTCGTTTGCTCTCTTCACAAAGTCCGTTCGAGGTTCCATAGAGACGGAGAGGTAACAGAATTTCGATGCCCGAAAAAGACAGCAACAGCTCAACGAGCGCGACAACCCGAGATCGAGACGTCCTCGTAAAAGAGGCCAGCAGTTTATTGAAACAGTCGGCGGGGAATATCCGAGACATGCCCACCGCGGAGCGTCCACTTCTTGAAGGAACGAAGACTTCCGGTTGGGTGTTGGCCCAAAGCCGAGAACATCTCGCCGTTGCAACCAGCGGAAATGCTTTTGTCGTAGTCCCCAGGAAGCAACTCACGGCCGAAGTTTCTCTCGGGCAACGCGTCGATCTTCAGGTGGGCAAAAATAAGGTGAAGGTCACCAGCCTTGAGCGTAGCCGGGGCCGCTAAGAGGGACTTCTACTTATCTCCCCGCAGTGGTTAGACTGTACGTGATGCCGTTGCGAATCCCCCGGAGCATCAAACGAGTTGCAGGAGCGTTGGCGATCACCGTCGCTGTGGTCGGTGCCGCATATTGGTATGCAATCACGCCGCATCGCCCATCCGCTCCCCCGGAGTCAGCGGAGAGCGTGCTGTACGAGGCAGACAGGTTCTCGTGGGGTAACCGCTGGGAAGATGGATTGCCCCTCTATCGGAAGGCACAACAGCTCTTTCTTGCTCAGCACAATAGCTCAAAGGCCCTCTATGCCGAGGTGAGTCAGATTCCTCCGGACGAATCGGCCAACATCACTCAGACGATCTTGCGTCTTGATAGAGACCTTGCCAGACCGGAAGCGCAAGATCCTGAGACCCGGCTTCGCATCTTGACGATTCGGGGAATGCGTGAAATCAACTACGACGCAGGAAGGGCGCGCTCGACTTGGATGGAGGTTGAAACTCTCGCCCTTCATTTGCATCATGTCGCGGAAGCGACACGGGCCGAAGGCGAGCAAGGCATAGCGGCCTTTATTTTGGGGGACACAGACACCGCGAAGAAACTCGTTTTACGGGCCTGGGTGCTTTCCAAAGTCGAAAACGATCCAGCGGCTACAGTTCGGTACGCAAGCATCTTCGGTGCCGGACTCGTACAGCTCCACCGATACAAAGAGGCTCTGACGCCATTAAATGAGGCGATCAAACTCGCTGCATCCAGGTCGGACGTTGCGTATCCCACGATAGCCGTCTACGCAAAGATAGAAGCTCTTGACGGACTCCGGCAGTACGACCAAGCCTATCTGCTCGCAAACGAGTCACTTGCACGCCTGCAGGGAACCCGCTATGAGGGCCACAAGTCCCAGGTCTACATCGACCTTGGCTCCGTCAATCGAGACCGCGGAGATTGGACTGCCGCGATCTCTGACTACCAACATGCCGTCGAAATCTCCACGAAGATCGACAACTTTCGCGGTGTGACAGATGCTGGCGGTTTGCTGGCGGCTGCATATGTGCATACCGGCGACCTTCGCGCCGCACTGGCAGCGATCGATACCGCGATTGATGCAAATACGAAGAATGCTGATGAGTTGTACCTTGTTCCGAGGAACCTCGCCATTAAGGCCGATATCACAGCCCGACTAGGAGATACGCGAGCCTCCAATGTTCTCTATCAGAAAAGCATCACCCTTGTTGAGGGGATGATCCAGCACGCGCAGACGACGGACATTCAACGGTACTTGCTAGCGGAAATGAGCGATGTCTACTCTGGCTACTTTGCTGCTCTGTGCAGCCAGCAGCACTATGACGAAGCATTGCAAGCTTTGGAGCGTGTGCGAGGCCGAATCGAGGCTGAGGCGCTAGAACACCATGAGAACCAACCCGTTCACGCGCCCACGCCCGCCGAAGAGGAACTGACCCGGCTGAATCTCGCACTCATCAACACTCAAGACCCGGCCCAGCGCGCCTCGATTACCGCTGCGATTTACAGCACTGAGCTTGCAATCACTCCGAGCACGCTCACGCAACTAACGATTGAACATCCAGTACGACTTGCAGCATTGCAAGCGTCCCTCTCTCCCAACTCAGTGTTGATCGAATACGTTTTGGCGGAGCCACACTCATACGCTCTCGCAGTGACGCGCGAATCGGTCACGTCCTACCAGCTCCCATCGAAGAAGACAATCGAGACCGAGGCCGATCTCTACAGGAGCGAGATTCGCACGCGCAAAGTGGATCTTCCTCTCGCACAGAAGTTATTCGCAGACCTCTTGGGGCCAGTGAAGGAGTACTCGGCAAAACGCGACCTCATTGTCGTTCCCGATGGCTCGATTCATCTGCTGCCTTTTTCGGCGCTTGCAGATCACGATTCTTATCTCCTGAAGTCGCACACTGTAGACGTTGCGCCTTCATCGACCGTGTACGTCATGCTCGATAAGCGGGTCAATACCGAAGCTGCTCTCTCCTTGCCGTTTGTTGGAGTCGCAGCCTGGACGCAGCCTGCGGATACACGCAATCCCATCGTGCGAGCGATCAGCGGCCCGGAGCGCAGCCAGCTCGCGCCGCTGCCGGACAGCAGGCTTGAAGTCGAAACAATTGCACGCGATCTACCTCAGCCCAGCACGATCCTCTTGGGCGCGGATGCCACCGAGTCACGATTCAAGAGTCTCGCGCTCAACAAAACTGAGGTTGTGCATCTCGCACTTCATGGTTATGCCGACGTGGATTATCCCGATCGTTCCGCGCTAATTTTTGCTCCCGACCCTACGGGCGTGGAGGATGGCTTGCTTCAGGTCCGCGAGGTACGGCGCTTGCATCTAAACGCGAAGCTCGTCACGCTTTCGGCCTGCAATACTGGCGTCGGTCCGGTAGGCCAGGCCGGGGTTGCGAACCTAGTCAACGCCTTCATTGAGGCAGGAGCAGACTCCGTGGTGTCAACTCTGTGGGACTTGGAGGATCACTCCACCGAATACTTGATGTCCCTTTTCTACGCGCAGCTCGCTCGTCACACTCGTAAGGTGGATGCGCTGCGCACGGCCCAACTGGATTTTCTCAACCGCGGTCTTCCACCTTATTTTTGGGCAGGTGTCCAGCTCGTAGGTGATGCGGACGGCAATCTCTGATTTCCTCAAGGAACCGATATGACCCTCACAAAAGAGCAGCGCGAAACCATCCTCAAGAAGATCGAAACGACTGTTTCAGAGAAGTATTACAGCCCCGCATTCGATCAATCGGCGTGGCAAGCTATCGTGCAACGCCACCGTGACTCAATCGTGAACGCCAGCAGCACGACGGCCTTTGAGAGCGCGATACAGAAGATGCTAGTGGACCTGTCACCGAAGGGTCTCGGGCTGCTGTCCGAGCACACGCCAATCACACCACGCAACGCGATCAACGCTAGCTTTGCCGTCGAGACCTATAAGGGCGAGCGGCGCTGGGTATTTCAAGACGTTCTGCCAGGTGGAGTCGCAGACACCGCAGGCGTACGCTCGGGCGATGTCTTACTGACCGTTTCAAGCCAACCGATAACGCCGCCGGCGGCGCCGGCGGCAGAACCACCGTTTGAGATGCAACATAGCATTCCGATCACCATAGCGCGGTCGAACAGCGGCAATGAACTCTCGCTTGTGCTCAAGACGGGCGCACCGAAATACAAGGACAACCCGTACTCCGAACCGAAGGCCATCACCACCGGCGAGCAGCCAGGCGGAGTCTCCTACCTCAAAGTCAGCCTTTTCCCAGGCAAGATCGGCATCGACTTCGCGAATGAAGTTGATGCCGTTTTCAAAGACAAATTTGCAGGTGCTGACCGGCTCATTATCGACCTTCGAGGGAATCCCGGTGGCGGGATCGGCGGCTTGGCGCTCATGAGCTATCTCACCCCCAACCGTCTTCCCGTCGGCTACAGCCGCGACCGGAAGATGGCACAGGCGGGGAAACACCCTTCCACCCTTCCGATCTTTGATAAGGTTCCTCGCTCAAAGCTCGCGATCCCCGGCCTGGCGATCAAGTTCGGTACGAAGACTTCCGTTTTCCTCTACACAGAAGCTCTCGGCCACCGCGCCCACCACGGGCGCACAGTGATTCTGGTCAACGAGCACACGACCGGAGCCGCGGAAATGCTTGCTCAATTTGCTCAGGAGAACAGTCTCGCAATGATTGTAGGCAGTAAAACACCGGGAAGACTGGTATCCCGAAGCGCAACCAAACTAGGCTTCGGCTATCGCTTAGTTGTGCCGGTAGCTGCCTATGTCAGCGCCAAGGGAACGCAGATCGAGGGCAACGGGATTACGCCGAACATTGATGTGCCGTGGTCCTTTGCCGAGGCCGTAGACGGCCGCGACAATCAGCTCGCAGCCGCCGCGCGGGCATTGAACGGCACTCCCTAATCCAGGTAGACCCAACACAGCCTAGATTTCTTGCTCAAGAAGTTGTCCGTTTTCCCTCAGCCAGGTCTTTGCCCTTTCCATCGCAGGAATTGTGGCGCGAACAATGCTCCAGAAGCGAGGTGTGTGGTTATTCTCTAAAAAGTGAACGAGTTCATGGACGATCACGTAGTCAACCACGAACATTGGTGCCTTGATCAGACGCCAATTGAAACTTACGTTATCGTTGACAGTACAGGAACCCCAGCGGTACCGGTTATCAACTATTTTTGCCGCCGCAAAGATAACTCCCAGTTTGCGGGCGTATTCTCGCACTCTCGGAAGGATTCTCTCGTTGGCGCGAGCTACATACCAGTTCCTTAGAACTTCACGCCGCTTTGCCTGATGAACGGCAGGCACAAGAAATCTCCGAGAAAACTCTATGGCGCCGCTGGCCGTCTCCGTAATTTCGATCCGATACTCTCTGCCGAGGTAGAGTGCGGACTCACCATTCACTACTTCCTTCCCTGGCGGGTGGGGGACGTTCTCATATTTTTGAGAATGATGAATCTTGTTGAACAACCACTGACGCTTTGCTTCCACAACCTGACGCACCATAGCTTCGGACGCACCTTCTGGCGCGTGAACGATAATCGACCTGTCGCGCTCGACCGTTATTGTCAGCTTCTTCCTCTTTGCTGAACGCACAATTGTGTAATTAAGTTCCATTAGGCAGCGTAAAGGATCGTGTCGTTATTCTTTTCGGCAATTTCGAGAATTCGGGTGATGATATGCTCTCGATTCTTTACAAGCCCCGGCAGCGCGGAATACTCCGGCTGCAGGAGCGTCCTCTGAATATCCGCCCGCAGCTTGTTGCGAGCTGGGATACTCTCCCAAAAGCCTACCAGTTTCAACTCGCGCTCGACTTCACCAAAAACCTGCTGCGTGAGAGACACCAACGAAGAAATTGCGTCCTCGCCCAATTCGGCATCCCCGAAGATTTCCTTCTTCAAGGATCTGAAAAATGGCATCTGCTTTTTACGATGCAAGCCGTAGGTTGGTTCCTTGCCAGCATTGATAATTTGACGCCGAAGCTTTTCCAATTCCTCAAATATCTTGTTCCAGTTGTCCCGGAACTCTTCGAGAATTCTTTGCAGGGCTTCTGAAAAGGACGCCTGCAGCTCGGGATCGTCATCTAATTCGACATCGAGGTGGTGCCGAATAGCGTGTTCTATCTCGGCTGCCTTAGTCTTCGTCCTGCTGCGTGTATTGACGCCCTTCTGAAAGTCCTCGTCAAGAATGGAGATCGGCTCTACCTTTACTTCGATGCCACGAGACTCCAGAAAGGCGTCTGTGATCTTGCGCAGTTTTGGCGGAATGCCTTTCATACTTAGTCGCCCGTCTCGAAAGTGCTTTCCTGCAAGGACATTGATCTCGGCCAAGGCCTCATAATCGGGCCAGAACCCGAGCGCCTCTTTCGCAGGAAAAACAAGATTCAGGCATTTTGTAAACTGCTTGAAAAGGCTCATGAACTGGAAACGAACGTCTTCATCGTAAAAGAGATCAAAGAACGCATCGTGATCGGTCAAGTCAGTCAGGCCGAGCGTCTTCAGAAACGCCAAGATCGCGGCGTGGCTCGCCTGCAATTCCCGCAGTTCCTTTTCAGGGAAGCTCAGCACATCCAACACTTCGTTCTGTTCGCGCTCGTCGTAATTGTCGATGGCTTTCTTCAAATGGTGGCCAACCCCGACATAGTCCACCACAAATCCCTTGTCCTTGGCGATGCCGCTTACACGATTCACACGTGCAATGGCCTGCAACAGGGTATGGGCGACGATGACCTTGTCCAGGTACATCACCTGTTCAACGGGTGCATCGAACCCGGTAAGCAGCATATTGTTGACAATCACAATGCCCATGTCCCCATTGACACCCTGATCTTGGCTTCCAAACTGAAGCTTGAAGCTTTTGATTGTCGCTTCGTGCTTCGATTTCTCCGTATACGCCTTCAAATGCAGCTCATCATTGTGATTTCCTGATATGACCACATCACTTTTTAGCCGCTTGAGCTGCTCCAGATCCAGGAGATTTGGATTGGACTTTTCCAGCGACGCAATCGCCCCGGTCAACGCGTCATCTATATGCCCCTTATAGCGGACTGCCGCCTCGCGGGAAGTGGCCACGATCTGCGCCTTGTAGCCATTCGGAAAAACCTGCTCCAGGTAGTGCGTCACCATGTCTTTGGCTTTAGCCTTGATCGTCTCATCCGCTTCAAGATATGCGCCACGTGAACCGTAGCCAAGAATCTCCATGCGCTCACGAATGTTGTAATCGCTGAAAACGTCCTGGAAAGCCGTGTCCATACCAGCCCGATCGGTAACTTCAGCATTGTGCGTGCGGCCTTCGTAAACAATCTCCAGTGTCACGCCATCTTCAATCGACTGACGCATCGTGTACTTGTCGATGTAGTCTCCAAAGACACGTTCCGTCTTATCAATTGGCGTTCCCGTATATCCAATGCGGGTAGAGTTCGGAATGCTCTTGTCTAGGTTTGCCGCCAGCATCGAATACTGTGAGCGGTGTGCCTCATCGGTCATCACCAGGATGTGCGGACTGACATTCAGCTTCGGAAACGTCTCCTTCAACTCCGTTTCTCGGAACTTATGAATCATCGCCATCACCAGGTCAGATGAATCGGAGGCAAGCAGTTCCTTCAGCCGATTGATACTGTCTGCGACCTTTATTGTGTAGCCAACACTCTGGCTTGTCTCAGAAAGCTGCTGCTCCAGCTGGGTACGATCAGTGACGAAGACAACCTTCCACTTTGCTAACGTTGGATGCTGGTACATCTCCCGCACCATGAACATCATGGTCAAGGATTTACCAGAGCCTTGTGTGTGCCAAATGATGCCGCTACGTTCACGGGGCGATTTACCTTCCAAGAGTCGCTTCACGGCCAGCTTTACAGCGCGGAACTGCTGATAGCGCCCGACGATCTTGACTGTCTCGCCTTTATCGTTGGTGGAAAAAAGCGTAAAGGTCCGAATGATATCCAGCAGATTGTCCCGGTCGAGCATTCCGGCCACGAGGCGCTGCTGATCGTTGGGGCTGCTATTGCCGTGTTCGAGATCGTTTACCGAGCGGGGATAGGGATCGGACCAGCGATAAAAGTGCTTTTCACTATGCGTGGTGATCGTGCCAAACTTGGCATCCTGCCGGCAGGTGACAATGAGGAACTGGCTGTAATAAAAAAGCGATGCACTGCCTTCGCCTTTGGCTCCCCGCTGTTCGCTGTATCTGAGCAATTGATCGATGGCTTCGGGTACCGGCTCCTTCACCTTGGGAGATTTGCATTCGATCACCACAACCGGCAGGCCGTTCAAGAAAAGAACAATGTCCGGGATGATATGGTGCTCGGTGCCGAGGATGCGTACCTTGAACTGGCAGACAGCGATGAAGCTGTTATTGTCCCGATGCTTGAAGTCGATGAACCGCACCGTGGGACTCTTCTCCCCCGTCTTGCGATTCTCGCTCACGCTCGTATTCTCCAGCAGCAGGTGAAGGAGGTGCTGATTGTTGTGAATCAACCCTGTGCTCGGAAAGCTGGCCGTGAGTTTCTTGACTACTTCCTCAACCTGATCGTCTTCCAGCCAATCGTTGATAACCTTTAACTGTTGGCGCAGCATTGGTAGCAGAACCACTTCGGTAAAGCTCTCGCGCTCCGTTTCGCTCGGGAGCTGTTTGCCGTCGAGATCCTTGATTGTCCAGCCCAAGCCAAGCAACTGATCGAGCAACGGCTTCTCGACGTGATTCCGTTCGTCGAGCTTCAGGTCCTTGGCAAGTTTCTCGTTCATGGCCATCTTTCTACTCCCCAGCCTTCAAAAACAGAAGTCTTTCGCGCTCATCGTCGGAGTGAAACTCAAATCCCCATCTTGTCTCCATAAACTTCAGAAGCTTGATCCCGCGGTCACGAATCTCATCAGGCCCCCAAGATTCGTTTTTCGAGACTTCAATCTCGGAGTGAGAGCCGTCGGCATATCCATGCCGAAGTCTTTCATGCCCGGCACCATACTTCGCTTTCTTCTTCACCTCGAAGCTGTCATTCTGCAGCGATGAATTGATAGCCGCTGAAAGTAGCAGAAGGTTTCCCAAGCTGGCGCTGTACGTGGCCCGCTCCTTCTTCTTGTAGCCCTTGAACACGGCTGCCCATGCTGCCGTTTCCGTTTGCGGGTAAATATGCTCAATCGAAATCTTGTCTTTCTCGGATTTCAAGAGGTCGGTCCAATCGACCTTCTTTTGCACCGCTGCACTGAGCAGACTCAACTCGTACTCGTACAAAAAGTACAGTCTTCCAGGCCAACCATAATAGCCGCTGCCATTTTGGAACTTCTTGTAGAGCAAGTTATAGAATTCATCGATTCGCAATGAGCCATCTTCATTGAAAACATAAGCAAGATTCTTCTGTAAGCGCTCCGCGATTGCATCAAAGTCGCTCTCGCCGCTGTCGATTGCTCTGGCGGCATTGTAAAACTCGCTGCTCCGATAGTTTGCCCTGGCAGAGCTCAACCGAAATGCGATGAAGATGAAGCGCTCGATCAGCTTGAACAGGCGCACCCGGTTTGAAGGAGTGTCATTTCTCTTCAGGATCGCCATCAGCAATGGTCGGAAGTAGACGATCCCAACGCGGTTAATCCGGTCAATCCACTCCTGCTCCTTCGTGGAGAGCCCCTGCGCAAGATAAGGATAGAAAGTATTGAACCAATGGACTGCGGACTCTTTGAGGCTGAGCACAAAGCCCAAAATTTCCTTCGGCTGAAGTTGTGCCGTAGTCGGGACAGCAACATCTTCTGGCTCATTACCATTCCCGTCGTCCTGCTCGTCAAGGTCTGACTCCGCCCTCTGCTCTTCAGCGGATTCCAGTTCCACTTCGCGCTCGACCTTCTTGTGTACCTTTTGCGGAGTGAATTGCTCGTTGAGAAGAAAATGGATGTAATCTCGCCCGGTCTGACGCGAATACTTGAAGTACATGGTCCAGTGGGCTCGGAGAAAATCGTCGTCGTTCAATGGCCGATTCTTATTCCGGCCAAGCTGATAGTAGACTTCCTTCCAAGCCTCATTGATGGCTTTACGCAAGTTGTGACGCTCGGCTGGATCCAATTCATCGTCGCCGTAGAGAGTAGTCAAGTAAATGAGGCGATTCTTGAGCAATTCTAAATCCGATAACGTTTTGCCACGATTGTTCATCGTCTCAAAAGCTACGAAGACATCGAATTCGTCCTTGATGATGTATTCATTGAACAGGAATCGCTTCGTAAGCTTCGAGTAAACATCCTGTAGTCCTTTCTTGCCTTCCTGGCTGTAAAGCTCCTCAAGCTGCTTCGAGAAATACACTTTGGCATTGCTGAGGTTGAGGGTATAGAAAGTTTCCTGAATTGAACCGGGCCCTGGTTCATCCAGAATTCTGTAGCGAAGATATTGGTAGCTTGGGTTGTCTGCCGTGTAACCAAACTTGTACGTGCGGAAGTGGTCCCCTGTCGGCTTGTTCCGGAACAAGTATTTGCTTTGGACTGCGCTGACGTTCAGGGTTTCTGAGATATAAATGGAGTCATCTGACTTACCCAAATTCTCCGGCAGCGCTTTGAAGAAATCGACGAATGCCTGAAGGAAGATGATGAAGGTCGTCAGCCGCTGTTGACCATCCACAATGTGATAGAGCTTGTAAGAATAGTCCTCAATCAGCCAGAATTCCGTATCGCGTTCCTTAATTTCTTTCGCAGCAATCTCTTTGAGTGTCAAAACGCCCGTATAGTGGGATCGGTCATCCGGAAGATTGATTAGATCCTCCCAAAACTCCTTCCGCTGCTTATCCTGCCAGGCATAGCCACGCTGGTAATCGGGAATCCGAAAGATCTTTTCTTTGAAAAGGCTGTCCAGCGATTTCGGCTCTTCCATTGTGATCCTTTCTTAGCAACTGAGCTGGGGCTTCAGCAACGGTGTAACGCGCTTCTTGCCAGTGAGCAGGTCTTGCATGAGGGCGCTCTTGAGGCGTCTTATTTTAGCCAGTTGATTGAGATCCGAAGTGGCCTGACTGGAACATCGTTTTATTTCGCTTACGATGCGCAACTGCTCTTCCGGGTTCGGCTTGGCAAATTCAGTGGTTCTTAGAATTGAGTGATTGAGGTTGACCTGTGCATCGGCCAAGCCGATCTTCTTTTGAAACCAATCTGATTGAACGCTTGCGCTCCCTAATGTGAGAGGAAGGAACGATGGAACAACTTGAGAATGATCTGAGACCCGCACTTTGAACACAGTGTCAGGGATCATCAGCAATGACCTGGTTTCCCCAACATGAACAACAACTCCAACCCGTTCGACGGGACCTTTGCGGGTAATCAGAATGTCGTCTTGTTTAACCTCAATCGATGGATCCCCTCTCAAATTGGCCGGTAGTCGTTTGTTTTCCCCCTGGGCATATCCTGGCCATACCACAGCAGTAGTCTTCAGAATTGCCCACTCACCTTCTGAAGACGGTTCTGCTTCACAGGTCGGGCTCCAACCGCTCTTTATGGACCCGATAACATTTCCAAGGGATTCAACATCCCACTCAATAGGGATGCGGCCAAGCGTGGAATCCTTAAACGCGTGAGTGGCTTCAGAGCGGATGTTGCCGTGTTCATCGACGCCGCAGGTGAGGAGGTCTTGCATAAGGCCGGTCCTGATGCGCTCCTGCTTGGCAATCGACGCCTCCGTTTGTTCAATCGCCCGGTCCACCGTCGAGAGTATCTTCGCGATCATGGTTTGTTCCGGTTTGGGCGGCATGGGTATGCTTACAGATTCAATCGCGGATATCGAAAGTGCGTATCGAGTCGAACCGCTCGCATTCAAGGCAAAATAACGCGAGACACGTGAAGTAGAAAGCTGCTTTGCCAAGTAAACGGAATCCAGTTCGGACGCTTCAGGACGAATAAGAGCGAGATGGTAGCCGCAGACCAGGTTCTCTATCGCCTCCGCGATCACGGCTGCGATTCCAATATCATCGGGCGTTTCGGAGTCTTTCGTGATGATAACGTCGCCGCAGTTCAGGCCGAAACGATCTATCTCTGCCGAAGTCGCAGATCCCGCCATGAAATCCAGTCGGCTGTCGACGTATTCATTAGAGTAGACGTCCATGTAGTTGCACAACTTAACAGGCCTCTCGCTATCGGAGGTTTTCTTATCCACGTTGCTGACTCGAATATCAGCAACGTCGGCAAGTCTCTTAGAAGGCCATTGCAAACTCACGCCGAATACCCCAATCTCGCCAAAAACTCGTTTAGCGTCTTGAGGGTTTCGGCGCGACTAGATTCCTGAGTCTGGCTGGAAACAGCGTACTTGTCCCAAAGATTTTCGACTACCTGAACCAACCGCCGCTTCTCGGCATTAAGATAGCGTTTGAGTTCAGCATTGGCGAGGTCGTAGAGCTTTAGCAAAATCAGCTTCTTGGCTTCGTCCTCCGTGAGCTGGCCACCGATCTTTGCCAGCAGTGAATCCGTCTTCGCAATGCGAGCATTGAGAGCGGCCTTGTCCTTCTCAATCGCCGTGATTTTCTTTTTCTCTTCTTTGTTCTCAGGACTGAGAGTGGCGAGCTGGGCATCTGCCTGAGTAAGAAGTTGCAGGTTCTCTACCTTGAATTCATCCCCACCAAGGCGTTTGAGCTGGAGCTTCAGTTCCAGTTCATCAGACAATGTACGCAGTTTGGTCTTGCTCTCCTTGATGCTCTTCTCAATCGCTGCGATGGCGTCTTGTTGCGCTTCGAGAGCTTCACGCTCCTTCCTAGCAGAGGCTCCAGTGCTGCTTTTCAGATCGTCGATCAGCTCTTTGAGCGCCTTCTTGATGACCGTAGCAGTGACGGTATCATCTTCCTCCGGCTCATATGCCGCGATCTCTTGCGCGGCTTCGACTGCTTCCGCCAGTTCGCTCTGACCTTCACCAATTGCGGCTTCGACGATTTCGATGGCATTGGCATCGGGCTGGAAGAAGGCGGCAATGAGGTAGGAGTCAGGAATCAGCGTGTGGTGCCAGCCAGTGGAAATGATCGTCTTGAGGTCGTATCGAATCTGCTGCCACCAGTTCACGAAGACACCGGCGCTCTGAAACTCGTCCAACACGCCGAGCGGAATGATCTTGCCCTTAATAGTGGTAAGGAGTTCCTGGCGAACCTCCGGCATCCTCTTGCCATCGCACAATTGGGCGAAGTCATCACGAGCAACGTCCCACCACCCAACCAGAATGTCACGATGGGCGGCAATCGAATTGAGCAGAGCGGCATCCGCTTCCAGCGTGGCCTTGATAGCCGACTTGGAAGCTATTGCCGAAGCAAATGCAAGGTAGCCAGGGCGCTCAGGTTGGAAGAGACTGCCGGCATCGACCCCGAATTTCGCAAAGTCGCTTTGCCGCGCCTCGACTTCTGCTTGCGGCACGCCGCCGATGAGGTGAGCCTGCACGTCTTCCGGCTCGGGATCGGGCGTGTTGTCCACATAGCGGCGGATATTCAGGTTGTAGTCGTGCTTGTCTACGATCTCGGTCTTGTCCACGAGACGGCTATATTTGGGAAGTTCACGTTTGCGTGTGAAGACAAAGTCAATCTTCTCGATATCCTCGGGTCGGAGCTTGTTCTGGTTTTTTCCTTCTGCAAATTCGCGGTCAGCATTGATAAACAGCACTTTTTCGCGCATCTCATCGGGCTTGTTCTTATTCATCACCAGCACACACGCTGGAATACCAGTGCCGTAGAAGAGGCCAGGCGGCAGGCTGATGATGGCTTCTATATAGTCGTCCTGAATAAACAGCTCACGGATGAGTTTTTCCTTGCCACCACGAAAAAGGACTCCATGCGGCATGATGGTGGCCATGTGGCCGTCTGGCTTGAGACTGGCGATCATGTGTTGCACGAACATGAGATCGGCCTTTTTGCCGGTCTCCGGACACCACTCACGGAACCGCGATGGAAACTTCACCGCAGCGCGGCTGTAGTTCTGGGAAAACGGCGGATTGGCTAAGACGCGGTCGAAGCGCCGAATCTGACCATGCAGAAGATTTTGCGGGTCCTCCAGCGTATCCGCATTCTCGATGGTGGACTTGGTGATGTTGTGGAGGATCATGTTCATGATGCAGATGGCCCAGACGGTGCCGTTCGAATCCTGCCCATGAAGAGACAGGTCGTTCGGGTCCTCGCCCTGCTCCTCGACATATTGGTGGCTCTGAATGAGAAACCCGCCAGAACCGACCGTTGGATCGTAGATTTCATTTCCGGCGCGAGGCTTGACCAACTGCACAAGTAGCCGCACTACTTCGCCGGGGGTGTAGAATTCGCCGCCCTTCTTTCCGGCGCTATCCGCGAAGTATTTGATCAGGTACTCATAGGCCGCTCCCAGCAGGTCAGGAAACTCGAAGTTGTCATTCACGAGCACAAACTGCGGCTGGTTGAAATGGTCGAGGAGATCCTTCCATTTCTGGTCAGGAATCTTTGTCTTCCCCTTCACGGCGTTGAAGTCGATATTGTTCTTGAGTACTCCGTCAAGAGCATCATTCTCGTCTTCAATGGCGGCAACCGCCTTGTTGAGCATATTGCCGATGTCGTACTTGAGATCCTTGAGCGCGGGAACCTGATCGCCATTTTCGTCCGTCCAGGACTCGTGCCAGCGGGCACGGACAGGGACGAAGAAGGTTTCCCCGTATGAGGTCTTGCTTTCCAGCAATTCATTCAGAAGCGCAGGGTCAGCGATGCTGACAAAGTCCTTTTTGCGCAGGTTCTCCCGTTTGAGGTCAAATTCATCGGAGAGGCGCTTCAGGAACAGCAAGCCGAAGATAAATTCTTTGAATTCAGAAGCATCCATCTTCCCGCGCAGGATGTCTGCGGACTTGAAGAGAAAACTTTCGAGCTGAGACAGGGTGATCTTTTCGCGATTCATAATGGCGTATCCCTATGATAAGGTGGCGACCTTGGATCAGAACCTCCGTGTTGAAACAGGTTCCGATGTCACTCGTGCCAAGGCTCAGACGGGTGCAAAGCTTGGCGGAGGTGGCCAGGGCATTCACCTGTTGTACACCGAGCAGGGAAACTACCGGGTAGAGGCTCCCATCAACAAGGGTTTGTCGATTATGTCGGCCGAGCAGAAAACGTCCGAACGACGCAATTCGTCGCACGTTTTGGTTTCCTGATCCGGATAGCACCGATCACGAGTACGCAACGATGGGAGACTTCACGCCGCTCCAAGCCGGTAACGGAAGCAATGTGCAGAAGACCGCCGACACCGTTTGCGGGACGGGCAAGCTGAAACCAGAAGTGGAAGCGCAACTCCGCCCCGCCGCCGCCGCCGCCGCCGCTCGCGAAGTAGAACAGACGGCGGTCTGAGTAACAGGCCGGGCCGCTGTCAACCAGATCTCAATCATATAAAGTCACAGTACGATTTCTGGCGAGCATAATCCGAGAATTGCGATGCGGATCAGAAATTTCGGCTGTTTGGGCTTACAATCCCTAATTGATTTTCAAGGGGTAGTACCAGACACCATTGTCTGAGCCGCGCACCGTGGCCAGGAAGTACATTCCAGCCTTCGCGTCCCGGAGATCCAACACAACCTTGACCTCAGTATTGCCAGCGACATCAACGGTCTCACCCGCGCCTTGAGCGACGAGCTGCGTACCGGCCTTGTCCTTCGAGACCCGAATTTCGTAGCGGCCGGTTTGGCTGAAACGTGGCAAAGTCACAGACAGACGCACCACCGCGGCAGGCAGGGACACCTCCTGAAGTGGGCTCGTGTCGTCATCGGCGCCTCTGACGGTGCCGGCGTCGAGCAAATTGACATTCGCATCGACTGGCGTGCTGGACGCCATTTGAACCGGAACATTTTCATGCCCACGGTGAGACTCCGTCGCCCAGAAGCCTCCGCCACAAGCAAGAACTAACCCGGCAGCAATTGCCCAGGGCGCGAGTCTCGGCTTCGCTTTTGGAGTCTCTTTCCATGCCAGGCGATAGGCACGATATTCAGCGAAACATTCGGAACAGGACGCAAGGTGTAATCGGGCAGGATGAGAAACGGGGAGCCGATCTTCGGCGAGCCCCTGAAGCGTCTGCTCGTCCGGGCAGCCCTTCCTTTCGGGATTCGGATTGGCTTCTAAGAAGTAGTCCTTAATTAAATCCACGAGTTGGCCTCAGATTTCCGCCTCGCAAAATCGTGATGAGTTCGGCCTGTGATTGCGACTGTCCGAAAGAGTTGCAGCAATCCTCTCCTTGACGCGATGTATCGCTTGCGCGGCGGCCGTGTAGCTGACATCCAACGCTTCCGCGACGCTGGCCGGGCTGGTAATATCCTGCAAAAGCAGTATGAGAATGTGCTTATCGCGATCATTGAGCTTTGTCTTCATCTGATCGAAAAATATCGCTCGATCCATCTTACTTTGCGTGTTGCGATCGACTCCAGCCCACTCTTCCAGCTCTGCTCCTATTCCAACAGGAATTTCGTGCGATGCCTTGCTTCGCAACCACTGACGAACCTTTCCGTGCAATGCTGCGAAGGCATATCGCTTCGGGGATTCGACAGCCTCACTTCGAGCCTCTATCGCTTTTGCAACCTCTTCTGACCATTCTGCCAGTAACACAGGATCAATACGCGGAAATTCTCGAAGCGCCCAGGCAAAAGCGTCTTCGGCGGCGGCCCTCGTAGCCTCTGAAAGAGTCCTGCCTTGTCCATCTACGAGATGCAATTGATCCCTGCTCTTCATCGTTGCTCTCTGACGGAAAAAAAGTTCGCGAGGGGTGTCAAAAAAGCGGTTCCCCAAGCAGCGTATCTAATAGATGCCAGATGCTGCGACACTCTCGCCGACCGACAGTGGAAGGAGACAATCCAGTCACCGTGAGGCCGTTTGTTCTTGGACGCATCGCAAGGCGCAATCGAACCAGACTTCCCCAATTTGTTTGATGCAGCATCCTAGCTGCTTCAAAGCTAAAAGCTATTACCCTTGTAACTCTTACTGCCCGGTACCCCCAGGTTGCATTTTATCAACGGCAAAATCGTTCCCCCCCGCTGAGGAGATACAGCTACATGGCAGAGAATGGAAACCACACGGCCACCCGCCCCCACTTCGCCCCTTGGTTGGGTTTGAGCGAGAACATACGCCAACCGCGGTTTGCGATTGAGCCCCTTCCCCCTGCAGTAGGCGAAGGCTATCGGCTCCGGTTGTTTGTTCTGGATGTTGCCAAAACCAAGGAGGTCGAAATCGGCCGCGAGATTTTTACGCCCCGCGCGGGCGCGGATAGCTCGCAGATTTACCAGGAGGCTACCGAAGCCGGAACACGTTGGCGCGAAGGCTATAAGTGTCTGCAATAACTCCTACCTGTCTTGCCGTAACTCTTCTCCGAAGCCTAATCGGGGGCCGTGAAACTCACGGCCTCCGACCGATACTGGCCCTTCGGTGTCTCAATGTCTGAGGCGCGGAGATCCTGTTTTTGTTCCGGCGTGAAGATCGGAGCCATATAGACGGCACGCACTTCGTACTTTCCCCCGAGGAGGTTTTCAACGAGCAGCGTATCGTGAATCTCAGCGAATTGCCCTGGCGCGAACCGTCTCCACACGTGCTTGCTCGCTCGCCCTTCTCTGCTAGGCTCTACGACACCCACGGCGGTAGGATCACCGAGACACGTTGTTTGGATTCCCTGCACCGCTCGCGCAGAGTTCATGTAGTCGCCCTTGAACTTCCACTCCAAGGTGACACTGCCCGGTTTCACATCGGACCAACAGGCGATGCCATCGGGAACCCATACATTCAGGGGCCTTGAGGACAAGTTGTATATCCTCACTGTCACGTCGGCATGAATGCCGTCCGTTTTCGGGGCGAGCTGGACGCCCACGCGCAAGGATTCGTGGCGTTGCTGAGCCAGAGCTGCCCAGGGCAACGCGAATAAGAGAGCGAGAGCTAAACGTCTCATGCCAGTTCTCCGGCTTCCATCCATTCCTGTCCGGCTTCCATTGCCGCTGTGTACGGGTCGTCACCGTCCTCCAGCTCCGTTACGTCAGGGAAAACACCGCCGCCCGCCTCGATCTCCGTACCGGTCTCCGGGTCTTCTGCGATCAGATGCAAACGCCACCCGCCGCCCAAGGCGGCAGGACGCGGCTCTATCTCATAGCGCACCCGGCGAAGCGGGGTGAATTCAATGGCGTCATCGCCGCGAGTTTTAGGATTGATGACTGACATGGATACGTCTCTTGTCATGGAGAGCCTTCTAATAGCTGCGGCCCCGCCCTACGACAAACACGCGGGCTGTACCATACAGCAGTTTCCCCGCCACCATCAGAAGGATGCCGATAATTATCTCTTTCGGGAGGGCAAAGCGCGGAATCCATTCGGTAATCGGAAAGCCGATTGCGGTAGTGACGAAGAGCAGGCCGCAGAGAATGAGGATTATACCGACGAGTTTGCTAATGATCGTGAATGCCATCAGAGCCTCTTCCCTCCCCTCCCCTGTCTCGCTCTCTCACAAACGAGCGCCGTTCGTGAAGGCCAATGGAGCAATGCCAATGCTCACTGCAATGAAAAATCCCCAAAGAACATAGAACTTTCGTGCCTTGCCGCTAGTCCAAGAGACAAACATACCCACGATCCCAATGAACGAACCGAGAAGGCCGAGGGCGAGATGTGTTTGCAGGTTCAACGAACCTTGTCTCCTGCCGAAGTGCAGTAGATAGCAACCATAGTAAATCAGTGCAGAGACTCCTGAAAACGGGCCGCCTCTACTGAATTGTCTGAATTGTCGGATCACAAAGGATCTTCGTTAACGCTATTCCGTCGATCACGGTCGCGGAGGGGTTTTCAAGGTAGTACCGGAGCAACGCGGACGACGAACCACCAGTACCCTCAATCAAGTCCAAGTGACGAACCAACGACACCATCAGCTCCGAACATGAAACGAGGAGATGCCGAACCAAAAAGTCAGGAGAGGCGGCACGGGCAACTTGCTCGTCCGAAAGCCCGCCCAGGTCAGCCGTTGTTCGACTTGCACCCCAAATCCAAGTCGGGCCTTCGCCCAGCCAGAGCGGGCCGCTGAGACCGTCAAGCTCGATATCTCCGGCGTAAGGCGGGCCGAGGAACCGCGTCAGGGGTCCGAATCGCTGCTTCACAAGGCTTATGAGGTACGCTTGTTCTGAAACGTCAGTCATTCGCCTCGACCCCCGATTGCCTTCACATCGAAGGCGTATACTCATCTCGCTAGAGATCGCTGCGAGGTTGGGAAGCCTCGCCGTCCCACGGATGCCAAGCTCACTGGATGCGGCTTCTAGCATGAAGATAATCCATATCGGCATCGGCCCAGCCAGCACGCCAGCTCCGGGTTGCTGAAATGGACGAAGGCGCACCCTCTTGCCGCGCCTGATATCCGGCCTCGTACTCGTCTTCATTCCAAGCCTGCACATCGTCATCAATAGGTGAAAAGCGCGGGATGCTCATGTCACGACCTCCGTTTCACTGCTCTCTGAAAAATGACCGATCATGTAGCGGCTGCTCGTTTCACTCCGCATCTTCATCGGCGAGGGCGCGGGCGACTTTCGGAATCAACGAGACCCAAGCCGGACCGGAGCGATCAATAGCTTCAGGAATCGTATAGCCGTACTCGGTTAACCATTCTGGCCGATTCAGTACGAGCGCAACTGCAACCTTTTCGCCGGTAGACATCACATCCCATGCTTCCCGGCCACCGCGCTTCGCGTCTCGCGCTTTGCTCATTAGATGGCGATACTCGTTGTCACTCATGACACTCTCCATATTTCACAAACGGACCCGAAACAAAAAGCGCTCTCAGTAACGCTATCAGAATCAAAATAACATAAACCCCCCGTTTGTGATACTATTTTTCTCATGAAAATCGGCTATGCGCGGGTTTCCACGAAAGACCCAAACCTTGAACTTCAGCTTGGAGCCCTGAAGAAGGCAAAATGCACGCGCATTTACGAAGAAACGAAGAGCGGCAAGAATAGCGCCGATCGTCCAGAGCTTCGGGTGTGCCTCGACTCGCTTCGCGCAGGGGACACACTTGTCATCTGGAAACTCGATAGGCTTGGCCGCTCCCTCATTGATCTGGTTCGCATTGTTGAGCAACTTAGAGAGACCAAGGTTCAGCTCGTCTCGTTGACAGAGAATCTGGACACGACGACCGCTATGGGTAAATTCGTCTTCAAAGTGTTCGCGCTCCTGGCGGAGCACGAGCGCGAGCGAATCAGTGAAAGAACGAATGCAGGGCTTGCCAATGCCCGTGCGCGGGGCCGGGTCGGCGGCGCCAAGAAAAAGACGACTGCCGGGCAGAGGAAACAGATCAGAGCGTTGCACAAGGCCGGCAGGTTCAGCATCGGCGAAATCGCTCATCAGTTCAAAATTTCCAAACCTACGGTGCATCGCATCGTCACGACGGAGGACTAACACAACCATGAAGCTGATGATTGTTGAAAGCCCCAACAAGACGAAGAAGATTCAGAGCGCACTAGGCGCGGGTTGGGAGGTCGTCGCCAGCGTCGGCCACGTCCGCGATCTACCGACAAAAGAGATGGCCGTCGATCTTCAGACGTTTGAGCCGACCTACCAGCTCACCGAGCGCGGCGCTCAGGTAATCAGCCGCCTCAAGACTCTCGTATCTCGCGCCGATGAGGTATTCCTTGCCACTGACCCGGATCGAGAGGGTGAAGCAATCTCGTGGCACCTGTTGCAGCTCCTCCGCCCGCGCAGCTATAAGCGCGTCACCTTCGACGCAATCACCCCGGCTGTCATCAAGAAGGCCTTGACGACGCCGCGCAAGATCGACGAGAACCTTGTCCTCGCGTACAAGGCCCGGAGAGTGCTGGACCGCCTTGTTGGCTACCAGGTGTCGCCGGTACTCTCAGACCAAACTACCGTGCGTGGTCTGAGCGCCGGACGCGTACAGAGCCCCGCCGTGAGGCTTGTAGTCGAACGCGAGCGCGAGATTCAGGCCTTCCGTGAAACGAAGCATTTCGGCGCTGAGGTCTCCTTCGATCAAGGAAGCTGGCGGGCCACTTGGGAAACCGCGACCCATCTTGCCGCCGACGAGAAATACATCCTTGACGAAGGCCTGGCCACAAGGGCCGCGGCGTGCCGTCGCTTCCGTGTCCTCAGCTCCGAGACGAAGACGGTCCCCCAGGCACCGCCCGCGCCCTACACCACGTCTACGCTGTTGCAGGCCGCGAGCGTGTCACTTGGCTACAAGCCCGACCTTACTTCTCAGCTCGCACAGAAGCTATTCGAGCAAGGCCTCATCACCTACCACCGCACAGACAGCCAGAATTTTAGTGACGAGTCCTTGAGCGAGATCCGCGCTTTCGCGCAACGGCATGACTTTCCAATCCCCTCTCAGGCGCGGCGCTGGAAGGCCAAGGACAGCGCCCAGGGCGCGCACGAGGCGATTCGACCCACCTACCTAGAGCTGCGCGCCGCAGGGGAAGATGCAGCCCAACGCGCTCTCTACACACTCATCTGGAATCGTGCGGTTGCTTCGCAGCTCGCAGATGCGATGTTTAGTGTGAACACAGTTAAGCTCGAATCTCTCGATTCCGATCAGAGGTTTCTTTTCAAGGCCGTCGGTAGAACGCTACTCTCCCCAGGTTGGAAGTCACTCACCGCCAAAGACGCGGCTGAAGAAGAGGAGCCCAATGGCGGCGACGATGAAACTCCCAACGGCGGAAGCGTACCCAGCCTTGCCAGTGGATCGGCCGTTACGGCCGAGAGCGGGCGCGTCTTGAAGAAACAGACACGCCCGCCGACTCGCTACACCCAGGCGAGCCTGATTAAAAAGCTGGAATCGCTAGGCATCGGTAGGCCATCGACGTACCGCTCGATCCTCGACACGATAACAGGCAAGAATTATGCGGTCGAAGACCGCAAATACTTGCTCCCCACTTCGCACGGCGAATTGCTCGTCGATTCCCTCGTCTCGCACTTCGCCTTTGTCGAATACAAATTCACCCGCGATCTTGAGGAACGTTTAGATGACATAGCCGCTGGCACCGCAGGATACCTCGACGTTGTTCGGGCGGCTGCGAACCAACTCACTACCGAATTGTCCAGACTCTCGTTACAAAAGCAACCGCAGTTTAGTCCGATGACAACAAAAGCTGCGTCAAATGGTACTTCTACGAAGCTCGCCGATATCATCACTTGCCCGAAATGCAAAAGCGGCCAGGTACGCAAGGTCAAGGATTTTTACGGTTGCAGTCGTTTCCGTGAGGGCTGCAATTTTGCTATCAATGAGAAGGTCTCCGGCAAGAAACTCACTGAAAATCAGGTGAAACAACTCTGCCACAAGGGTAAGACCGACGTACTCAAAGGCTTCATGACCAAAGACAAGCGCCCGTTCGAGGCTGCTTTACTTCTCGACACCACTACTTTCAAGGTCATCTTTCCACCACGCAGCTCCGGCACGACCTCGAAGACAACGTAAGGGGGCTCCTGCCCCACGCTGCAACCTGGCCGCAGAAAACGCGGTCAGTTTTCCGCTACCCCCTCTGTCGGGCCTGTTCCTGCCCAAACCGCCGCTTCGCTCCCCTTCCGGGTGACCCCAAATAGACCAAGTGCCTTTCATATTGTTGATTGCTAGGGGTAATCTGCTAAACTGAGTTGCCTCCATGAGCAGAAAAGTGCAAGATGCCTACACCCCAATGGCTCCAAGCGAACCCGTATCGAGTACTGCGTCTGTCGGCCAACGCTTCCGCAGGCGATGCTTATAAAGCAGCGTCCACGATGCGGAAATTGACGCTATTGGGCATCGCGAATACTTCCTAAGTCGATATCGCTTCTCTCGGACAGCCGAGTTATAGTCACCCAAACAAGACAGCATGGCACATTCTCGCCTACGGCGCAGCAGAGGAGCATAACGCCTGACCATGACACCTTCAAACTATTGCAACAAGTGCGGCTCCGCAGCCAGCGAAACTGCTTCCTTCTGCGCACGTTGTGGCTCGCCGCTTGCAGGGGATCACACGTCCCTCCCTGCCGTGCTCCCTGGCGTCGCTGATCTAGGAAATTTGGCACCGAAAGTAGAGAAGAAATGGTACGAGCGGACGTGGGTGCTTCTCCTCATATTGATCGTCTTCTGGCCTCTGGGACTCTATCTGGTTTGGAGTTCATCCTTCCTGAAGCTCCCGGCCAAACTCGCGATTTCGCTCGTGCTAGCGGTGGCCGTCTCGGCCGGTATTCTTGGAATTATTCACAGCGGCCGCGTAGCTCAGACGCCTGCGGCGAGTTCCCCGTCTGTCAGCCAGAACGTGCCGGCCACCGCGACAACTGCGAAGGCGTCGACTACGGACGGCGATGAGACCGTCGGAAGGGCGATTCTCGCCGCGCTGTTTCGTCCGCTCGGGTCGCCCGTTGACGAGGATCGAGAAGAATCTGGCGCAGTAATGAGAAGGTGGCTTTGCCCCGATGCGGGTCTGCCCGACTCTGCGCGCGAATTGTGGTTCGGCGAGCTTGAAGGTGCGGCAGAGGTTGAGCATCTTCCGGCGCCTCTTAAGTCCCTGTGCTACATCAACCATAGCTTCATCCCAATGGGTGGCGTCGGGTTAATAAAGGCCGTTTCGCTTGAATTTTACCGCTCCCCGTCTGATGCAGATCGCGGACGGAGGCTTAAAGGAGAGCCGGGATACTCATACATGATTACCCTGCATCCCCGGGGCATTCAAATGTACCTAGTTGGACCCGAGAAGGAAGCATTTTATTGCCTCCAGAATGGGAGCGATGGTGGCATAAAGTCCGGGCATTGTGACGGAAATGCTCTGCACGATGACCCCAATCCCAACGCCAGGGGCCAAGCAGACGGGCCAGACACAACGTGGCCGTCTACCCCTGACGCAACAACGGTTGCCGATGTGCGGCCAACGGAGCCGGACGCCGTGCTAACGCAGCCGTTCGGTTACCTGGACGAGGCCAGCATGAGCTCAGGGTCGCTGTACGCAAGGGGATGGGCAGCGGACGCAGGCTCCGCGCCTGAGTCTGGCGTTGTTGTCGTCAGTATCGACGGGAAAGAGGCTGGACGCACCGCTCCGAATGACCCTAGGCAAGACGTTGCTCAACTACGCGGAAGCCAGTACTTGAAGAGCGGATGGCACATCACTCTCGACGCAGCAAATTTGCCACCGGGCAGGCATATCGTCACCGCGACCGCCGTCTGGACTGTCAACTCCCAAAGCGCGACGGCTAAGCTCGAAGGCGAAAAGGCGATCGTCGCCGGCCCCGCTCACTAACTCATCGAAGTTAGCTGGTGGGCGGCTCGCGAGTGACGACCATAGAAAGAGGCGGAGGTAATGGGAAAACGGATGGCCACAACGCAGGATTTGGATCGCCGCTTCATGGTGAGCGCCGCAAACAGGCCCGCGTACAAAAGACTGATTCGATTCCTCAACCCGCCCTCGAAGTTGTCGCCCGCCACCTACGAATACGTCGAGCAGGAGCGGACCGAAGGCCGCGGGCGACTGGGCCAGAACGATTTCCTATGGAGGGGCTTGGTCCGGGCGGTCACCACCGTGCAGGGCGACCGGGCCTATAGGAACATCTGCACGTTCCCGGAAGCAGATTGGTCGTTCGACCATATCGTGGGTCTGAGCGGAACGAAGCGAGCCCGACATCTGAAGAAGTTAGTTGGCGAAAATAGTATCTACACGAGGCACGTCACGCAGCTTCTCTACAACTGTGGGCAGCTCGGGGATCGACGCGCCCTAAACCGCGAGCAGCGGGAGATCAAGCAGCTTGCCTCTGCGCAGGAAAAAGTGAATTACTTCTCCGGTGGCTGCGGAAAGAGGTTCAAGGGATTCGGCCCGAAGTACTCCAGGAACTTCTGGCTCGATCTTGACGACGAGCATGTGGGTGCAGAGTGTTTCGCCCTAGACAGCCGAATCCAAAGTGTTCTGGCCGTCATTTGGTCTTCCTTCGAGGGAGAAAATGGCAAGAGGATTATCAAGGACGCCGTCAATCGTGACGATTGCTATCGGGTGATCGAGCGCGCCCTTCTTACAATCGCGAACAAAGCCGAGGTTACTGCGGGGTTCGCGGATAGAGCCTTGTACCGAGTACTTGCACCCAAATCGCGAGAGCGCTTTCTGTGCTGGCTCCGCCAAGGTGGGGCGTTTCCGGAGGAGCTGAAATAGAACGAACCTCCCAAGGGGATGGTCGCTTGGTGCCCGGCGTCTCGCCTTTGAAATGTGGATTTCGGTCACGCCTGAGGTTCTTCTTGTGATCGTCCAGCGGCGGCGAAATGGATCGCTGGGGACGGGTTTTGAGCCCGTGCCGAACGATGGGATTTATGTCTTGGGCGACAGGAATTGGAGCGGCAACAGCGTATCTTTTCAATTTCAGCTAGTCCACTTATCTCGGGGGCAAGTGCAAGCTCGATCCAGATTCCAGCTTCGCAATAAGCAAGACAAACCACTGTACGGGCTTCCTATTGCCATGAGCGGCGCCGCAGCGTGACTCGGGGAGACACTATTTCGCGCAAGCCTTTGGCAGCTCGTCCCATCGAGTGGTCCACCGTGGAGAGCGATGCGAGGCCCGCAGCTTCCAGGGAGCTGCGGTGGGCCCCGTGCTCAGAAGACGAACAGAGTCGCGCCCGAGATCGGCATTGAGACTGTCCACTACGCGCCAGAGCTTTGCGCGCTTCTCCCGGTCCAGATCACTCCACAACGACGGCTGGCGCATCGTCTCAGGCAACAGCTCCGTCATCACCACCCCGGCTTTCGCGTAGCGGTATCCGTCGCGCCAGAGCCGTGCCCCGAGCCGGAGCGCCAAACCAACGACTTCAGCGGTGTCGTTCGTCGCCTCCATGAACCGTCCCGACACGCTGTTTGAGTATCGCGGACCTTCCGCGAACGGACTCGTATGGATAAAAACCAACAGATGCGCCGCCTCAACCTTGTGCCGGCGCATCTTCTCCGCCGCTCGCGTCGCGTAGCTCGCTATCGCCTCACTCATGCTTTGCCAGGTGAATATCGAGTTGCCGAAGCTCCGGGTTACAGCAATTCCCTTCCGCGTCGGCTCCAGCAGATCCAGCGGCAGGCACGAGATTCCCCGTAGTTCGTACACCACGCGGCCTCCAGTCACGGTGAGGAGTGACCGTGCCTGCTCCGGCTCCAGCGCGGCCAGGTCCGCCGCCGTCGCTACACCGAGCTTTTTCAGCTTCGCTGTCGACGCCGCTCCAATTCCCCATACCTCTTCAACAGGCACGGACCGCAACAGCTCCGCTCTCGCTGTCGGCGCTAGCAGATCGCAGACGCCGCGAAACTGCGGGCGCTTCTTGGCCAAGAAATTACCCAACTTCGCCAGTGTCTTTGTTGGCGCGATTCCTACACAAGTTGGAATCCCCGTCCATGTCAACACGCGCTCACGTAATTCACGCCCCATCTCAACCAAGTCACGCGATCGGAACTCCGTCAGGTTCAAAAAACTCTCGTCTATCGAGTACATTTCCACCGCAGGAACCATAGACGTGAGCGTTTCCGCAACCCTCCGGCTGATGTCGCCGTACAAGGCATAGTTTGAGCTGAAGACGCGAATATTCTCGCGCTCTATCAGCTCCCTGATTTTGAACTCAGGATCATCCATCTTGACACCGAGTGCCTTCGCCTCGTTCGACCGCGACACTGCGCACCCATCATTGTTTGAGAGCACAATAATCGGCACGCCCTCAAGATCGGGGCGGAATACTCGCTCGCAACTGCAATAGAAATTATTTCCGTCAATGAGACCAAACACCTGCTCTTCCATCGGCTCACCGCAGGGTATGAATAGCGTGTTTCACAACCCCAAAGACGTGCAGCTCTTCATCTGTAGCAACTCGCATCGGCTGAAAACGCGAGTTAGCCGGATCGAGCCACACCCCTTCCGGTGTGCGCCGGAGACGCTTCACGGTGTACTCACCGTTCACTGCGACCACAACCACGCTGCCAGAGCCAGGCTTCGCCGCTCTATCTACTATCAGGAGATCGCCGTCGAGGATTCCAGCGTCTTTCATGCTGTCTCCATCGACGCGCATCAAGAATGTCGCCGCCTTGTTCTGAATCAGGAACTCATTCAGGTCCAGCGGCGTTTCTACATAGTCCTCTGCCGGGCTGGGAAACCCGGCAGAAACGCAACCATCGTAGTACGGCAAAACCAACGGCCAATCCGCTCGCCACTCCACAAACTGAAGTCTCATGGCCCTACCTCGCCTTTCTGGTTAGCATCCAAGGGGAAGAAAAAGCGAATATAGTGCTGTGGAAGGGGAGTTCTAAAATCCATCCATGTGCTTTTCAGCCCGCGTCGAGCAGGATCTTCGAGAGTTGTCCAAACGCTTCAAGGCAGAAGTGAAGTGGGAGAAGTTTGAGGACTTATTTGCCCGGAGGACCGCTGGCGAAGATATCAAGCTAAGTCGCGCCTTAGAGCGAAATTTCACTCACCCAGCCAGCGCCGCGGAACAGCGCACACATGACGCCATCGAGGACTATAAAAAAACGATCTCGGAACGCTGGGAATCAGACATCTTTACCCAACGTCGCCGTCTCGGGAACGCCCAGGAAACGCTTGCGCTGAAGCCTACCAAGCGTGCCGCCGAGGACATGAGGATTGCCACGAAGAAAATCCAGACGCTTCTGGATAGGCTTGCTGACCTACGGCGTACTGAGCCAGGTGAAAACGATGGACGAATCTTCCCGATGACCTATGCCCCGGTCCTCGTACAGGGACGTGACCGCACCGTCATCATGCCGATGCGCTACACATGCCGTCTAGGAGGCAAGCCCGCCAACTACGACCAACGTTTCCCAGGCACCTACAACGCCCGCAGAGATAACCTTTCAGGATTTTGGAATGGCGTCTATGGTCGCCGGCACGCCGTCATGGTCGTTGATAGCTTTTTCGAGAATGTTCCGCGCCATCTTTACGACCACCGAGACTTGGGACCAGGTGAAGCGGTAGAAAACCTCGTTTTACACTTCAATCCGAAACCGCCTACGCAGATGCTCGTTGCTTGCCTCTGGGATCACTGGACAGGCGAGAACGCGCCGGAGCTGTACTCGTTCGCAGCGGTTACCGATGAGCCGCCCGAGGAGATCGCCGCCACTGGCCATCAGCGCTGCATCATTGCGCTACGAGAAGACAACCTCCACGAATGGCTGAACCCAAAGGGAGTGAGCCGAGACAGGCTAGAAATGATTCTCAGTGACAAAGAGAGGCCATACTACGAGCACAGGCTCGCGGCCTAGTCTAGGCGCGTTACCACAGGCGACTCACTGCACTACATGATGGGCACAGGTGCAGCGGGAGACTACTATGCCTTGCGTGACGACCTCCGGGCACCCAACGCACCCAAGATAGCTGCAATGGTTATAAGGTACTTCCGGCGCAGTGAAGTTTTTGTGGCAGTCGTGTGTGCAGTAGGACACCTGGCCATCGTACTTCCAATAGCCGATGCAGTGTTCGCAACCTGCGGCGTCGCAATGATTCTCTGGATCAAGAATCACGTCGTCGGCAGCAATCACGGGCCGGATCACGTCGTCAAACAAGCCGTTGTCGAAGAGATATCGCTCAAAAGGAGTCATGCTCGCGAGGTTCTCTTGGTCCCACTTCTCCAAAAGGGCGCGGCGCTCTTCATCGCTCATTTCCAGAGTGCCAAGGCCTCCGTCCTCCTGGGTAATTGTTAGTTCATCTTTTTTGTGATTTCTCATGTCGTTACCTCACTATCCTTTCGAGAATCATCCGTGCCAAGCCCACGGAATCGTTTAGAACGGCTGTTAAGCGGGGAGACGGCGTAGATATGTTCTCGTCCCGCGCGAGCCTCACAGAAGCAATTATTGAGGCCGCGATGACCAGTGTGGATGCGAAGCGGTCTTGTTTTTGCCTCTGTTCCTGTTCCCATGCAATCGCCCGCTTCATCTCGCCCATCACTACACCCGCTCTCTCTTCGCAACCTCGTGATGCGGGAAATCAAGCCCCACTTCGGACGGCAGGTACAACCGTGCCTCTCGGCAAAGGATGCACAGCACCGCAATATACTTCTTCGGCTGCACGCTGACCCCGGCAGGGACGTTTCGCTTACACCTCTTGCACTGCACAACGAAAATCTTCCGGGCGTCAGAGTGGAAAAACCCCATGCAGAATTGTAGGCGAACAAATAGCGAAACGTCTAGCGGTATTCTGTGCGAGCATCCGCACGGCACGGGCGGCCGTCGTCCTCGCGCAGAAGCAACTGCAAATGCAACAGCCTGCTAAGGGGAGCTCCGCCCCTCGCGCCCGCAAGGGGTTTCCCCAATCTTCCGCGCTTCGCTTGTGCAGACCTCCGCTGCGCTTCGCCCTTTCCACTCTCGCTATCGCTTCGTTTCAAGGGTGGGAGATACCCCTCCCCTTGCGCTTGCTACCCCCCGCCTTCGCCAGGTGGCGTTCGGCATGTCTGTTACATGCCACTGCCACAACAAAAACGGAGGCTTCCCAATATGTCGATGTTCGCTGACAACCCTGATTTCTTTCCAACACCGCGCCGGGTCGCACGCAAGATGCTCGCACGGATCACCAACAAAGAGGCGAAATACTTTCTTGAACCGAGCGCCGGTAAAGGCGACATAGCGGATGTAATCAGGAACCCTTGCACGTTTGAGGAGTTCGAGGAGGAGCACCCAGAGTATGCCGAACGCAACCGAACGAGGGGATATGACGGCTATGGCTGGGGAAACAACAGGCACAGCAGCGTAAACATCGACGTGTTAGAGAGCTACCCCGCACTGATTCAGGTACTCCGGGGAAAGGAGTATGACGTTGTTGGTTATGACTGGCTGAATTACGAGGGAGTCAGCTACTACGATGCAATCGTGATGAATCCGCCCTTTTCAGAGGGGGCGAAGCACCTCTTGAAAGCGTGGGACTTTCTCCACAATGGAGAAATCGTCTGCTTACTCAACGAAGAGACAATCAAGAACCCGCACACCGAAGAACGCAAGCGACTCGCCCAGATCGTCGAGCAGTTTGGCGACGTGGAATTTCTCGGAGACTGCTTTTCGACCGCCGAGCATAAGACTTCCGTGAACGTGGCAATGGTCTATCTGAAGAAGACCGCCCAGGACGACGCCCCCGACCTTTGGGCCAAGGAAGCCACACAAGAGAAGGATTACAGCGTGAACTTTGATGGAGACGTTAACATGCTCGCTATCCGTGACAACCTTGGGAACATGGAGCATTGGTTCAATATGGCCAATGAACATTGGATCAGGGGAATAGAGCATATACGCAAAGCCGCGCTGTACCTGCGTCAGAACAAGATAAGCGAAACGCGCAGCAGTTCGCACGATGACGACTTTGGAAAGATTTTGGGGATGGCTATGTCGAACGTCTTCACCTGCCGCGCCGAGTTCCTGCGCCGTCACCGCCGTCTCGCGTGGACAAGCGTCTTCCAGCAAATGGAGTTCAACCGTTGGCTAGACAGCAAGCAGCAGGAGAAGTTATTGCGCGACGTGGAGAGAGACAGCACCATCCCGTTCACCGCCGAGAACATTAAAGGGACGCTGGAGAACGTCTTTATGTCCCGGAAAAAGTTGTTCGATGAGTCCGTAGCGAACGTCTTTGATGAGCTTTGCAGCCACGCCGTGGAGAACGGATCAGGCCCGGTCATGCCAGATCGCTTAAAACACCACCGGGGCAGCGAAGGGTGGAAGACAAACGACAACTACAAAGTGAATCAGCGCCTCGTCTTCCCGTATGGTTGCCGTTACGATGCAGACTTCAATTCCTTCCGGCTCCGCTATGACAGCGCAGACAGGATCTACACCGACCTCGACCGCATCCTCTGCGTTCTGGACGGTCGGCCCTTCGACAAGTGCTACACCGTGGGCGCGGCGCTAAACCGGGCTTTTGATCGTAAATATCATTCAATCTCTGACCAGATAACCGAGTCCGAATATTTTGAAATCCGCTTTTATAAGAAAGGCACCGTCCACCTGAAATGGAAGCGCGAAGACCTATGGGAATCGTTCAACAAGACGGCGGCGGCCGGAAAGAAATGGCTTGGGGAAGACACTCAACAATACCGCCCAAAGAAGCGCCGCACGGAGCCGGAATGGTATTGCTCCCAGCACGGCCACAAGTTCGTAGACGGCAGTTGTGAACACTGCGGTGACCCTGAAATCGACGAAGTAGCTGCGGTGGAATGCGACTACTGCCGAGTCATCTTTGAACACACCGGACGCAAGCACTGCCCGATCCATGAAGGGGCGGAAATGCTAGCTCTTCCACTAGACCTCAGCTCTACCGAAATGTCAGAGCAACCGCGTCTCGACTTTAGCCTCTAACAAAACGGCGAGGGGCTGCTCCGATGCAGCCCCGTTCCCTTCCCTCAAAAACCCCGCGCTTTTCAAGGCGCGGCAGGGCCTGTCTCCTGCCCTGCACCGTCCCTCCTGTTTCTCTCAAGAGCGGCGATGGCGACGCCGGCAAAAACAAACCGGCCTCGTCATCGCAGAAGCAACAGCCAGGGCAGCTAAGGGGAGCTCCGCCCCTCGCGCCCGCAAGCCGTGTCCCCAATCTTCCGCGCTTCGCTTGTGCAGACCTCCGCTGCGCTTCGCCCTTTCCACTCCGCTTCGCTGCATTGCAAGGGTGGGGATACCCCTCAGCTTGCAGTTGCTACCCCCCGCCTTCGCCAGGTGGCGTTCGGCATGTATGTCACATGCCACTGCCAAAAGACAAAAACGGGGAGGAACCACCGATGAGCAAGAAACCGAGTAAGAAAGAATCGCCGAAATTCAACCTCTATCAGGTTGTGACCGACCGCATCATTGCCAGCCTCAAAGCAGGCGTGATTCCGTGGGAGAAGCCGTGGAAGGCATCGCAGTACACCGGAGGCCCTTTCCCTCGCAACTTCAGCACCGGAAGGCCGTACAGGGGCATTAACGTCATGCTGCTTTGGTCGAGCTGCTGCTACAGCTCGCCATTCTGGCTCACCTTCAATCAGGCCAAAGAGCTAGGGGGCACCGTTCGCAAAGGTGAGAAGGGTACTCAGATCGTTTTTTACAAGCAACTCCGCAACCGCAACACGAAGGATGAAAATCCGGCTGAGGACGAAGACCGCCGCCGCCCGTTTGTGTTGACCTATCACACCGTTTTCAACGTTGACCAATGCGAGGGCTTGACAGTCCCGCAGATCGAGGAGCCGACGACAACCACGAACACGGTAGAGCAGAACGAAGCCTGCGAGGCCATCGTCACCGGATGGACCAATCGCCCTACTCTCTATCTGGACAATCCTTCCGAGATGCGCGCTTACTACGTCCCGCGCACCGACGCTGTACACATGCCAATTCGGAATCGCTTCGTCGATGCCCCCCATTTTTACAGCACCCTATACCATGAATTAGTCCACGCAACTGGCCATGAGAGCCGCTTAAATCGCACGTTTGGGGCACGCTTCGGAGATGAGCTGTACAGCAAAGAGGAGCTTGTTGCCGAGATGGGAGCCGCTTTTCTCTGCGCGATCGCAGAGATTGCGAACGAGCACACCGACCGAAACACGACCGCCTATCTGCAAAGCTGGATATCAAAGCTCGAAGAAGATAACCGTCTCATCGTCCACGCAGCCGCGAACGCGCAGAGAGCCGTTGATTCCATCATTGGCACGACGTTTGAGGAAGAGGCCGAGAACACGGAGGAAACAGGAGAGGCCGCCGCCTGCGGCGTGTCCGAGGATTCTTACGCAAGCGCCGCTTAGCAGCGGCGCCAGCGATCACAACGAATTCAAAGGGGGAGCCTGGTCATGGCTCCCCCTTTCTTGCTACATTTCTTCCCCGTGCTTTCGTCTGAACGCCGCTTTGTTCGCCGACTTTTGGAGCAGGGCAAATAAGGCGCTATTCACAATCGAATTCATCGAGCAGCCGCGAGTAGCCGCAGCTTTTGCTACTTTTTCGTAGGTGTCATCTGACACACTGACCTGCGTTTGTCTCACTGTAACTTTAAGTCTGTGGTCCCTCGCACGGTATAGATCAACGACCTCCATATTCAAAAGGTTCACCGCGAATACGGCTTCGGTGATGAGGTCTGAAAGCTCACCTTTCTTGTTGACTTCGGCTCGCGTATCTCTGTTAATCGCTGCCGTTAACCTGATGGAAAGTTTGCGAAGGGGCCGCTCTTCTGTCTTTGTCGTTTTGGTTTTCGTCGCGGCACGTTTCACGGTTTCGATTCCTCACCCTCCAAATCTTTTGCTTTCAAGGTTATCAGAGCCCTCTATGGCTACTCCGTTCGGAGTCGAACAGGGGCTCCGCTCCAAGATCAGTTTGAGATCGGGCTGTAAGGCTCCTCGAAAGCGATGTCTTTATTCACCCGGACATTGAACCGATAGCCGATCCGGATTTTGATCGTCGGTTGAATATCCAGGTTCCGCCGCGTGACTTCCATTCCAAGTTCCCCGAGCTGCTGCCCGAGGGCCTGAGTGGCAATTTGTGACGTGGATGGATAAGCAAACGAACTTGATTGCTGATTCTGACTCAACTCTATACCAGCGGAGAAGGCGCTTGTCAGGACAGCGAAACCAATCAGGCGCGCATAGTGGTTGTCCACTTGGTCACGAAACCCCGACTGCCCTTGCGCATCCTGCCCGATCATTCCTTCTAGGTTGATCGAAGTGCCATCTGGATAAATCAGCCTCGTCCAAATGACCTGAATACCCCTCTGTCCATACGCTACGCGATGGTTATAAGTACCGATCAGACGTGAACCCTGCGGGATCAGGAGATACCTGCCCGTCGCCGTATCGTAGACGTTGGAACGCACCAACGC
>Ga0207021_1006_pt1 | contig 77099 bp, 61 predicted proteins | sample Alteio_BWMinCont_49_FD_153496 | JGI IMG/M metagenome (GOLD analysis project Ga0207021, IMG submission 153496) | Enriched cells from forest soil in Barre Woods Harvard Forest LTER site, Petersham, Massachusetts, United States -... | ecosystem: Environmental > Terrestrial > Soil > Temperate forest >... | reverse complement strand
CGACCTGCCGATGATCATCTTCAACATGAACGAGCCCGGGAATATCCGCCGGGTAATTTCTGGCGAAAAAGTCGGGTCGCTGGTCACTGCTTGAGTCCCCGGGCCTGACAAGAAACGTCTTAACTGCTGGAAGGTGATTGACTGAGCGCGCCAGCTCAACCCGTAACCGCGTTTCCCCCGACCGCGTCGCGGGAAGCGCACGTTCCCACTCCAACCGAGAGACCGGCGGCCCTGCCGCGCGTCGCTCCCGCAAGCATCAAGAAAGAAACTCTGCCGGCACTGACCGGGCTGCGCTGCTTTGCGGCGTTGAACATTGTTTTCTTTCACTTTTCTGATCCAAAGTGGTTCGGACCGTTCGCTCCGATTGTGGACAATGGCTACACGTCGGTCAGCTTCTTCCTGCTGATGTCGGGCTACATTCTGGCCTACAACTATGCTGACCGGGCAGGAGCAGGGCTGCTGAGCACGCGGAATTTCTGGATCGCGCGCCTGTCCCGGCTGTATCCGGTGTACATTTTTGCGTTGATTCTGTCTCTGGGCATGCTGATGGCTGAGTGGCCTGCGCGGAGCCACGGTCAGTTCGCGCTGGGCTCTGTGCTGACTCCGCTGCTGTTGCAGGGGTGGGTCCCGCCGCTCGCGACCTTCTGGAATACGCCTGCCTGGACGATGTGTACGGAGGCGTTCTTCTATCTGATCTTCCCGGTCGTCGTGCTCTGGAAGCGGCCCAGGAGGCTGTGGCCGCTGCTGGGTCTGCTGCTTGGGCTTTGGCTGCTGGGGATGGTGCTGCCGGGGCTGTACATGTGGCTCCATCCGGATGGCGATCTGCATCCGGGGCGCTATACGGACGGCTTCTGGATCAGGGCACTGAAATTCTCACCCCCGCCGCACGTTCCGTCGTTCCTGTTTGGGATCGCGCTCGCCGATCTGGACGGAATGATCTCTCGCGCAGGCTGGAAGCGCCCGGTGCTCGGAGTGCTCGGCGTGGGCGGGTTATATTTGATTTTGTACAACGGCGACCGGATGCCGTATCCAATGATGCACGACGGGCTGCTGATGCCGCTGTTCGGGCTAGCGATTCTGGGCCTCGCGGGACACAACCTGATTACGCGCTTCTTCGGATTCTTCCTCTTTACCGCGATTGGGCGGGCGAGCTATTGCCTATACCTTCTCCACTTCAATTTGTGGCTACTGATCCACAATTCTCACGTGCTCGACCGGCTGCATCTGGCCCAATTCGATCCCTGGATCAGCTATTTTCTGCTGGTGGCCGGAGCGATGCTGGTGATGGTGTGCATCGAGCGGCCGTGCCAGCGATGGATCCGGGGATGGACAAGACCCTAAGCTTCACCTAAACCCCCTCATCTTTCTGCCGATGGAGACAGGAAGAGTCCGAACCTGGTGCCGAGCCCAATGAGTCAATCATGACCAATCCATCGAAGACAGTCGCTTTCCCAAGAGAGCAGAACCGCGAACAGAGGCGGCATCCACCTTATGCGTGCGAAGGATATGCCGAAGTTTTCTTGCCCCACGGGGGCCTGCTGTTTCGTGGGCGAATTCTGGATCTGAGCATGTCGGGCTGCTGCATCGAGACGGCCTTGCTCAACCTGGAGCGCGGCACGCAGGTAGAGGTCTACTTCGTAACGAATCAGCTCCAGTTCCGCGTGCTCGGCAATGTGGCGGTAGTAACGCCGCAAACGCGGAGCAGGAATTGCCTTCCTGAATGTAAGTCCCCGGCGGGCCCTGCAGATTGCGACGCTGGTAGGGGAACAGGCCGAGCGGCAGGTCAATGGCTGAACCAAGCGAAAAGCCCGCTCGAAAGCGGGCTCTTCGTCTGTACTGGACCTGTAAAGCGTTCTTTCCGGATTACGATGCCCCATTTCCCGACCCGGCCTGAACGTGCTCTGTGGCGTGGTTGCCATGCGTGACCGCCGCTGTGCAGGTCGGCTGGCCGGCCGTTGGGTACGGATTGTTCTCCGTTCCGGTGAGAATGCCAGTATTGGGGTTGAGCTGGTAGCCGGTGATTGAGTTATCCAGGAAGTTAGAGGTGTAGAGGAAGCGGCCCAACGCTGGCTCAATCATGACACAGGTGGGGCCGGTCTTGGTGGCGAAGACGTTGGTCGCCAGGCTGGACGGGGCACCAGTGCCCTGATCGATGGTATAGGCGCTGATGTCGTTCGAATTGAAGTTGGCGACGTAGATATACATCCCGTTGGGAGACACCGTGACCGCATCCGGAAAGACGTCCGTCTTGAACGGTCCGTTTTGCACTGGTATGAGGGTTCCGCTGGTCTGGATGGTATAGGCGATCAATTGGTTCGTAGCGCTGTCAGTCGTATAGTAAAACCGCCCCGTCGGGTCGCTCGCGCTGGCATTGGGCGCGACTCCGGCAGGGAAGGGACTGCTGGCTAGCGGAGTAAGCGCGCCTCCGCCGCTGGCAGTGGAAAAGGAAAAGCCTGAGACGGTCCCGCCTTGCGCTGCGGTGTTGGTATTTACCACGTAGACGAAATCGAGCGCGGCATTGGTCGAAATCAGAGCCGTTACATTCACGCTGGACGGATTGTTCTGCACCGGCCAGTAGGGCAGATTCGGTGTGACGCTGGTATCCGTAAGGTTCGTGCCCAGGCTGCCGTCAGAGTTGATGGGATAGACGACGACGGCACCGGGACCCGGATTGGCCGGGGTAAAGCCAGCCTCAAACGTATCGACGACAAACAGCAAGGTGCCCGCGGAGTTGACAGTGATAGCCGTTGGCTCCGTTCCCGGTGTGTTGTAGGTGTGCTGGGGATAGAGCTTGCCATCGGTGCCAATGGCGTATTCCACGATGGTATTGTCATCGTGGTAGACGACGTACAGGTCTTTCCCGTTCGGCGACGTTACCAGGGCCACGGGGTTACGGCCGGGAAAACTGTATGGCGAGTCGGGTATCTGCGTCAGGGCGCCGGAGCCCTGTTCGAGACTATAGACGGCGATCTGGCCGGGATTTTGCTTAGACGCCGTAACAAATACATAATCGACGACATTGCTTACACCACAAGAGGTAATTCCAAGTCCTATGCCAATAGAAACTGCGACGGCCATCAGAGCGTGGCCCGATTTGCTGAACTTCATGCGCTTCCTTCGTCCTGGCCAAGAGCACAGGCTGCGGTTTTGGGATCGCTCCCGCTTGAATTGTAAAAGCTTGCGGCGCTTTCGGCTAGCTGCTTCGGGCTGTTTGTCATGCTGTTTGTAGTGTTGTTAGATCAAGACGGCCCGCGTACGCGAGCCGTCAAGCCCTGAAGCAACCGCTATACAAGCTAATTGGGGCGAGTAGTGGAGACGCACCATGTAGGGTTGCCGACCGTGGCATAGCTCGTGTTGTTGCGGAGATCGGTCAACACTCCTGAGTTGGGATCGAGCACGTGACCGGTAACCGTGCTGCTGACGAAGTCGGCGTCATAAATGTACTGGTTTGAGGGATCCTCGAGGATGCACTGCGGGCCGGAACCAGTGGGCGTGGTACCTCCGGCGATTGGGGAAAGAACTCCGTTGGTCGCGATCACGAAGCCTGTGATCACGCTGTTGGGGTTGGTCGTGCCCGAGGAAGGACCGGCATTCGCGATATAGAGGAACTTGGTCTTGCTGTCAGAAGTCAAGGCAACAGGGTTGGAAGTCGTGGGCGTGTTCGGAGTGGGACTGCCTGTGACTGCCTGCAGGAGGCCGTTGGTCCCGATGGTGTAGTAGAAGATCTGATCTCCGCCGGTATCGAGTACATAAATATATTTCGACGCCTGATCGCTGTTTATGGCGCTGATCTGGTCGGCAGTGGTAACCAGCTCGGAGTTCTGAGTAAGCGTGAGCTGGCCGGTGCTGCTGTTCAAAGCGTACTCGAAGACAGTCTGCTTATTGGTTGTTCCAGGCTCCGGACCGTTGTCGGCCACAAGGACGAAGCCGGCGGAAATCTTCTCGTCGATGGGGAAGCAGCCGACTGGGAAGGTAGTAAGCTGGGCGCCGGTGGTGGGGTTCTGCTGCTGATTGTTCGTGATCAGCGAAAGACGGCCGGTATTGTTATCGACGCTGAAGGCGGTCAGGTCACCGACAGGATGCCACAGGCCGGGGGTGGTGGGATCCGGGCACGGAAATGCGGTGCTTTCGGTATTCGAAGCGGTGACGACTTGCCCAGCGGCGTTTGTCTGCGGCATGTACTCATCGAGCACATAGAGAAAAGATCCTGCTGAACTGAATCCCAGGCGGAAAGAGTTGGTTCCCTGGCTGGTATAACTCTGCTGGAAGGCGAGAGTCCCGTTGCCGCCGATGGAGAAGACAGCGATGTTGGCCCCGGAGTAGCTGACGTTGCCGGAGGCGTCAGTGGCGGACTGGCCCTGATTGAGCACGTAAAGAAACCGTCCGCTGGTGGAAACGACGACGCGGATGGGTTCGGTGCCGCCGGAACCGAATGGGGATTTGGTTACGGGTGTGAGATTGCCCGTATTGTTGAGGATATTGAAGCCGCCAATCTGGTTGTATTGAGTACCGGTCACGTAGAGATACGCGACGGTAAAGTTGTTGCTGCATGAGGTGATGCCAAAACCGAGACCGAGGGACACAACCAGAGCCAGACCAATCTGGCCGAATTTCTTGAACTTCATGCGCTTCCTTCATCCTGGCATGGAGAGACGGCCAGGCAACTGGATCGGGATCGCTCCCGTATGCATTGTAAAAGCTAGAGGCGCTTTCTGCTATAGCGAGTGTTCAGCGATCTGCGATCGGCGTGGTTGCCCGGCCTTTCTGGACACTGATCGTGAACGCTCAACCCCTTTTTGCTACCAGACGACGCAAGGTTTGTCCGGCATCATGGGCTGGCCCTTATGGCAGCCGAAGGCTTTGCCGAATTGGTCGAAGTTCTGCACGGCTCCGTTCGCCCGGAACATCCCCGGCGAATGGGGATCGGTGCGGGCCGAGACGCGTGAGGATTGGTCGGTGACGTTCTCACACCAGATCTGGGCGAAAGAGATGAAGAAGCGCTGGGCGGGAGTATAGCCGTCGATCTTCTGAGCCGCGGCATCGCCTCCCTCGCTGGCGAGGACGCTCATGAGAGCCTGGTAGGCAACGCGAAGGCCGCCGTTATCGGCGGTGTTTTCGCCGAGGGTGAGCTTGCCATTCAGCTTTTGCCCGGGCACCGGTTCGAAGCTGCCGTACTCGTTGACCTCGCAACCGGTGCGCTCATCAAAAGCGGTGCGGTCCGCAGGGGTCCACCAGTTCTTCACGTTGCCCTGGGCATCGAATTTGCTCCCCTGGTCGTCGAAGCCGTGGGTCATTTCATGGCCGATGACCACGCCAATAGCTCCGTAATTGACGGCGGGGTCCTTGGAATTGTCGAAGAACGGCGGTTGCAGGATGCCGGCAGGGAAGTTGATGTCGTTGTTACTGGACCGGTAATAGGCGTTTACCGTAGGCGGCGTCATGCCCCACTCTTTTTCGTCGACGGGTTGACCGATCTTCTTGAGATCGCGGGCAAGCTCAAAGGTGTCTGTACGTTCGATGTTGCCGATCAGATCGTCGCGCTTTATGTCGACCTTCGAGTAATCGCGCCACTTCTCCGGATAGCCGATATTCTGGCGGAACGCAGCGAGCTTGGCTTCGGCCTGCTTCTTTGTCTCCGGAGTCATCCAGGGCAGTGCCTGGATATCCTGGTCAAGCGCCTTTTCGAGTGCAGCGACCAGCTTTTCCATGTTTGCCTTGGCTTCAGGAGTGAAGTTTTCCCTTACCCAATCCTGCCCGACTGCTTCGCCCATGGCGCGGTCAGTGAGAGAGGTGCAGCGCTTCCAGCGGGCCGTCTGCTCGGCCTGTCCCTGTAGTGTCTTTTCGAAGAAGTCGAAATTGAGATCGATGTAGGACTCCGAAAGCCAGGGCGCGGCCGAATTGATCGCGTGGAAGCGAAGATAGCTTTTGATGCTGTCGAGGCTCTGGTTCTCGATAACCTCGTTCATCGCTTTGAAAAACTCGGGCGTACCGATGTTCAAATCGTGAATCGCGGGTGCGGGCGTACCGGACAGGTAGGTTGCCCAATCAAAATCGGGAGCCAGCGTATTCAGGTCAGAGACGGGAAGCAGGTGATAGCGCTTGTTCGGATCACGCAGATCGACGCGCGGCATAGAACCTTTGGCCAGTGAGGTCTCGATAGCGAGAACACTGTCGGCTTCGGCTGCGGCTTTGTCGTCATTGTCTCCGGCGAGTTTGAACAGCGCGGCCGCATACTCCTTGTATTGCTTGCGAATCTTCGTCATACGCTCGTCGTCGAGGATGTAATAGTCGCGGTCGGGCAGGCTGAGGCCACTTTGAAATGCCGCGGCGATCTGACGCGTGGAGTCCTTTTGATCCTGCTCGCTGCCGAAGCGGAAGAAGGCGCCGGTGGCATCGTCGACCTGGAGGCGGGCCACCAGAGCGGCCAACCCTTTCTTGTCAGCCAGAGCGTCGATACTGGCCAGAACCGGCAGGACGGGTTTGTCCCCCAATCGATCGGCGAGGTCCGAGTCCATGCACGCCGCGTAGAAGTCGCCGTACTGGCGCTGTAGCGCGGTCTTGGGATCGTTTGCAGCCCTGTTGAGGTCAACCCAGAGCAGGTAGCGGTCGACTTCACGAAGTTCATTGAAACGTCCCCAGCGAGACTGGTCGCCCGGGATGGGATTGTTCTTGCGCCAGTTGCCACAGGCATAGGCGTAAAAGTCGGTGCAAGGGTCGGCCGATTTGTCGATGGCGCTGAGGTCGAAGCTGTGGATCGGTTTTGGCTGGACGGGAGCAGTGCCTGATGGTTTGTCAGCGGGCGCTACCGTGCTTTGGGCGAAAGCAAGACCGCTGCAAAAAAGAAGCGTACCGGCAAAACGAAAGATCTTCATGATTCCTCGACTAAGAGTGGTGGTCCGCCTCTGCGTGGGCGCAGATGGTCGGTGCGCCGGACGGAAAAACGCGTCCCAAGAAAAATATCATGGCATGCCCAGAAGCGGCCACGATCCGGGTTGGGTGGTACTGAAAAGATGACGAGGCGCTAAAAGATCTTGAGGTGAATGGTCAGGTACGTTTTCGGGTTCTTGCGGATTGCGGTAACCAAATCGCTGGCATTGGAGACCATTTCGTCGGCGTGCTTGTAGAGTGACGGATTCTTCACGAGCTGGCCGACGGTGCCTTCGCCCTTGTCCACGCCTGCGAGAATTGAATTCAGATGAGTGACCGTGTCGTTCAGCTTCTGCGCAAACTGCGGATCCTTGGCCATCAAGCCGATGGCGCCCTTGCCGGCGTTGACGTCGGCGAGAAGCTGATTGATGTTCTGTGTAGCCTGACGCAGGTTGTTGTACACGGTCTCGTCCTTGAGCAGCTTGCCGATTGTGCCGTGACCCTCGTCAAGCTGAGCAGTGATGTGCTGCAGATGCCCGACGGTGTCGTTGGCGCGGTTGTAGAACGTGTCATCTGCGACAAGTTTGCCGATGGAGCCCTTGCCGTTGCTCATCCCGTCGACGAGCGCCTGAATCTGGTTGATGGCCTGCAGGGCCTTGTTATACAGGGTGGGATCGTTGATGAGCTGGCCGATGGAACCCTTTCCGCTATTTAGCGAATCAGCAAGATTGTCGACCTTGGCGAGAATGGTATTGAGCTGCTCGATGGTCCCCTGGCTGGACTTGATTACGTCGGACAGGTTGGGAGTCTCAGTGGTTTTGAGTTCGCCGCCATTCTGCAATGGGGGTCCGGTCGCGAATTTGCTATTGATATTGACGACCGTATCGCCAAGTACGCCGACGGTTTCCAGGCTGCTCTTCGAATCGGTGTGAAGGGCGGGCGAGAATTGCTTCCCGACCCTCATCGTTACTTCAACCGGGGTCAGTTTACGCTGGGGTACGATGCGAATAAATTTGACATTGCCGATGGTGACGCCTTCGAGGGTGACCGGTGCGCCGACCTTGAGGCCCGCCGAATTCTCAAAATAAGAGATGATGGTGATCTTGCCCGCCCAAAAACCACCGCTGCTGCCGGATATCAGGAAGATCAGCGCGGTGAGTGCGCACAACGCCACAATGACCAGCACGCCGACCTTTAATTGGGACCACTGGACCTGCTGCTGGCTAGGCAATGCTTCCCTCGAGACAAGGATCAAGTAGAGCGAACAACAACTCTGGGTGTGAGCATATCAAACTGGACATGCGGCGTCGCAGCAACCCAGGGTTTGGATGCTCAAGCAAGCCAGCCAGTTGCAGAGAGAGACTAGACGATTGATGGCAGTCGCTGTGCATTGTTCCGGAACGCGCAATTAATTTTCGAGGTGGACCGCAGCCATGGCGCTGGTGGTGCTGTGAGTTAACGATAGCGAGATGTGCCGAACTCCCAGTTCGGCGGCAATCTCGCCGGCGCGGCCTGTGAAGTACAGGTTGGGTCGATGGCCGGGCTGGCGCCGCACTTCGAGTTCTTTCCAGGTGACGCCGTGCTGAATACCGGTGCCCAGAGCCTTGGCTCCCGCTTCCTTGGCCGCAAAGCGTGCTGCGAAGCTTTCGGCGCTGTTCTTCTTGCGCTGGCAGTAAGCAATCTCCTCGGCTGTAAAGACACGGGTGAGGAAGCGGTCGCCAAAGCGGGCAATGGACTGCGCGATACGGTGGATCTCAACGATGTCGATGCCGGTTCCGACGAGCATGAAGGCAACTTAAATCATTTTGAAGGCACGTGTCAGCAGAGAGCGTGGGTGTCGATACAGATTCTGAGAGATTTCTAACGTTGTCGAAGTCCCATCACCGGACAGTTAACGGATTGACCGCCGAATCCGATCAAACAAGTGTGCGCAACGGTTACGAATCCGATGGCCCGGACGGCTCAGATGGATGGATGCTGAGGCTGACGGCGTTAAGCCCTGAGGAGATGGAGCGAACGGTGCGCGTTCTGACCGGAGCCTTGTTAGCCTGCGGCGGATGGATGCTGGCGCGGACTCAAGAGAAGGGAATAGCTGCACTGGATTTCGAGTTTGCCCGCGCCGCCTGTGTGGAAATCTACGCTGTGCTTATCGGCTGCGGCCTGGAGCTGAGCCGCGACTCGCACCTGCGGATGGCCGAGCTGTGCCATTGCAGCAAAAACCTGATCGAGAGCAAGGCTTTCGATATTGCTCGCGTGGACCTGATCGTTTACAGCAACGGCTCGAAGCGGTCTCAGGACGAATCTCAGGGCCCTGCCGGGCTGATCGGGGTCGGCTCAACCAGCTTCGACCAGGCCGTAGCGACGCTGCCAGGCTTTGCGCAGGTGGGCCCAGGTACGCTTTTCTTCCTCGGTTGGCTGGGCACTGGCTCGTTCAACGAAATTGGCTGATTCCTCCTTCGCCAGCTCGAGCAGGACGCGGTCGCGGACCAGATTGGCGACCCGGAAATCGGGCAGACCGGCCTGGCGTGTGCCGAAGAATTCTCCCGGACCACGCAGTTGAAGATCCAACTCGGCGAGTTCGAAGCCGTTTTGCGTGCGCACCATGGCGGCGAGGCGCTCCTCGGCCAGGGGTGAGATTTTTCCGCCAGTCATGAGAATGCAGTACGACCTGGCGGCCCCGCGGCCCACTCGCCCGCGAAGCTGATGAAGCTGCGCCAGGCCAAAGCGCTCGGCGTGTTCGATGACCATGACGCTGGCGTTAGGGACGTCGACACCGACTTCGATGACCGTGGTCGAGATCAGGACATCGATGTCGCCGCGTTGAAAGCGGCGCATGATGATCTCTTTTTCGTCGGCATCGAGGCGGCCGTGCAGCAGGCCCAGGCGCAATCCGCTGAGATGCGTGGCACGCAGTCTCTCGTACATTTCGGTCGCTGACTTCAACGTGGGCGTCTCGAAGAGAGCGGCGGCTTTCTTCGCCGGGACCTTCTTGTTGGCGGGCTGTTTTGCAGGCTTCGGCTCACCTTCAAGTTCTGGTGTAGCGAAGTCGAGTTCGGGCTGGTCGTCCTTAGGACCCTCGATTACGGGATAGACGATGTACGCCTGGTGGCCGCGCCTGACCTGTTCGCGAAGGAGCTTCCATACGGCTTCGGCGCGCTCGTCTGAGACTTGTTTGGTGACGATGGGTGTGCGACCCGGCGGGAGTTCGTCGAGCACGCTGAGGTCGAGGTCTCCATAAAGCGACAGGGCAAGAGTGCGCGGGATGGGCGTTGCAGTCATGACCAGAACATCCGGCTCGGCGGCATTCGGTTTCTTCATGAGGCGGAAACGCTGCAGGACACCGAAGCGGTGCTGCTCGTCGACAACGACCAGGCCCAGGTTCGCAAAGTCGACCTTTTCCTCGATCAAAGCATGGGTTCCGATGACCAGATCGGCCTCGCCATGGAAGATGCGCCGGCGGGCGAGCTTCTTCTTCTCCTCGTCCAGTGAACCGGTGAGCAGGACGATGCGATATCGGCGCGAAGATTTTTCGAGCAGCTTGCGCGCGGCGAGGTAGTGCTGCGTAGCGAGAATCTCGGTCGGAGCCATGAGCGCGGCCTGGCAGCCGTTTTCTATGACGACGAGCATCGCCTGCAGCGCCACAATGGTTTTGCCGGAGCCGACATCTCCCTGAAGCAGCCGGCGCATGGGCGATGGCTTGCGCATGTCGGAGACGATTTCTCCGAGAGCGCGCTTTTGTGCCGCGGTGGGATGGAAGGGCAGGATCTGGCGGATGGCTTCACGCACCTTGTCGTTGGTTTCGAAGGCAAAGCCGGCCCGCTCCTTCATACGGCGGCGTTTGAGTTCGAGGCCGCATTCGAGGTAGAAGAGCTCTTCGAAGATGAGGCGCTTGTGCGCGGCTGTTGCCGATGCCTGGTGTTGCGACATGGGCGTTCCGGCAGGCGGAAAGTGCACAGCGCAGAGCGATTCTTCGCGGCTGGGCATATTGAGACGCGCGAGCAGGGCGGCAGGCAGCGTCTCCGGTATCTGGCCGCGAAGTTCTCCGAGCAGGTTGTAGACGATGCGGCGAATCCATCGCGAGGCCAGGCGGCTGCCGCTGAGCGATTCGTAGACGGGTGTGATTCGGCCAACTTCGAGTAGGCTGGTTTCGTCGTCAGGGTTTTCGGGAAGAATTTCAAATTGCGGCTGGATCATTTTGAAGTTGCGCGTGGAACGCGAGGGCTCGACCTTGCCGTAGAGGGCGACCATCTGTCCGGGCTTGAATTTCCCCTCAAGATACGTGCCGTGGAACCACATGCATTTCAACGTAGACAGGTTCTGCCCCACGGTCATTTCGAAGATGGGCATCGAGCGGGTGCGGAGCAGAACCGTGCCCCGAACCTCGGCAATGACGCTGGCCATTTCGCCGGGAGTGAGATCGGTCAATGCGCGGGGATGTAGGCGGTCTTCATACCGGAAGGGCAGGTGATAGAGGAGGTCTTCAACGGTGGCGATGCGCTTTTCCGCGAGAATCTGTGCGATCTGCGGGCCGATGCCTTTGACGAACTGAACAGGGGTGTCAAGCTGAACCACATTGCGATGCTAGCAGGTGCTGCGCGCACGGCGATCCCGCTTCGCGTGGCCGTCCGCCTGCAAACGATCAGCGGAGTGCGCGAAGCGCGAATGCCTGGACGGCAAGTCCTGCCTGATAGACTTTGGAGGAATTTGGAGAAACGCCGAATGTCCACGGTGGTAACGCTGGATCGAATTTCAAAAGCCTACGAACAAAAAATTGCAGTGAAGGATTTGAGCCTTCAGATTGATGAGGGCATCATGTTTGGCCTGCTTGGTCCGAACGGGTCGGGGAAGACGTCGACCATCCGTATGATGATCGGGATCACGATGCCGGATTCGGGATCGGTGAACCTCTTCGGCAAGCCGTTTACGCGCGACGGCCTGAAGCGGGTTGGTTATCTGCCCGAAGAGCGCGGACTGTACAAGAAGATGAAAGTGATGGACCAGTTGGTGTTCATGGGCGAACTTCGCGGGCTGGACCCGGCGGTTGCCGGGCGGCGAGCGCATGACTGGTGCGAGCGGATGCAGATTCTGGAGGCGGTGGGGAAGAAAACCGAAGAGCTCTCCAAGGGCATGCAGCAGAAAATTCAATTCATCGCGACGTTGTTACACGATCCGGAACTGGTCATCATGGATGAGCCGTTTTCGGGGCTCGATCCGGTAAATGCGACGCTGTTGCAGGACACGTTGATTGAGCTGAGGAAGGCCGGCAAGGCGATCCTGTTTTCGACGCATCGAATGGACCAGGTGGAGAAGCTATGCGATTCGATCTGCCTGATCGATCGCGGCCACGCGGTGCTGCAGGGCGGGATGCGAGAGGTGAAGTCGCGGTATGAGCGCAATCATGTCGTGATGACCTATGAGGGCGATAGTTCGTTTCTACGACATCCTGCGATCGCCGGCTACAAGGACTATGCGGGGCAGGTTGAGATTCAGTTGAAGCCGGGCGCGAATGCACAGGATTTGCTGCGGGAAGCTGTGCAGAAGGCGACCATCACGAAATTTGAGCTAGTGGAGCCTTCGCTGGAAGAGATCTTTATCCGGACGGTGGGAGAAAAAGTCGATGCGTGAGATTTTACTGATTGCCAAACGAGAGTACCTGGAGCAGGTTCGGGGCAAAGCCTTCAAGGTCACCACGATTTTGATCCCCGTGATCTTTGCTGTGGTGATAGCTATCTCGGTGCTGGCAGGGAAGTATTCCGGTTCCGGCAACCACCTCGCGGTCGCGTCAAACAACACAATGCTGGCTGAAGATGTCCGCACACAGCTGCTCACTGACAAGGTCGCGAATCTGAAGGTCGACGTAATCGCTCCCGCCGCCGATTCCGACCGGCAAAAACTGGTTGATGATGTGAGCCAGAAGCGGATCGACGGATTTCTGTGGCTCACTCAGGACGCGAACGGCAAGACGGCAGCCGCCTATGCAGGACGCTCTTCGGGCGATTTCTCGACCGCGTCAAGGCTTTCTGATGCGGTCGACCGCGCCATCGTTCAGCAGCAGCTGGCCATCCATGGTGTTACAGCAATTGACGCTGCCGAGCTCACCAAAGGCATCACGATCAACACCCGCCAGGTGAGAGACGGCGTAGAGGTTGACAGCAGCACTTTCGGCACCTTCATCGCGGCGTATGTAATGGCATTTTTGCTGACTTTCACGGTCATGATGTACGGCATGAATGTGGGACGCTCTGTAATTCAGGAGAAGACTTCGCGAATCTTCGAAGTGATGCTCGCAACGGTTGAGCCCAAGGATATGCTCGCCGGGAAACTGATTGGAATCGGCGCCGTGGGACTTACGCAACTGGCCATCTGGGCCCTTGCCGGTGCCATCTTCTTCACCAGCGCATTGGCGGCCACCCTGATGACGAACGATTACAAGGTTCAGATTTCCGTTCCTCAAATCGTGCTCTTCGCCGTCTATTTCCTGCTTGGATACGCCCTCTACAGCACGCTCTTCGCCGGTCTCGCCGCCACCTGTGAGAGCGAGCAGGAATTGCAGCAATATGCTCCGCTGGCAGCCGTGCCCGTGTGGCTCAGCTTCAGCATGATTACTTTCATCATGAGCAATCCCAACTCCTTCTGGTCGGTTGCCGTTTCACTCTTTCCGCCTTGCGCACCCATTGCCATGTTCCTGCGAATTGCGTCGCAGTTTCCGCCGATCTGGCAGATTGTTCTTTCCCTCGTCCTGCTACTTGTGTCGGTCTATTTCGTGATCTGGTTCTCGTCGCGAATTTACCGCATCGGAATTCTGATGTATGGAAAGCGCGCGACGCTCCCCGAAATGTTCCGCTGGTTGCGGTATAGCTAAGGTCGAAGCTAAAGAAGCGGTCAGCGATGGTCCGGTCAGCGAAAAAGCAGTCAGTGAAATGCAGGTGAGCTTGAGCGATCGGCTTTCTTTCGGACAACGGATTGCGCTATTAGTAATTCCGAAGCTAGCGGCCCTGCTGCTGGCGGTGATTGGCGCAACGCTGCGCTTTGAGGTGATCGCCGAAGAAGGTGCGGTCCCCGAGACTCCGCCAGGTTCGGGGATCTACTGCTTCTGGCATCGATGCACGTTGCCTTGCGGCTGGTACTTTCGCAACTTTCACTGCTCCATTCTGATAAGCCGGAGCTTTGATGGCGAGTTGATCGCGCAGACGTTGCAGCTGCTGGGCTACACCAGCGTGCGTGGGTCAAGCTCGCGCGGCGGGGCAGCGAGCTTGCTGGCGCTCCAAAGCCTGGTTGAGCGCGGCGTACTCGTGGTGTTTACTGCGGATGGCCCGCGAGGTCCAATCTATCAGACAAAAATCGGGCCGGTGAAGCTGGCCCAGATGACGGGCCAGGCGATGGGCAGCTTCTACCTGCTTCCCGAGCGCGCGTGGGTGATGCGGTCGTGGGACCGGTTTCTGATCCCCAAGCCGTTTTCACGCGTCGCAGTAAGTTGGGCGCGAAAAGTGGCAGCCCCTCCTGCGGGCGCCGATTCGGAGACGCTGGAGGCGACACGGCAGCAGCTGAACGCTGCGCTGGAACGGGCAAGAGAAAGGGCGGAAGAACATTTCAGGTTGCATTAAGTTGACCTAGATATGAAATTGAGAATGCTTGCCTCGAAAGCTTGGGCTGCATTTTGAAATCTAATGAAAACGGCTGGCCTCTATCAACCCGAATCAAGACACGTCTTTCGAGATGGCGAAGGAGCACCGTCAAACGGCGGTATGGAACTCTCTTCAATGAGATATCGTTAACTCTTTTCAAACATGACCCCATAGGCATCAATTTTGAAGACAATACTGATGAGTACGATCCAGAGGTTGGAACGATCCTGCCCCGACTGGCACAGTGCTATTCGTCATCAGACGTTAGAAGAGGCGTTTTTGAGGAATTTAGTAAGTGGTTTGGTCCCGAAACAGCGGGTGACGAAATGAAATATGATGACGTCGCTATAGATATTTGGACATTGTGGTGTGCGTATCGGAACGCCCATGCTTCGCTTACGTTCCGTCGGTAAATATTTGAGTGCTGGTCTCTGACTTCAACTACGACCTTCCCGAAGAATTCATTGCGCAGGAACCTCCCGCGGAGCGGGCGGGCGCGCGCATGCTTGCGTTCGACCGCAAGACAGGCGCGTTGGAGGACCGGATGTTCCGCGATTTCCCGGAGATGTTGCGCGAGGGTGATCTGCTGGTGCTGAACGACAGCCGGGTGATCCCCGCGAGGCTCTTTGCACATCGCGCTGGCCTTCACACGCAGCCGGGGCATTATACCAGCGGTCGCATCCAGATATTGCTCACCGAGCAGATATCCCACTGGGAGTGGAGGGTTCTGGCGCGGCCAGGACGCAAGGCACTAACCGGAGAAACGCTGACCTTCGGCGAGGGCGCCCTGCGCGCGGAGGTCGTGGCGCATGGCGAGTTCGGCGAACGCATGCTGAGGTTTGAGCCGGTGGCTGATTTCTTCCGCGAGATCGAGAAGGTGGGGCACATTCCTCTACCTCCGTATATCCATCGTGCCGATGTGGATCGAGACCGCGAGCGATATCAGACTGTCTACGCGCAGCAGCGCGGATCTGTGGCGGCTCCCACTGCGGGCCTGCACTTCACTTCAGAGATTCTGGAGCGAATTCGCGCGCGCGGTGTGCATATCGCATACGTCACACTGCATGTGGGATTGGGGACGTTCCAGCCGGTGCGAGTGGAGCGAGTCGAGGACATCCATCTGCACGCGGAACGATACACGCTTCCTGAGGCGACCGCAGACGAGCTGAATGCAGCGAGGCGCGAGGGGCGTCGTGTGGTGGCAGCGGGCACCACGACAGTTCGCGCACTTGAGCACTGCGCCCTATCCGCCCCTGAATTCTCGCCTCACGCGGGCAGCACCAGCATCTTTATCTCGCCCGGATTCGAGTTTCGCGTCGTACAGGCATTGCTGACAAATTTCCATCTGCCACAATCGACGCTGCTGATGCTGGTGAGCGCATTCGGCGGTCGCGAACGCGTGCTGAGTGCCTACCGTCACGCCGTCGCTGAGAGATACCGTTTTTTTTCTTATGGAGACTGCATGTTTCTCGCCTGACACGCAGGCCTTACCAGACTTTGCAGACTTTCTCCTTGACCATCGGCTGGCCGGCTTTGCATCCGAAGGCGGTTGCGAACTCCGGCATATTGGTCACGATGCCGTTGACACGCGCTTTGCCGGGAGAATGCGGGTCGGTGACAGCGGAGACGCGCAGGTTCTCGGGCCGCTGGTTCTCACAGGCCCACTGCGCGTATCCGATAAAGAAACGTTGGTCGGGGGTGAAGCCGTTCTTCGACGGCAGGTTCTGCCCGCCTGTCTCTTTCTTCCACGCGATGTAGGCGAGAAGCGTTCCGCCGAGGTCGGCTACGTCTTCGCCGCTGGTCAGCTTGGAGTTGATGTGGATGTCGTCGACGACGATGTACCCCGCGTACTGCTCGCGCTGGCAGTTGATGCGATCCTCGAAGGCTTTTGCGTCCTCGGGTGTCCACCAGTCCTTGAGGTTGCCCTGAGCGTCGAACTGGCGGCCTTCGTCATCGAAGCCGTGCGTTAGCTCATGGCCAATGGTGCCGCCGGTATTGCCGTAGTTGGGCGCGTCATCTTCCTTTGGATCGTAGAGAGGCGGTTGCAGCACGCCGGCAGGGAAGTTGATGTCGTTCATCTGTGGGTTGTAGTAGGCGTTGACGGTGGGCGGCGTCATATCCCATTCGTTGCGATCGACGGGCTTGCCGACCTTGGCCCAGTCACGGTTGTAGTCGAAGACGCGCGCTCGCTGCAGGTCGCCGAAATAGTCGGCCGGGCTGACAATCAGCGCGGAGTAGTCGCGCCATTTTTCTGGATAGCCGATTTTATTTCGAACCGAATGAAGCTTGACGATAGCCTGCTTTTTGGTTGCGCCGCTCATCCAGTCCAGGTGCTCGATCTCATCCTGCATGGCTGCTTCAATTTGTTCAGTCATCTCCAGGGTCTTCTGCTTGGTGGAGGGTCCAAAGGTCCGGGTGACAAATTCTTCCCCGAGTGCTTCTCCCAGATAACGGTCTACCTGGCCCACGCAACGCTTCCAGCGTGGCTGCATCTGAGGAACGCCGCGGAGGAATTTGCTGTAGAAGGCGAACTGAGCGTCTTCAAAATCACTGGAGAGGCTTGTGGAGGCAGCGTTGAGTGCATGCGTCCGAAGATAGGCTTTAAGGTTGTCGAGAGATTCACTGGCCAACTCAGTCTGCAGAGCTTCAAGAAACTTAGGCTGCGAGACATTGATGTTCGCGAGCGACGTCGTCGGAATCTTCTGAGCTTCGAAATATGCGTTGAGCTGGAGCGCCGGCGAAAGAGCGTCGACCTGCTCGATTTTCATGGGGTGATAGATGTTGTACGGATTCCGCCGCTCCACGCGGGTGAGGGAAGCATTGGCGAGGGCGGTTTCGATCTTCATTGTCGCTGCGGCCTGTTCGTCAGCCTGGCCCTGCGGCGTGCCCGCGAGCACTAGCAGTTGCGCCAGATACGCCACATAGCGCTTGCGGATCTCTTCGCTTCTGGTGTCGATCTTGGTGTAGTAGTCGCGGTCAGGCAGGCCGAGCCCTCCCGCGCCAATGCCGATGATCATCATCTCGGCGTTCTTCGCATCCTGTTCCGCTTCTACATTAAGGAAGTACAGGCCGCGGCGGTTGGCGCCTTCGCGTAGAAAAGCCGCAAGCTGCGCTCGGTCGGAGATCGCAGCGATGCGATGGAGCTCAGGCTTGAGAGGCTGCAGGCCGCGGGCGTTGATCGCGTCCGTATTCATGCAGGCGGCATAGTAGTCGCCGATTTCTTGCTGCGCAGGCGTCCGATCTTTCAGCTTCGCGTCTTCTTCGAGTATGCCCCAGAGAAACTGGCGATTATCGTTGGCCAATTTTGCATAGACGCTCCAGGCGGCCTGATCGGCGGGGATCGGGTTGTTTTTCATCCAGCCGCCGCAGGTGAACTGGTAGAAGTCGACGCAGGGGTCGGCGGCGCGGTCTAGGCTCGTGAGATCGAGGCTCGGTGAGTAGGGCAGCGCGGCGAGGGGCTGTTTCGGCGGCGTGGGGGCTTGTGAGGTCTGCGCGGGTGCTAAGGAAATGCAGGCTGCGATCAGGGTGAGCGCCAGCAGGGGAGCAATCATTGGTAAATCTCCGTATCCGTGATTGTACCGATGAGGAACCCGCTTGTGTCTCCGGCGACCGACCTGCAGGCGGTAGACTCAGACGTGATGTATGCCATGGAAACAAGTCGTCCGCCAGTCTTTCTGCTTGACTCAATGTCCTTCATCTTTCGCGCCTATCACGCGATGCAGCGATCACGGCCGATGTCCACCCGTACCGGCGTTCCGACAGCAGCGACCTATGTTTTTGTGAACATGATTAACAAGCTGCGCAAGGACTTCGCTCCGGAATACTTTGCCGCAGTCTTTGATATCAGTGGACCGGTGTTTCGCGATGAACGCGCGCGAGAGATGAAGCTGCGCAAGTACAACGTGAAGACGCAGACATTTGACGAGGTAGACTACGGCGGGTACAAAGCCAATCGTATGGAGATGCCCCCCGACCTGACGCAGCAGCTTCCATATATCCGGCGCGCGCTCGAGGCCTTTCGCATTCCGATTCTGCAGGCGGAGGGCTTCGAGGCCGATGACGTGATCGGCACGCTGGCAGCGCAGGCGGCGAAGGCTGGGCATCCGGTGTATGTCGTCTCGAATGACAAGGACATGTTGCAACTGGTCACCGATCAGGTGAAGGTAATGAATCCGATGAAGGACAACCTGGTTCTCGATCGCGAGAAAGTGACCGAGACGCTTGGGGTGCCTCCGGAGAGAGTGATCGACGTGATGGCGCTGCGCGGTGACTCGATCGACAACATTCCAGGCGCGCCGGGCATCGGCGACAAAGGATCTGTCGAGCTGATCCAACAGTTCGGCAGCCTGGAGGCGGTGCTGGAGCGTGCCGCCGAGGTGAAGAGGAAGACATATCGCGAGTCGCTTGAGAACAATCGCGACACGATCCTGCTGAGCAAGGAGCTGGTGACAATCCACTGCGAGGTTCCGCTGGATCTCAACCTCGACGAGATGCGCACCCAGGGGCCCGATGTCAGCGCTTGCCGCACGTTGTTTACGGAGCTGGAGTTCACGACTCTATTGAAGGAGCTGGCGCCGTCGGAGTTGTCGCGCGCAGTTGACTATGTCACTGAGCCAACGGCAGACGATATCGCAGAGTTTGCGCGGGCGGCGCGAGCGAATGGTTTTGCGCTGGCCGTCGCGTCGTCAAAGCTCGAAGAAGTGACGGAGCAGGTGAGCGAGCAGGAGTCGGAAGCAATCGAGGAGAGAGAGCCTGAGCTGAAGACAATGTCGATGCTGGACATGTTTGAGGCTGCAGAGGGGATCGTCCAGCCTGCGCCTGCCGTCTTCAGACTGGCGGTGGCAAGCAGTCCGGGGAAATCTCTACTGGTTGGACTTGAGGATGTGCGCGCTCTGCTCGAAGACGAAACAGTGCCGAAGCGTGTGCATGATCTGAAGGGAACGGTGCGAGTGCTGGAGCAGCACGGCGTCGAACTGCGTGGCGCTGGCGACGATCTGATGCTCTATTCGTACCTCGTGAATCCCACGCATGCTTCGCACCGGTTGAGCGACGTGGCGGCGCGCTTCAGCGAACATCCGCTGAAGGAAACGGGCGAGCGCGAGTTGACTGAGGCAGCGCACGCGATTGAAACGCTTGCGCCCGTGTTGCGCAAGGATGTGAATGCGCTCGACACGCGCGAGGTTTACGAGACGATTGATTTACCCTTGGTTCCGGTGCTGCTCCGCATGGAAAAGGTCGGGGTGCGCATCGATTCTGCCGTGCTGAATAAGATGTCAGCCACGCTGGGTGCGGAGATCGAGCGCGTTGGCGAGGAAATTTATGCGCGCTCGGGCCATCGCTTCAATATTCAATCTCCGAAGCAGCTCGGCGATGTGCTCTTCAACAAGATGAGCTTGCCGAAGCCGCTGAAATACGGCAAGGGCAAAGTGGTTTCAACAGCACAGGATGTGCTGGAGGAGTTGGCTGCACACAATGAAGTGCCGCGCATGGTGCTGGAGTACCGGCAGCTGGCAAAGCTGAAGTCGAACTATGTGGATTCGCTGCCGCTGCTGGCCGATAGCGAGGGCCGCGTGCATACGACGTTCAACCAGGTGGGTACGGCGACCGGGCGGCTGTCGTCGACGAATCCGAATCTGCAGAATATTCCGATACGCACCGAACTGGGGCGGGAGATTCGCGCAGCGTTCATTGCGGTCCCGGGTTGCAGACTGCTTTCGGCTGACTATTCGCAGATCGAGTTGCGCCTTATGGCGCACTTTTCAGACGATCCGCTGCTGACGCATGCGTATCGATCGGGGCAGGACATTCATACGCTGACAGCGTCGGAAGTCTTCGGCGTGCCCGCGGACAAGATGAGCAAAGAGACGCGCAATCGCGCGAAGGCCGTCAACTTCGGAATCGTATACGGGATTTCGCCGTTTGGACTGGCGGCACAGCTGGGGATCGATCAGCATGAGGCTCGCCTCTACATCGAGATGTACTTCGAACGCTACAAGGGCGTGCGCGAATTCATCGATCGATTACTAGAAGAGACCCGGCGCGAACAAAAAGTACGGACAGTGTTTGGGCGCGTGCGCCCGATTCCTGATATTCAGAGCCGAAACGCGAATCTGCGGGGATTCGCCGAGCGCACTGCCGTGAACACTCCGTTGCAAGGCACCGCAGCGGACCTGATCAAGCTGGCGATGATTCGTATCGAGAAGAAACTCGAGGATCGGAATCTCAAGACGCGGATGACTCTGCAGGTCCACGATGAATTGCTCTTCGACGTTCCTGATGCGGAGGTGGAAGAAGTTTCGTCTCTGGTGCAGTCGGAGATGGAGCATGTGATCGAGCTGAAGGTTCCACTGGTCGCGGATGTGGGCGTGGGCTCAAACTGGCGGGATCTTAAGTAGGATTAGCCGTCCAGGAACCGCGCCTTCGGCGGATCGAATTGGGTCAAGCTCCGAGAGCATCGCGAATGGCGGCGGAGATCTCTTCGGCCTGGCGGCGCATCATTTCTTCAGATTCAGCTTCGATCATCACACGCGCCAGCGGCTCAGTGCCGGAGTAGCGGACGACGACGCGGCCGTTTCCGTCAAGCGCTTCTTCCGCTTCGCGGATGCTGGCGGCGACTGTGTCGATCTGGTCCAACGGTTTCTTTTCCTTTACGCGAATGTTCACGATGACCTGAGGAAAGACCTTGAGGTCGGCGATGAGTTCGTGAAGAGGCTTGCCCGAACGGCGCACGATATCGAGAACGACGAACGCGGTGAGCAGGCCATCGCCGGTGGTGGCCAAGTGAGGAAAGAGAATATGTCCTGACTGCTCGCCGCCGAGGGAGGCGGAGTTTGCCTGCATCATCTCCAATACGTATTTGTCGCCGACCGGCGCACGCAACATCTTGATCTGATCGCGTCGCAGCGCCGCTTCGAGGCCCATGTTGGACATCGTTGTGGCAACCACCAGATCTCCCTTTAGCAGATTTCGGGCTTTAAGATCGCGAGCCGCGAGCAGAAGGATTGCATCTCCATTGACGATTTTGCCGTAGCAATCGGCAAAGAGCGCGCGGTCGGCATCGCCGTCGAAGGTGGTTCCAATATCGGCATTGCTGGCTTTGGTCTCGGCGGCAACGATCTCAGGATGCAGCGCGCCGCAGTTGGCGTTGATATTGCGGCCGTCAGGAGTCGCATGGGTGAGCTGGATGCTGCCGCCGAGGTCCGCAAAAAGCTGGGGCGCAATGGCCGAGGCAGCCCCGTTGGCGCAGTCGAGGACAAGCTTGAGGCCGTTGAGCTTGAGCCCAGGCACGGCAGAGAGCAGAAATGCCTCGTAGTCCGCGCAGAATTCCGGGTTCACCGCAGGCGCGGAGATTTCTGCCAGGTCTGGTGCGGTCACCGATTCAAGCTGTCGGAAGATTTCGTCCTCGATGCGGAGTTCGGTTTCATCGGGCAATTTGTAACCGTCGCCGCCAAAAATCTTGATTCCGTTGTCGTGCCATGGATTGTGCGATGCCGAGATGACGACTCCCGCGGAAGACTTGTGCTTGCGCGCGAGGTGCGCAATGGCTGGCGTCGTGATTACGCCGGCGTTTTGCACGGTTGCGCCCCCTTGTGCGAGACCGGCAGTAAGGACCGCAGCGATCCAGGTGCTCGATTCGCGGGTGTCCATGCCGAGAACAACCGAGGGCTGGTGGTTGTTGGCTTTGAGCTGATGCGCGAGAGCCATGCCTGCGGCATAGATTGTTTTAGGGTCAAGCGGTGCTTCACCGGCTATGGCGCGGATTCCATCTGTTCCGAAGAGTTTTCTCATTCCGTTCTTATTATTTTCTCATTCCGAAAAGGTTTTGACGACCCGGCTCTGGATGGTTCCGTGCGCCAGTCGTGCTGAAAGCAATTGCCCGGGTTTGGCACCCGCCGCGTTTCTCATCAGCGCTCCCGATTCGTCGTAGACGACAGCATAGCCGCGGTTGAGCACGCCGAGAGGCGAAAGCGAGAGAAGCTGTTTTTCGAGCGCTTCAAAACCGGCACGGCGGCTGTTTGCAAGTGTTAGATACGCGCGCAATAGACGCGCAGTGAGAGCGTCGAACCGTTCACGAACGAGGAGGATGCGATGGCTCATATCGTAACGGAGGGCGCTCGATGTCAGATGCTGCAAGCGTTGCGCCGCGGCCAGTAACTGTCCGCGCCAGGCAGCTTCCATGCGGAAGGAGAGCTCATCGAGGCGTTGCTGGCGCAGGTTGAGGTTGTCGCGCATGCGCGCGAAGGCAGCCGGAGCCGAGAGTTGTGCGTAGTGCTCACGCGCCTGCATAAGTGCATAGCGAGTAGCGCGATCGAGCCGTTGGGTGAGTTGTTCGAGGCGTTCTTCAATCCTGTGCTGCCCGGTAGTGATGAGTTCGGCAGCGGCTGACGGCGTGGGAGCGCGCAAGTCGGCGACAAAGTCAGCGATGGTGAAGTCTGTTTCATGCCCGATTGCGGAGACGACCGGCAGCTTAGAGGCGGCTATGGCTCGGGCCAGTGATTCGCTGTTGAAGGGCGCCAGGTCTTCGAGCGATCCTCCTCCGCGAGCGAGGACAATCATGTCGACCTCCTGCGTGCGATTGAACCAGGCAATGCCCGCGGCCACTTCCGTGGCTGCCGATTCGCCCTGCACCAGCGCTGGATAGACCAGCACCTGAAGGGCTGCGTGGCGGCGGCTGACAACGTTGACGAAGTCGCGGATGACCGCGCCTGAGGGTGAGGTGACGATGCCGACGCAGCGTGGGAAAGAAGGCAGCGCCTTCTTGCGCTCGGAGTCGAAGAGGCCTTCGCGCTGCAGTTGCCGTTTCACCTGCTCGAAGGCCAACTGGAGCGATCCCGTGCCCATGGGTTCAAGATGTTCGGCGACGATCTGCATCTGGCCGCGCTGCTCATAGACGGATAACTTGCCGCGCAGCAGGATGTGCAGGCCATCTTCAGGACGGAAGCGGAGCAGCAGGGCCTGGCGGCGGAAGAGTACGACGGAGAGTTGTGCCGACTCGTCCTTGAGGGTGAAGTAGACGTGCCCCGATGCGGCCGGGCGAAGGTCCGAAATTTCGCCTTCGATCCACATGTCCGAGAACACGCGCTCGACTTCCGATCGGAGCTCGGCGGCGAGTTCGCCTACTTTCCAGATGCGACGCTGAGGTGTCTTTGCTTCTTCGAAGGTGAAGCCGAGTTGACCCGCCGGGCTGGATGGTTTGGAGAGTGCATCCACAATCTTTCAGTCTACATGCAGGCTAGCGGCGGAAGCGGGAGAACAAATAGAAGAGAAGCGTAAGCAGAACGCTGAGCAGAATAGAAGTTCCGAGCGGGAAGAAGACAGTAAAGTTTTTGCGACGCCAGGTGAGGTCGCCGGGCATATTGCCAGGTGATACGCCAAGTTTTCCGAGCAGATAGACGAGGCCGCCCGCCAGGATAAGAACAAAGCCGAGTCTGACGAGCAGGCGCGCGATGGTGGTCATCAAAAATAGATTACGCAAGGATGGTGAGTGAGTGTTGACGTGCAGGGGTTACACTTGCTTTGCTGCGAAGTGTGGGGGGAAATAAGCCTTGCAGATCTTTTGGTTTTGCGCCGGTATTGCATGTATCGTGGTTGCGCTGATGGATGCGTTCCAGACCGTCATCTCGCCGCGCCGCGCTACGGGCCGATTCCGTATCACTCGGCTGTTCTTCGTTGTGACGTGGTTGCCATGGTCGCGCCTGTCGGCAATGATTTCCAACCCGCGAAAGCGTGAGACGGCACTGAGCTTCTACGGTCCCGCGTCGCTGCTGCTGTTGATTGTGGTCTGGGCAGGCGGGCTACTGGTTGGCTTCGCGATGTTGTTTCATTCGCAGCGCGCTCCGCTTGCGGATACGATGTTTTCCGGCAACGATTTTCGATCGGATCTTTACATCAGTGGGACGACGATCTTCACGCTGGGGATCGGCGATCTGACGCCGCATTCTTCCAGGGCCAGGCTGATCCTCGTTCTGGAATCGGGGATCGGGCTGGGATTTCTGGCCATGGTGATCAGCTATTTCCCCGTGCTCTATGGCGCTTTTTCGCGGCGGGAGGTGAACATTTCCTTACTCGATGCGCGAGCTGGCTCGCCTCCCACGGCAGCCGAGTTGATGCGGCGTCATGCTTTCAAGGGCGGTGGCGAAGCCCTTAACACGCTGCTGGCGGAATGGGAGCGTTGGTCAGCAGAGTTGCTGGAGAGTCACATTTCCTATCCGCTGCTTTGCTATTACCGCTCACAACATTCCAATCAAAGCTGGGTGTCGGCGCTTACCGCGGTGCTTGATCTATGCGCGCTGATGATTGCCGGAGTGCAGGATCACGCGGCGCGACAGGCGCAGTTAACCTTTGCCATCGCGCGCCACGCGCTGGTGGATATCTCGCAGATTTTCTCGCAACCCCCGGTGCAGGATGCCGAAGATCGCCTGCCGCCGGAGCGATTTGACGAGCTCTACCAGCACCTTTGCCAATCGGGGATTCGCGTGTGTCGCGACAACGATTCGATGGAGCGGCTGAGGAAGATGCGCCTGCTCTATGAGGGCTATGCCGTCGCATTGAGCCGGTACCTTTACATGCCGCTGCCGCCCTGGATCGCGGAGAAGCCGCACAAGGACGACTGGCTCTCCGTAGCCAGGTTAAGGGAGCAGACCGAGTCGGTCGGTGCGGAGAGTGTCAATCTGGAAACGGCGCTGCCGCTAGCGCTGCAGGATGACGAAAATCACATGTTTTAGGCACGTCTTCAGGGTTGGAAGCCCTTCAGGGTTTGGAAGCGACAGCAGCTTCTAGTTCGTCCAGCCATTCTCCAAGTTCCCGCCCGTGTTCCGCGCTTAACTCGGCTCCCTGCGCCAGCAAAGCCTCAATCTTTGAAGCGAGCCTGCTGCCTTCCGGCAGACCAAATGTGCCAAGAACCCCGGCAAACTTGTGAGCAGCGGCTTCCGCATCCTTGCGGGTTTGGTCGTCGAGGCAGCTAGCGGCGAGTTTGCCCTGCGCATCACGCAGAATTCCGAGGCGCTCGAGCAGGGTAGTGTAATTGCTTTTCCACAGAGTCTGGAGCAGTGCTTCCAGTTCTTGCGCGTGGGGGTCGGGCGGGTCGTTCATAGAGCTGCTAGTCTTTCCATCCGAGGGCATCGGACATTTGTCGGGCCAGGGTGAGGGGATCGAAGGGCTTGAACAGGACGGCTGAGACGCCGAGGTTCGCGAAGCGCTTTTGATCCGCTCCCTGAACTTTTGCCGTAAGCAGAATCACCGGGATCTCTGCGATCTCAGGAATCTTCCGGAGTTCCAGAAAGGTGGTTGGGCCGTCCATACCGGGCATCATCACATCCAGCAAAATCGCATCAGGTTTTTCATCCTGGGCGCGGCGAATGCCTTGTATGCCGGAACTCGCTGTGATTACCTCCCAGCCGGCCACCGTTTCAAGGCTCAGAGCAGCTACCTGGCGAATATCGTCTTCATCGTCAATGATCAGGATGCGCCGTTGCATGGAAAAATCCTCGTCGTTCAGACTCAGCACTAAGAATGGCACGAAACGAGCTGCTAAAGCCGGATTTTGACAGCCTCATCCGCGTGGGGAGGTCCAGGCTGGTAGCGGCGAAGCATGGTGAAAACCAGAGCTTCCACGTCCTGGGGCTGCACTTTCGTTTTGGTGAGAAACTCAGTCGGACCCAGCTGGAACAACTGGCGTTCTGAACTGGGAACCTCGCGGGCGGAATAGACAACCAGCGGCAGGCGGCGAAACTCCTTTTGGGTTCGCAGCCAATCAACGAGTTCGAGACCGTCGCCATCGGGCAGCGCAAGATCGAGGATGATGAGATCTGGACGGGCCGACTCGCATAACTCGATGGCCTGCCGCAGCCGTGGAGCGTGGTAGACAACGATGCCGGCGTGCTCAAAGCTGGTCAGGATCACGCGAGCCAGGTCTTCGTCGTCTTCCACCAGCAGAACCGTGGCGTGTTCGCCCGATCCCTTCAGAAGACGAGCTAATTCGGCGAACAGCAGCGTTTCGTCAACCGGAGTCTGGAGCCAGGAATCGGCAGTCTGAGCCTCGGTTGGTCTGTCTTCCGGCGAAAGCAGGCTGAGGACGACGATGGGAATCTGCGCCGTGGCCGGATCATCCCTCAGCGCTCGTAGCGTCAACAGGCCATTGCGGCGTTGCTGCGATACGCCGAGCAGAATGGCGCCCAGGGAAAATTGCTGCGCGAGATGAACCGCCTGCTCGCCGTTCTCGGCTTCAAGGATCCGGTAGTTCCGCCTACGAAGGCCTTCGACGATTTGCTTGCGTGCGGAGGGATCGCTCTCGCAGATAAGCACCGTGTCTTCCTTCGTGAAGGATTCGTTCATGAAATTGTTGGATTCCGGCAGCAATTCGAGTTTTGTCCGTTCAGGAAGGAAGATACGGAAGGTCGAGCCGTGATCGGCATTGTGCTCGGCCCAGATGCGACCCCCATGCTGCTGAATGATGGTGCGGCAGATGGCGAGTCCCAGCCCGGTTCCACCCTTCTGGCGGGAGTCGGAAGCGTCAACCTGTTGAAACCGGTCGAAGATGCTTTCCAGCTTGTCCGTAGGAATGCCCCGTCCCTCATCGACGACGTTGAGGACAACTCCGCCATCGGTAGGCTCGACTTCGACCCAGACCGCGGAGTCTGGCGGGGAAAATTTGATGGCATTGCTGAGCAGGTTGGTGATGACCTGTAGCAGGCGGTCAGGATCGGCTTCGACGGGTGTGTCCTCAGCCTTGAGCAGCAGGCGGATTCTCGCAGCCTCCGCCATCGGCTGCATCGCATCAACGACCTGTTGCGCCAGCTCATTCAGAACGCAGGGGCGGAAATTGAGCGGAGCGCGGCCGGACTGCATGCGTTCGATATCGAGAATGTCGTTGATGAGGCGAACCAGCCGGTCGGAGTTGGAGACAGCGATGCGCAACAGATTGGCGGCTTTATCGCTGATTTCGCCGAGGAGCCCCGAGGAAAGCAAACCCAAGGCGCCTCGGATCGAAGTGAGCGGGGTGCGCAATTCGTGACTGACGGTGGAAACAAACTCGTCTTTCATACGGTCCAGCGCATAACGCTGCCCGATATCGCGGAAGCTGAGCACGCTGCCGATGATGACGCCATGCTCAAGCATCGGCGTGACGGAGAATTCCACCGGGAAAGAGCTTTCGTTATGACGATAGAAGACATCTTGTCCGCTGGTGTTTTCGTGCAGTAGAAAAGCACGCCGGGCGCGGCATTGATCGTCGCAGACTTCTCCGGTGGCGCCGGCGTGAATGATGGAATGTACCGAGCGGCCGATCAGTTCGGAGGGTTGCGCTCCCAGCATCTCGGCTGCGGCGGGATTGACGAAATCGACCCGGCCGTCGGGATCGGCTCCGAAGATGCCGTCTGCGACCGATCTGAGGATGAGTTCGTTCTGCTGGTTGAGTTCGCGTACCCGGCTCTCCTGGGCGGAACGCGCCATGAACTGGCCGATGGATGCGCACACAGTTTCCACCGTGGCCATGGTCTCCGAGTCTTCTTCGCGGCGCTGGCGACTGAAGAGCTCGACGGCCGCAATGATCCTGTTTCCTACCCGCACCGGCACAGCCCATCCCGACGTTAGGCCGTCGATCCGCGCAGCCTGGCCACGAAGAAATCCAGGGTCATCGCGTAGATCGGCGATCCATCGTGCCGCGCCCAGCGTCCAGACGAGGCCGGGCAATCCCTGGCCACGGCTGAGAACCAGTGAAGCACTCACCTGGCGGAATCTTTCATAGGCCGGGCCTGGCGCGGACCAGCTGCAATCGAAGCGAATGTGCTGCTGAACCTCCTCGACTACCCAAAGGTTGGCCAGGTCGTATCCAAGCGTGGTGCAGATTGCGGCCAGCACCCTGGGCAGCGCTTCTTCTTGGGAGATGGATTCGCCCACGATCTGGCTGACTTCGAGCTGCATCCCGAGTCGCCGTTCGCGGCGATTTTGCTGCGTGACGTCGCGGAAGATGCAGCGCACAGATACGGCACGGCCTTCTTCGCGGCGGCAGCTCAGGCTGGCTTCAACCTCCACCCGCCCCCCCGCTGTGTTTAGCAGACGAAGAGGCTCGCGCTCGACTCGCTCGCCATTAAGCGCGCGGCGGTAAAGCGCGGCTGCCTCCGCCTGCACCTCGGGCGGGAAAGGAGACTCAAAGCTCATCAGGCCTTCGAATCCGTCGCTGTTGATGCCGAAGAGAGCCTGCCAGGCTGGGTTCACGTAAAGGTATCGGCCGTGCGGGCTGAGGGTGGCGATCATCTCGATGGCGTTTTCGAAGATGTCCCGATAGCGCTCTTCGCTCTCGCGCAGAGCCTGTTCAGCACGCCGGGTCGCGGTCAGGTCCATGCTGATAGCGACCAGGCCGGTGACTTCGCCCTGGGGTGAGCGCACCGCCGCAAGGTAGACCATCGCCGGGAAAGTGCTGCCATCTTTACGGCGGTATTGCATTTCGACGCCGCGCACACGGCTTGCCGGGAAACTGGTGATGTATTGGACGAAATTGTGGAGGATCGAAGAGTAAGCCTGGCCTGCGGCGGTAGCGTGCTTGCGGCTAAGGGAAGCAACCAGTTGCCGGCCCACGCGCTCCATTTCACCTTCAGGGAAGAGTTGCTCGGCCTTCAACCTCCCGCAAGCCTCGTTGGCTGGATACCCCAGCATACGTTCGGCGGCCGGATTGAAGACCAGCAGATCGCCGTCGAGATTGGCGGCGATAATCATCGGTCCCGCCGAATCGAGAATGCTCTGTTGAAGCTGGGCGACATGCTGGAGCTGGCGCTCTGCCTGTCTTTGGCGATGAAAAGACCTGAAACTGGAGACACTTGCGCCGATGAGCAGAACCTGGGCTCCAAGCCAGCACGCGATGAACCAGAAAAGCCGCTGAACATCCGGCTCCGCGGTGCGCATGGCGCGCGCCAATACGAATACGCCGCTCATGGAAAGCACAAGAGCTGCGACAAATACGATGGTCTGTGTGCGCGCGTTTCTGGGCAAAATCACTTCAGTCGCTCGAAGAGAAGAGCTGGCTGCCAACGTTCCAAGGTTGTGGCCGGTAACCCAGGCATTTACCGGTTATACTTTGTCTGCGATGCGGCGGGTATTCCCGATCCCCGGACGCGCGTAGTTCTGTCATGTACAACGCAGATACAAAAAGGAATAAGTGAAGAAATCTCAGAATTAGTCAGAGTATAGGGTATTTGAGAGCCTATGTTGCAAATAATTGCAACCCCTGGTTCTAGGATGTAAGGTCACCTTGGTTAGGGTGCCTGGCGGCCTGAACGATACACTCGGCCAACCTGGTTAGATCGCTAGATAGCTGTCGGACCCTTGCGCAGGTGCATTTCCACTCCGCGCTCGAACGGAATCAGGTTAGACCTGGGCTTCTGGTCGCGCACAGGAGTCAGCTCGCGACGGGCGGACGAACGGCACAGAGACAAGAACCAGACAAAAGAAGCGATATACATCGCAACAAAAAACTCAACTGCCAACCACACGGTAGTACTCCAAGGAGGAAATCTACAATCGGATCGCTGGATTGATCGACAGATCATAACTCACGCGATCAGTATTACGCTACGATAAATTTCGTTTATCGGGCATTTTTTCTGCGGCCAGGTTGCCGATAAGCCGGGCAACGAAAAGGACGGAGGCTGGTACCTCCGTCCTTTCTTAGTAAGTTGTCAAATATGTTCGAGTTAGGCCGTGACCGGCTCAAGAAGCCGCGCCCACTGCTTGCTCTGGCGGCCTTCGTAAGCTTTCTTGTGGTAGGCGTATCCGGTAATCAGCGGCAGCGCCAAAGTGGCCTCGCTGTAGACCATCTGCTCGTACACTGTGTCGACCTTGCCCCAGGAGCTGGCTTCCTTCAGGGTGCTGGAGGAGAGCGCGCCGTCGCGAACGTCGGCAACCGTGATCTGGATGGCGTATTTGTGCATGGGAGCGTCAATGCCAAGAATCTCGGCCGCAACCACGATATCCTGCGCGAAGTTCTTCGGTACGCCGCCGCCGATCATCAGCAGCCCAGTGCTGGGATTGGCGATCTTGAGCTGGGTGATCTCGTAGAAGTCCTTGGCGGAATCGAGCGAGACCTTGGGCTTGTCCTGCCGCTTGTGCTGGTGCGCTACCAGACCGAATCCCGCGGAGCAGTCGCTGAAGGCGGGGCAGAAGATCGGTACATCCTTCTGGTATGCAGCGCAGACGATGGAATCGACGCCGCACTTATCCGGCGTGCGGGCTTTCTGTTCGAGGTAAGCGCCCATGGCGCGAATGAATTCCCGCGAACTGTAGGGGCGCGGATCGAGCGAGTTGGCAATCTGTTCGGTGGTCTCGTCGCAGATGCGTAGTTCTTCTTCGTCGATCAGTGTGTCGTAGATGCGGTCGATCATCAGCTCGCGCAGCATCGCATCCTCGGTGCCTTGCTTGAGCAGATCATTCGCGATCCAGTGCTTGAAGCCGAGCGCTTCGAAGAAGTCCTGATCGACAATATTGGCGCCCGTCGAAACAATGGCGTCGACCATGTTATTGCGGATCAGATCGACGAAGATTTGCTTCAGACCCGAGCTGATCAGTGAGCCGGCGAGGCAGAGAATGACGCCGCATTCCTTGTCGAGAAGCATGCGCTCGTAGATGGAAGCCGCCCGGTGAAGGTCACGGGAGCTGAAGGCCATGTGCTCCATGGCATCGACGAGAGCAACGACATCGTGCTGCTTGATATCGATGTGCTGAATTGGGTTCTGGAGGAGTTCCTGTTTCGTAGGCATAACTTATATAGAATATCAACCTTTGTCGTCATTCCTTCATGCGAATTATGTGAATTTAAATGGTCCCGAGGTATCTGTGGACCGCGCTGGGGAGGGCCATCTGCGCTGTTTTCGCGGCTCCCGGTATACTCCCGGCATGAAGAGGAATTTGTCCGCTCACCTTCGCCGATTTGCTGCTCTCGCTCTGCTTCCGCTGCTCGCCGCGCCTCCGTTGTTCGGGTGGGGCGAAGCGGGCCACAGGATGATCAACCGGCTCGCTGCCGAGGGCTTGCCTGCCGACATGCCCGCGTTTCTGAAAACCCCGGAAGCGATTAATGAGATCGAATATCTGGGACCCGAGCCTGACCGCTGGCGGTCGCTGGCGGAGCCGGAACTGAACGCCGCCCAGGCGCCCGATCACTTCATCGATCTCGAATACGCTGACATCCTCGGAACGCTGCCGCGCCGCCGGTATGAGTACATTGCGGCGCTCACCGCTGCAGAGATCACCCATCCCGACAAGGCCGCAGTTCTGCAGCCCGAGAAGGTAGGCTTCCAGCCATATATCACCAGCGAGGTCTGGGAGCGGCTGAAGGCGGCGATGCGCGCGTATCGCGATCTGAGCGCGAAGCATGCAGATACGAAACCGCTCGAGGCGGCGATTCTCTTTTACGCGGGATGGCTGGGGCACTACGTCGGTGACGGCTCGCAGCCTCTGCATGTCTCGATCAATTACAACGGCTGGGCCCTCAAGGACAATCCGAACGGATTTACGACCGAGCACACAATTCATGCAAAGTTCGAAACCACCTTTGTCGCCGCGAATATCAAGCCCGCCGATGTGCAGTCTCTGATATCGGCTGCGAAGCCGGTAAGCGACGAATGGGATGCCTACATGAGTTATCTGCGACACTCGCAATCGCTCGTCGAGCAGCTTTACCAGCTCGACAAGCAGAAAGGCTTTGACGGAGCAGGGACTCCGGAAGGGAAGCAGTTCACCGCCGAGCGGCTGGCGGCGGGAGCGAGCATGCTGCGTGACCTGATTTATTCGGCATGGATCGAGAGCGCCAGGCCCGTTCCGCAGTGGCATGAGCCTTCGAGCGCGCCGATGGCTGCTCCGGCAAAATCAGGTTCGGGGTTCTAAACGTGCGTGTCGGCACCAGTGAGTAATCGCTAGTTTGAATCCATGAGGGACTGAGTCAATTCCTCTGACACATCTCTACCCCGTCTGTGAGGATCGATAGGGCCTTGCCCGAGATGCCGGATTTCGGCAAATTCAACAGGTCAATGCAACACCATCTGAATTGAATGGTTTTGATCAAAGGTGGTGTTTATGACACAAGGGAAACGGGCTGAGGTATCTACGGGGCAACGGAGCGACATCTGGCGTCGTTGGAAGGGGGAGAGTCGTTGCATGAGATCGGGCGCGCATACGGCCACACTCCTTCGATTCATCTGCTGTTATCGCATCACGGCGGGATCGTTCCGGCGGTCCGTCGGCGCTCAGCTCGCGCGCTCACACTGGCCGAGCGGGAAGACATCTCACGAGGGATTGCTTCGGGTTGGTCGATTCGTGAGATTGCCACACGCCTGTGTCGAGCTACATCGACGGTGAGCTGGGAGGTCGCACGTCATGGTGGCCGTTCTATCTACCGAGCGAGCGAAGCTGATTCGCAGGCCTGGGAGTCGGTCATACCTTCGGCGACGCTGGACCGCCATTTCCACAATAGATACAGGCATTTCCACACTGAAAAATCGTTGCGTACCCGGAATTCCCGAGCGCTCATCGGCTACTATTCACTTCAACGGAAGAGCAATCTTCCTAAAGAAGAGAGTAGCTAGGGCCATCGGGAAAATCGGAAACGATGCTCCTAATGGGATCCGAGGCGCCTCTTACAGCGGATGTGATCACGGAAGAGTAAAGGAAACGCGGACGTGAGTTCGTGGAGCCGGAACGGATTCCGGGAGAACGATGTTGTGATCTGGCCGCCGAACCAGATCTTCGAAAATTCGGAAGAGAGGGCGATGTCCTGCAAGGGAAGTCGCCCTTTCGCTTTGGCACGAAGGGCATGGGAAAAACACAACGCGCTTCTTCGGTTGGTGTGAAACTTTCGGACGCAGCGGTGTGTCTCGTAACCAATATCGCTTCCCATGAAATCAAGATTTGGGCGCTACCGAGGCGTCGTTTTTCTTTGCGGTTCGCGCACGGCCACATCCTTCCTGCAGCCAGGCACCAATTTCACCGATGATGAACTTGAGGTGAGACGGCGCTCTCAGGAGAGCCACTGAGGCCCCTGCGCCGATTCTAGGGATGCCCGCCGCGTCTGTGTAGACCGTATCGCCACCTTCGATCTCGTTCAGAATTTCAACTGCTTTGCGCTTTGCGCTTGCATGCCTTCGGATTTTCTCCAGCTTGCGTCGGGGTTGTATTCCTTGATGGCTTTGCCCACAGCTTCGGTGCGTTTGCCGAGGTCCTTCTCGTGGACTATGCCGTCGCCGCCTACTATGAAGGTCATCACGCCGGAGGACCTGTATTCTGCTGGATACGCCACAAAGGCGAAGCCTGCGGTCATTTTGCCGTTGACGAGGTAGCTCTCGGCCGCGCCCGGTGCGTTTTTCCCTTGTGCTGTGAGGATATGGAAATAATAGCCGCGGTCGGGGTCGGAGGGCCGCCCTGGCCTTTTGCGTAGCCTTCGGCTGCCGCTGCCGCGACCAGTGGCCCGATTGGGCTCTGCGGTTCGTTGGCTGAAGCCTTCCAATAGAGACCATTGTGCTGGTCTGGATCACTAAAGATCTTCTGCGCGTACTCGTCGTGCTGCGCCGCGTAATATTCTTTCTGCGCGGCAACGAGTTCCTGGCATATGCGAATGGCGGAAAGCTCGTTGCGGCCGACGCGGCGGTACAAAATCTCCTTCTTGCCCGCCTCAGTATCGAAATACCACGCATTTCCTTTCTTCACGACGGGAATGGGAGTAGGCCAATTTTCCTTGCCGTCTGGTCCGAGGATCGCGAGCATAGCCTTTTCATCGTTGCTTTGCGCGGCCGCGACGAGCGCCTTGCTTGCTTCTTCAGCAGACGCAAAGGTTCGCTGGCCCGGCTGCTGCGCCGCCGCACGGCCGGGCAAACACGCCGCCCAGGAAAACGGCGAGCGCCGCGAATCTAGAGATATTGGCCCAACGCAATTTGCCGAAATCCATTTGACCCATATCGCTGTTCTCCATTCCTAGATTTCAGGATCAGCCGGAAACCACACGGAGCTTCGATTAACGATGCCCACCTCCACGGTGGAGTCCTCCGCCACCACCACCGAAGCTCGAGCTTCCCCGCGACGAGTAGCCTCTCGTTTCCCCTCCATGATCTATCCCGCTGAAAGCGCCGGAGCGGGTGCCGGTCTGGCGGCCTGGCTCGGCGTAACCTCGGGCTGCCGGGGTGCTGCCGAAGGGCGTGGCTGTCGCGCCCGGGCGGCCAGCGGCGGCGCCGCTGCGATAGTACGCATTGCGGTTATAAAACGTGGAGCTGCGAGAAATGTAGGTGTTGTGGTTATAGACTACGACGCGGTTGTGCCAGTCGAATCCCCAGGCCGGCCAGCCCAGCCGAATCCGCCGTAAAAACCGATTCCGAAGCCTACGCCGAATGAAAGGTACGGGCCTCCGAACCAGATTCCGGGGTACGGATACCATCCAGGCCAGGCCACGATGGGATATCCATACACAAGCCACGGATCATAAGCCGGCACGTAGACGACTTCCGGGCTAGCGGCTGAATCGTGATCGTCGAGTCATCCGAGCTGACGGTTTGCTGATCCGTAGTCTTCAGTGTGCCGGCAGCCTGCGCTTACTGGCGCATTACCTGGATGGCATCCATCACGTCCTGCTGCTGGTTGTAATAAGCATCGCCCAGAGATGACGTCCAAGAGAGGTTCTTATCGATGTTTCCGAGGACAGATGGAAACGCCGTGAGCGCTTTGACGCTGGGGTCCCAGGATTGCTGGTCCACGGCTTTGGCCAAGTCATCGTCTTTGAGACCCTGGTGATCTTGCAGGAAGCGATCGGCTTCGACTACTTGCTCGGGATACGTAGCTCCCGCCAGGATTTGAGCTACCAGCGAATCCGGATACAGCGCGATCGGAGCTACCAACTGCTCCGGAGTTTGCGGCGTGTATGCGGGGGCTGTAGCGGATGGCGCTTGATCGAGGGCATCTTGTGCTGGGGGCGGGACGGGCGACTGGTCCTGGGCGTATAGAGAGGCCGAGAGATTCACCGGACAAGTCGCGAGCAACAGCCCCAATGACATTACAGAAACCAAGATTTGATGTCCAAATTGGGGTCGTATAAATCGTGCGATATGTTTATGAGTGCTCATGTTATTGAACCTTCTCAGCAATGCGATTGCTCGAGGCTTTTGGTATATTAGCCGGAATTTCCGATTTGGGCCTCCAGTTCGCACACCTGTTCTGCTCTCTTACACAGTCACCGCGATGGGCACACACACCGTTCAGGTCGGTTGCCCTGTTCCACACCTCTTGGCGAGCCCCTTTTCTTTGCCTGTCGTACATTCTTCCGCCAGTAATTTGCCGTCTACGTAGAGCGGGCACCTGACACACTGCACACCAAGCACAGTGTCACGTTCGCCGGGTACGGCGGTTGAGATTCGTGTTTTGCCATGTTGGAAGGACGAAATTCATGCAACAAAAGACCAGCGGCCGGAGCTCAAATTCGCTGAGGACGTCGACGGCTCCCAGGACAGCCACACCAAACGTGATCGGCTTCCGGTCGCGGTAAAAATCAACGGATCGGCCGTCCGTGCGAACCTGGGAGCGTAACCACTATGCCGCCGCTTCCAGCCGCCTTCGAACACTCCAGGACAAGGGTGTACCTAGGTCTCTCTTCTCAAGCGGCTCTGGCCAGACAGAGCACGGCTTTCGCAACCGTCAATTTGGCTCACCGCGCCACCCCTCTCGCCACCAGCCTCGATCCTCACGCGCACTTCTTTGCCGGGCTGAATTGCAACGATCAGCGGAACTGCTTCGAAGCCAGGGACAAGGTTGAAGGTGCGCTCGCCAAGAATGGGCTCGAAGCGATTGGCGGCATCAATGCTGACGATGAGTGAACCTTTGGGCTTGGAGATGCGCACGCTGTGCGGGCTCACCTGCTCAACCTGCTCGCTCTCTCGGGCAATCACCGGAGCAATAAATTGCAGCGAAGCCGACGCGGGCAGTTGGCCGGTGACACTGGCTGCGAGCTCAACACCTGATTCGCTTATCGTCCAGCGCACCCCATACAGCAGACCGTCGCCTTCCATCGGCTTATGAGTGTTACTCATTAAACGGCCATGGGCCTCGAAGACCACCGCCGCGTTGGAGCGTGTCGCCGAGAGCGTAGCCCTGTAGTCGTTGAGGCTGGTGTATATGTCTCCGGCGGTGCACTCGACGCGCGGGGTGAGCGGCATGTGCGGTCCGGCGCGCTCCTGTTGCTGGTTTGAGATTTCGATCATCTCGTAGTGGGTCATGCTGGCGGTGAGAATGGGGCCAAGCGTCATGTGGTAGAGCGCAGAGAGGGCACCGGCCGTCACATGGCCGCCGCCAATTCCGCCGCTGCTGGTCTGCACATGTTCCTGGTATTCCCAGTCGTACTCGGTGACAGTGGCGCGCCAGGGACCGACGGCGGCGAGGTGCGTGCCGATCACAGGAAAGCTTTTGAGGCCGTAGGGCTCGTCGCGCGGGACCGAGGGCCGCTCGGGAGCCGCCGGGAAGCTGCCGCGGTCGAGCGCCGCGGCCAGCGCCTTGGCGTGCGTAAAAGTGTGATGAATGCAGGGCAGGTCGGCGTGCGCCTTGTAGTCGGGGCCGCCGTAGAGCAGGCCGTCTTCCGTGCAGGCGGCCATCAGTTCCGTATTGCGGCGGGCGGCTTCGCGGAAGCGCGGGTCGTGCCCGGCCATAAGGAGGAAGCCAGGTTGGCAACCGTCGCTGGTGCGGCTGCCCCACCAGCTCCACTTGTAGTTGCGCGTGCCCCAACTGTTGTCCCACGCGCCATCGGGAAGTTGGAATTCCATGTGCGTTTTGAGAGCGCTGATCACCTGGTGCTCGACAGCCTTGTCGCCGGCGAGCAGGCTGTACAGGGCGAGCGAGGGCAGCGACTCCTCGACGTTGTAGCCCAGATCGACAGGGCGGCAACCTTTGGGAGAGACTCCGTCGATCGGGTGGCTTTCGCCGAAGAGGAAGCCGTCGGGAGTGAACTGTTCCATGACGCGTTGGGCGAGCTTGCGGCCGCGGTCGATGTAATGGGGATCGCCGAGCACCTGGCCGCAAAGCACGAAGGCCAGAGTAGCCGTGACGGGGTAGTTGACGTTGCCGGTTTCGATGCTGATGAAGCCATCGAGGAATTTGACGGCGGCCGCCAAACGCGCTGTCCAAGCGCTGCGCGTGGCCGGATCGAGCACCTCGCCGTGGTGTGTAAGAGCCTCGGCCAGCGCGATGCAATGGAAGACCGTGATGCCCTGCCACTGGCTGAGCGTGACGTCGCCGATCCAACTGCCGTCCGGCCGGCTCACCTGCGCCTGCGACCACTCATGAACGAGTTTCGCCGCGCGGACGTATTTCTCTTCGCCGGTGGTATGCGCCATTTTGAGCAGCGGGTAGACGGCGTCGCCGCAGCGGCCGTGGATGAGGGCGCAAGCGGGGCAGAGCAGGCCGCCGTAGAACGCTGGATCACGCATCGCGACGATCTGACGGGCGATGAGGCCGTCGCACCAGGTCTTCAGGAGTGTGGAGTAGATCTGGCTTTCGACGGTGGCGGGCAAGGATGCAGGGGGGGCGTGCACAACGGCCGGTGCGAAAAGCGTCTTACCTTGCGATGTGGCTACGAAGGCAGCTGAGAGGCGAAGCATTTCTCTGCGGGTGAGCTTCCCTTGCGAATGCCTTGTATTCATCGCGCTCCCGTATCGGCGTGGTATTTCCTTGCAACCCCATTGTGCACTACGGACGTGACATAGAATTTCCTATGTTGTGCGGGCGACAGGATGTTCCAGGAAGACGGCAGGACACAGGGAGATAGACAGCGTGCTAATACCAAATCGGGGAGAAGCGGCTGCGAAATTGGAAGGGAATCAGGCGCGAGTAGTTGATGACCTATTTCAAGCAAAGTCAGGGGCAGAGTCAGAGAACACGACCTTCCGCTAGTCGCTGACGGACGCTACCGCGTGGGCGTTCCCCAAGCATGGTCAGCGGTGTAAGGGTTGGGTCACAAGGCGGTCACTCAACTGGCTTCACAAATCTCTCCGGCGGGCATTGAAATCCCACAGTCGATCACCGCATACGCCGCAAAGGCCAGTGACTTACTTCAAACGACCTATCGAAACTGCCCCGGCAGAGAATGCCGCGCCAAATCTTGCGCGATGTGCCGGCGCAGTCACGATGTCGGGTAAGGGAACGACATCGCTGCCGCTCCCTCCCCTCAGAACCGGACTGGATGGTTTCCCATCATCCGGCTCAAGCCGTGTGTAAGCCCCACGCGAGTGGAGCCGGTGTTACAACGCAATTGGATCAGCGATGTGCGCTGCTCATCTTGAGTCTCTTTCGATCCTCGAAGTATCCGCACCAGTGTGGGTCGAACGGGTTAGCGTCCGATTTCACTTTAACGTGTCGTGCGATGGGAGTCTTGGTGGGATCAACCAGCCTCGACATCACCGTACGCGAACGTTGCGCTTAGAGTCAGCGAGTACAGCGAAGCACCACTTACGTCTGCCGAGCCTGTACCAGTATCGATCTGCGATCCAGGTAGCGGACTTCTTCGGATGACGGCGCTTCGCCCATAGCCAGAGCGAGTTCCAGAGGCACATCCCTGCTTTCCGATACGCCGAGGACGCCACGATATGACGGTGATAGTTTGCCCAACCCCGGTTCATCGGATTGAGCGCCCTTATCAAGTTCTCCTGCTTCGCAGTGCGATTCTGATGAATCACATCACGTACCTTTCCAGAAAAGCATGCATGTTCTTTTTGGAGGGTGTAATCAGCAGGAGATTGCCGTTATATTTGCGCAAGTTTCTGCCCCAGGAAGTCGAACCCTTGGTCGATATGCGTGATGCAGGTTTTCTCGGGTGAGAGCTGCAAGCCCCGTTCGAGCATGAACTGCTCTACAAGAGGCTTGACTTCGATCTCCAGCAACTCCTTTGAGTTTCCAGTGATGATGAAGTCATCGGCATACCGTACGAAGTTCACCTTCGGGCTGTGCACCTTCCCTGGGATTACCTTCTTACGAAAGGTCTCCTTGAGAAGCCGTTCCAACCCATCCAGTGTCAGGTTCGCCGCCGTGGGCGAAATCATTCCGCCCTGCGGTGTACCTTCCTCCGTAGGAAACAGTGTTCGATTTTCCATGAAGCCCGCCTTCAACCACTTTCTCAGCACCTCTTTATCGGTGGAAATATGGTCGAGCATCCATGCGTGACTGATATTGTCGAAGGAAGCCGCTACACACTACCCATCATCAGCACCTTCCCGAGAGAGTCACAGTTATCCGCGCTCGCCATCCGTTTGAAGGCATATCTCTCAACGTTCTTCGGTCGACACGCCGGAAAGGGCGATTGCAATTGATCTTAATCTTGCCCGATGGCAGTAAGTCTCTGCGGCCTTTGTCTTTTCAGGTAGTGCCAGAGCGTCAGGCTGCCCTGTGGCGCATCCGTCGTCTTCCAGGACGGCAAAGATCGTCGTGTCGGTGTACGACCTCCAAGGCATAGCTAAAGCCGACCCAATCACGGTTAGCGTTGCCCCGCTCAAGGCGAGAACCCGAGGCAAACTCGGTAACGCAGTGGGAGTGTTCTTCTTCGCTTCCCTCTTACGGTCGAGTTCAAGCTGCTGGGCAGACTCGGGTTGCCGCAGCTAAGGCGTGGTCGTGAAATGGGCGGCGTTGCTGGCGGTCGAACTGCCTCCGATATAAACGGTATAGTCAGCCGGCTCGACTACCTGCTGAGCCTTGACGTTGAAGAAAGAAAGTTCGCCAAAGCCAAGTGGAAAGTGAACGGTCTGGGACTGGCCTGGGTCGAGCGCGACGCGGGTAAAGCCCTTGAGATTGCGTACTGGCTGCTCGGTGCTGGCGCCTCGGATATTGACGTAGCACTGGACGATTTCGGTGGCGCGGCGTTTGCCAGTATTGCTGACCGTGGCGGTTACGACGACGGGCTGGGTCTTCTTGTCGCGCATGAGCGAAGCGGAACTTATGGATTCTGTAGAAAGCGAAACATCGGAATACGCAAACGTTGAATAGGTAAGACCGTAGCCGAAGGGAAAGAGCGCATCATTGGGTACGTCCAGATAGCGTGAGACGTACTTCATTTCAACGTAGCCGGGGTGAGCCGGGTCGGCGTGCTGGATCGGGCGACCCGTAGGAAGCTGGTTGTAGTAAAGCGGCTCCTGCCCCACAGCACGTGGGAAACTCATGGTGAGCTTACCGCTTGGAGCGACATCGCCGAATAGGGTGTCGACGATGGCCGGACCGGTTTCAACGCCGGGGAACCAGACCTCCATGATGGCAGACACATGCTGAGCGGCCCAATCCAGCACCAGCGGTCGGCCCGAGAAAATGAGCAGGACAACAGGCTTGCCGGTTGCGACGACAGCCTCCAGCAACTGCTGCTGGTTCCCAGGCAGGTCAAGGTGAGCGCGTGACGCAGCTTCGCCGCTCATCTCGCTCGACTCACCAAGGGCCAGGATGGCGATATCGGAGTTCTGGGCAGCAGCGATCGCCGCGGCGAACCCGGAGTCCGAAGTGCCGGAGATCTCGGTTCCCTTCGCATAGGTGAGGACGGCTCCGCTCTGCTGCGCTCGTTCCGCCATGGTGCCGCGCAAGGTACGCACATCGCCGAAATTGTTGGCACCCGACCAGGCGCCGACCATATCGTTTGCATCGTCGGCCAGCGGGCCGATGAGGCTGATCCTCTTTGTGGTCTCGGCCAAGGGCAGGAGGGTCTGTTGGGGCGCGGGATTGTTCTGCAGCAGGACGAAAGACTCCTCCGCCGCTCGGCGAACGAGTGAGCGATGCTCGGCGACTGCTCCGGTTACCTCTGGACCTTGGGTGAACGGATGATCGAAGAGGCCGAGAGCGAACTTGACCCGCAGGACGCGGCGCACCGCTTCATCCACCATGGGGATGGGCACGCGGCCGGACTTGACCAGCGCCGGCAGCGCGGCATCGTAATAGTGCGACATCATGTCAATGTCCACGCCGGCGATAAGCGCCTTTTCGCTGGCCACGGCGGCATCGAGTGCGATGCCGTGATGAGTAAGTTCCATGACAGCGGTGTAGTCGGAGACAACGAGGCCGTTGAAGCCCCATTCGTCGCGCAGAACCGTTTGGAGTAGGAACGGGTTGGCGGTCGCAGGCACGCCATTGAGAGAGTTGAAGGAGGACATGACGGTGGCCGCCCCGGCCTCAACCGCAGCGTGATAGGGCGGTAGATAAATCTGGCGTAGCTGCAGTTCGCTCATGTCCGTGGTGTTGTAGTCCCGGCCGGCCTCAGCTGCACCGTAGGCGGCGAAATGCTTGACAGAAGCGGCGACGGAATCTGGCCTGGAGAGGCTGTCACCCTGGTAGCCGCGGATATAGGCACGAGCGATGGCGGAGCCCAGGTAGGGGTCTTCGCCCGCGCCCTCGGTGCACCGACCCCATCGAGCATCGCGAGCAATGTCGACCATGGGTGAATAGATCCAGTTGACGCCGGCGGTGCGGGCCTCAGTGGCGGCCATGTGCGCGAGGTCGGTGATCAAGGCGGGGTCCCAGCTGGATGCAGTGGCAAGCGGAACGGGGAAGATGGTGCGGAAGCCGTGGATGACATCGGCACCGAAGAGCAACGGAATATGCAGGCGCGTGTCGTCCACCGCGGCGTGCTGGAAGTGGTTGGTGAGGCCCTGTCCGACCGTGTTGAGCATGGAGCCGAGTTTCCCCTTTTGCGCGAGGGCGTAGCTATCGACTCCCCCAGGGCCGGGAGGGTTCACGTTGAGGGCGGCAGTTGTGTTGCCGGGAGTAGGTGCGGGGTGCGCTTCGGTGGCACTGTACTGAACTAATTGGCCTATTTTCTCGTCGAGTGTCATCTGCTTTAGCAGTGCATCAACCTCCTGCTCGATTTGCGGGCTCGCGAGTTGCGGATTGGAAGGCGCTACCTGTGACAACTGCGCGAGAGCCGGGCAGAATGCCAAGCAAAGACTGGCGAGCAGGGTGGATCGACAATAGGTCATACGCGACTCCTCAAAACTACTCTATCGTCCCCTGAGACTGTCTAAAGATGACAGATTTGTCTTTCGTGTAACCGCGGAAGAATGGCCTTCGTATGGGAGGACATGCGGCTAGGAGCTAACGTGCCGAGCCGGATGAGCTTTGGGATTACATGGACTGCTGGGGGCATTGTAATCCGGCCCGAGTTCAAGCGACAATCCGTCAACGTTGCCAAGCTGAAAGGCCTCGGCGATCTTTTGCTTATCAACTTCGTCTTTGATAGCGACCGCACATAACACAAGCCTATCTCTTCTCAGGAATCTGTCATTGCTTGGATTCATACCTTCAGCGACGCTGGACCCCCATTTCCACAATAGATATAGGCATTTCCACACTGAAAAATCGTTGCGTACCCGGAATTCCAGGGCGCTCATCGGCTACTATTCACTTCAACGGAAGAGCAATCTTCCTGAAGAAGAGAGTGACTAGGGCCATCGGGAAAATCGGAAACGATGTTCCTGAAGGGATCCGAGGAACCTCTCACAGCGGATGTGATCACGGAAGAGTGAAGGAAACGCGGACGTGAGTTCGTGGGCCGGAACGGGTTCCGGGAGAACAATGTTGTGATCTGGCGGCCGAACCAGATCTTCGACAAATTCGGAAGAGAGGGCGATGTCCCGCAAGGGAAGTCGCCCTTTCGCTTTGGCACGAAGGGCACGGAAAAAACACAACGCGCTTCTTCGGTTGGTGTGAAACTTTCGGACGCGGCGGTCGGCGGTGTGTCTCGTAACCAATTCCGCTTCCCATGAAATCAAGATTTGGGCGCTACCGAAGCCCTGCCGACGACGTTCAATATTGAACTAAATCGCGATTTCGATCGAGGGTTGGGGTGCCTCACCTGTCCAGTGCTCGCCGGGTAACCATAGGGATAGTCCGCCGCCCACCGCGAGAAGCACAACATTATAGGCAAGTGCATTGCTGAACGCATGGGAATATTGGGTCACGCCACGGTTTTCCTCGGCTCCCCGAGATCGATGTGGTTTTATTCTGCCCTCACCGATCCGGCTTCTCAAGGCGCTCTGAGGACATTGGCTGCTGTCTGACATTGGCTGCTGTGTTTAGAGGTGGAGATCTGAATTCTCAGAATGGAACATCCCCAAAGCGCCGTCCTCGCATTCAAGTGGGAGATCGATGATGACAAAGCCGGCATGAAAGAAATCCCGCTTGAAACTTTCGGACGCGGCGGTGCGTCTCGGATACCAATATCGCTTCCTTGCAATTAAAGACTTGGGCGCTACAGAGGCGCCCTTTTTCTTTGCGGGTCGCGTGGGCAACCATGGCGTCCAGTCTTGCATCACCTTCCTCAGTCGGAGGAACCTACGCATGTTTGACTTAAGCAGGCCGAAGACGGCGGGCGAATGGCTTGCCAATATCGCGGTGTGGAGCATCACGGTATTTCTTGTTTGGTGGCTGCTGCGCGCCTACGTTCTTTAGCCTCTACACATCCTTCTATTGAGCTGGATCAACGGATCGGGCATCCGCACGAACCTGGGAGCGTAACTGCGCCGCAGCCTCCGGCCGCCTTGGAACACTCCAGGGCAAAGGGTGTGTACCCAGGTCTCTCTCTCGGGCGGCTCTGCCCAAAGAACTGTGATGGCATGGCCGCATCGCGGGCACCTGAATTGGTAGTTGGGCTTGCGCATCATGACGTCGAGCAAAACCATGGGCCACAGCATAGTCCAGAGAAATTCTCAGCAGAAGGCTATCTTTTGGCCAGCGTGGGAGTCCGCCGTCGGGCCACGGTAACGATTACCGAAGAGTAATCGCCGCGAACCGATGGGGGATGTCAGTCCTGCCTTCGCGGCGTACGGTTCTGCTCAACGTGCAGTGGACCTTCAAGGGGGAGGGCTCACTAGTCACGAGCACTCGCAGATTCTATCCGTCAGCGGGTGCTTTTCCACCTTCGAAGATTCGGAGATCCAAACCTAATGACGGCAGAGCCCTTGATCCATTTTGATATTGAGCAATCGTTAGGCGCATACGGATTACCGGTCACAACCATCAAATGCCACGGCAGGCTGATGAGCGAAAGCGCGAAGGAAATCAGAGAACTGGTCAAGCCGCTCATCGAGGCCGGCCGACGTCGCATCGTGATTGACTGTAGCGATCTGCAATTCGTAGACAGCTCCGGCCTGGGTGCGTTGGTTGGCCTGAAGGTATCCGCCATCAACAAGGGGCTGGTTAAGCTCGGACTCGTCAACCTGTCGCCCCGCGTGAGCGAACTGCTGAAGCTAACCAGCCTCACTCAGTTGTTCGCCAGGTAATCCGGCGAAAGCTTTACTCTGTCATGCGCGCCCTGTTGAACTTCATGCACCGTGATGGCTGGTCGTTTCATCGAGGACTGCCAGACCTCGCTCACGAAGTGGCTGTAGGTCGTCGAAATACAATCGGTTCAAGATGGACTTGCTCATGAATTTGAGGCCAGCTTTGACACTGATTCTCGGTTAAGAATGGCTGATCGATGACGGCGGATAGTCACAGAAGTTGTGTCGAGGACTCGGGATGAACCAGCGGGCACACTTCTACCGTTCTATTTCAACTCGGAAAAGAAATATCGAAGCCATAGTTCAAGCGGCCAGGTCGTAACGGTGAGCCGAGCGCCGATTGTGGCGATAATCAGAGTTACCGCGGCATTATGAAGCGGTGCCTACGCCAACAACTCGATCTTCATGAGCTTCGCTGTTTGAGGTCCAATCTTCGGCGGCGATGCTGTACCTCCGTCGGTAGTGAAGAACGCGATTTTCCCATATTCGCCAGGCCGTCTTGCCCAGTGACCGGCTGAGGGGCCGATGAGTTCGGGAGTGAAGGGGTCGCCGGCGATGCTGATCCTCTTCTCGCTATTTTCTGAGGGTTCGAGCGACAGACGATCGATCGTATTCTGTCGGTGCGTCGTCAGATAGGCAGAGCCGGCGTCTTGATCAATCCAGAAGTCATCGAACATCCTTCCGCCGCCGACAACTTCCGGCTCCCCGACCGGATTGTAGGTCTCGGGTTCAACCTTGACTCGCAGGAAGAGCTGTTTCGCAGTATTGGTGTAATAGAGATAGCCGCGCTTCGGTGAATACTGCACACCATTGACACCCGGCTGCTCAGGCTTCATTTGGCCTGGGTAGTAACCCATGCTGTCATGCCTGAGCCATACGCGGGCTTTCGGCTTGCCATCGCGCGTGTTGAGATCCACACGCCAGATCAAGCTTGCAAAACAGTCTGCGATCAAAATGACTCTCGATGCAACTACACAGCTACCATTGAGGCCGCGAACTGGTTCCGGGAAATGCAGAATCACTTCGGGGTTAACCGGCTTGCTGGGAGTCCATCCATTCAAATCAAGACGGTAGAGGTGCGATGCACTCCAGCTGTATATCTCGGACGTTGCGATATAGAAGATATCCCGCTCGGCCTCGACGATCCCCATGGCCAGATGAGGGAAGGTGAAGAGCAGCCGTGGCGTAACCTCGGCGCCATCGGGAGAAGATGGAACGTACCACAGCTCTTTGTGGTTCAATGCGGTGACGAGAACGGAATTGTCTGCACGTACGGCGAGGTTCTCCAGAAAGTAGTTTTTGGGAAACGTTGCGACGGTTGTCAGACTGACTTGAGGCACAGGACTCGGTGACATGATGTACTCCATATGTGAGGCGCCCAGCACGCGTGCGGGACACCTGAAAAATGGTTGTGATGTTGCCTACCGCGCCAGTCCAACAGCGTCAGACGAGCGTCATAAGCCGTGAGTGCTATAGACATGCAGGATGTAAATGCTTTCGCGTTTTATTGACTGCTTCCTTTTGGCAGGGTCGGGAAAACAGTGCGCATTTCCGTACCGTTAACCTCGACGGGTTTGGCGTCGATCAAGATGAAAGCGGTGACCGCCGGAACCGAGCCTTTGTTGACCCAGGTGTGAATCGTGCCGCGCTGGATCATGACGTCGCCGGACTTCAGATGCACGGCCTCACCGTTTTCCAGTTCGCAGTCAATCTCACCTGACAGCACGATCGCGTAGTCCAGGGTCTCGGTGCGGTGGGTGAATCTCGCGTGGCCGGGGGCCCACTCGTTGATTCGGAACGTCGTGCCGGCACCGTCGCCCACGTAATTGGTGTGCTTAACGAAACCGGCTCGTTGGGCGGCGTCAGCCGCCGCTGAGTTGTCGATCGGCATTTGATCAGTCGACCAGATCTCCGCGCCCGAGATGCCCGCTCCTATCCGCGGAACTGCTGCGATCAGTTCATCGGTCTTAATCACCGCTTTTCCGGCGGCATTGTGACCGGTCACGATGCGTCTAACATTCATTGTCATTGCATTTCTCCTTTTTGTTTTTGCCCAATTTGCGGCGACTACACTCGGTGGCTCTGCGGACATTCGGTCCTTACGAACTGCGATAGCCCTGCAATTCGTTTTGGTTGTGCAGCTATAGCACCACCATCGGCGCCGGGGTTACCGCTTCAATCCAATGGCGTTCGATGGAACGTCATACGCTGCGAGTGTCATGGATATGGAGGTAAAGTACCCAATGAGTACAGTGAGATCCGTAAGACCAGCATCACCCAATAACTTTATGGCGCGCTCATAAAGTCCTTGCGGTACGATACGCGAGGCTATCAATGTACAGGTCATGTCATAGACAACCTGCTGCCGCGGATCGTCAAAAGATGTGTGCAGGCCTGCGATCAGTGCTTGCACTTTCTCAGGCGGCAGGCCCGCTCTTTCCCCGATCATCTCGTGTTCATAATTCGAATAGGCCGCGTGCCATTTGGCATTGATCAAATTCACTACAATTTCGCGTTCCGCGTCCGACAGAGAAGAGTGGCTTTGTTGAAAGTACCTGCCGACAGGAACCAAAACCTGCAGCAAGTTTGGATTCTGAAGGATGATCTTGTATGGTCCCGGCGCTTCGCCACGTTCTTTGACCACATATTCATACCCCTTTTTCTGTTCGGGGGTCATTTGATCGACTGGAATTTCGGTGTATCGACCGAAGGTACCAAACGTTATTTTGTCCGACATCTTTTTCTCCTTTTCAATTGCACTTCAAAACGTGATCGGCTCTGGCGTTCGCGCGATTTACTGTGGGGACGCTGCGGGTTCATCGTCCAGTGGAACTCGTCCCGTCCGAAGCACACGCACGACGAGCATGTAAGTGCCGATCACGTAGAGCATCTCGGTGATGGCGCGGTCGGAGAAATTCTTCTTCACCGCGGCATAGGTCGCATCTGTCGCTTCGATGAGATCCATCACTTCATCCGTGAAGGAGAAGACGCTCTGCTCGGCTTCGCTAAAGCATCAAATCCGCGGTGGCGCACGCTCGTCAAATGGCGAAATCTCACCAGAATAACGAGTTCAGATCAAGAACTGACCCAGTAAGGTGAGGGTCTTTTCTGCACCTCGCGCCCTCGCTTTTAGCTTGCCGCCTCGCAGGAAAATCCGTTGCCCCGGCGGCGGATTCTTCCTGTCGAGGGCGACGGAAAATGCGCCGTGCAACAGAGCGTGTCGGTGTCACAATAGCGCTCCATGAAATCGCGCCGGGTCTTGGCCGCGAGCGCCGGATCGACATCGAATTTAAACGACAATTCGGGATAGCGGGTCTGTAGCGGCGAATGCATGATGTCGCCGCAAAATACCGCGTCGTCCTTGCCCCGGCCGGCCGCGAAGGCAAGATGGCCGGGCGTATGTCCCGGCGTCGGCAGAATGCGCAAATGATCGCCGATCGCAAAATCGTCGCGCACGATGTCCGCCCGCCTGGCTTCGACCACCGGCAAGACGCTGTCGCCGAACGGCGGCACCTCGGCCTTGGCGTGCTGCTCGGCCCAGTAGTCATATTCGGCTTTGCCGAAAACGTAGCGCGCCTTGGGAAAGGTCGGAACCCAGCGGCCGCCTTCGAGCCTCGTATTCCAGCCGACGTGATCGACATGCAAATGCGTGCACATCACGAAATCGATGTCCTCGACCGCAAAGCCCGCGGCCTTCAGCGCGCGCATATAAGTGTCGTCGGTCTTCTGATTCCATTTCGGACGTTGCGGCCGCGGCTTGTCGTTGCCGATGCAACTGTCGATCAGGATCGTGTAGTGCGGGGTACGAACGACATAGGACTGAAAGCACAAGATCAGCGTGTCGGTGGCGTCCATCGCCCCAGAATCGCGCAGCCACTGCCGGTTCTCGGCCAGGAGGTCGGGAGTCAGTCCGGCAAACATATCATGCACCGGCAGGAACGTGGTCTCCTGCTCGATGAGGCGGTGAACGGTGAGGTCGCCGGCGGTGAATTTGAGGCTCATGTCGCTCTCCCGTTGTTCAGGGGTCATTTGATCGCCTGGAATCTCGGTATACCGACCGAAGGTACCGAAATCCGAGGTTTTCCGGTTCAGTTGGGTTTGTCCCATGATGGTTTATCCTTGCTTTGTGATATCTGCCTGCTGATCAGGCGCCGGCGTCTCAAACGTATTGAGCAGGGCCGAGGTTAGAAGGTAATGACCAATCAAAAATGTCATGTTGACCAGTTCGGTCTTTCCGAAGGCGGCCACGGCTCGGCTGTAAAGGTCCTGGCTCACGCGGTGTTCCGTTATGAGCTGCCGTGTAAAGTCGTGTGCGAGCATCTCGTCAGCGCTTAGTGCCTCTGGTGGCTGCCCGGTGGCTAAAGCTCGGATGGTCTGTTCCGAAAGGCCAGCCTTGCGAGCTAGCGCTGAGTGGGCATAGAGTTCGTACTTAGCATTCCAGAATGCACCACAAGTGAGGGTGACGACTTCGCGCACTCGCGCGGTCAGCGTACTGAACTGCGTCTCGGCCTCCATGAACTCAAGAAACGCCGTACTCACTTGTGGCGAGTAGAGGAAAGTATTGAAAGGCCCTACCAAACGTCCGTCATCAATCTTGATAGCAAACTTCGCCTTCTGGGACCACGGGACGAACTTTTGGTCGATAAAATCGTACAAGCTCCTTTGTTCCGTTTCTAAGTTCTTGGGCTCGAGGACAGTCAGCCGTCCGCCTACCAGTTCTGATGTTTCGATCATCGTCGTGTTCTCCTTTTAATAATTCTGTGAGTGGTTTATATTGCGCGTTTGAGTTTGATCATTGGTGTTGTACCGTTCAGACCCTGACGAGTTCAGTACGATCTACAAGAATGTGCGCCGGTTCATTAGCCGCGTGGGTCCGTCTGGGTCATGCGACGGAAGAACTATCGTTGGTTGCTCAGATGCAAAGCGCTTCAACGCCTGCAAAGTTCTCAAGGAGAGTTCGGGGTCGGAGGTAATCCCGTCAACGAGTTCGTTTCTTAGGTTGTCTTCTTTGTAGGTGGCATCTGCGGCAATTAGATAAGTCAGATCGTCACCTCTAACGACAACTGATACGTGGCCAACGATATGGCCCGGTGTTGGTACGAGAAAGACTCGCTTATCGGCTGTGAGGGAAAGGCTCCTCGGGAAGGGACCCACTGCGGGGCCGTTCAAATCGAGAAGCTCGGGCTTTAGCCACACCGGCCAGCGTTGAGGCAGGCATGCAGCTAGCTTGCCTTTCAGCCCATCGGCAAAACGCCAACCCTCGCGCGGCACCAGAATCCGGTTATGCGGGAAGTGGTGCAAGCCGCCGGCGTGATCATGGTGCATGTGTGTCAAGACCACCGCTTTTAGGTCCTTCTTACTGTCGATTCCGAGGCGGTCGAGTTGCACTCCAATCTCCTCGTCAGGAGCTACATTGACGGAGACCTCATAGCGAAAGAAGGGGTGCCATCGTGGCAAGTAGCCTGGTGTTGAGTTTTTTGCTGTGTCACCGGTATCAATCAGGAATAAGCCTTCGGGATGCTCGATCAGAAAGGCGAGGATCGGCAGCGGGGGAAGCCACTTGGGATCTTTGAAGATGTCGATTTTCCGACCCAGGGCGGATCGACCAGGCTTGCCGGTGACCTGAGCAGACTTGATTTGGACAGTGCCGGTTTGAATTGTAGTGACTTTGATCATCTTGCGCCTCTTCCCGGCACCGGTTGCATGGTCTGGCCGCTTGCCTGACCAGTCACGATGCGTCTTACTTTCGTGGCCATAACGTTTCTCCTCTTTCTTCTCCAATTCCCTCCAGTGCTGGGGTCATCTGATCGACTGGAAGCTCGGTGTAACGACCGAACGTACCAAATCTGAGGTTTCCGACATTTCTTTCTCCTTTCGCAATTTGGCTTCAACGCATGACCAGTTCTGGTATCAGGTCTCTCACTGTGGGGACGCTGCGGGCTTGTCGTCCAGTGGAACTCGTCCGGTCCTGATTACACGGACGATGAGCATATAGGTACCGATCACGTAGAGTATTTCGGTCAAGGCTCTGTCCGAAAAGTGTTTCTTCGCAGCATCGTAGGTTTGGTCCGTGGCCTCGATCAGTTGCATGACTTCATCTGTAAAAGTGAATGCAACCTGTTCTGCCTCGGTGAAACAATTTGCTTTGACGTCTCCCTTTTCCAGGGCGGCGATCTGTTCATCTTTCACGCCGACGCTGTGCGCCACCACTACGTTTTGCCGCCAGGCATAGAAGCAGCCCGACTGATGTGCAACACGAAGAACGATCATCCGCTCCAATGCCTTGTCCAATTCCATCGGCCGGAACAGCTGCAACATGTACTTGCCGAAATATGGATAGAGTGTCTCCGCGTTTGCCATTGCACGGAACACATTGATCACTGGGAGCAATGCGAGGGCATTCTTGATTGGCTGTGAGGCCGTTTCGGGATCGACAAGATTCAGACTTGTTTTAGCTAACTGTGTTGACATAGTGTCTCCTTGTTCAAGTAAGTAAGGTTTTCGAGTCAGGCGCTCCGAGTCGCCTCGCCAGTCGTTACATCCTCACCAACGAATCGAAACTTACTTCCGACCAGATTTGTGCCGACGTAGGCTGCATGCATGTGGTCTTCTTCAACGTTGCTCGGTGCCTGCACCTCACCGATGCAGTCGGAGTCGACGTCTGAAGGTGGGTTGTTGTAAGTCAATGGATGCTTCCGTCATCGATCCTCCGGTCCACCAGCGGCAACCGCCGCGGCAAAGGGGTTTTAGGCGCTTTCATCATGTTCTGGGTACTCCTTTTCGCTTGCTCATAGCTGATTGCCCAGCGCAGGCAAATTCTGGATGCCCGTTCCGCTGGTCGCTTCGCCGGTGCCGCGCCGGAGCCCCGGCCCGGCATTTCTTCCTTCGCTTATTCGCCGATCGCCGAAAAGGGGTAGCTGATAATGCGATAGGGCAGGTGCTCCGGTTTCTTTGCGAACTTGACATCAACCAGTTGCGACTCGGTGATTAACACGCGGTCGTCGATGATCTCGACATTCGTGGGAGAGACGTTGCCGGGCAACGAGGATTTGTCGATCACCTCGTACCTGGAAAAGGCATTGTTGAGGCGAAGTTTCGTGATCGGCCGTTTCAAGGACATGTCGATGATAATGAGCTTGTCGTCCCAGGCGAACATACCGTCACCGAACTGATTGCCAGTTCCGGTGACCTCGATTACTTCCTTCGTCGCGATCGTGATGCGAAAGATCTTGCCGCTGTTGGTTTGAACGGCGAGCAGATGCTCGCCGTCTGGCGTCGCCACAATGCCGTTGAGATTCAGGCCTGAGATAAAATCGGCGTAGCCACTGCCATGCTCCGATGAGCCCTTGCTGTACCTAAGGACCGTACCATCGAACGGCAGCCATGGGTCAAGCTTGCCTGTCCCGCCATTAGCTGCCTCCACGGTCTCTTTCGTGAGCCGGTAAAGTACGGGATGATACGAATCGGTGAAATAAGCAATGCCATCCACCACCGCGACATCGTTTATCAGCGTCGGAAGGGTCCTGCCGGGACCGAAGGCTTCGAGTTGCTTCGGCGCGAGGCCATTCGTGAATTTTCCAAGACTCGTGCCAGTCTTCGCGTCAAATACGTAAGCACAACCCGTGATGCTCGCTGATGCGAAGAGCCGGCCAGCTTTGTGGTCCATCCGGAGGCCGAGAATGGATTCACAACCATTCGCGCCGGCGGGACTCAACACTTCAAATTCCTGCTTATCGAGGGTGGTGCGAAAAATGGCGCCGTTACCGCTGCTGGCGGTAAAGAGCTGGCCGGTTGCTGGATCGAAGACCACGCCTTCCGGAAAGATCCCTCTGCCGGGAATGTTGTATTGGTCGAATTTGACTCGATGTTGCAATTTAGCCGGTTGTGTCTTTGTTGCTACCATGTCTTTTCTCCTTCTCGCGGCGTTCCGAATCCTTCCGTTTCACAATAGATATGCAGGTACCATGCCAACTGCTAAAGCGTTGAAAGAGACGCGTTATTATCAAATCCGTGGTGGCGCACGCTCGCCAAATGGCGAAATCTCACCAGAAGAACGAGTTCAGATCAAGAACTGACCAGTAACGGATGGGCTCACCTTTCGAGGTGCGTTGGCATAGAAAGGCGGAGAGAGAATCTGATGGCAAGAGCCGCTCGACGAGAGCGTAATGGGTGTGTTCCCCCCTCTTTAGGAGGTTTGACCTTGCAGGTCGTACTTGCTAATTCCCAAAGCGCCTGATTTTCAATTCGGACGTCGATAGCAGCGCTTATTCCACAACGGGTGGAACGACGTTACCTGGTTCAATCTTTGGACGTACACCATCGAATCAGAGGCCATTCGGAACGTGTGACTATGCCCCTTCGGCTCGCTCGCGAAGAATCCACTCGCGAACATAGGGTGGACAGTGAACCAATACGATACCCCGGTCCTCGCACTCACTCAGGAATCGAACAACCTCGACGTCCACCAGAGTGACCTCATCCAGGTCCATGAATATGCGAACGCGGTCATCGTCTATTTGAGCCCGTATGTTGCCTATATTGGCCGATTGAATTCGACCACTGAGCCGCAGGGTTGTAGTGTGTCCGTTCGACTCCTTTTCAATCCTCAACATTGGGAGCTCCCTCTTTATTAACTCGTCATCGGTTGCTGGATTCGAAAATCTGCGTTCCTGCGGTATCCGGGTGTGCATGACGAGTGCCATTTACAAGCATTTGAAGAAAAACGGGGGATATTGATTCTTGATGATGCGTTTTCGACAAATGGCGAGAACTCAACCAATTGCATGGCTCGCTCAACCCGGGACTGGCTGCTGATAGCTGCACGTGGCCGAAACGCTCGGAGAGCAGATAACTTCTGCGAAAGCGAACGCCAACACGTATGCGTGGTATGCGGGCCGAAGTCTAATATGGTAGGGCTGGGAATTAAACATGACTACCTCGTCACTTGGAACTCCATTCTTGCAAGACGCGCCGTATCCGGGGCCTGCAGCCGTGGCGTCGGGGATACTTTCCGGAGCAGAGTCTTCTGGGTACGTGCTCGTGCCCCTCCGGGAAGATGCGGACTTCACCCTTTATCGCGGTCGGCAGCACGGCAACCCATCGCCCATCCTGGTAGTGGCACTAACCAGGGAACAACCGTCGCCTCAAAGTCTCAGGCGGTTGGAGCACGAATACTCACTCGCCGCCGACCTCGATCCCGCTTGGGCAGCCCGGCCTCTGGCTCTCAGTCGTCACGAAGGGCGAACTATCCTCGTACTCAAAGACCCAGGCGGTGAGCCTCTGGATCGGATTCTTGAACGAGGCCACGGCCAACCGCTCGACGTGAAGCGCGCTCTGCGTATCGCTATCGGATTGACCACAGCAATTGGCCAAGTTCATCGGCGCGGACTCACACATAAGGACATCAAACCTGAAAATGTGCTCGTCGACGACGACGACCGCGTATGGCTTACCGGCTTCGGAATCGCGTCGCGGCTGCCACGCGAGCGTCAAGTGCCTGCCCCGCCGGAGACTATTTCCGGCACGCTCGCCTACATGGCGCCCGAGCAGAGCGGCTTCATGAACCGTTCGGTTGATTCACGTAGCGATTTTTACTCTCTGGGCGTCATCTTGTATCGGATGCTTACAGGTGCACTGCCGTTTGGCGCTGCCGACCCTCTAGAGTGGGTCCACTGCCACATTGCACGCCGGCCGACACTACCTTCGGATCGCGCTGCAGTCCCCGAGCCACTGTGTGCCATCGTTATGAAGCTCCTGGCCAAGAACGCCGAGGACCGTTATCAGACCGCTCCGGGCGTTGGGGCGGATCTTCAACGGTGCTTCGAGGAGTGGGAATCAAGAGGGTGCATTGAACCGTTCCAGCTTGGGACACACGATGTACCAGGCCGGCTGCTGATCCCCGAGAAGCTATACGGCAGGGCGCGCGAGGTCGAAACCTTACTCACCGCTTTCGATCGCGTTGTTAGAGTCGGTGCACCGGAACTCGTATTAGTCTCCGGCTATTCCGGCATCGGAAAATCCTCTGTCGTTAATGAACTGCACAAGGTCCTTGTTCCTCCGCGGGGGCTATTCGCCTCGGGCAAGTTCGATCAGTATAAGCGCGACATTCCATATTCGACCCTGGTGCAGGCTTTTCAAAGCCTGGTGCGGCAACTTCTCGGCAAGAGCGACATCGAGTTGGCGATCTGGCGCGATGCTCTTGTGGAGTCGTTGGGGCCAAATGCACGGCTCATGACCGACCTCATCCCTGAACTGAAGCTCATTATCGACGACCCGCCGCCGGTTCCGGAACTCGATCCACAGCAGGCGCAAGGCCGTTTCCAACTCGTGTTCCGCCGATTCATCGGTGTCTTTGCCCGGCAGGAACATCCGCTGGCGCTCTTTCTCGACGATCTGCAATGGCTCGATGCTGCGACTCTCGATCTGCTGGAAGACCTGCTGAACCAGTCGGATCTGCAGCACCTGATGCTGATCGGCGCTTATCGGGACAACGAGGTCGATGCCACACATCCGTTGAGGCACAAGCTCGACGCAATCCGCCAAGCCGGAGCGCTGGTTCAGGAGATTCACCTGGCACCCCTCGCTTGCGACGACTTCAAGCAGTTGATCGCGGATGCGCTTCGCTGCGATCCAACCTATGTCGCGCCGCTGTCGCAGCTGGTGGAGGAGAAGACCGCAGGCAACCCGTTCTTCGTCGTTCAGTTTCTTTACACGCTCGCGGAGGAGGGCTTGCTCCGCCTCGATCATGATGCGGTGTGCTGGTCGTGGGATCTCGATCGCATTCACGCCAAGGGTTACACCGATAATGTGGTGGACCTTCTGGTTGGCAAGGTGACGGGATTGCCGGTCAAAACGCAGCAGGCGTTGCAGCAGCTCGCCTGCCTCGGCAACGTCGCGACGATCGGGATGCTATCCACTATTCTCGAGGTCCCGGAGGCGCAGGTGCATGCGGACCTATGGCTGGCGGTCCGTCACGAGCTAGTCGAGCACCTGGAGGATTCTTACAGATTTATGCACGACCGGGTGCAGGAGGCAGCCTACTTGCTGATCCCGGAAGCAATGCGAGCTGAGGCCCATCTGCGGATCGGCCGCCTGCTCGCGGCGCGGACGCCAACGGAAAAGCGAGAGGAGGCGGTCTTCGACATCGTAGGTCACCTCAACCGCGGCGCCGCGCTAATCACTCAACGAGAGGAGCGAGATCAACTCGCCGAGCTCAACCTGGTCGCGGGCAAGCGCGCTAAGAGGTCCACCGCCTACGCCTCGGCACTCACCTATCTCACTGTCGGAGCGGCGCAGTTGGCCGAGGATAGATGGGAACGCCAGCGCGAGCTCATCTTTGCACTGGAGTTGGAACGGGCGGAATGTGAATTTTTGACCGGTCAGTTATTGCCCGCAGAGGAACGGTTGGCGGAGCTGTCAAATCGCGCCTCGACGTCGGTGGAGCAAGCCATCGTCGCGTGCTTGCAAATGGATGTCTGCACGACCCTCGACCAGAGCAGCCGTGCGGTCGCCGTTGGTCTCGACTACCTCCGGCATGTTGGAATCGCGTGGTCACCGCATCCGCAAGAGGAAGAGGTTCTGCACGAATACGAGCGCATCTGGTCACTGCTCGGAGACCGGAGTATCGAGGACCTCATCGATAGTCCGCTGATGGAGGACCCAGCATCCCTGGCAACCGTCAATGTTCTCAGTAAAGTCTGGCCGTCGGCCTTGTATACAGATGCGAACCTGGCTAGCTTGACCTTCTGCAAGGCCGTCAGTCTTAGCCTCGAGCTAGGCAACTGTGATGCCTCATGTGTCTCCTATGTCCGGCTTGGCGGCTTCGCCGGACCGCGTTTCGGTGACTACCAAGCAGGCTTTCGATTCGGCCGACTCGGCTACCAACTCGTCGAACGACGCGGACTAAAACGCTTCGAGGCGAGCACGTATGTTAGTTTCGCCAGCTTTGTGCTGCGTTGGATGGAACACGTACGGGCTAGCCTTAATCTGCTGCACCGCGCGTTCGAAGTGGCGAACAGGATCGGTGATCTCATCTATGCGGCCTACGCGTGCCACAATCTTAATTCTGGCTTTCTCTTCGCAGGGGAGCCGCTGCATGAAGTGCAAAGCGAGGCCGAGCATGGCCTTGCGTTCGCCGAAAAGGCGCGGTTCGGCCTTGTCATCGACACCATCGCACCGCAACTTGCTCTGGTACGAACACTCCGCGGCTTAACACTCAAATTTGGTTGCTTTGATGACATCCAGTTCAATGAGCTTCGCACCGAATACCATTTGTCCAGCAACTCGGCCTTAGTGCAAGCTGCGTGTTGGTACTGGGTCCGAAAGTTGCAAGCGCGCTATCTGGCTGGCGACTATGCGACGGCCATGGACGCCGCATCGAAGGCGCAACGGCTGCTCTGGACCTCATCATCGTTCTCTGAGGAAGCCGAATATCACTTTTACGCCGCGCTGGCCCAAGCCGCCCATTGCGACTCTGCGCCGGGCGTCGAGCGACAAAACCACGTAGACGCTCTTGCTGCCCATCACAGACAATTGCAGGTCTGGGCGGAGAACTGCCCGGAGAATTTTGAGAACCGCGCCGCACTGGTAGCCGCGGAGATCGCTCGTATCGAGTGCCGCGAGCATGACGCGATGCGCCTTTACGAACTGGCCATCCGCTCGGCTCGCGCCAATGGCTTTGTCCACAACGAAGCGATCGCCTACGAAGTGGCCGCGCGCTTCTACGCGACGTGCGGGTTCGATCAGTTCGCGGACGTCTACCTGAGCAATGCACGCTACGGCTATCTGCGTTGGGGGGCCGATGGAAAGGTGCGGCAACTCGACGAACATTACCCGCATCTGCGCCGGGAACAGGATTCTGCGCCTTCCACGGCTACCATCGGCACGCCGGTCGCGCAGTTGAATGTCGAGACTGTAGTCAGGGCCTCACAAGCGCTGTCGAGCGAAATTGTGCTGCCCAAACTAATCGAGACGCTCATGCGGCTCACGGTTGAGCATGCAGGAGCCGAGCGAGGTCTCCTTATCCTCCTCCGAGAGGATGAGCCACAGATCGAGGCCGAGGCTATTACCAGCCATGAGAGGGCCGCGGTCACAGTTTGGCGATCGGCCGTCACCCCGTTTGATCTCCCCCAATCTGCGCTTCATTATGTCATTCGGACTCGGGAGCGTGTGTTGCTTGATGATGCTTCGGTCGAGAACTTGTATTCGCAGGACGAGTATCTGCGCCGGAAGCACCCCAGATCCGTCCTATGCGTGCCCATCGTCAAACAATCGAAACTTGTCGGCGTACTCTATCTGGAAAACAATTTGACGCCGCGCGCGTTCACGGCGGACAGGGTTGCGGTGCTGGAGTTGCTGGCCTCTCAGGCCGCGATATCGCTGGAGAATGCCGGCCTCTATTCAGATCTGCAACGCAGCGAAGCCTTCCTGTCTGAAGGGCAGAACCTAAGCCACACTGGGAGCTTCGGCTGGAGTGTTCGAACCGGAGAACTCTACTGGTCGGCGGAAACTTACAATATCTTTGAACACGATCGAGCGATAAAGCCCACGTTGGAGGTGGTACTGCGCCGAACTCACCCCGACGACAGAGATCTCGTGCTGCAGACCATCGACCGGGCGTCTGAGGCAAGAGCCGACTTTGAGCTCGAACACCGTTTGCTGATGCCGAACGGTTCAGTTAAGCACCTCCACGTTTCCGCTCGCCTGTTGACCACCTCATCCGGGAATCTTGAATTCGTAGGTGCCGTGACGGATGTCACCGCAGCAAAACAGGCGGAGGAGAAGATCCGGCAGGATGGACACGAGCTTCGATGCATTGTCGATGCCATCCCGAGTATCGTCGCCGTCCTAAATCCCGATGGCGAACGAATTTATGTAAATCGAGTAGCGCTAGAGTATACCGGTTTGCCGATCGAGGAGATGCTGGCGGAAAGTGCCCGTGCTCGCGTCATCCATCCTGATGACCTGGAGCCGTTCAGAGAAGTACGGCAAAACGCGTTTATAAAGGGCCTTCCGTTCGAGCTCGAACGACGACTTCGCGGAAAGGACGGTAAGTATCGTTGGTTCCTCATGCGCTATAACCCCGTACTCGACGAACAGGGACGCATCATGCGCTGGTACGCAACAGGAACAGACATCGAGGATCGTAAGGTGTCTGAGCAGCGCCTCCAAAACGAGAACGTTGCGCTGCGCGAAGAAGTCGATCGTTTCTCTATGTTTGAGGAGATCGTCGCTTCTTGCGAACCTATGCGTCAGGTGTTGAAGCAAGTGACAAAAGTTGCGCCATCGGATTCGACCGTTCTGATCCTGGGCGAAACCGGAACGGGCAAGGAACTGATAGCTCGCGCCTTCCATCGGAGATCGAACCGCGCAACGAGAGCCTTCGTCCGCGTGAACTGCGCTGCCATCCCTCAATCGCTGATTGCCTCTGAGCTTTTCGGACACGAGAAAGGCGCTTTCACGGGTGCCCTGCAGAGACGCATAGGAAGGTTTGAATCCGCTGACGGAGGGACACTCTTCCTTGATGAAATCGGCGATCTTCCGACGGAAACTCAGATTGCACTCCTGCGCGTGTTACAGGAGCGCGAGTTTGAGCGAGTGGGAAGCAACCAGCCGATTCCTGTCAACGTCCGTCTGATAGCAGCTACGAATCGGAATCTCCCTGCTGCCGTCGCCGCCGGAACCTTCCGTCAGGATCTTTTCTACAGACTCAATGTTGTTCCGATTGTGGTGCCACCGCTCCGCGAGCGAGCCGCGGATATTCCATTGCTCGTCGAATATTTCGTCGGGCGTTACGCCAAGGCGGCCGGCAAGACGATCCGGCATATCTGCAAGCAAACGCTGGAGCGCTTAACCTCCTACAATTGGCCGGGGAATATTCGTGAATTGCAGAACGTCGTGGAACGTGCGGTTATTCTCAGTGAAACGGACACATTTTTCGTTGACGAGAGTTGGCTGAACCTCGAATCGGCAGAGTCTCGGCATCCGCGCGAAGGACTTTCGACGTTGTCAGATCGTGAAGTGGAGATCATCGAAGCTGCTCTGGCTGAGTGCCAAGGCCGCATCGCCGGACCTTCAGGCGCGGCCGCCAAGCTCGGGATTCCCCGATCGACGCTCGAATCAAAAATCAGGCGCTTTGGGATTAACAAATACGCGCTGAAAGGCCAGACCTCCTAATCGGGATACTATTCCGCTCTCGCCGAGCGTGCTCCTGCGTAAATGGGTCACAAGAACCTCCTCGTGACCCACACATTATACCGGCAGAAATACTACTCGGAGGCCCATGCCGCAGCGTCCGCGGCGCCTGCGGCTTCGTTCTAGTCGCCTTTACGGACAAGCGGCGCTAGGCTCAACCGTTGACTTTAGGGAAATCACTCGTTGAGGCAATTCTCTTTGGGCAGAGGTCGGTCGGGCAGAGGTCGCGGGCACAATAAGGGCACAATAACGGCTACCGTGCGTGCCTCAAAGCGCCAAAAGGAGCCATCCATTGCGCTTATTTTCTGTAAGTTACCGGATTCCTGTGCCCTGTCACGGCAGTGGTCGCGGGTACGTCCCCCGGAGCGACTCGTTTGCAGTTCTCAAAAGCTACTCGAACAGGAGAAAAGGACCGAAGCTGGTGTCCCATATGGTGTCCCTTCGATTTCTGATTTCGTGCGATTCAGTGCAGACGAGTGCGACCAGTTATGTCGCCGAAACCATTGTAGGAAATAACCTTAAAGCTCCTATGCGATTTGGTGCGAGCCAGTGCAGAAGAGGCAAAATCACATTTCGAGTCAGGTGCATTCAACCGGGCTCTGCCACCTCTCCGTCTCTTGAAGTCTCATATTTTGAATGAGATGGGTGGGCAGACGTTTGCTTCCTTCTGATTGTAGCATCGCTGGCCTGTTAATTCCTCGGCGCGTTTCAAACCGGATGCTTTCACATCTCTCTCCCTTGGCAGGATCGGAGTATCTCCCAGTACTCAATTGAGTCCCCTGGTCACAAAATCATCCAAAAGGTTCACGAGACATGCTCCCGAAGCGTCAGAGAATACATCTGAATCGAAGGCGTGGGATCCGTCTTTTGGCGGATAACACAATCAATCGAGCCAGCCGCGCACAAACGAGCCAGGTCGCAGTATATTTATCTGTTTTGATTTGCAAGCAAACCGTAGCGATCAGTTTTGATGCTTAACCGTCGATAACTGGTATGAACTTCGGGCCAGCTAACGATGAAGCAAACTTTGGAGGCAGTATGAAAAGCAAGATTGTCCACTTTCTCGCCACCTGCGCGATGGCGATAGTCTTTCTATGTCTGAGCACGCCAGCGTTCGCGCAGTATCGCACGTCAATCCAAGGCGTTGTGACTGATCCAACTGGAGCAGTCATCCCCGGAGCCACCCTCACGCTCAACGATCTCCAAACCAACCAAACCATAACGCGGACTAGCGGCGCCGACGGCGTCTACAACTTCAACGCCCTGGGCCCCGATCACTTTACTTTGACTGTCGAGATGACGGGCTTTCAGAAAAAAGTCCTCGACAATCTGCAGTTGATCCCCGAGCAGCCCAACGCAGTCAACGTACAGCTCGAACCAGGCGCGGCTGCGACAACCATTACCGTCGACGCTTCCCAGACACCGGCCCTTGATACCCAGACCGCGAACGATGGACGGGCAATAACCGACAATGAAGTCCAGCATATGCCGGTCTATGAACGGGACGCGACCAGCCTCATTCGGTTGGCGCCCGGAGTGCTTGCCGATGGAGCGCTGGCAGGCGGTGGCGGAGGATTCCAGTCTCCGGGAACACAAACCGGAGCATCATCAGGTGGCGGCGGTAATTTAGGACATAACAGCAGTATCTTCGCTACAGAAAATGGCGCTTCAGCAAACGCCAACGGTGGCCAGTTCGAAACGAACGGATACACCGTCGACGGTATCAGCACCGTAAGCGCTGTCTGGGGTGGATCGACGGTCGTTACTCCGAGTGAAGACTCAATCGGCAACATCAAAATCGTGACGAATGCCTACGATGCTGAAAATGGCCGCTTCTCGGGTGCAGTAACCGAAATAACGTCGGCGAGCGGATCCAACGATCTTCACGGCAGCTTCTTGATCCAGATTGTTCGTCCCGGGCTGAATGCCTATCAGCCTTGGAACGGCCCTGGATCCGTGCAGGCATTTAATCCGACAACTGGAGCTAGACTGACAGCCGCGGATCGTGGCCTGCTCCGCGATGAAGACCGCTACAACCAGTGGGGCGGCAGCATCGGCGGACCAATCTGGAAAAATAGAATCTTCGCCTTCTTCGGCTACGAAGGACAAAACGAGACGATCGCTTCGACCAGCACACAATGGTTTCTGACGAGCGCGTTTAATGGCTTGGCGCCGGGAAGTAGTATCTCCACCACCTACCTTAATTTCCCGGGATCAAAAGTTGCCGGCACTGTGATCGGCTCGGTGACCTGCGCGAATGCCGGACTCAATGAGTTCCCAGCTAACGGTCCTGTAACCTGCAACACGATTGCGGGGCAAGGTCTGAACATCGGTTCGCCGCTGACGATAGGGCTGGGCAAGCAGGACCTCAGCTACACGAGCAACACCATGCCCGGCGTCGGCAGCGGGCTCTCGAATGTTCCCGATATTACCCAATACACGATAGCTAACCCGACGAGCACCGACTTCAAGCAGTACAACGGGCGTATGGACGCAAACGTGACCAGTAAGGATCACGCCAGCTTCGCAATATATTGGGTCCCTTCGACCAAGATCTCCTTTAACGGCATCTTGCCGTACCAGATCTTCCATCACTCGCAGACCAACGATGCCTTCTCGGTCATCTGGAACCACACTTTTTCGCCGACCTTCCTGAATGAAGCTCGCGCCAATGCCGCGGGCTACCGCTGGAATGAACTTGCAAGCAACCCTCAGGCCCCATTTGGCCTGCCCCAGGACTCGGTTTTGACGATTGGTAACATCAACATCGCCGATATCGGCGTTTCTGCTCCTTCGCATCTCGACCAGTGGACTTACGGCTACAAGGACGTTGCGACCAAGGTTCTGGGTTCGCAGACGATGAAGTTCGGTTTTGACTTCACCCGGCTCTACTATCTGAACGATCCGATCGGGGCTCCGAATTTCACCTTTTACAACATTTGGGATTTCCTGAATGACGCCCCGGAGGCGGAAGGCGGCCCGTTCCAGGCAACCACTGGTTTTCCCGGCGGGTTCCGCAACGATAACCGCGAAAACATTTGGGGCATTTTCTTTCAGGACGATTGGAAGGCTCGTCCTAACCTGACCTTGAGCGGTGGACTCCGCTACTCCTACATCGGACCGCTTACCGACAAGGACAATAACATGGGCGTCCTCAGGTTTGGCCCCGGTTCAGCTCTTTTGACCGGGATTACCCTGCGCACGGGAATCAACGCGTGGAACGCGCAAAAGTTGAACTTTGGACCGGAGGTCGGCTTCAACTGGAGTCCAAATTTCTACAACGGAAAGGTGGTTGTGCGCGGCGGTTTCGGCCTGAACTACAACCAGCAGCAGATCGCGACAGCAAACAACTATGACGGCAATCCGCCGGGAACCAGTTCTGTTCCGGGATCCAGCAAGAATCCGTCTGACATCAATCCGAATATCCTCTACGAGCCTTCCTCCAGCCCAACCAATATCAATGGCTACCCGTCGAACCCGAGCGTGATTACCACCTTTAACGCTGCCGGCCTGCCCACGGTAGGACAAGCAAACATCGGGGCCCTCCCCACCAATCTACCTACCGAGTATGCGGAACACTATTCGCTCGAGGTAGAGATGCAATTAGCGTATGGCTGGGTTGCGAGTCTGGGATATATCGGCAGTTCCGGTCACCACCTCCTGTACAACTATGACTCGAATGCTTACGGAACAATTCTCGGGGCGCCGCTGAACCCTCTGGTCAACAGCATCAACACCTTCGGCAGCTTTGGTAAGTCGAACAACAACATGATGGTCGCCGACCTCAAGCATCAATTCGCACATACCTTCTCTGCGGAAGCGCAGTACACCTGGGCTCATAGCTTGGATACCGACTCGGGCCCATACACCCGCGATGCCTATCTATACAACACCAGGTACTCTTACGGACGGTCGGATTTCGACATTGCCAATTACTTCAAACTCTTCGGCATCTGGCAGCCGGTTATCTTTCACGGGAATGACTGGAAAGAGAAGGTTGCCGGTGGATGGTCGCTCAGCGGCATTCTGACCCTTCACTCCGGCTATGGGTGGACCCCGGTCTATAGCACTGGGCCCAACCAGATTTACTGCAATCTCTGCAACTACGCTTTCTCGAACCTGCGTCCGTATTACAACGGCAAAGCTCTCCGCAGCACCAGCACCAGTGCCTTCAAGACCGGAAGCAATTTCTCGAACCCAGGCACTCCGATTCCCAGCAACAATCCCTATCAGTTCGCTAACAACTACTTCGTAGTCCCGGACTATTCCAATGCGATCGCAAACAATCCTGGACAGACAGCGGCCGCCTTCATCCCTCCGCCGGGAAGCATCCGCAACTCCCAACCCGGTCCCAAATACCATGACATCGATGTGAACATCGCCAAATCGTTCGGCTTGCCCAGGATTCCGGCTATTGGAGAAAACGCCAGGATCGAAATCAAGGCCAACTTTCTTAATTTTTTCAATGAGTTGAACATTGATCCCAGCAGCCTTTCAACCAATATTCAAAGTTCCAATCTGGGTCAGGCGACGAGTGCACTCGGGTCGAGAATCATCAATTTTCAGGCCCGCTTCAGCTTCTAACTTCCATCCAGGGTGCGTCGCAAGGCGCACCCTCCTTCCTTTATACGCACAGCTGCACTGGCTCATCCCTCACCGCACTGTTTCGACTCTTCGAGGGCTCTTCAGGAGTTAGTTATGTTGCGAACCAATCGATTGTTTCCCCTCTCCTTGGCTTTGGCAATATTCCTGGCTGACGGCATGGCGGTGTGCCGTCCGTTATTTGCGCAGGAACAGATAGAAATTGACGCGAACTCCCAGACCACTCCCTTCCCGCATTTCTGGGAGCAGATGTTCGGTTCGGGACGCGCCATTCTCACGCTTCGCGAGAGCTACCGTGAGGATTTGCGCGCGGTAAAGCAGGTCGCCGATTTTCGCTATGTGCGCTTTCACGCCATTCTGCACGATGAGGTGGGAGTGTACAACGAGGATGAACACGGCGAGCCTGTGTATAACTTCGCCTATGTCGATCAGATATACGACGGGTTACTCGAAAACGGCGTCCGTCCTTTCGTCGAGATCAGCTTCATGCCAAAGAAGCTGGCGTTTAATCCCGATGCGCTGCATCCCTTCTGGTACAAGCAAAATGTGTCTCCACCCAAAAGCATGGAGAGGTGGGATGCGTTGATGACTCATTTCGCGCAGCATCTTGTCGACCGATACGGCATTGATGAAGTCTCGCAGTGGTACTTCGAAGTCTGGAACGAGCCGAACATCGATTTCTGGGGTGGCATTCCCCGCAAGCAGTCCTACTTCGACCTCTACGCTCACACTGCGCGTGCTCTGAAGGCTGTAAACCAACGTCTGCGTGTAGGCGGTCCTGCCACTGCCGCCGCTGCGTGGGTGCCTGATTTCCTGAAATACGCCTCTGCCAATCACGTGTCCATTGATTTCGTCTCCACACATGGATACGCCGACGACACCGTCGAAAATCTCTTCGGCACCAATGAAGACATCCCGATGGACGATCGCGTCGCGCGCGCCATCGCGATGGTTCGCGGGCAGATTCAAGCTTCAGCCATGCCGAACCTGCCGTTGATGTGGACGGAGTGGAATGTTCAGGGTATGAACGAATCGCGCGACACCATTTTCGTTGGCCCCGCCCTGGCCAACACAATTCGCCAATGCCATGGCGTCGACATGTTGTCATTCTGGACTTTCTCCGACGTCTTCGAAGAGGGCGGCCCGATTCCTCAACCATTCGAGGGCCACTTTGGACTCCGCGCGAAAGGCGGAATCAACAAGCCCAGCTACTATGCCTATGGTCTGCTGCATCAGCTGGGCGATCAGCGCATCGCCAGCACATCGAACGACATCATCGCGACGAAAAGCCCCGATGGATCGATTGAAATCGCTGCGTGGAACCTGGTCGATCCCGACAAGCAGGGAAAAACCCGCACGATGGAACTGACATTTCGTGATGTGCCGCCAAATGCAAAGATCACCCTCCAGCGCGTCGATAGCGATCACGGCAATGTGCTTCCACATTACGCCGCAATGGGTAAACCACTCGATCCCACGCCAGAGCAGGTAGATCAACTAAACCGCGAAACAGCGCTGCCACCCCCGGAAACGTCTGCGTTGAAGGACGGCAAACTTGAGTTATCACTGACTCCGAATGCATTGGTATTAGTCAAGGTAGAAGCGAGATCTAAGTAGCTATAAGTTACTCGCAACAAGCCTATGCCAACTACTCCACATGTTGACGTTGTCATCCTCGGAGCTGGCATCGCCGGACTTGCCGCTGCCCGCAAACTCGCCGAAGCCGGTCTGAGCGTCGTCCTGCTCGAAGCTCGCAGTCGCATTGGTGGCCGCATCTTCACCACGCGCGGCTCTGCGACCGATCTTCCAGTCGAACTCGGAGCGGAGTTTGTCCACGGCCGTCCGCCTGAACTGCTCGACCTCATCCATGAAGCGGGCCTCACACTTTTCGAGCGCAGGGGCGAATTCCTCTGCTACGAAAACGGCAAACTCGGCGACTGCGGCTTCTTCGATGAAGCCTTTCGCGTGCTCGACATCCTGCCCGCTTCTCCCGACATGACTTTCGCTGAATTCCTGGCGCGGGAGCAGCTCCCCGAACATGTCGCCGAGCGCGCCAGAGGATACGTCGAAGGCTTCAATGCTGCTGACGCTGCCATCATAGGCACCGCCGCGTTGCTGAAACAGCAGCTGGCCGAGGAAGCCATCGAAGGCGACCGCTCCTTCCGCATCGTCGAAGGCTACGATCGTCTCGCGGCGTATCTCATCGATCGCTTCGTCGCCGCCGGAGGGCTCGTCCACTTGAACACATCCGCCACGGCCATCCAATGGAAGCCTGGCGAAGTCCGCGTCGAAACAGACAATTCCAACATGCCCGAGATCCGTGCGTCCCGCACCATCATTGCCCTACCCCTTGGCGTCCTGCATGCAGGCGCGGTGCCCATCGAACCCGCACCGCCCAATGCGTTCGCCGCCATCCGCAAACTCGCTATGGGCCCCGCGACGCGGATCACCCTCGTATTTCGCGAGCGCTTCTGGGAGACATCCGCCCCCAACCTGAACTTCCTGTTCGCGCAAGAGAGAACGCCGCCAGCCTGGTGGACAGCCGCCCCAAATCTCTCACCGGCCCTTACAGGCTGGATCGCCGGTCCCCGCGCCCTGCGTGCTCCAACCGGTACGACCCTGAAAGACGAGGCGCTCTCCACGCTGGCCACAATCTTCCAACGGACCGACCTCGAATCGCTTCTCCTCACCTTTCATACGCATGACTGGCAGGCCGACCCATTCAGCCTTGGCGCATACAGCTACGCGCCCAAAGGCGCGCTTCGCGCTTCCGACGAACTGGCGATCCCCATCGAGAACACGCTCTACTTCGCTGGCGAACACACCGACACCACCGGACATTGGGGCACGGTTCACGCCGCCCTGCGCTCAGGCCTGCGCGCCGCCGCCCAGATTCTCCCCTGAAGCAAACGGCTAATCACCAATCGCGGCCTTTCGTGTACACTTCGCAACGACCGATTTTTGCCCTTCGAGGAGTCCTGAAAAAGCCATGTCTCGACAAAGAATTCTCATTGCCATCGCGTTGCTCGTAACCGCTTACATCCTGCCCGCTGCTTTCGCCCAATCCAGCACGCTCGCCGCCACGCCTCCCATGGGCTGGAACAGCTGGAATCACTTCGCCGGCAAGGTCAGCGATGCCGACGTTCGCGCGACGACCGACGCGCTCGTTTCAAGCGGCATGCGCGATGCAGGCTATCTCTACGTCAATATCGACGACACATGGCAGGGCGAGCGCGACGCCCAGGGAGTCATCCATGCCAACAGCAAGTTTCCCGACATGAAAGCCCTCGCTGACTATGTTCACTCCAAGGGCCTCAAGATTGGCATCTACTCCTCGCCCGGTCCCTTCACCTGCGCTCACTACGCCGGCAGCTACCAGCATGAAGAACAGGACGCGAAGACCTATGCCGAATGGGGCATGGACTATCTCAAATACGACCTGTGCAGCTTTCGCGACGTCCTCAAGCGTGAGGCCGGCGATGATCGTGCCAAGGCCTTCGCGATGCAGAAGGCTGCCTATCAGAAAATGCATGATGCGCTCGCGGCCACTGGACGTCCCATAGTCTACAGCCTCTGCCAGTACGGGTTGAACAATGTCTGGGAGTGGGGCACCAAGGTCGGCGGCAACGCGTGGCGCACTACAGGCGACATCAGCGATCGCTACCCTCGCATGGCTGAGATCGGGTTCTCCCAGGCGGGCCTGGCCAAATATGCCGGCCCCGGCCACTGGAACGACCCCGACATGCTCGAGGTCGGCAACGGCGGAATGACCGAGGACCAGTACCGCCAGCACATGACCCTCTGGGTCATTCTCGCCGCGCCTTTGCTTGCCGGCAACGACCTCAGTAAGATGACACCCTCAACTCTCGCCCTCCTCACTAATAAGGAAGTTATCGCCGTCGACCAGGACCCGCTCGGCAAACAGGGTGACCGCGTCTCCGCTGTCGGCCCAACGGAAATATGGTCCAAACCTCTCTCGAACCGCGCACTGGCAGTCGGCCTTTTCAATCGCGCGGATGCCCCCTCGCCCATCACCCTCAAACTTCAGGACGTAGGCTTCGACAAGGACGCAAAACTCCGCGATCTGTGGAAGGGCAGCGAAGTCACAGCTAAGAACGGCGCTTATACAGTTACCGTTCCGGCCTATGGAGCCGTGCTGCTCAAGGTGAGGCGCTAGATCGACGATAGAGAGTTGTGTCAACCCTCCAAAACTGGATAATAGATGCATTGATCGACAACATATTTATTATCAATGAGTTGCGCTAGGTCGTTCACTTTTGCCTCAAAGTTACATCGTGTAAGTCTTTTATTTTAAAGTGGTAACAGTTAAATCATTTAACGTCAATCGGTCTCAGGGAAAGGAGGATAAGCCAAATGGAATGAGTGGGTTCCGAATTTTCACAAAAGAGAGGGGAGGGGTTATCCCCGTCAGAAGCGACCTATTGTTCCTCGCGCATCTTTTCCTTGACCGATTTGGCCAGCTTCTCGATCTCGTCCGCCTTCTTGATCACCGACACAGAGAGAGTATTCTTGGTGCTCTTGTCCACCTCATCCTTGAGTTGTTGTGCCAGCTGGAGCAACTTGGTGGTGTCATCGACGATCTGCTGCTGGCGCAGTGTGTTCCGTTTCATCGCCGCCTGCACGCTCATCCGGTGGGCCATTGGATCGTCCTCGTTGCCCGCAGGATTGGGTGCCGCCCCCGGCGGGGTAGGGGTACGGGTCTGAGGTGTTGGGGGGGGCTGGAACACCTGGGCGTGGACCGCATGCAGGCTTGCCGACACAAGCAGGACCGCGGCCCAGCGCGGAATCGCATCAAAGAATCGCATGGGGCTCCAATCGGGGTTCGTCTTGAGACATTAATAGGAACGGATGACGCTTTCAACAGGAAAAGAATTGCATATATTGGCCTGGTTTGGACCGCGTGAATTTTTCCTGGGTCTGGACGCTAAGTGGCTCGCCGACCTGCAGGAGTTTCTGCACAACGCTCTGCCCAAAATCCTGGTCATACTCATCGGAGCATGGGTTCTCACCCGCGTCCTCAAGCTCATTACCGGACGCATCATCAAGGTGGCTGAGCGCCGGTCGAGCCGTCTCGGCCATATGTCTCAGGTGCGCACGCTCACCTCAGTGATCCGCGCAACAGGCATCGGCATTATCGGGTTCCTCGCCGCGCTTGAGATCCTCCCGCTGCTGGGGTTCAACCTCCAACCGCTGTTGGCCAGCGCCGGAGTAGTTGGCATCGCCCTCGGCTTCGCCGCCCAGACCATCGTGAAGGACTGCCTCAACGGCATCCTGATTCTCGTCGAAGACCAGTACAACATCGGCGATGTGGTGCGTCTTGCCGGGGTGGCCGGTACCGTTGAGGCCCTGACCCTCCGCGAGACGAAGGTCCGCGACGGAGACGGAACGCTCTACATCATCCCCAATTAGCAGATAACGACCGTTGCCAACGTCAGTCGGGATTTCTCGGTAGCCACTATTAATGTATCCGTCGACTTCTCGGCCGACCCCGACAAGGTTCTGGCCCTGCTCAAGGACGTAGCCATGAGCGTCCGCGCCGACCCGGCATACAAGGATGTCTTTCTGGCCGACCCGACGCTGCTGGGCGTTGACTCGATCAAGGGTTCGCAGGTGATCTATCCTGTGCAGCTCACGACTAAGGCGAACCAGCAATGGGCGGCCATGCGCGAGACGCAACGCCGCATCCGCATCGCCCTGACCGAGCACCATATGCTGCCGGGCGATCCCAATCTGGTCTACAACACCGACGGGGCGCAGCCGACGGGAAAGACCGGTGAGGAACCTGCTGCCGGCGCAAAAGGCTCCGATCCGACCGCAGCCAAACCCAATCAGTTCAACCCCTTCACCAGCGAGTCAACCTGACCTTCGCGAAGCCAAGGTGTTGTTGCCCTACAGCCAGCCCTTCGCTCTGGCGATCCGGGCCGCATCGATTCGATTGGAAGCATCCAGCTTGCTGATCGCCTCTGACAGATAATTCCGTACCGTGCCCTCGGACAGATGCAGCTCCTCAGCAATCTCCAGGCTCGATTTGCCCTCACCCGCACGCCACAGAATCTGCCGTTCGCGCTCCGTCAGGGGATCGGCTCCGCTATCCCAGGCCTCTGCCGCCAGGTCGGGATCCACCACACGCAATCCGCGATGTACTCGCCGTACCGCCTCGGCTAGCTCTGCCGCCGGACGATCCTTCAGCAGATATCCCTTCGCCCCGGCATCGAGGGCGCGGCGCAGATAACCGGGCCGCGCAAAGGTAGTGAGAATCATCACCCGCGTCTGCGGATACCGCTCGCACACCTCAGCCGCCAGCGTCAGTCCCGTCATCTCCGGCATCTCGATGTCGGTAACCAACACGTCAGGCTTGAGCTTTGCCACTGCTGAAAGCGCCTCCCGCCCATTGGAGGAGCGGCCGCAGACTGCGATGTCCGGCTCGGTCTCCAGCAGCGCGGCCAGCGCGCCCAGCACCATGGCCTGATCTTCAGCGACGATCACTCGAATCTTGGTCATGGACTCAGGTCTTCAGCTCCGAACGCAGCTCCGTGGGCACGTGAATCGTGAGCCGCGTCCCCCGATTGCCGTCCACTACAAATTGTCCTCCCAGCGCCTCCACGCGTTCCCGCATCCCACGCAGTCCATTGCCTTCCACGCGAACCCCTCCGCGACCGTCGTCCTCAACGATCAGGGACGTATGGCCGTTCTGTGCCGAGAAGTGCATGGAACACCGGCTGGCGTGCGCATGCCGCACGATATTTGTCACCGCCTCGCGCAGTATTAGGGAGATCACGGTCTCGACTGCAGGATTCAGGGCCGGTGGCTTCTCCTCGCACTCCAGCGTCACCCCCGCAGCATCGAGCGTGCTGTGCGCACGCTTAATCTCTGCAGCCAGCCCCTCGGCACGATAGCCGCGGATCGCCTCCCGCACCTCGCCCAAGGCCTTGCGCGAGATCATCTCTACATCGGCGATCTCTGCCGCAGCACGCTCCGGATCGCGGGCAAACAGCCGCCCCGCAAGCTCCGCTTTGAGCACGATGACCGAAAGTGTGTGCCCAAGTACGTCGTGCAAATCACGCGCAATGCGTTCGCGCTCGGCCAGCTTGGCCAGCTGCTCGATCTCTTCATGCGCCATCTGCAGTTTCGAGTGCGCTCGTATCCGCTGCGCGGTGAACAGGTTCGTAACTCCGACCACAAGCGCAAAGAATGCCCCGAAGCCCCAGGCCCACGGGCTCATGTGAAAGATAAAGCCTTCGATTGCGATAGTTGCGCAGACCGCCACGACCGTGCCCAGGCAGATGGCCAGCGATTCGGTGACGAAAGGTATGAATGCCGTCACGTAGACGAACATTCCAATCGCGCCCTGGTCCAGCGGAACGTACCACGCCGCCAGCAGGCCAAGCGCTCCCAGCAGAAGGTAGTTTGTCAGGCGATTCTTGGCGAAGACCATGCCGGTGTAGATCGCCAGAAAAATGGCATAGACAATGCCGAAGCGAAGCCAGAAATTCCGGTCATGACGGCTGATCGGCTCGATGAAGAAAAACACCGAGTAGACCAGCCAGATAAAGTCCCAGAGATCGCTGCGCTTGCCTCGCACGGGCCCCACCTTTTTCGACAGCTTGTCGCGAAGCATGTGGCCGGGGCGCTCCCCGCTGCATTCCATGGGATTGAACGTCAGACGCTTGTCATGGTTCTCTTTGCTCACGCCCTCGCCTCACTGCGGGTAAAGATGAGCCACGCTGCTCCCAGCATCAGGCAAGTAAAGCCTAACAGAGCTTCCCAGTGCGCGAGCATGCCTGTGCCGCTTTGCGCATAACCAAATATGTTCAGCGCAAGCTGTGCATAGTGGTAAGTCGGGAGCGCAGGCGCAATGCGCTGCACCCAGTGTGGCAGGATGCTTAGCGGCATCCAAAGGCCGGAGCAGAACGACATCGGCAGATAGATTAAATTGATGATTCCCGGAGCGGCGTTGGCCGGCATCAAAAGGGCGAGCAGTAGCCCCATGCTTGCGAAGGGAATCGCTCCCGCCAGAGTGATCCCGATCAGCTTCGCGCCTTCTGCGACACTCATGGTCACACCGCCGAGCGTTACGCCAATTGTAATCAGCAGCGCCACGATAAGGAGCGCGAAGGCCGCGCACGAAACTGTCTTAGCTGCCAGATACGCCAGCCTCGGCATGGGGCTGGCCTGTTTCAATTCGAGCCATCCCTGTACGCGCTCAGTGGCAATCCCGGCGCCCAGACCGAAGAGTGACGCTCCCACCATGCCAAAGCAGCTATAGCTGGCGAGTAGATAGCGCGCAAAATCAGTGTGACGATTGGCGACTCCGAAGAGCAGGTAAAACATGACCGGAAATCCGACCACGGAAAGCGAGAAAGCACGCAGCCGGAGCATCTTCAAAAACTCGTAGCGGATCTCCTGCCTCAGAACGTGGGCATAGTAGCGAAAACCCAAAGATTGCGGGCGCGCAGTGATAACAGCGGTAGCCATAGTATGTCTCCTGTAACAGATGAAGTTACAAACTCAATTCGCGGTGCTTTCTGAACCCGACGCGTCCGACCCCGTAAGCGCCAGAAACGCATCTTCAAGTCCGGGCGCTGAAATCTCCAGGCCGCAGAGCGTTACATCGTGTCGCAGCATTTCCCGCACGACTCTTTCCGCCTCGCTCGTCGTGACAATCACAGCCTCGCGATCGCGCTCGACGCTGATAACTGAAGGCAGTGTCAGCAGGAACGACTCTTCAAGCTGTGTGATGCACCGAATGCGGCGGCCACCAACGTGATGCTTGATCTGTGCTGGAGTGCCCTCGGCCATTACCTTACCCTTGTTGATCACAACGACGCGGCTGGCCAGCATGTCGGCTTCTTCCAGATAATGCGTTGTCAGCAGAACGGTCTTTCCCTGCGCAGCCAGGAATCGGATCTGGTCCCATAGCCCTCGCCGCGACTCGATGTCCATGCCAACAGTCGGCTCGTCGAGAAAAATCAGATCGGGATTGCCTGCCAGTGCCAGGCCGAACAATACGCGCTGCTTTTGTCCACCGGAGAGTTTGCCGAAGAAGCGATTCTCCAAGCCTTCCAACCTTGCTATGTGAACGATCTCTTCTGCTGGAAGGGGATTGGGATAGTAGCTCCGGAAGAGATCGATATGCTCGCGTACACGTAGAGTTTCCGGAACCCGCGTCACCTGCAGCATTGCCCCAATGCTTGTGCGGGCGGAGGCGTCCCGAGGGTCACGCCCCATCACCCGCACGCTACCAGAGGTTGGCGCGATCAACCCCAGCAGCAGCCGAACCGCTGTCGTTTTTCCGGCGCCGTTTGGTCCCAGCAGTGCGACCACTTCGCCGGGATACAGATTTAGCGTCAGCCGGTCGAGCGCCGTTATCTGGCCATAGCGCTTGGTGCTCGAATGCAAACGCGCAATGGCGTTCGCAGGATGCGGAGGCGCAGGGAGGGGAACTGTAAGAGGCTCGACGTGGAATCCCGAAGCGAATGTCGATGCGGACATGGTGTCTCCTGTACTAGAGACAGCATCGCTCCGAATCGAACCCGGAGGCAGTGGGGTCTGTCATCAATCGAAGGTGACAGATGTCATTACAGACGATCGCTTCCTGGCCTCTTCCAAATCGACCGCTGCATCTTCCGGAGGCCATTCCCTCGCCAGTCCCACCAAACTCTTTGTGTAATCATGGACAAAGCAGGTTCCATCAGCCGCGTCAGCACAGAAACGATTCTGATCAGAAATGTATTACGTCATAGGCTCAGGTCCCGCTGGCGTTTCGTGTGCTCAGGCGCTTATAGCGGCCGGGAAAACGGTCACAATCCTGGACTCTGGCCTGCAACTCGAGATCGCGCGGCGCGATGCGATTCGCACTCTCGCTGCTTCAAGTAAATCCGACTGGACGCCAGCTGCCACAGCATTCCTTCGCGACGGAGTTACTTCTGGCGCTTCGGGCATTCCCCTCAAGCTGGCCTATGGCTCGGATTTCTCATACAGGCAGGTTACAGGCGCGACTTCTATCGTGTGGGACGGGGCAGAAACGAAACCCTCCTACGCGTGCGGAGGATTAAGCACAGTGTGGGGCAGCGCGGTCATGCCTCATCGGCAGCGCGACATTGAAGACTGGCCAATTTCTATCGAAGATCTCGAGCCCGGCTACAGGGCGGTGTTGGAATGGATGCCGATCTCAGTCCGAAACGACGGGCTCTCCCAATTCTTCCCGCTCTACACCGACGAGTGCGTGTCCCTGCCCATGAGCCGCCAGGCTGCCGGCACGCTTGCCGATTTCGAACGCCACCGAGGCAAACTGAATCGGCAAGGCATCTACTTTGGATCATCCCGGCTGGCTGTCGATGCAGATGGACGTCAAGCTCAGTCGCCTTGTGTTCAGTGCGGGCTCTGCATGTATGGGTGCCCGCACAGTCTCATCTATTCGAGCGATCAGACACTAGCCGTACTTCTCTCGACTGGCCGAGTCGATTACAAACCCGGAGTAACCGTGCAATTTGTTCAAGAGACAGACACGGGTGCCGTCATCCATGCTGTCGATCACCAGGGAAGGCCCATGGTTTTCAATGCCGGTCGTGTTTTCCTGGGCGCAGGCGTGTTGAACACCACCGCCATTCTCCTGCGCTCGCTTGGGATGTATGATCGACCTCTGCAAATTCGCGATTCTCAATACTTCCTATTGCCACTGCTTCGACTTCGGGGCACTCCCAATGTCGTTCGTGAACCCCTGCACACACTCGCTCAGTTCTTCGTTGAAGTCTTTGACGATTCGATCAGCCCATACGCGATCCACCTGCAGGGCTACACCTATAACGACCTGTTCCGCGGACCTGTACTGGCAGCGCTCGGTCCGTTTAGGTCGATCTTTCCTCTCGAAGCGTTGCTTGGACGGTTGATGCTGATCCAGGGCTATCTTCATTCCGGGCACTCATCATCGATCACCGCCATTCTCGAACGAAATCAGAACGGCGATACTCTTACGCTGCAATCCGCACCAGACCCCGAGACGGAGTGGCGGGTTCGCAAACTCGCCCGCAAGCTCACGAAGCTCAGCATGCATACGGGAGTCATCCCGCTGATCCGGATGCTACAAATGGGAAAGCCTGGGCGCGGCTTTCATTCAGGAGGCAGCTTCCCGATGAGCGCACGACCGGGAATTGGCGAAACCGACATCCTGGGTCGACCTCAAGGGCTCCGGCGCGTGCATGCCATCGATTCCACCGTGCTGCCTTCCATCCCAGCTACTACGATCACTTACACGGTAATGGCAAATGCCTACCGCATCGGGAGCGCAGCTGCAATGGAAACGGACAGGAGCGGCGAATGACCAGTCAAACATCCAGCGCCTGCGCCGTAACTGGAGCTTCGGGTTATGTCGGCTCGATCATCACTCAAGAACTGCGCAAACATATGCCCGTGGTGAAACTGACGCGCAATCCAAAATCCGAGGCCGACATAGCATGGTCACTGGAGTCGGACCTGGACATTTCGCGTGCTCTACGCTCACTGAATGTGAAGTCTCTTGTCCATGCGGCCTGGGAAATGCGCGCGAACAATCTGCGCAAAATGGAAGAAAGTTCTGTTCGCGGTTCAGCCGCACTTTTTGAAGCCGCCGGCCGCGCCGGCGTCGAGCGCATCGTCTTTATTTCGACGATCAGCGCATTTGAGGGCTGTCGCTCGGCTTACGGCAAAACCAAGCTCGCCGTTGAGAAGCTGCTACGGGGCGGTTCCAATGTCGTCCTCCGCCCTGGGCTGGTCTTCGGTGACCAGCCTGGAGGCGTTTTCGGGGGCATTCGAAAGCAGGTGCAGAGCAGCAGTGTCTTGCCGATCATAGGAAAAGGCCTCGCGCCGCAATATCTGCTGCATGAACAGACACTGGCGGAGTCGATCGTGCGTGCTGTTTGCGGCGACTTTGATCAAACGCAAGCGGTCCCGATTACCCTCGCGCATCCGAGGGCATGGCGATTTCGCGACCTGGTTCAGGGCATCGCCGCTGCGGAAGGCCGTAAGGTCACGCTCATCCCGATTCCGTGGCACATGCTCTTCGCAGGAATTCGCGTGGGAGAAGCATTTGGAATGAGTCTGCCCTTCCGAAGTGATAGTGTCATCAGTTTTGTGCACTATGATCGAAATCCGGACTTCAGCGTCATGCATTCTCTTGGGATAGAGCCTTTGCCGTACGAGCCAGCATGAGATCCCAGGCCTAACAGCCCGTGGTGCAAGTCCTGATTCGTAAGCAGAAGATTCTGAGGAATGCAGAGGGTTTGTTTGTAGAATCGGCGCATGGCGATGGGGACGCGGAAGCAGCGGGAGCAGCAAGAGGATTTGTGGATCGCCCACAGGGAGTTAGCCACTGCGCCCGGGCATCCGTTTTACGAGAAGCTGAACCAGTTGCTGGAGGCGGAGCGCTTCGATGAGTTTGTGGAGAGCCGATGCGCAAAGTTTTATGCGGCTAGGTACGGGCGGCCGTCGCTGACGCCGGGGATCTATTTCCGTTCGTTACTGATCGGGTATTTCGAGGGCATAGGGGCCGAGCGCGGGATTTCCT
>Ga0207021_1004_pt1 | contig 79861 bp, 65 predicted proteins | sample Alteio_BWMinCont_49_FD_153496 | JGI IMG/M metagenome (GOLD analysis project Ga0207021, IMG submission 153496) | Enriched cells from forest soil in Barre Woods Harvard Forest LTER site, Petersham, Massachusetts, United States -... | ecosystem: Environmental > Terrestrial > Soil > Temperate forest >... | reverse complement strand
ATTGATTCTAAAAGACTTGCCTGGGATCGATTCAATCTAAAAGGCTTATGGAAGGCGCGCGCAGACCGTCGTCTGGTAAATCATTGATTCTGTTCGAGCTATGGGTAAGTCATTCTTTCTAAAGGAATCCTCAACAGAAATGCCCACCCGCGTAAGGATGGGCTTTCCCTTTTACTTCTTTTCCAGTATAGCGGATCGCTGGAAATTTCGGCCAGCTATTTTCCGGTAAATTAGCTTTGGAATGAGTCGGTTACGGGGAGATTTGTGGCCGAAGGGGGTTGACATGCCTTGCAAAGGCACAATCAGGTCGGATTTGGCTCCGTCCAAAGTCCAGACGCGATTCGCTCCTCGCGGCTTCCGCAGGAAACGCTAGGCAAGCGCCACCTTTTCGACGGCCAGGCTGCAGCTAAGAAGGCCACGTTCACTGGTGTTGGACAGACTGACGGTTTCGTAGCGCTTAAATTTGAGGTCATAAACCTCGCACTCGCCGAAGGGGCGGGAGTAAATGTGGAGGGTCACCGCCCGGGAGCCGAAGGTTGGCGGGTTGGCGACCAGATGAATGGGTTCCTCGGAGTCGACCTCGGCAGGGTTGTCGGCGTCGATGACATAGCGATCCGTAGGGGCGAGTTCACAAAACTGCGTGGCGTGATCCTGGCAGACCAGGCGGTAGTTCTGCACCTGCACCTTGCCGTAGGCGATACCCATCCAGCAGCGCTGGTTGGTGTGGTTGTGAATTCTGCTCATCTGCCCGCTTTCCCAGCAGATGGCGATGAGATCGAAGAGCGGCGTATGGAGAATGAGGTTTCGAGTATAGTGCTCGGGGCTGAAGTAGAGGTAAGGCTGGAGGCTTGCAACGGAAACGGGATTGTCGCGCATGTATTCGAGGACGGCGCTGTCGGTGAAGTGCTCTTCCGGGATTTCGCTGAGCTGGGTGGCGAAGGTGTTGATGTCGATCATGGAACTCCTACCCTATATTATCCTCCCAACGCTTAGATCCGAATTGGCATGCTGGTGCTTACCGCACTGGCGCCAACATCCTTCGCCACTACTGACCAGCCAGATTCCGCCGTGCGAGGGATCGCGCGGAGCATTCGCTATCAGCCTCTGTTTAGCAGTGCAGAGTTGTGACGATCCAGTAGGGATTGTTGAACGAAGTAGCAGTTAGTTCGGGCTCTCCCTGCTCCCACACTCAAACCAGGCGAACGTTACGTTCGATGGTCTTGATGACCGTATCCATGTGGCCGGCCAGCACTTGTTTCGCCATACTCAGCGTGAAGCCTTTGGCGGCGTGGAACGGCACGTGAGACGGAAGCGAAAGTGCGAACCGATCGACGACCGCATCCACGACGACGGGGCCTTTCTTGTAGGAAAGGGCCTCGGCGAGCGCGTCTTTTACGTCGCCGGGCTCTTCCAGGCGGATGCCTTTCGCGCCCATAGCGTCCGCAACGAGGGCAAGGTTGGGATTCTTGAAATCGACGCCGAAAGGAACGTAGCCCGCCTCCTGCTGCTCGATGTTGACGAAGTTGAGTGATGCATTGTTCAGGACGATGTGAACGACGGCCGTCTTGCGCTGAACCTGCGTCAACAGGTCGCCGAGTCCGAGCATAGTGAAACCGCCGTCGCCGCAGAGCGCGATTGTCTGCCGGCCCGGGAACGCCAACTGTGCGCCGAAGGCGTTGGGCGCGGCGTTGGCCATCGATGCCCATGAAAATGACGCGAAGAGCCTACGGTTCTTTCCGCCCTTGAGATACCTTGCCATCCACATGTTTGCAGTGCCCGTATCGGAGAAGAACATAGCGTCGTCCGAAGCCAACGCGCTAAGCGTTGCCGCCAGGAATTCCGGCCGGATCGGCTTGAGGCCCGGTCCCTTTTCGACGTAATGATTCAGGAGTTCGTCGAACTCGCGCGTCTCGGCGACGTGCTTTTCAAGAAAAGCGGTGTCGCGCTTTTCGCTCACATGGGGCAGCAGGGCTTCGAGCGTTGCCTTTATGTCGCCGACGAGCGCGAGATCGACTGCAGTGCGCCGGCCGATATGCATGGCGTTGCGATCGATCTGCACTTTCTTCACGCCATCTCCGGGTAGAAATTCGCTGAAGGGAAAATCTGTTCCCAGCAGCAGTACTAGATCGGCGTCGTGAATGGCTCTGTAGGCTCCGCCGTAGCCGAGAAGTCCGGTCATGCCGACTGCGTTTGGATTGTCGTGCTCGAGCCACTGCTTGCCTCGGAAGGAATAACCGACCGGCGCTTTCAGGCGGGTCGAGAGCTCAATCACTTCGTCGCGCGCATCCCGGCAGCCCTCGCCTCCGAAGATGGATACGCTCTTCGCGTCTTCGATCATCCCCGCAAGCCGTTCCATATCGGTGTCGGCTGGACGGAAAACCGGTGTGACCGGGATGGTGACTTTGTGAACGCGAGAGGGCGCTTCGGATGCCGCTACATCTCCGGGTATAGAGATTACCGTCGGCCCATGTTCGATCACAGCGGTCAGAATCGCGGTGTTGATCACCGCTCGTGCCTGTTCCGGATTTACAACACGCCCGACATAGAGCGCAGCGGTGTCGAAGAACTTGTAAGGATTCAGCTCTTCCAGAGTAAATGTGTCGATGAGACTTGTTTCCACATCGCCCGCAACGGCAATGACCGGCGCGCCTTCCTTCCTCGCGTCCATCAAGCCGTTGAACAGGTGCGTCACCCCGGGTCCCGCAGTGCCGCAGACCGCGACCGGCTGGCCGGTGAAATACGCGTCGGCGACGGCTGCGAAGCCGCCGTATTCTTCGTGGCGCACATGGACAAAGTCGATCTTTCCGTTACGGCGAAGGGCATCGATCACCGGATTCAGCGCATCTCCGATGATTCCGTAACAGCGCTTCACGCCGGCGTTCTCAAGCATTTCCCACAATACGTCCGCTACATTTTGTGCCAAAGGTCACCTCCAAAGGAAATTTGGTTGAATTGGGTATTCTTTCGACCACTAACACGACGCCGCAAGCATACACCTGCTCGAACAACTTCGCCTGTTGTTTGAAGTCCCGTGAACGCCCACTAACACCGGGCCCGGAGTATGGAACGCCTTGTGCAACGTGACGGGAATCAGACCTCGCCGCTCGACGTGCACTCCAACTACGTCACACTGTGAAGTGTCTTCAGCAGATCGCGGTCGATTTGTGATTTTGAGACGTAGCCGGCGGCGCCTATCGCCTTCGCTGCCTCAATGAAATCCTGACTATCGTGAACGGACAAAAAGACGATCCTGGCGCTACATCCGGAGTCTTGTAACTGCTCCGCTACACGGAAACCGTTTGTATCGCCCAGATCCATGTCCAGGAGGATAATGTCCGGGTTCAGACTCGCGGCCGCGGCAACCACTGACGATCCGGAGGACAGTGTCCCAACGATCGTAAACTCATGCTCGAGGAACCCGACCAGAAAATGGAGCATTTCCGTGTTGTCGTCCACACACAGAAGCTTTTTCACTTCTACCAAATTTCCTGTCGTATCAAAATGATCGCAGTTACACGCCTGCTTGAGTTTAGGCCGGCGACCGCAGGCTGTTGACTAGTAAAACTGCTGGTCCGTCATCGCAAGATTCGCAGTGATATGACGCATAGTTTCGGCCCCTTCTCATATACTTGTACTTATGTTGGCTCCTCCGCTGGTGGTGATTTTTTAGTGTTTACTCCGCCTGATCCAACCGACGTTGAACCGCGAAACGCTGAAGGGCCGTTGAGTTACTCTCAAGAGCAAATCTGGAGTGAGACGTTTGCCCACCTGGGCGTGGCGGTTGCTCAGTTGACACTCGACGGGACGCTGCTGATGGTGAATGATCGTCTGTGCGAAGTCATTGGCTATCGGAGAAGAGACCTGTTGGCGAAAGATTTCAGGAAATTCTTTCAGTCAGCAGAGTCGCAGTCCAGGTTCGAGACTGCTCTCAGCCGGCTTATCGCGGGCAAGGTATATCGCTACTCGACCGATATGAGCGCGATGAAAGCAGATGGAGAAGTCCTCTGGTTCAGGATGTTTTTTTCCCTGATTCGAGACAGCGCTACGAACACACCTCGCGGTCTGACTGTCGTAGCCGAGGATCTTACTTCTCTTAAGCAGGTCGGCCTGGAGCGCGATGAACTGAGTCGCCGCATGGTGGGCGCCCAGGAAGCGGATCGAACGCGAATCGCCAGAGAGCTTCACGACGATATCGGGCAGTCACTGGCAATACTCAAGATCCAGATGCTTCGCGCCGGGCAGCCAGTTTCCGGCGACCCCAAAAAGACACACGCCGACCTGAGAGAGCTGGCCCGGGAACTGGAGGTAATCGCCCAGAGGGTAAGCCACCTTTCGCACGGCCTGCACTCGTCGGTGCTGGAATATCTTGGCCTGGCTGCGGCAGTGAAGAGCCATTGTCGAGAATGCTCCGAGCAGCTGCGCATCCCGATCGAGTGCCACTGTGAGAAAGGCAACAACAAACTGGACAGCGTAATAGCTCTGGCATTCCTGCGGGTGGTGCAGGAAGCGATTCACAATGCAACAAAGCACAGCCATGCCAAGGGTATCGTGGTGCGGCTGAGCTCCTCGGATCGGGATCTAAGCCTGGAAATCTCCGACGACGGTGTAGGCTTCGATGTCGAAGGCGCAAGACTTGCGGAAGGACTCGGCCTGATCAGCATGCGCGAGAGGATCCACCTGGTAGGCGGAGAATTCAACATAGCCTCCAGCCCGGGAAAAGGTACCCGGATCGTGGCGCGTGTACCGAATCCCCCGCAGCGCTCATTGAATTCTCCCTCCTGAAGCCCCGATCCTCTCATCCCCGCGGCGGCTGCCGGCATTATTTCGCGCATGACGGTACGGCCGTGGAGCGCTTCCAGCGCGTGCCGCGTCGGCGCTGAATCATCCCAACATCTGCACAATTCACGAGATCGGCGAGGCGGACGGCAGCCTGTTCATCGCCATGGAATTCCCGGGGGGCGAGACAGACCCGGAAGTGGTTCGGAGCTGACGCGAACGTCAGCAGCTTCCCCCAACTGGTCGGCAAAGGATGGGAAGTACGTCTATTTCCTGCGTGTACCAATGGACCGGGAGTACTCAGAGTTCGCATCAGCAACCGCAAAGTCGAGGAGATTGCCGATCTGAAGGGGTTGCCTACCACGGGGTACTGGAAGACCCACTGAGCCTTAACTCCCGATGATTTCGCCCCTGCTACTTCGCAACGTCGGAACCCAGGACATTTATGCCCTAGACTGGGAAGCGCCGTAGGTTCTGGGCCTTAGTGTTTCTCATGTTCTAGCTTCCGAAGAGCGCTCTGCTTGTCCGGGTCCTTCCGAGTTTGGGAGACGCTCGGCCTCTCGGTTGGAATCATGCCGTGCCGGGGTGTGCCGCAAACCACACAAACCTCGGCCTTCAACGAAATTTCAGCTCCACAACAGGTGCAATATGCCGCCAAGGATCAGCTCCAATAGATCACTCCTTTGGACGGCCCAGCGGGAGCGAAAGATTCGCTTTTCGCCCCGACATTTCCTATTGAGAAAGTGCCGTTATTCGAGCAAGCGTTTCATGCGGATCGGCGAATGACGCTCAGCCACGCAACCATCCGTTGGACTGAGAATCGCATCTAATTTCGTGCGCTATGACGTATACAACTCGTCGCAACTCTTCCGACTTTGATCCGGCAAGCGTAAAAAAGGCTGAAGCGGTTGATTTGAGCAGGTTGAACCCGTATGGTGATGGTATTCACATTGCAGTGTCGAGCGGCCTCGTGCGAGGCTCCGGCGCTGGATTTGCTTTTCGCTTCATTGACATAAACCCTACAGTCGAGTTGCAGAAGGAGATCGGCACATGGACAACAAGCCGGCGCAAAATATTCAGGATACCTTTCTGAATACCGTTCGCAAAGATAAGACCCCCATCACGATTTACCTGGTGAGCGGAGTCAAATTGACCGGAAAAATCCGGTCATTCGATAAGTACTCCGTACTGCTCGAAAACAACAGCCAGGAGCAGTTGATCTTCAAGCACGCTATTTCTACAGTCGTCAGCAGCCGATCTGTGCTGCATGGCGAACATCGCCCGCTGGGCGCTGGCCCTGGCGCACCCGCACATGGTTCGGCTGGGGCGAGTGCGACCGGGCAGGATCTCGCGAATTCCTGAGCGCGCTGGCCATGGGAGCGCGATCCTAGCGGGATTTTTGCGCCGGATAAGGTTTCTTGCGGATGGAACGAGGCGGCGGTTTCGCTGGAGCGAGCTGGAACCGTTCGCTGGCTATGCCCATGCCTGCCACTGAATTGCGCAATGAGATAGGCTTTATTCACCATATTGAACATCGTCAACCAGTCCGCCGAACGCGCCCTTCTGGTGGCCGTCGACTTCACGGCGCAGCGGCATCAGCTGACGCGCACGGCGGCGCTGGCCCGAGGAGCCGCGCGGGCGAGCTCTGGTGAAGGCGAGACCACCAGGCCGGCATTCGGCGGCGCCTCATTCGACATGGAAGCCTCGCTCGAAGAATTTCGCGAGCTGGTGATTTCGGCCGGCGCGGAGATTGCGGCGGAGGTTGTACAGCGCAGGCCCAAGGCCGACCCGGCCACACTGATTGGCAGCGGTAAGGTCGAGGAACTGGAGGGCATTGCCGCTTCCGCCAACGCCGAGGTGATTCTCTTCGATCACGACCTGACCCCGACCCAACTCCGCAACCTCGAGAACGCGCTGCCCTGCCGGGTGGTGGATCGGACGCAACTGATCCTGGACATTTTCGCTCGCCACGCACGCACGCGGGAAGGCCAGTTGCAAGTGGAGCTGGCGCAGCTCGAATATATGCTGCCGCGGCTGACGGGCCAGGGCGCGTCGATGTCGCAGTTGGGCGGCGGCATCGGCACTCGCGGACCGGGCGAAACGCAGCTCGAAAGCGACCGCCGCAGGATTCAGCGCAGACTGCTGCAACTGAAGCAGGAGATTGAGGGCGTGCGCCGCATTCGGACGCAGCAGCGGCAGAGGCGGGAATCGGTGCCAGTGCCCGCGGTGGCGCTCGTCGGGTACACGAATGCGGGCAAGAGCACGCTGTTCAACGCCATGACAAAGGCTGGGGTGCTCGAATCGGCGCGCATGTTCGCCACGCTCGATCCCAAACTCAAAGCCATCCTTCTGCCCAGCCGCCGCAAGGTGCTCCTGTCGGACACGGTGGGGTTCATTCGCAACCTGCCGCATACGCTGGTCACTTCGTTTCGCGCGACGCTCGAAGAGGTGCAGAAGGCGGAAGTTCTGGTGCATGTCCGCGACTGTTCGAGCCCTATGCAGGAGGAGCACAAGGCGGAGGTGGAGAAGCTTCTGGGAGAGTTGGAGGTACTCTCCAAGCCCCGCATTGAGGTGTTGAACAAGATCGACCTGCTGCCCCTGGACGAGTGGGCCGCGCTCGAGGCCGGGGGGGCGGTCGCGCTCTCTGCCAGGCTTGGCTGTGGCATTGAGAAGCTGCTGGCCCATATCGACGCCGCCTTGGTGGCCGATCCGATTATAGAGCAGCGATTCGAGATTCCTCAGTCGCAGGGAGATGTTTTGGCGGCGCTGGGCGCAGGGGCGCTAATCCGGGAGCGGGAGTTTGTGGGGAATTCGGTAGCCATGACGGTGGCCGGGCCGGCGTCTCTGCTCGGGAGATACAGACAGTACCGGATGCAGCGGGCAGCTGACGCAGAAATGGGCCGGATGTAGGGGAGCAGAGGTAGGTCCCAAACATCCGGCCCATTGGACCCTGAGCCGGGTCATAGGTGATACTCTGAGTGTACGCCGGTGGGACGGCGAGTCAAGATATTTCAAGGCTATATTTTCCGAGGGATTTCGGGAATGTGCTGAGCGTGTGCGCCGCGCGTTGACATCGCATTTTCGCCTCTGCTACAACCTTAAGGTTCCGCTTACCTTCCCAATTAGCTTCCAACCGCAACCGTTGGCTCAATGATGATAGATGAACTGCTGCGTCAACTCGGCGATCTCGTGCTCGGCTCTGTGCCGACCATGATCCTTTTCGTGCTCCTGGTGCTGGCGTACCGTTTTGTGCTGTACGGGCCGCTCATGCGCATGCTGGCCGAACGGCGCGAGCGCACTCAGGGCGCGGTCGAGAAGGCTCATGCCGCGATTGCCGCAGCCGACGCCAAGAGCCAGGAATACGAGGCGAAGTTGCGCGCGGCGCGGGCGGAAATATTCCATCGCCGCGAGCAGCGGTTGCAGCAGTGGAATGCCCAGCGGGAGAGCGCCCTGGCAAGTGCGCGCGAGGCGGCGCGGGAGCGCGTAGCTACTGCTCGCGCGTCGATCGAAGGAGAGGCAGACGCAGCCCGGCGCCAGATCGAGGCTTCGGTCGACCAGCTTGCCTGGCAGATTCTGAGAGTCGTACTTCCTACGGACGTGACCAACGCGGAGGGAGTCCGATGAGGCAGATCCAGAAGATTCGTTTTGCAACATCGCTGCTCGCTTTCCCCTTGCTGGCGCTCCTGATGGTGCCCGTATGGGCTCGGTCGCAGGAACCGGCGGGGCCGGCACCCACCGCACAACAAGCCCCTCCCACCGAGCACATGGATGAGCCGGAGACCCACGCCCAACTGGAAGCGTTTCGCCACTCAGATGCTGTGAAAATGATCGCGCGCCACTTGGGTGTGAGCACGGAAACAGCCGCCGTTATTTTTCAAGACATAAATTCGGCGATATTGATTGGCCTGATTCTGTGGTTGATCCTGCGGACCGTTCCGAAGATGTTGCGGAAACGCAATGAGACTTTGCAGAAGCAGTTGCTGGATGCGCGGTTGGCAGCCGCAGAGGCCAATGAGCGCCTGGCGGTGGTCGAAGAGCGGCTGTCGAAGCTGGGCATAGAGATTGAATCCATCCGCGAGCAGACGGAGCGGGACAGTGCAGAAGACGAAAAGCGCATCCACGAGTCTCTCGAAGCGGAGCGGCAGCGAATTGTCGCCTCGGCTGGGCAGGAGATTGAAGCAGCCGGCGCGACGGCGCAGCGGGAGCTGAAGAAGTTTGCGGCGGAGCTGGCGGTGGATCGTGCGCGACAGGGGATTCACCTGAGCGCGGACGGTGATCGGGCGCTGATTCGCACCTTTGGCGAAAATCTGAAAGGGGACCGGAACTGATGCCGGCCTTTGCTGCCCGCTATGCCCGCGCCCTCGCCGATGTGGTCGCCGAGACACACCTCAATCCGGCAGACATTCAGAATCAGCTGGGCGATTTTGGCGCTGCCTGGCACGAAAGTGTGGGGCTTCGCGAAATCTTGCTGGATCCCACGTTTCCCGTGGAGGAAAAGATCCCGGTTCTGGACAAACTGAATGCCCGGCTGGGAATGGGGCAGCATGCGCGGAATTTTATCGCGGTGCTGATCGATCACAACCGGCTGCACGAGTTCGATGAAATCATGGCTGCGTTTCGTCGCGAGATGAACCAGCGGCTGGGTATTTCCCAGGTAGAAGTAACCACGGCGCGCAAGCTGGATGACGCGGAGCGCAGAGCCGTGGAAGAGCAAGTCGCCGGCCTGACGAAGGCACGAATTATCGCCGACTTTCACGAGGATTCATCGTTGATCGGTGGCGTGATGGTACGCGTAGGCAGTACCGTGTATGACGGATCGGTACGCGGCCAGCTGGACCGGCTGAAAGAACAACTGGCGGCCAGCTAACGTTGACAGGCCCCTGGCGCCGGAAAAAGACCCTGTTAGAAAAGTGAAGCATGGCTCAGATAAAGGCAGATGAAATTACACAGCTCCTGAAGGAGCAGATCGCAAACTACGACTCGAAGATCCGCGTGGATGAAGTAGGCACAATCATCTCGCTGGGTGACGGGATCGCGCGCCTGCATGGCCTGGACAAGGTGATGGCAGGCGAGCTGCTGGATTTTCCGCACGGCGTCGCGGGACTGGCACTGAGCCTGGAAGAAGATCAGGTGGGCGCGGTGCTGATGGGTGACTACACCGAGCTCCGTGAGGGCGATCAGGTCAAGCGCACCGGCAAGATTCTCAGCGTGCCGGTGGGCGACGCGATGGTTGGCCGCGTGGTGAATTCGCTGGGCCAGCCGATTGATGACAAGGGACCGATCGCGACGACGCAGACGTTGCCGATGGAGCGGCTGGCGCCGGGCGTGGTCGACCGGCAACCGGTGCGCGAACCCATGATGACCGGCCTCAAGGCTATCGACTCGATGATACCGATTGGGCGCGGGCAGCGCGAACTGATTATCGGCGACCGTCAGACGGGAAAAACCGCCATCTGTCTTGACACCATTATCAACAGCAAGGGGAAAGACCTGATCTGCATCTACTGCGCAATCGGCCAGAAGCGATCATCGATCGCGCAGATCGTGCAGACACTGACTGAGCACGGCGCGATGGACTACACCATCATCGTTTCGGCATCGGCGTCGGAGCCGGCTCCACTGCTGTACATTGCGCCGTACGCGGCAACGGCGATAGCCGAGTACTTCCGCGATAACGGCAAGCACGCGCTGGTGATTTTCGACGATCTTTCCAAACATGCAGTGGCCTACCGCGAAATTTCGCTGCTGCTGCGCAGGCCGCCGGGACGCGAGGCCTACCCGGGTGATGTGTTTTATCTCCACTCGCGTCTGCTCGAGCGCGCCTGCAAGCTGAGCGACGAAAAGGGCGCCGGGTCGCTGACCGCTCTGCCGATCATCGAGACGCAGGCGGGCGACGTTTCGGCCTATATCCCGACCAACGTGATCTCGATCACCGACGGGCAGATTTTCCTTGAGACAGACCTGTTCAACTCCGGTGTTCGTCCGGCCGTGAACGTAGGGCTTTCAGTGTCGCGCGTGGGATTTTCGGCGGCGATCAAGGCCATCAAGCAGGTGGGTTCGACACTCAAGCTTGACCTGGCGCAGTATCGCGAGCTGGCCGCCTTTTCGCAATTCGGAAGCGACCTCGATAAGATCACCCAGAACCAGCTCAATCGCGGCCAGCGCCTGACGGAGCTGCTGAAGCAGCCGCAGTTCCACCCGCTTACCGCGGAGAAGCAGGTCATCATTCTGTATGCCGGAACGCAGGGCTTCCTGGACGACATTAAGGTGTCATCGATCCGCGCCTTCGAAGACGGTCTGTATAAATATCTCGACTCCGGCCAGACTGCGCTGCTGAATGACATCGCCACCAAGAAAGCGCTCGACGATGCGTTGAAGGGCCGGATCGGCGATGCGCTGAAGGAGTACAAGGCGAACTTCCTTGCGGAGCACGAGGAAGCCAAAACGGCGGGAGCGGCGAAGCAGGGTTAAAGCATGGCGAGCATCCTCGATTTACGGCGGCGCATTCGCAGTGTAAAGAGCACGCGCCAGATCACCAGGGCCATGAAGATGATCGCCGCGGCCAAGCTGCGCCGTGCGCAGGAGCGTGCGATTTCCTCGCGACCCTATGCGGCCATGCTGGCCAGCGTGCTGGAGTCGCTCAAGCGGCGCATCGAAATCTACGACCCGGAGACCGGCGAGCTGCGCCATCCGCTGCTGAAGACCCGCGAGGAGAAGCGCGTGTTGATCGTCGTGGTGTCCGGCGACAAGGGCTTCGCTGGAGGCTTCAACGCCAACATCATCAAGGCAGCGACACAATTCATCGATCACAACGGCGACAAAGAGATCGACGTCGAACCGGTCGGGCGGAAGAGCCGCGAGTTTATGCGGCGGCGTTATCCGGCGGCGAAGTTCGTGGTGCAGCAGGAAGAGAATGCGCGTGCGGAGCGGCAACGTTCGAACCGGATCGAGATGATTGGCGATCATCCGGGCATACTCGACAAGGTGGACTTCGAACGGGTGAGCGAGCTGGGTGAGGAGATCGCCGCCCGCTATACGCACGAAGAGATCGACGCGGCATATATCGTATACAACGAGTTCAAATCGGTGATCGTGCAGCGGATCGTGGTGGAGCGCATTCTGCCCATCATCGAGTTCGGTAAGCATGACATTGTCGAATCGCGGGAATTGTCACTCGAGGAGCGCACGGAGGCGGCGCGGGCAGCCATGACGGCTGGCGTCAGCATTCTGCCCGGCGAGTTGGAAGCCTCGATCAAGGTGTACGAGGACGAAATAAAGAAGTTCGGCACGGCAGAGGTGGATTACATCTACGAACAAACGCCGCGACAGATTTTCGACTCGATTCTGCCCCGCTATCTTACCTCGCAGCTTTACCACGCGATGCTGGAATCAGTAGCTGCCGAACAGGCAGCGCGCATGACGGCCATGGATTCGGCCACCAACAACGCATCGGACATGATCGACAAGTACACGCTGGCCATGAACCGGGCGCGTCAGGCGGCGATCACCAAGGAAATTATCGAGATTGTGAGCGGCGCGGCCGCAATTTAGGGACAGGCAAAAAGGCTGGCTTGGGATTTCGATCCTGCGCAAAGGTTTTGATACAGGAAATTTTATGGCAGAAAACATCGGCAAAGTAATTCAGATTTCCGGCCCCGCGGTCGACGTGCAGTTCGATGAAGCGAAGATGCCGTTCATTTATCAGGCGCTCCGCGTAGTGAGCGAGGGTTTCAACGTCCCCATGCCGGTCAATGTCATCCTTGAGGTGCAGCAGCACCTGGGCGAAGGGCGCGTGCGCTGCGTGGCCATGGAAGCGACCGAAGGCATGGTGCGCGGCATGAAGGCCATCGACCTGGGCGGTCCGATTACCGTCCCAGTGGGCCGCGAGACATTGGGCCGCGTGCTGAATGTAATTGGCGAACCGGTCGATGACCTCGGCCCGGTCAAGACCGACAAGCGCATGCCCATTCACCGCGAGGCCCCGACCTTTGACGAGCAGGCGACCACCGAGGAGATGTTCGAGACCGGCGTGAAGGTCATCGACCTCATCCAGCCCTTCCTGAAGGGCGGCAAGACTGGCCTCTTCGGCGGCGCGGGCGTCGGCAAAACCGTCGTGATCCAGGAGCTGATCAACAACGTCGCCGCCAAACACGGAGGCTTCTCGGTTTTCGCCGGCGTGGGCGAGCGCACCCGCGAGGGCAACGATCTCTGGCTTGAGTTCCAGGAAGCTGGCGTGATCGACATTCACGACTTCACGAAGTCGAAGGCCGCACTCATCTACGGCCAGATGACCGAGCCGCCTGGAGCGCGCCTGCGCGTGGCGCTCAGCGCACTTACCGTCGCCGAATATTTCCGCGATAATGAAGGCTCCGACACGCTCCTCTTCATCGACAATATTTTCCGCTTCACGCAGGCTGGCTCCGAAGTTTCGACGCTTCTCGGCCGCATGCCCTCCGCCGTGGGCTACCAGCCGAACCTGGCCACGGAAATGGGCGAGCTGCAGGAGCGCATCACATCGACGAAGAAAGGCTCCGTGACCTCGGTGCAGGCGGTGTACGTGCCCGCCGACGACTTGACGGACCCGGCGCCGGCGACCACCTTCGCTCACCTCGACGCGACCACGGTACTTTCGCGTCCACTGTCGGAGTTGGGCATCTATCCTGCGGTCGATCCGCTGGCCTCAAGCTCGCGCATCCTTGACCCGCGCGTGGTAGGGCAGGAGCACTATGACGTTGCCCAGGGCGTGAAACGCATTCTGCAGCGCTACAAGGATCTGCAGGACATCATCGCCATTCTCGGTATCGACGAGCTTTCCGAGGAAGACAAGACCACGGTGAATCGCGCCCGCAAGGTGCAGAAGTTCCTCTCGCAGCCCTTCCATGTCGCGGAGCAGTTTACCGGCATGCCGGGCCGCTACTGCAAGATCGCCGATACCGTTCGCAGCTTCAAGGAAGTGATCGAGGGCAAGCACGACGATGTTCCCGAGCAGGCCTTCTACATGAAGGGAATCATCGAGGAAGTGCTGGAAGCCGCCGAGAAGATGAAAGCCACGGCGTAAAGGTAACTATGACGGATACGAATCGATTGCAGGTCCGGCTTGTTACTCCCGATCGCATCCTCGTCGACCAGGCGGCGGATGCCGTGGAGGTGCCGTCGGAGTCCGGCTATTTTGAGGTGCTTTATGGGCATGCTCCTCTTCTCGCCCTGTTGGGTCCGGGCGAGGTTCGCCTGCACGGCGGCGAGGCCGGAGACCAGCGCTTCAATGTCGCGCGCGGCTTTGTGGAAGTGCTGCCCGAGCGAGTAACGATTCTCGCCGAGAGCGCTCGGAGGCCGGAAGAGATCGACACCTCTGCTGCACAGGCGAAGCTCGATCATGGTCACCAGCTTTGGAACGAAGCCGGCGACGATGCCGAGAAGTATGCTCACGCGGAAGAAGTGATTCGCGAGGCGGAATCGCGGTTGGAGAGTGCGAAGGGCAGCTGAGAAGCGGGAAGCTAAAAGTCGGGTCAGCTAAGACGGGGTCAGCGGGAATGTCTGACTTACCGTATGTGCTGATATCCCCGGTCCGCCGAGTACTCGAAGCTCATCAGGCCGTCTCGGCTTTGATCTGCTTGGCCTGCTGGTACGTCCCCACATTCTTACTGATCGAAGAGGTGTCGTAGGAGAGAACGTTATCCCTCTCCTGCTGCAGGTGCGCGAAGCGGAATACAATCTGCTCTCCGGCATGGACATTGGCGACGGAGCCGGAGACGCCGTGCACGGTGGTGTTCGGAGTGCTCTCTGGTAACTTCGCGGGCGGCGCTGGGCTAGCTTCTTCGACTTTCTGCCCAGCGAGCAGGGTGCGAACCAGCCCGGCGGCGAGCTCCGGATCTTTGGGCTGCTGAGCTATCTTCTGTCGGTACAGGGGTTTCCGCGCGCGCGGAAGATCGTCGCGAATGACTGCCTGCTGCTCCTCGGTGAGCGGATGCGGCTGGGCGAGAGCGGCTGACGGATTGGGTGACCGAGCTTGCCGGGCGCGCGAGAGTGGCGAATCCCAGCAGAAGAGAAAGTAGGCGGACTCGAACGGGCATTGTTTCGATCAACCTAACTGCAAGGGTTGCGCGTGGTAAGGAAAAGGATCCGGGAGATTCTCGAAACGGGCGCAGGCACAGAGAGCCGAGAAACGTGTATGGTTAAATCAAAGTCTGAAGTTGTCCCATAAAGCTGTTTTCTGAGATGTTGCAAAAATGGTAAACCTTGAAGCTGCCGCCCTCACAGATGTTGGACAGGTGCGGACAAGCAATGAAGATGCCTTTGGATATTGTCTCGAAGAAGGCGTTTTTGCCCTATGCGACGGCATGGGTGGCGCGGCCGCCGGCGAAGTGGCCAGCCGCATCGCGGTGGACACGCTGATCAACCAGCTATGTGCGGCAGACTCGCATGAGAATCGCAGGAAAGTGCTGGAAGAGGCGATTGCATCGGCGAACCAGATCGTACATGCGCGCGCGGAAAGGGAAGCAGCGCTGCACGGCATGGGAACCACCCTGGTGGCAGTGGCCATCGGAGGTGACCGCGCTCTGGTCGGGCACGTCGGCGACAGCCGGTGCTATCTATATCGCCGGGGAGAGCTCAGCCGCTTGACCCACGACCACTCGCTGGTAGACGAGCAGGTGCGACTGGGACAGCTTACCCAAGACGAGGCGGACCACTCCCCCCTGCGGAATGTGATCACGCGGGCGATCGGCACGCAGACGTCGGTCTCGGCGGACATAGCAGAGCTGGCTTTGGAGCCCGACGATATTCTGCTGCTCTGCTCCGATGGGCTGACGAAAGAGCTCCCAGACGACCGCATTGAGGCGATGCTGGCCGATGACGGAGATCTCGACGGTCTTTGCGGGCGTCTAATCGGTGCCGCCAAAGCCGCCGGCGGTCACGACAATGTGACGGCAGTTTTAGCGAAAGTCCGGACGCCCAATAAATCGGTCAGCTAAGGCCTGCTCCACGAGATAACCTCGTTGGCTTTCATCCTGATACACTCGTCTGTTTTGAGGTGATCGGATGAGTGAGATGCCAGGTGAGATCAAGACCGTCGGTGTGCTGGGCGCGGGCACGATGGGCAACGGAATCGCGCATGTGTTCGCACGGAGCGGCCTGAGTGTCCGGCTATGCGAAGTGGAGCAGCGCTTCCTCGATCGCGGCCTGGAGACGATCCGGAAGAACCTCGCCCGCGAGGTTGCCAAGACCAAATTAACCCAAGAGGAAATGGATGCCTCGTTTGCGCGGATCGAGGGAACGCTCGACCGCAAAACCCTCGCTGAATGCGACTTCGTGATCGAGGCAGCGACGGAGAAATTCGAGATCAAACGGCAGATTTTCGCCGAGCTAGACGGCCTCCTACCCGAACAAGTAATTCTCGCGTCGAACACGTCTTCCATTTCGATTACCAAGCTCGCAGCGCAGACGAAACGCCCTGAGCAGGTGATCGGGATGCACTTCTTCAATCCTGTTCCGGTGATGAAGCTGGTCGAGGTGATCCGCGGGCTGGCCACTTCGCAGGCCACCTACGACTCGGTAAAGGTCCTCTCCGAACGCCTCGGCAAAACACCTGTCGAGGTGAACGACGCGCCGGGATTCGTCTCGAATCGCGTGCTGATGCCGCTACTGAACGAAGCCATGTTCGCGGTCATGGAAGGCGTAGCCACGCCCGAGGCTGTCGACGAGGTTTTCAAGCTGGGGATGGCGCATCCCATGGGTCCGCTGACGCTGGCCGACTTTATCGGCCTCGATGTCTGCCTCGACATCATGCGTGTGCTTGAGGACGGCCTAGGCGACCCGAAATATCGCCCCTGTCCCTTGCTGATTCGTATGGTCGACGCGGGTTGGCTGGGCCGCAAGAGCGGGCGCGGGTTTTATAAGTACAGCTAGGAAGCGGTTAGCGAAAGAGCGGCTAGCTAAAGCGGTCAGCGGGAAAGCGGTCAGGGAGAAGACGGCCGACTTGTCACGCGTGAGGTGTATCCGCACTCTGGAGGCGATGGAGATACACTTCACCCCCGAGCAGCAAGCGCAGCTAGCGCAGATCGCCCAGGCAGGAACTGCTCCGGAACGGCTGGTAGTGAACGTCGTCGGCCATTATCTCGAGGAAGAAGCCCGTTTTCTTGCCGCCGTGGAGAAGGGAATCGAGGCAGCCGCGCGCGGCGAGTTTATCGAGGAAGAAGAGATGAACGCTCGCCTTGAAGCAATGTTCAAGGCTTGATGCGCATTCGCTGGACCTTTCCCGCGGTCGCTGATTTAGAGAACAAGGACTATCTTCAACGGCACTATCCGAACTTCGCAGAACCTACCGTGCGGACGATTTATCAGCACGTCCAGTCCATCAAATCAATGCCAATCGTGGCTTGCCAGGCCACCGCAGCGGAACGAGGGAACTCGCACTTACTCCGCTTCCTTACGTCGTGGTTTATTCAGTGAACGCCGATGCTGTCGAAATCCTGCATATCTATCACGGTGCGCAGGATTGGAGATGAGACGGCATTATTCTGTGCGCCAGTCGTTACTATCGAACGATGGATGAACTGAGTCAACGAGCGGTGAGTGCTGCGGTGAACGCGGCCCGCGAGCAGGGGCTGCGCTCGGACGCACCCAAGATATTGGCGGATGGGAGCAATGTTCTGGTGCATCTCGCGCCATCGCCCGTGGTCGCGCGCGTGGCTACGACGACAGGATTGGTTCGCAAACCTGTGCAGCAGTGGATGCGGCTCGATCTCGACATGGCCGTATATCTTGCCGCCATGCAGTTTCCGGTCGTTCCGCCGAGCAGGGAGATACCGCCGGGTCCGCATCCGCACGACGGTCTGACCGTTACCTTCTGGGAGTTTGTCGAGCATGACCGCGGTTATCTGCCCAGTGTGGAAGAAACCGGTCGCCTTCTGCACGAACTGCATGTTGCGCTGCGCGGATATCCGGGTGAGTTGCGGCGGCTCAGTCCGTTTGCAGAGATCCCGCAATGGCTAGACGAGGTTGAGTCCTGGCACACGGTCGATCGTGCAGATATCGTCATGCTCCGCCGGGGATTTGCCGCGATCACGGCAGAGATCGAAGCGCTCGGCCTGCGCGAGCAGCCCCTGCACGGCGACGCCCACAAGAAGAATGTCCTCAAGACCAGCAACGGCCTTGTGTGGACTGACTTCGAAGACGCCTGCTTCGGCCCCATCGAGTGGGACCTCGCCTGCTTCGTTCGCACCTCGCTCGAACCCCGGGAAATCGCACTAGCCAGCTACGGTGGCCACGTCGATCCCGCCCGCCTCAAGCCCTTTTTCGCAGCCCGCGATCTTCAGGGAGCCGCGTGGGGAGCAATCCTTTCCACCCGATTCCCGGATCGCAAGGAACGGGCGGCTGAGTGGATGGCTATCGCCCGCTCTCGATATGGCGATCTGTAGTGGACAACATTTCCAGTCCTGTCTGCCTGGTTGCAGTTACACCGCCGCTGTTAAGTCGCAGACCATAGGCCGGGCACTGCAAAATTCCGCCTGCTAAGATTTCCGCCATGCGACCTCCTGTCGCGATCATTCCTCTGTTACTCGCTTTCTCTGCCTTTCCCGTCAGCGCACAAAACATCCAACATATCTCCGGTGAAGTTGTTCCCGGCGCCGAGTGGCAGCAGACCCTGCCCGAATCCGTCGGCTACTCCAGCGCCATGCTCGAAGCGGTACGAGGCTGGCTCAAAACGCAGGACACCGACATCATGATGGTGATCGTGCAGGGTCGCGTGATCTTCTCGTATGGAGACGTCTCGCACACAAGCACAATTGCGTCCGTGCGCAAAAGCGTACTCGATATGCTCTATGGAGCCGACGTTTTCAAGAACGACAGCAACGACGCCGACCTCGACAAAACGGTCAAGCAATTGGGACTCGACGACAAGCTACCGTTCTTGCCCATCGAAGAGAAAGCGACGCTCATACAACTGATGGCGTCTCGATCCGGGATATATATGCCGACAGGGAATGCTGACCAGGCGAAAACCATGGGCGTGGCGTTTGAGAAGCTGACCGGCAAGGATATCTATCAGGCGCTCCAGACTGACTTGGCCACGCCGCTGGGTATGCAGGATTATGTGCTCTCGCGGCAGAAGAAAGTCTATTCGTCCGAAAGCCTGCACCCGGGCTATCCCATGTCACTTTCGACGCGCGATATGGCGCGGCTTGGGCTGCTCATGCTGGATTGTGGCCAGTGGAACGGCAAAACGATCATCTTCTGTGACTGGGCCCGCTACAGTACCTATCTCCGCACGCCATTCCGCGATATCAACCCGACAGGATTTCGAAACTATGGTGAGCCGGGGCGGTGGGGCTATGGCTTTTTGTGGTGGGTGTGGGACGAGCAAATGTTCCCCGGCGACACATATATTGGTTTCCTGCAGGGAGCGTATACGGCGGCGGGTACTGGTGGAACCTACATTACCGTGATTCCCGCGAAAGACATGGTCGTTGTCCACCAGGTCGATATCGACAAGGACTACCGCGCCTACGTCTCACCCTCCAGCTACATCGCTATACTGTCCATGATCGCGAATGCCAATTGCGGCGATAACTGCAAGGCAACATCCGGGCCGAAAGCTCACGGGCCGGGCGTTCACGAATGAAACACGCGTAGCTGAATCGATACTCCCTCCCTGGTTTCTGCCCCGCTCTTCCACACACATCAGGCGTATCCTCATCTTCATGGTGCGTATGACGGTGCTGGCCAGCGGCTCCCGGGGCAACAGCACGGTTGTCTCCAGCACGCGCACCCGGATTCTCGTCGATGCAGGCGTTTCCTGCCGCGAACTCTTCAAGCGCATGCAGGCCGCGGGAGAAGAACCGCGCACCCTCGACGCCATTCTCGTCACCCATGAGCATCAGGACCATGTGCAGGGGCTGGCAGTGACGGCGCGCAAGCTGGGTATCCCCGTCTATTTCACTGAGTCGACTCACCGCGCCTGGATCCGCTGGATCACCCCGCGCAAGCGGATGACCTATGCCGAATGGCTGGCCGAGCGTAAGCAGCAGGCCGCGGCCCAGGCTGCCGCGCCGGTGAATCCCGAGATTGAAGATCGCGAGGCATTCGAGGAGGAGCAGGAGACTCTCGGCTCCGACGAAACAAAGGCCAAAGCCGACCCCGCCGCGCTTCCCAACGTGGAATATTTCACCGCCGGCCAAGGGTTTTCGGTCGGAGACATTGCGGTTACCCCATTTACCATCCCCCACGACGCCGCTGATCCTGTCGGATTTGTTTTCGAAGCCGAGGGGGTCCGGATTGGGCTGGCTACCGACCTGGGCTACATGCCTGCCCATGCCGCCATGCGTCTTCGCAGGTGCGACGTGCTGATGCTGGAATCGAATCACGATCTGGATATGCTGCGCGACGGGCCTTACCCCTGGTCGGTGAAGCAGCGGGTCATGTCGCGGGTGGGGCACCTGTCGAATCACGCCGCCGCGGAGTTTCTCGAGAACGGCTACGACGGCCAGGCTGCCTACGTGATCCTGGCGCACCTGTCGGAAAGCAACAATCTCCCCGAACTGGCGCGGGTTTCCGCAGAACGGGCTTTACGGGACAGGATGAGCCTGCTGGGCAATCGATTATTACTTGCGACCCAGGATGAGCCAATGGAATCTATTTTGTTGTAGGGGAAGTGATTTATACTGGAAACAACGCCACCCTCCTGCGCTAAATTGTGGATTTGCCCGGAAATGTTCCGGACAAGTGGTACTATTTGGTGCAAGCTGGGGCACCGGAATCGCGAGCAAAGATGACAGAGTGCACCGATCAAGTCGTAGGCGACATTCTTTCGAGTTGGCGCTACGACATATCTGGCATCTCGCCGGATATGCGCACCGACTACGAAGGGCACCTTGAGTCGTGCGACCATTGTCGACGCCGTCAACGCCTTCATCGCACCATCGACGTAGTCCTCATCGGCATCAGCACCTTCTCCATTCTCGCCTTCATCTTCGCGCTGGCTGTCATCCATCACATTGAGCCGTTGCGCAACTGGGCGCTTGTGATGCACTTGGACCACCGCGATGTGGCCCTGACCCTGAAAGGGGCTGCGGCACTTGGCTTGCTGGTTTCGTTGGTCTCCTGGGTACTGGTGGCAGTAACTACGCCCGCTCCGGTTTACATTACAGGCGTCGCTTTGGCCCAGGCGCGTGTGCTGCAGGAGCGCATTCCCGAAGAGTTTGGCGGGCGTGCGCCGCGCAATGTGGCCTAGCCAGGTCTATCTCCTCGCCAACCCGGTTTATTCTCTCTAAAGTCTCTAGCTACCCGGAATCTGCCTCGGCTGGGGTTTGACATCCAGGGCGCCGGTCAGTTCTCTCACGAGCTCCACCTGGTGGCGGACGCACCACTGCTCTAGTCCTTTCGCGATGCGCTCGACGGCACGCGGATCGGCATAGCTGGCTGTGCCCACCTGTACCGCGGTTGCTCCGGCCAGCAGGAACTCGACTGCATCCTCGGGCGAGACGATGCCTCCCATGCCGAGCACCGGAATCTTCACCGCTCGTGCTGCCTCCCAGACCATGCGCACCGCAATCGGTTTGATCGCCGGGCCGGAGAGCCCGGCCGTCACATTGGCGATCCGAGGCCTGCGCGTCTCCACATCGATGGCCAGGGAAACGAAGGTGTTGACCAGAGAGAGCGCATCTGCTCCCGCGGTCTGCGCGCATCGCGCGATCTCGCCGATCGAGGTCACGTTGGGTGAGAGCTTGACGATGAGCGGCCGTTTCGCGACCTGTTTTGAGCGCCAGACCAATTCATCCAGCGTGACCGGATCGGTCCCGAATGCCATGCCGCCGTGGTTGGTGTTGGGGCATGAAGCATTCAGCTCGTAGGCCGCGATGCCCTCGGCGTCATTGAGCTGCTGGATCACCTCGGTGTAATCCGTCACCTGATTTCCGAAGACATTCACGATCACGGCGCACTTGGAATAACGTCGTAGTTCGGGGAGCTTCTTTCCGATGAACGCCTTCACTCCGACATTCTGAAGCCCGATCGAGTTCATCATTCCAGAGGCTGTTTCGATCAGCCGCGGAGCCTCATTGCCGGCCATGGGCTCGCGGGAAAGCCCCTTGGTCACGAATCCGCCGATGCGCTCCAGTGAGACGATCTCCTCGAACTCGATGCCGTATCCAAATGTGCCGCTCGCGGCGATGACGGGGTTGATGAGTTCGATCCCGGCGAACTGCACACGCATGTCAGTTTTCACTGATGGGTCCCGCTCCCTGCGCGCTTGTGCATGGTGTGTGTGTGTATGGGTACGGGTTTGGGATACACGACCGCCGCAGCCGGCTTCATCGACTGGGTGAGAATGTGACCCACCGAAGCCGAGGGTTGGTTGACACCGAGCAGAGAGGCGAAGGTAGCCGCGATGTCTACCGGCTCGACGCGTCCGTGGTACGTTCCGGGGGCAAAGGGCGCGCCGTAGAGCGCCAGGGGCACATGGCGGTCATAGGAGTATGGCGTGAAGTGGTTGGTTCCGCCGGAGCCATAGCTTTCCATCTGGAAGGCCTGGGGGATGACCAGGACGTACCAGCCACCGTTGGGCGTGTAGCTGTGCTCGATCAACTCGCCAAACGGAGTATTAGGCAACTGCCCCTGCGCCATTTGCTGGCGGGTGTAGCTGCGGAAGAGGCCCGGCGTAGGCGGCAGTTTGGCTGTAGCGGGTTCTTTCGCTTCGTCAGGCGGGATGAGGCTGGCAAACGCCCCTGGGATAAAGTCCTGCACGGCCTGCTCGGCTTCCTGCTCGTTGATACCCGCGCGCTCGAAAGCCGGTTGATTCAGTGCCAGATAAGGCAGCGACTGCTTCGGCAGCATGTAGTCGATCTTCTCTCCCGGAGAGAATTTCTGATTGATGGCAAAGTTGAGATTTCCGACTAGCTTCGTCAGGTCGATGGTTGCGGCATTTAGCCCCAGCCCGGCGGCAGCCGCCGGAACCGGGGCGATGCCGTGGTCGGCGGTGAGCGCGATCCACACATTGCCCAGGCCGCCTTCGACATTTTTGTCCAGCCATGTAAAGAAGCTGTCGAGATCGACGTCGACTGCATCGATCATCTGCCGCTGCTGATCGGAGTCAGGGCCGACCTTATGGCCCAGGATGTCTGTAGACGAGATGCTCAGCGCGAGGATATCCGTCGTCGGGTGTTTGCCCAGCTCCGCGCCCGTGATCAGAGCCTTGGCGAAATCCAGCTCATAGCTCACTGCGGCGGGAGTCGCGCCTACCGTGCTGTAAAAAGTTGTGGTACCGCTCGGAGCATTCGCCTCCTGCAGGGCCTGCGCGATGCGCGGACCGTCGTCGAAGCTCTGCACCCAATCGGGAAGCTGCGGCATGTAGTAGGTAGAGGTAATGAATCGCCCCGAAGCCTGATCGATCCAGAAAGCTCCGTTTGCCGTCGCGCCAGCCGGCAGAATGGCGGCGCGGTCCTTGAGCGAGATGCCGTACACCTGCGAGCCGCCCAGAGTATTCAGGCGAAGCTCGTCGCCTACCGTCGAGGCCAGCAGGTTGCGCGGCGAGGACCCTGGGATGCTCTTCGCGCCGGCCGGCAATCCGACCAGGAAATAGCGCTCGTCCTCGACCGAGGTCACCGGATGGTCCTTGCTGCGAGCGAGGTCCCACCATTCGTTGCCTCCGATGCCATGACCATCGGTATAGGCGCCGGTGCCGATGGTCGCGTGGCCGGGAGCCGTCTCCGTATTCGCATAGCCGAAGTAGCAATCGGGGAAGTTTGCGCCGTGGTCCAGGAAGAGCTTGAAGCCGCGGCCCTTGAAGTCGGCGCGGTACCGCTCCAGGTAGTCAGCACGGAACTGGTCGAGCACCAGGATAATGACCAGCTTGGGATGCGCATCGTACGCCGTCGCATTTGCACGCGGGGAAGAGGCAAGAGCCAGAGTCCAGATCGTGAGGCAGGCAAGAAGTCGCTTGGGGATCGACATGGCCTATCCAGTATCGCAAAGTTTTGCAGGCTAGGAAGATGCGTGGGGCCGTCCAGGAGTTGTGCCTGCCTGGGTCCATGCTCACAAAGCGCTTCCGGTGGTAGTCTGAAACTGAAATGGCTTTTTCCCTGCGTTCCGTCGGCGCGGCCCTTTTTCTGCTTACTCCCGCTGCGCTCTTGACTCAATCTCTCGCTCAACCTGCACACTCTCCAACCACGCCGGCGGCGGCCCAGCCGTTGTTGCCTTCGAGTTTTGCAGGATGGACGGCCGTCGCTCCACCGCAGACGGGTACCGGGCCCGAGACTGCCGACCAGGCGAACGCCGATGTGCTAAAGGAGTATGGGGTGAAGGATTTCGCCATCGGCGAGTACAATCGCGGCGGTCATCATCTGACCTTGAATGCCCGGCGTTTCGTCGACGCGACCGGCGCATATGGAGCCTTCACCTTCTACCGCCGCCCGGGCATGCACGCCGAAGACATCGGCAAGGGCGCAGCCTCCGATGGCAACGAGGTCTTGTTCTGGAACGGTTCGACCCTGGTCGACGCCGTCTTCGAGAACGCCAGCCTTGGTGCGAGTACAGGTGCAGGCAGCGAAGCGTGCGCACCCGTCGCTTCGGGCGAGACGTGCATACCCGTCGTCTCGACCAAAGCTGCGCTCAAGGAATTAGCTGCCGCAATACCACCCGCAACAGGAAGCGAGGGTGTGCCGCCCAGCCTTCCACATTATCTTCCGGCCAAAGCGCTCGAAGGCAGCAGCGTGCGTTACTCGATCGGCCCTGCCGCGTATGCGCGCACTGGAGGTGTGTTGCCCCCCGAGCTGATCGATTTCAGCCGTGACGCCGAGGCAGTGACCGCACAGTATGCGGCGCGTGATGGCAAAGGGACATTGACCGTGCTCGAGTATCCCACTCCGCAGATCGCCATAGGACGCGCGAAGGCCATCGACGAACAACTGAAGCAGGGCGTAGTCGCAGGCGGCAATGCGACGGCGTTGGGTGTGTATCGCAGCGGGCCACTGGTTGCGATCACCAGCGGAAACTTTTCGACCAACGAGGCGCAAGCGCTACTCGCGAGTGTGAGGTACGAGGCCGAGGTGACCTGGAATCATCCCGAGGGCTACGTGAGCGAGGTCTCGAAGGCAGCGAAGCTGCTGCTCGGCATCTTGTACCTCACGGCAATTCTTGGCACAGCTTCGATTCTGCTGGGATTGTTTCTCGGTGGGGGGCGCGCACTTGTACGAAGGCTGCGTGGCAAACCAGTCTCTACGTTAAACGACGACGAATTCATCACCCTGAATCTTTAGAAGCCCGACCGGACTCGTTACCCGCTCTTTGCCTCACAATCTGTGCAGCTGTAAGACTAACCTGCTCAAAAATAAGCGATTGCAGCCCATTTTGACGGCACTCGTGGCGAATATGCGGCGAAAATGAACCTGAAGCAGGTACTGTGGAAGCCGCTGTTAACCCTTTGAAAAATAATCGCTTGAATGGGTCAGGATTTGGCCTTGACACCCCTTCCCCCCGACCATACTATTTCGCCAGAAAGTTCTGATGGCTTTGCCTCCGTTGGAACTATTCTCCCTAAAGAGAAGGCCGCCCTGTTGCCGGGCGGCCTTCTCGTGTCTGGAGCGGTGCATGCTCAGCCGCCGATGCTCATTTCCTAACTAAACGTAGTCGAACAGAGTCATGAAACCGTAGTCCATGTGCAGCTGCTGGTGGCAATGGAACAGGGTGAGGCCCGGATTATCCGCAACGAAGTCGATTTCGACTTCCTGGTACCCGCCCACCATCACCACATCTTTGATCACTCCCGAGGTCGGAAGCCCGGCAATGCGCGCCAGCTCAAAGCTGTGCCGATGAAGATGGATCGGATGAATATCGTCGCTGGCGTTGCGCATCCGGATCCGGTAACGCTTGCCCTCGTGCAGGTGAAACGACGGCTGCGCTTTCATCTGCTGTAAGGGATAAGCGACCCCGTTGATCGTCCATTGGTTGAATCCATCGAGCGCGGCATTCTGTTTTTCGAAGAGCATATCGAACGTTTCGTCCGGCTGTGCAGATGAGGTGCCGGGATTGCCAAAGTGCGCGTAGTTCCACTTGAAGGGCCTTGGTGGAATCCACTGCGCCTTGCCCTTATATCCGGCATACTCGACGACGATGCCCATGCCATGGCGACGGTCGTCATCGGCGAGATCGCCCATCACCCACACGCCGGGATGGTTCATCTCAACAATGGCGGAAATGCGTTCAGCCGTTCCCAGCCAGAGACCCGGCACCCGCACGGGCTTCGGCAGTGGATTGCCATCCATCGCGATCACGCTGAAAGTGTGGCCGGGAAGCGCCAGGCTGCGAATCTCGCCGGCGCTGCCGTTCAAAATGTGGAAGAGGACACGCTCGCCCTGCTTCACCCGTACCGGCTCGCCGTGGCCCACCATGCGGCCGTTGATCGTGAACGAATCGTAGCCGACCTCGTATCCGTGCGGCATGCCCTTTGCGAGCGAAGCACTCATCTTCTTCTCGCCAGCGTCTTTCAGCGCGGCGACCGTTGGCGCCGGTGACAGGAAGTCCATCGCCATGTCACCGCCCTGGCTCAGGGTGGGCTGGAACTCTTTCAACGTGAGGAAGACTTCGCGGTCGTAATTGCCGGGGTGCTGCTTCGGCTCAATGTAGACCGGCCCCACCAGTCCGCTGTATTGGCCCGCCGCGAGATCCGCCCCTGCCCGCACGTGCGTGTGATAAAAGCGAAGGCCCGACGGCTTCGGCTCAAAGGAGATGCGGCGGCTACCGTGTGGAGGAATGAACGGCGTGCCCTCTTCGGTCGCTCCATCCACATCGGTCGAGACGAACTGCCCGTGCCAATGGAGCTGCTCCGGCGTATCCGTTTCGTTGTGGATCTCGACAGTGACCTTCTGCCCCTCCTTGAAGCGCAGCAGCGGCCCGGGAAACTGCCCGTTGTAGGTCGTGACCGAGACGATCCGATTCGGCGCCAGCTCGACCGGCGTAGTAGCGATCGTGAGCGTGTAGTCAGCCGGGCTCTCGCTCTGCGCAGTCCTTCCATCCTCCCCAGCTAATACCGACCCCCTCAGAAGCCTTGCCGGCAACAGCAGCGCAGCGCCCGCAGCCGCTCCGGCTGTTCTCAGGAAGTCCCGACGAGAGGGAGATAAGGTTTGCATGATGCTGCCCTGTCCCAACGATGCAGGGCCTTGAGGCCGAACAATCCCACTATATCGAACCAAGCAGTCCTCGTATGCAACACTTCGAGAACCGGGTCTAAGCTAAGAATTTCTTTAGCGGCTCCCAGTAATGCGCGTTCCATCCCCACGCCAGATGGTCAAAGTCGCCTTCCGGGAAACCAGTGTGGTCCAGAACGACGGTAGCACTGGCACCTTCTGGCTTCAGTTCAAACCGGACGATTGAGTAAACGCCCGGGTCCCAATCTGTGGGACGCCACGCCTGCACAACGCGCTGGTTGGCGACCAGTTCGACAGTTCGCCCTTCAATCTGTCCGCCGAACGTCGTGAAGGCCCCGCCCGCTTTCGGGTCGATCTTGGCAGGCATGCCGGAGAAGGCAGCGAACTGTTTTGAATCCAGGAGAACCTCATAGATGCGCCTCGGGCTTGCCTTAAGATCAATCTCCTGGTGAAGAGACGTGCGCGTCTTGTTAGCAGCCGTGACTGGCATTTCCTTCATGGCCTGCTGCCCGGCTGCCCCCCAGACCTCTGGACGCGCAACCAGTCCTCCAAACGCGACAACAATTCCTGCGATCACCTGCCGGCGAGTCGTGGTACCAGTCTGCGCAATAGATTCCGTGATGTGATTCATGGGTATCCTCTCGGATTGGTGTGTTCAACCGTCAAGGCATGGAAACATGCGGCTAAATTATGATCAAGATCAAATTTTCCCGGCGAGCGAAGATTGCCATACGCACTTCGACTCACGGAAAGCGAGGAGTAACGATGCCTTATCCGGCATTATCGCGCTGAGGTGAAAGAAAAGATCATTCAGAGCGCGCAGCCTCTTCAACGTGCACGGCTTCGACAATGTGTCTCTCCATCAGATCATGGCCGGAGACGGCCTCACACCTGGCGGCTTCTACAGTTATTTCGACAGCAAGAGCGATCTCTACGCCGAGGTGTTAGGCTGCTTCTTCACTGACCCGAAATGGAAGAGCCGCTGGGAAGGCGTCGAGGTAGATATGGCTTCCGCCGATGCCGGCCCGCAGGTCGTTCGCGCCTATCTCTCACGGCAGCATTTCGAGGATGTCGAAAACTCCTGCCCCATGGTCGCCTTGCCGAGCGACCTAACGCGCAGCGGCAAAACAAGCAACGCGCGCTTTTGAGAATGTATTCGAAGCTATGGTCAGCGTTTTGGAGCGCAACCTGACCGACAGCCGCAGCCTGCGCCACACGCGAGCCCAGGCCATCGCCGCTTTGTGTGTGGAAGGCATGGTCGTAGCGAGAGCGATGGTCCATCGCACCGCCGCGGATGAATTGCGCGACGCATGCATGTCGGTTGCACTTGAACTGGGGGGATGGGAGGGCGAGCGCCCGTTGAAAAACGGGGTACGGAAGCGATCTCAGCGATCCGGGACGGCAGCACCTCGCCGCAATCGGCGCGAATCTGCCTCTCACGTTCTGGCGTAGAAGGTGTTCTGCGATGTGGAAAGGCTATCTTTGTTCGATGCCGCCGGAGGATTCGGTCCAGCGCGCGCCGCAATTCTCGCAGAGCCACGTGTTGAACGGTTCTACGCTCTCCAGAAGCGGATCGAGAGCACCGCACTTTGCGCAATTGGGTGTCTCGAAGTCGGGAACTGGCGTGCGTGTCTGATCGTGAATGTCCTGTGGGATGGGTTGCTGCATCACGAGCTGTGCGGCCTCGAGGTCGTCTGCGCCCACCAGAACTCGCGGACCGTAGGCGCTGAACGACCGAGGTCCTGAGGGGCCGGAGTACCAGCTTTCGATCCCGGCGCAATCTAGGGCTGCTACTAGATCGGCAGCGTCTTCGCGTTCGTTGCACTCGCAGAGGACCACCTTCCAGGTGTAATCCTTCTGCAGAGGTGCCTCTGCCTCGCTGTCTTCGGACGAATCTTCCAACGAAAGGATGGGATCAAGAACGGATTCGCCAAAGAGACTTTTTGCCTTTCCCGGAGACGCTCCTACTTTCTTGGCTGCTTTGGACGAGAGCTTCGCAGCGATGTCCTCCGGCCTGGGAAGCTCACGTTTCTTCAACTCATCGCGCAACACCTGCTGCGCGACCTCGGTCAGGCCTTCGAAGTCTCTGGCCAGTTCAAGAAGCTCCTCGTCGATTCGTTCGCCATAGTACTCGGTGAGCCGCTGCCATTCTTTTACCGGGTCCACTCCTGCTCCTCATACGTGATCACTGATCTGCACAGCATTGCAAGCTACTTGAGCGAGCCGGTCAAGGCCCCGATCATGGCGGAGATAAAGATCAGGCCGATCAGTGACAGGAACTTTGAGTAGAACTGGAGAAGCCGGTGCTCCTGCCTGGGATGCCAGTCTTTAGCAATGCCGAGGCTCAGGACCGGCACAAAGATGTCGAGGCTATACCAGATCGGCGAGAAACTGCGGGGCGACTCCTCATCCACTTTCTGCATGCGCTCGGTGCGAAAGATGAAAGCTCCCGCGATAACAAACAACACCGACCAGATCAGGGGATAAACCCACTCGCGTCCATATCCAAACAGCCACTTGTGTCCAAAGCCAATCACGTAATTGAATCCCGCGACCGTCTTCTGCCAATGCGTACTGGCATCGCGGAACTCGGTATAGCGCCGCCGGTCACGCATGGCAAAGTACACCGCATCCGCCTTGTCGGATTGTCCGCGTGTCTTCAACGACGACTCATACAGCGAGTATGCGGGTTCGTAATACTCCGCCCTTTCGAGAAAAGCGAGCCCGTAGTCCGTGCGGTCCGCTCGTAAACCGCTGGCCTCGTTTGCGGATTTGGCCGCTCCTATTGAGGGGACGCGAACAATGACGATGCTTCCGAACACAGCGCCATTGATATTGAGCTTCTCGGGAAACTGAACCGGTTCGGCAAATCTCCATTCAAAGCCTGCAATTTCGGCAGAGCTTAGGTCGAGGCGCTTCCTGATCGTGGTTGCAGGCAGGAACATCATGTGTTTCGCAACCGTGAGACCCTCCGCAGTGACCCCCTGCACATCAAGGTTCTGCAGGACCAGGGTCTCCTTGAGGCTCACGTTGCTCAGGTCAAGCTGATTGATTTCTGCAATTGCGCTCGCAGCCGAAAGACTGAGTCTGCCGGCGGTGAGATGAACAAAATCCAGCGTTGAAAAGGAGCTTTTTCCGAGGGAAACAATGAGGTTGTTTGCCGTCAGGGTTTCAACTTGCAGTCCGGTGGCGGCGGGATCCTTGATGCGGACATCGCCATCGACCTGGGATTGATTGAGTTTGATCAGCCCACCGGCCTGCACATTCTCGAGTTGGAGGTCGCCTTTGACGTGGATGCGCTCGAGATTTAACTGTTTGTCGAACTTGACTCGCTGGAACGTGACGCTCTGTCCGAAATCCACCTTCCGGACCACCACATCGTCGGTGAACTCACAATCGCGAAACTCGACTTTGAACGTGATCGGTGTAATCGGCCGCTGTGTGGCGTCCAGAATGAGCGGGCCGTTGATGTTTTTGTTGGCGATCAGCAGGGAGTTGTCCTTGACGCCTGAGAGCTCACTGGCCAGCTCCGCCGAGCTCATTGGGGTAGGAGCACTCGCGGGGCGGGGCGGTGCGTTGGCGCTGCCGCTTTGCTCGCTGACTTCGGCCGATGCGGCAGCTCCGCTGACTTCGTTTGGCTGTACCGACGCTCGCCGGGGGTGAGCGGATTTCTCTCGCGCTGATTGGGCCAGACAGACAGTAGCGAGGCAGAGCAGGGTAACTCCAGCCGCATCTCTGAAGAGACGAAAGCAATCGCACATCGATCGTGCAGGCATTCCCGGTTTGCTCCAGTCGTGAGCCATCATCGGGCTTTCGCCCCCTCAAAGGCAACTGGGAAGTTACTGCTCTTTCGACAAATGCGCACCTAAGTAAGGCCAGGCATAACAGTAACTTTACGGCATGCAGCGACGCCTATAAAATCGATAGAGCGGCAGGCCGACGTAGCTCAGTTGGTAGAGCAGCCGATTCGTAATCGGCAGGTCACCGGTTCAAGTCCGGTCGTCGGCTCCAGCGATCCCTTCTTTGCCTCGCGCACAATCTTTCCTGAATCAGGATTGATACCTGTTTATCCACTGAAATTTCATATTCCTCCCCTTGTGCGCGCGGCGGAAGCCCCTGATAATCGCCTTAAGGTGAGTGACGGTACTCTTACGAGCACGAGCACTGTGACCCGATATAGCCGTCAAGATGTTCTTCGCATACTTCATATCCGCGCCAAGCAGTTAAGGGCGTGGGAGCGAGCAGCTCTCATTTCCTTTTCCGACACTTACAGCTTTCAGGACCTTGTCCAGTTGCGCAAGCTGCGCGACCTGCGTGCCACGCGGCTCTCCGCAGCCAGTATCCGCGCCAGCGTCCATGCCATGCAGGCTGTCTCCGGCATGGCCAATCCTCTGCTTGAGGCGGGTGCGGCCAGGGACGGCTCGCGGTTGGTCTTCCGGCACTCGGGCGCGATCATGGATCCCATTGCGCGGCAGTTCGTCTTAGATTTCGAGGGGCATCGCGATCTGGTGAAGGCCGAGAATCGAGGTCTGTGCCCTGCTCAGGTTGCCAGCCGCACCGGCGCTCTGTTTCTGGAGGCAGTGCGCTGCGAGGAGTCTGGCAAGAGAGCCGAGGCGGTCGAACTCTATCAGAACATTTTGAAGCTCGATCCCGAGCATGCCGCGGCGGCCATCAACCTGGGAACGATCTTTTACAACCAGAAGCAATTCGCCAGCTCGGAGCGGCTCTATCGGCAGGCGGTCGATTCCGATCCAAACTACGCTCTCGCGTTTTTCGATCTCGGCAACGTGCTCGACGAACTGCAGCGCCTGCCCGAGGCCATAGAGGCCTATCGAACCGCCATTCGCCTCGCCCCGACCTATGGTGATGCCCATTACAATCTCGCGCTGGCCTACGAACGCCAGAATGAACGGCGCAAGGCTCTCAGGCATTGGCTGGCCTACCTGAAACTTGATCCTATAGGACCGTGGGCCAACCACGCCCGCGGCCAGACCCGCAAGATTCTCGACCGCGAAAAACTGGCCATCGTCTCACGAGGCCCCCGAATGGGTGGACTCAAGGCCTGCTAAGCAGGAGCCGACTCCTTCATCCTTCGATTTGCGGCAAATCTTCCTTGAGAGCAACGCCCGTGAGCTGGCGTCGACGCGCCTCGCTCAGATAACCTGCGATCTTCCTCGCGGCTAATGAATAGCTCAGACCCTCGGGACGGATGTTCGAGATGCAGTTGCGCTCGGCGTCGCTCCGACCCACTCTGGGAGCCCACGTTAGATATGCGCCCAGCGAATCGGGCGAGCTCAGCCCCGGCCGCTCGCCGATGAACAGCAGGGTGACAGACGCGTGCAGGCGCTCTCCGATTTCGTCCCCAATCGCCACACGAGCCTGCTCCGCGATGACCACGGGGCCGATCTGCCATTCCTCCAACAGCGGCAGAAGCGCATCGAGCACCGGCACGGCATGACGCTCGGCAGCAATCGCCGAAAGCCCATCGGCGATCACGATCACTAAACGGCCGGGTTTGGATTGAGCTTGCTCGAGCAGAGTCCGCGATCCCGCGCTGAGCCGCCGTCCAAGGTCGGGACGGCGAAGATACTCCGCCCGATCACGCGCGGCGCTCTCGAGGGTGATTACTTGCAAACCCCTGTCTGCCAACTGCAGCAGAAGGGACACGGTGCTCAGCTTAGCGTGAACGGCATCTCGCGCCTCGGCTAGGCATCGCGCCATGTCCAGAAGCTCGGCGGTCGCGAGGCTTGTCCCGGCCCGCCGAAGACCGACCCGCGCGTTCGTGTATGCGCGCAATTTGTTGCGATCGAGAGCATCGCTCATGCGTTGAGCAGCCCCTGCATCGTCAACTCCTTGCGCAACCCTCGTTCCAGCCACGCCTCAAACTCCGGCGCAGGGAGCAGCCCTAACGCCGACCGCAGGTACGCCAGGTCGTGGAATGAAGTGCTCTGGTAGTTGAGCATCACGTCATCCGCGCCGGGTACGCCCATGATGTAGTTCACCCCTGCCACCGCCAGCATGGTCATCAGGGCATCCATGTCGTCGTCAGTGGCTTCGGCATGGGTGGTATAGCAGACGTCGCATCCCATCGGCAGACCCAGCAGCTTGCCGCAGAAGTGATCTTCGAGTCCCGCACGCAGGATCTGCTTGCCGTCGTAGAGGTATTCCGGCCCGATGAAGCCGACGACCGTGTTAACCAGCATCGGCTTGTAGCGCCGGGCGACAGCGTAGGCCCGCGTCTCGCAGGTTTGCTGGTCGACTCCGTGATGAGCGCTGGCGGAGAGAGCGCTGCCCTGACCGGTCTCGAAGTACATGACGTTTTCGCCGATGGTGCCTCGCCGGAGAGCCAGACCTGCCTGGTACGCCTCATCAAGCAGCGCCAGACTCACGCCGAAAGATGTGTTCGTCTTCTCCGTGCCGCCGATGGACTGGAAGATCAGGTCCACGGGTGCGCCGCGCTCCAGCGCCTGCAGCTGCGTGGTGATGTGCGCGAGTACGCAACTTTGCGTCGGGATCTCATAACGCTCGCGGATCTGATCGATCATGCGCAGCAGGGTAGTGACCGTAGCAACATTGTCTGAGACTGGATTGATGCCGATGACCGCGTCGCCCGCACCGAGTAGAAGCCCGTCTAAGATGGACGCCGCAATGCCCGTCGGGTCATCCGTGGGGTGGTTCGGCTGGAGCCGTGAGCAGAGCGTTCCCGGCAATCCTACCGTGGTGCGAAAGCGTGTCACCACGCGAATCTTGCGGGCGACGAGGACGAGATCCTGCAGGCGCATGAGCTTGGAGACGGCAGCGGCCATCTCGGGCGTGAATGCCTGCGCCAGACCGGCGAGCAGGTCGCCGGTGGTTTCCTCCTGCAGCAGCCAGTCGCGGAACTCGCCGACGGTGAGGCTGGCGATGGGCGCGAAGGCGTCGCGATCGTGCGACTCGACGATGAGGCGGGTGACCTCGTCCTCTTCGTAGGGAATGGCCGCTTCGTTGAGAAACTCGGAGAGTGGCAGATCTGCGAGCGCCATCTGCGCGGCCACTCGTTCTGCGGCGCTGGCGGCCGCGATCCCGGCCAGCTCATCTCCGCTGCGCGCCGGAGAGGCCCTGGCAAGCAGCGTGCGCAGGTCCTCAAAGGAATACGTCACGCCGCGAATAGAGTGCCGATAGGTCATCGCTGGAGGCTTCCCAGCTTTTTAGCATACGCGCCGCGACAAACCGCTCCCCGACTTAAGGTTGCGGCGTGGCCGTGGCAGGCGACGGGGGAGTCGCGGAAGGAGCAGGCGCAGTCGCAGGAGCAGCAGGCGGAGCCGAGTCGCTGGGTTGCGCTTGCTCTCCGGTCGCGGGTGTTTGTGTGTTTGGCGTCGGAGCATCCTGAGCCGCGCTGCTGGCTGGCCGCACATCATCCGGATGCTGCGGCGGACTGGAGGAGGCCGATTGCGCCTTTTGAGCAGGCAGCTGTTGCACAGTCAGCGTGACCTGGTTCACGATAGATGGATCATCACGAAGCTTCACATACAGCCCGTCGCCGTCGGGATGCGGAACAGGCAGCGCGTTGCCGGGAAAGCCGTCCGGTACCTGCACCGGATGCGAGAACTGGGCGTCTCCGGCAACGGAATCGACCAGAAACAGATCGGAGCCGCTCAGCATGCACGGTTGGTCTGGGGTCGCGGGGCACTTCAGATCCTGCAGGCTGGGCAGGCGAACCAGCGTTGCGAGTGGTTGCCAGTCCCCCTTCGCTCCGCTTGCGTCGATCAGTCGGAAGCGCAGCGGGCCGAAGGCCGAGGCTCCGAAAGCTTTGGCCGGGTTGAGCGTCGCCAGGGCTGTCTTCGCGTCCTGCAAGGTGAGCGTGCCGTCGCCCATACTCAACATAGTGGAGTACGACTCGTTCTGGGTCGCGACCTCGATCTTATTCTCACGAGAAAAGCTGGCCGGAGATTGCGCCTTGAGCGAGAACGTAAGCTTGCTGTTCTGCGGCAACTCGTCCTGATCCATCAGCTGAATATTTGCAACTGCTCCCGGCGCATTGGCCTCGATGTTCTTGCCGATCAGGCTGGCCTTCGGACGTGCCGGGTCAACGGTTGCCGGCACGTCGATTGTACGTCCATCGTGCAGAGTCACTGTAGCTTTGAGTTGCTCGCCTGAGGTGAGAGCGGCTGCCCCCTTGTCGTCCTTCGCATCGAGCAGCAATACGTCACTACCCTGGTCGCTTGAGAGCTTTCCGGGCTCAAACTGGATTGCCTTGCCTCCGGTTCCATCGACCGAGACGCTGGCCACTTCATCCAGACGGCTGCCTTTCAGCTGTCCCTCGTGATCTCCGGCATGGAGGGTGAAGGTTTCAAGGTGGCCTGCCGTGGCGAAAGTATGTAGGGAAACTTCCTCCGGCTTGTCGAGACCTGCCTGTTTTACAACAAGCGTGAGCGAGCCCGGCTTCGCGTCCTTCAAGGGTAGTTTCACCTCAACCTGATCCGGCTTCACGAGTTTCCAGTCGGCTTTGAGCTCTTTCCCCTGAGAATCCTTGAACTGGATCGAGTCGACGCAACTGGCGTCGCCGGCCTGCAGGTGGAGGGTGTCATCGCGCCCGACCACGAGAGCGTTCTGATCGGCGGAGGCGATCTGCCATTTCTGCTCGCGGGCACCCTGGAGCTGGAACGTCGGGCCCTGGAATGGTTTGAAGCCCCATAGGCCGCTTACGGACGACTTGACGCCGGCGCCGAGATCGATTCCCTCGAGAGATTTGTTGTCGACTACGAATCCGCCCTTCGTTGCATCGGCCTTGAGGGGCAGGTCGACCTTCTTGTCGCCCGCTTCCCCGTTGCCCGCTTCAAGGTGCAGAATCATATCGCGCGCGTAGGCAGTCGAGAACACCAACGGAGCACCGACAACGGGCAGGACAAGCATGTTCTTCTCGGCACAGAAGACCTGTTTCTCGTCGACTGGATGAAGCGGCGGAGGCTGTGCGGCCTCCACCGCGGGCAGCGCGACGACCAGGACGGACTTGGGATTGTGGAACGACGGCGGCGCGTTGAGTTTTAGCTCGAGCGCGCCCTCATGCTGAGAGGCAAGGGCCGGGATGTACTGATATTCCGCTGTATGGAACGAGTCCAGGATGCGTGCGATGTCAATGATCGACGCGACGTAGGGACTGTAATAGCCGAAACTCATTTGTGGCGTGTAGCTGGCCTGCAGGGCGAGATCGCCGGCCGGTCCCGAGGTAAGAGCGTCAACGATGGACATGCTGTGTCCGTCGTTGAGGATCAGACTGTCCTGCTTCTGCACCAGGCAGGAAGCCTGCTCCTCGACGTCTTTTTCCAGGCAATCTTTGTTGAGCTGAATGCCCAGGCTGCGCGCCAGCAGCGGCGACACATCTTTGAGCTTGCCGGGGTCGCTCGCGCTGATCTTGCGGACCGCGTCGAGATAAGTCTCCAGACGAGAGCGATCCAGGCTGGCCTGATTAAGATCCTGGGAAGCGCGAACAAATGCGCCGGGGCGTCCGCGGACGGCGTTGATCAACGTTTTGAAGTCGCCGCTGGTCTCCGGGGCAAGAAAGAGCAGTACTTGTTGGGCGCCCTCGGGGACGGTTACGGTGAGGCCGGAGCTTTCACGCTTCTTGTCCCAGGTCTCGTCCTTGAAGAACCAGTTCTCTGGAGGGGGATTCGTTGACCCACGTAGGAATGCTGCGATCAGAAGGTAATGCGCGGCTTGGCCTGGCGGGAAGTCGGGATGGATCCAGAGCTTGTCGCCGGCGGCCAGGTTCGGCACCTGGGCGATCGGAAGCGTCACGTCGCCCCGGGTCACTTTCACTTCGAGCTTGGGACCGCTGAGGTCGAAGGGTGCAGGGTCGGCGATGGCGAGGGTCGAAGCGACGCACAGAAGAAGAGCAAAGAGCCGCAGAGGTATAAATCTGGAGGTCATAGATCTAATCTTATCGACTCCTGATTGGCTTCGGTGGCCCGTGGAACATCGACTGACAACCATCAGAAGTTGGATGCCGGAGCACCCGGATTAATTTGGCTGATAATTTCACGCCGCCAGATATAGCCCGGCTGCCCACTTCGCAGCGCCGGGCCGTTTCTAGTTGCACGAAGCTGGCCTGGTAACCCCTCTAGAATCTTGGAAGGCTGGACAACCCGATTCTAATGAATGACTTGCACTTGATCAGATGGTCGCCTCGAGTTCGGTGCGAATTCCTTTCATAGACCTTTTAAGAATCAGAGCAAATCAAATAAATCCAATAGCTTCATACACTTGTGAAGGTAAAGGCTCGCAACTCCCACCGAATCACACACTTGTCAAGAGAAGGGGGCGCCTTGCTTCAATGGCTTGGAATGTCCTGCATCGCCATCGGTCGCCTCTTCGGCGACAGCAGTTGCAAGGTGATGACTAAGGCCGGAATGAGGAAGACGATCGACCCGAAGACCCACATGAAGCTACCGGCGGCAGCCTGATCGGATAGCGCGGTGATTCCGAACATCCGCGGCTGGTCCGCATAACTGGGATAGAGGACCCGTCCGGAGAAGCACAGAAGCGCTGAGAGCGCGGTGTTTACGATATCCGCCGAGAGGAGATAGGGCAGAAGCAGCCAGCGCGAGCCGGAGAAGCGGCTGGGCCAGGGCTGAACGACAGGCCACCAGAACAGGGTGCTCGAAAACAGGAAACAGGCATGCTCAACAATGTGCCATTGCCATGATCGGAGCGCCAGCTCATAGGCAACCGGGATGTGCCATCCGATGTAAGCCGCGTTCATCAGGATCCATGCGACGCGGAGACTCACCAGCGTCTTGAAGAAGCGTCGCAGCCAGATGCTCCGGATCAGAGGCCCCAGGACGGGACGGACGAACCAGCGGGGTAGTCCGCGCAGCAAGGGCACGATGGGTGCGGCCAGCACGATGAGTGGCGGCGCAACGGACATCAGCACGAAATGCTGCGCCATGTGCAGAAATAGCAGGCGATCGCTGAAGGTATCGAGTGGCGAGGCGAGCGCGACGATGATGGCGGCGATTCCGGCAAGAAAACAGACGAGACGCCATGCGGGGAAGATCGACGGACGGGTTTTGCGAATGAGCCACCAGCCCCGACAATAAACGATGGCGGTGATCTCCAGTGCCAGGCAGACCCAAAACGGAAACTCCCAGGCCAGGAAAAATGATTCAGACATCTACTGCTTTGTTGCGTCTGTGGCCGGGGGAATTAGTTGTGCCGCAGCCGCGCCGGACGCATCGGTGGCTCGTTGTTGGCCAGGCGGGTGGAGAGTAGTTAGGAACCGGACCAGCGCGGTCGTTTCCGAAGGCGAGAGATTCTTGCCGTACGCTGGCATGTTGCCGCCACCCTGCAGCACCTGGCGGTATAGCTGGTCCTCAGTGAGTCGTGTCGCCACGTCATCCAGGGCGGGTCCGCGCAGCCCGCCAACCTTGTCGAGTGAGTGGCAATTGCGGCATTGCTTGGCCTGGAAGACGATTGCACCCTGGCGTTCCAATGGCGTTCTGTCCTGCAGAAACTTTGATGGAACTGTGTCGCTGGTCCAGGCATCCATGATTGGGCTCCATGGCGTGAAGGTGCCCAGGTGCGTGAAGACCCCGAACGAGACGGCGACGGTCACGAGCACGAGCACGGCGACAGGACGGCGATGCCAGCTCTTTTCTCCCTCCCCTGCGTAGAAGGGGAGGGCCAGCAGAACAGCAATGCCGAGAATGGGCACGATCAGGATAAAAGGCGTCTCAAGCTCGGGGGGAAGATAGGCGAGAATGGCGTAGATCCAGAGAAAGAAGAAGTCGGGCTTGGGGTTGGTCTGAATGATGGTGGGGTCCGGCTGACCGTTAGGGCCGTAGGGGCCGAATACGAGGGCGCAGACGGCGACCGCAGCAAGCACGGCGCCTGAAAAGATGAGGTCCTTCCAGAAAGCTCCGGGGATAAAGGGAAGGCCGTGTTCGTGCGATAGCTTGTGGTACTCGGCCAGGTAGGTGGAGCGGCGCACCGGGCGGCCGGGCATCGGCCAATCGTTGATGCCAAGCTTCAGCACCATCCAGACGTGCACGGCAACGAGGACGAGCAAAGTCCCGGGGATGACGAAGACATGAAGGGCAAAGAAGCGTGAGAGGGTCGCGCCACCGATCATTGGACCGCCCATCATGAGATCGACCAATGGGCCGCCGATGAGTGGCACGCGGCCGACAATCGACACTCCGATGCCAAGACCCCAGTACGCATCCTGATCGAAGCGCATCACCTCCCCGGTGAACGCCATGCCCAGGGTCATGAGTAGCAGGAAGACTCCGACAATCCAGGTGAGCTCGCGAGGGAACTTATATGCTCCGAAGAGAAAAACCTGCGCCATGTGAATGAGCACGACGGCGACCATAAAGTTGGAGCCCCAACCATGCATCGCGCGCAGGAACCAGCCTAGAGGCAGGTCGTGATTGAGCCAGTTGAGGCTGTTCCAGGCATTGGCGGCGGAGGGCACGTAGACTATGGCGAGAAGGATGCCCGTGGCTATCTGCAGCAGGAGCAGTGTGAAGGCTGCGCTGCCGAAGACGTACCACCAACTGGCGGTATTGCGCGGCACGGGGTGAAGAGCAGCGTCTTCGACAGGCCCTTGTAACTGCAGCCGTAGCTCAAGCCAGTTGTAGATTTGCTTTACCCAGTGCATGGGCCGGATCCTTTGTCGTTATTGAGAACACGCAGACCGTTGCTGGCTTCGTTCGAAAGGGTTGGGGTTTGCCCAGCGAAGATTTGTAACTGGTTCCCCGCCACTTTGTATTTGTATTCAAAGAGTCCTCGTTCGGGTGGCCCCGAGGCCCGCGATCCATCGGAGTAATAGACGCCGCCATGGCACGGGCACATGAACAGCCCGGATTGGGGGAACCAGCGAACGGGGCAACCTAGGTGGGCGCAGTTGATGGCGAAGACCTGGAAATTCGTTGCGTCGATCCTGCGAACCCAGCAGGGTGTGTTTGCCGTTTCTCCATCCCAGGGTTGATTGAAGGGGTTCCCAAAGGTCGCGAGCCGCGTTTCACCGGCAGGAAATTGGTCAATGGGTCCGAGAGTGATCCAGGAGTGGTATGCGCCCTTGCGCTTTATCGGGCCAAGCAGATAACGGACAACAGGAGTAGCAACAGCCACAGCTACGGCAGCGTTGATGAGGGCACCGATTCCAAGGAGCATCCAGCGGCGGGACACAGCGCGTGGATCATCGATATTCTGATGTTCGCTCGTTGCCGGTGGCGGATCGGGTGTCTGGGTCACGTTTCACCTCACTGATGGTTGCGGATAGGGTTGTCCCGGAGTCTGGCTGCGCTGCGAGGCAAGCCACGCTACGACGTCGGTAACTTCGTCGCCGGTGAGAGGACGGCCGGCGATGTCGGATCTCCAGTCGGGATGACTCAGATCGGGGCGGCCTGCAACGATGATGGTGCGCAGCGACTGGTCATTGACGAGCGCCAGAAACGTGGAGTTCGTGATTTTTGTCTGGGGCTGTTCGTGGCAACGAGCGCATGCGGTCTGGTAAACAGATTGTCCCCGCGATGCATCGCCCTGACCGGCGGCCTGGTATGGCGGAGGCGTCTGACCATTCAGGGTTCCGGGCTTTTGCCAGGCAGTGCGCATGCCGTGCACCAGGGCGTCCACCTGCGCATCTGTGAGGAGGCCGCCGGCCTCGTGACCGAAAGCGGGCATGAGCGTGCCGGGTTCACCTCCGGCGATGATTTTGCGCAGCGTCGCATCGTCAACCCATGCCTGGTAGAGGGGATTGGCAAGGTCGAACGCTGCGCCATTCTGTCCGTCTCTGCCGTGGCAGCTAACGCAATACTCGTTGTAAAGCGTGGCGAAATCGGTGACAGAGTCAGGACGCGGGACCTCAGAGTCGGGCTTTGGCGTGCCGGGCATCTGGTTGCAGCCGGCGACCAGCAAGAGCAGAGAGACGCCTGCGAGTACGTGTACTCTCATGGGCGGTCATCCTCTTCCTTGTGCTCCTGTATCAGGCCCGGTGTCTCAATTCCCATGCGCACAATGAAAGGCAGGGACTGGGACGTGCGGATACGCTCATCGCGGGCGACGACGAGTCCGGCTACTATCCCGAACATGACCTGCGAGATGAGGAACCATCCCCAGGCGATGTGTTCGTCGAGTACGGGATTCACGATGCCCATGGTCGAGTGGAGCAGACCGGTCCACAAAACCGGAGCGACGACTCCGCCGAGCAGTACCGGCCGCCTCGGCAACATGGGTAGCATGGCTCCATAGAGCAGGCCCACCAGGACGCAGGTAACGAGATGGATCACTGAGGCCACGATTAAACCTTGCCAATGAAAAGCGGCAATGTCGGCCGTGGAAGGATTGCGCCAGTTTGCCACACCTGCGCCGCCGAGCAGATTGATTGGATACCAGATGCTGTGTTGCGTAATGAGGCCATACAGGAGCGCGGGCGGAATCATGGCAACGCTGCCAGCCAGACCGCCCTTAATGCCGGAGAGAATGGGGTAAGTCTCAAGCGGCAGGTGAGCGCGATTATCCTCCGAGACAACCAGTCTCTCTACTTGTGCGCGGGAGGTCTGGATGGTGACTGTCTCGACGATCACCGGCACGTCCTCATGCGCTTCGTGGGGGAGAACCTGGCGGAACCATCCCACGGCTCCGGCAATCGTGAGCACGCCACCCAGAATGGAAATCACGGGGTTAGTGACCAGGCCCGCAAATCCGAGTGTTACGCCGAATGCCATCACCAGCGGCCATGCGGTCGGCGCCGGCAGGTGTATCGTCTCGGCGTGAGTCTCGGTTTGTTTGTCTTCGGTCATGTTTATCTCGCAAAATCGTCAGCCAGGTTTTTCACGTTATCTTCCTACGATATAAACCACTGTAAAGACGACGACCCACACTGCGTCGACAAAATGCCAGTAGAGCGCGAGTACCTGAATACGCTCGGAATTTTCATAACGAACGTGGCCGGTGAGTGTGAAGAGGAACACGATCAGCATCATTGACAAACCAACGACGACGTGTGTCGCGTGCAGGCCCACGAGCGAGTAGAAAGTCGTTCCAAAGAGATTGGTCCGGATGGTAAGTCCGTCGTGGTAGATGAGTTTGTACCACTCAATGCCCGTGCCAATCATGAACACTATGCCAAGAGTGATCGTGGCCGCCCACCACAGCCCAAAAGTCCGGAGGCTGTTGCGCTCGATAGCGCGCTCAGCCAGCCAGATCGTGACGCTGCTCGAAAGCAAACAGATGGTGTTGAAGATGGGAACGTCGAGGACTTGCTGCGGTGTTGGTCCGGACAGGCTTTTGCCGATGTAAAAGACATAGGCGACGACAAAAATGGTAAAGATGGCTGACTCGCCGATGATCAGGCAATACATGCCTATGCGCCCGCGGGAAGGCAGGTGCCATTCATGTACGTGCCCGCCGGGGACGAGAGGAATCGCGCTCATTTCCGATCTTTCCGATCTACTATCATTCGTACTTCCAATCTGGATCTTCGGGGTGTTTCAGATCCCAGAGGGGTCGACGGCTATGCACAACCGGGTCCGTAGAGAAGTTATAGTCCGGTGGCGGCGATGCGGTAGACCACTCCAGCGTCCACGCATCCCACGGATCGTTGCCAGCGATTTTGCCGTTGAGAAGCGACGAGATCAGGTTGTAAGCGAAGATGAGTACGGCGATCCCCTGGATAAGGCCTCCAAGGGAGATGAGCAAGTTGAGATTGGCCCACCCACGGTCGGCCGGATAGGTGTAGATCCAGCGGGGCATGCCCTCGAAACCAACGAAGTGCATGGTGTCGAAGGTGAGATGAAAGCCGATGAGGAAAAGCCAGAAGTGCCACTTGCCAAGCGTCTCGCTCATCATCCGACCGGTTGCCTTCGGGAACCAGTAGTAGATCCCGGCGAAGGTGTTGAAGACGATGGCACCAACAAGGATGTAGTGGAAATGTGCGATTACAAAATAGGAGCCGTGAAGCTGCCAGTCTAGCGGCGCAACGGACAACATGATGCCGGTGAGGCCCGCGGCGAGAAATTGAAAGAGAAATGCCGTGCAGAAAAGCATGGGAACATGGAAGCGAATCTTGCCGCCCCACATGGTCGCCAGCCAGTTAAAAATCTTGATGCCGGTTGGAATGCCTACCAGCATTGTCGAAAGGACGAAGAAGGCGTTTCCCGCCGAAGTCATGCCGACGGTGAACATGTGGTGCGCCCAAACGCCGAGGCTTACGAAAGCGATACCGACCGAAGCCGCGACCATGGCGGGATACCCAAAGATCGCCTTGCGCGAGAAGACGGGAATGACTTCGCTGGCTATCGCGAACGCGGGGAAAACAAGCACATAGACTTCAGGGTGTCCGAAGATCCAGAAGAAGTGCATCCATACCACCGCCGATCCGCCCGCCTGCGTATCGAAAAAATGCGCTCCGAGATAACGGTCGATCACAAGCATGATCTGCGCGGCGGTGAGCGGCGTAATGGTGACCAGCAGGAGCGCGCTGTCCACAAGCATGAGCCACACCAGGAGAGGCATGCGCATCAGCGTCATGCCTTTGCACCGCATAGAAATGGCAGTGGCGATGACGTTGACTGCCCCACCGAGAGTGCCGAACCCGGTGACGATAAGCGCCAGAGCCCAGTAATCCGTGGCGTTTCCGGGCGAGAATGCCCGAGAGGTCAGCGGCGCATAGGCCCACCAGGTGACGTCCGGCGCGTTGCCCACGCCATAGAGACCGCCGCCGCCCAGGAAGCTGTAGTAGAGAAAGATGCCGCCGAACAGGGTCATCCAGAAACTGAAGGCATTCAGTCGCGGAAACGCCATGTCACGCGCGCCAACTTGCAAGGGCACAATATAGTTTGCAAACGCGAACACCAATGGTATGCCGACCAGGAAGACCATGGTGGTGCCATGCATTGTGAACAAGCGATTGAAGACCTGAGGCGACAGGAAGTGATTGTTGGGCAAGGCAAGCTGAATGCGGATGCAGAGGACTTCGCCCCCTGCGACCAACAGGAAGAAGATGGCCATCATCATATACATCAGGCCGAGCTTCTTATGATCAACCGTTATGACCCAAGCGTGGAGCGTTTCGAGAATCGTGCTTTCGTGCTCCTCACGCGGGGGCGTCAGGTCCAGCGAGCCATCGATCGGAAGTGTACGGTCTGCCATCGTTTCCCTATTTCAGCGTTTCCAGGTAAGTGGTGACCTGGTCGAGCTGGCTGTCGCTCAACTGCATGGCCGGCATCAAGGCTCCAGGCTTGAAACTGTCGGGGTTCTTGATCCATTGTCGTAGATTGTCTCTGGTATTCGGGATCTCGCCCGATGCAAGTGTCTCCCGGCTCATAAGATGGGTCAAATCTGGGCCGAATCGGCCGGTAGCGGCTGTGCCTCGCACTGCGTGGCAGTTCATGCAGGCTTCTGTTTCGAAAACTCGCCTCCCCTCGGCAACAGCCGGATCCTGTACCCCAGGTCGCGCCTGATTGTCCACCCAGGCCGTATACTGCTCCGGAGTGTCGACGTAGACTCGCAGCAGCATATTGGCATGTTGAACTCCGCAGAATTGAGCGCACTGGCCCACATAGAGACCGGTGTGCAGAGGGTCAATCCACATCTCGTTCGGGTGATTCGGGATGAGGTCTATTTTGCCCGCCAACTGTGGAACCCAGAAACTGTGATCGGCATCGGCTGAAAGCAGTTTCAAATAGGTTGGTCTGGGCTGTTTTGCGTTGCTTAAGGGAACGTGCAACTCATTCGCCGCTACAAACGCCTGGTCGACCAGACCCTGCTTCGGATAGCGGTACTCCCACCAGAACTGATGCCCGATGACGGTAACTTCCAGCGCCGATTGGGGCATTGGCGCGTCCTGAATAGCGAAGATCATGCGTGCGGTCGTAAGAAAAAGGACGACCACAATGAGTACCGGAATGACGGTCCAGGCCAACTCCACCTGATTGCTGCCATAGATTTGCGCGGGCTCGCGATCATCCTCGGCATTGCCCGCTCGAAAGCGAATGATGACGTAGATGAGGAGACCGGCAACGACGACAAAGATGGCGCCGGTGATCTCAAAGACGAACAACGAGAGGTGGTGGATTTCGGCAGCGGGGGTAGAGGTCGGCTCAAAGATGCTGGTTGTGGACTGTGGGCCCTCGGCAAAGGCAAAGCACGAAAGGAACATGGCCAGAGAGAACACGAGCCCCGCAATCCGCCCTATCCGAAGCCATTCAGGAAGCTTCATTCTGGTCCTTCCCCGATCAAGGTTCCAGTGCGTTTGCTACAGAGCCGAGAAAATTGCGCCGCCGAATCGAAAAACCATATTATCGCGTTTTGCGGAGTTGTCTACCGGGCATCGCGTTCGAAGGTTAGATTTTCACGAGGTGAAGTCAGTCGGACAAGCTTTTTGCGTGCGCCGCAAGTCTGGCAAGGCGTACCGCGAGCGAAATCAAAGACGAGGTGTGCTCGGAGGCATTCGGGGGGCCGCCCTCGCCTCAAGGGGAAGGCGCCCAAAATCAGCCGGCACCACGTCGTGAGTTGCCGCACCCGGCTGTGAACTCCATCGGCGCCTATGAGGAACCGGGCGCGACGGGCCGCGGCAAGGTCATAAGCAGCAGCACAGTCGGCGTGGCCGGTACCCACAACAGTTGCGTCCCAAAGTCTCATCTTTGAAACTATCGTTATTCGATTGTGGTCGTGCGCGTCTATTCGATCGTCGTCACGGGAACGCGAATCGACGCGCGATAGCGGTCACCGCGATAACGGGAACATGCCGCTTCGACGGGGGACTCCTGCGTAGTGAGAATGATGCGGCTGATGGAGAGGACGCTGGCCTTTCTGGGTATGGTGAGCAACTCGGATTCTTCGCGCGTAGCCGGGAGCGCCTCGATGATCTCGTCGGCATAGCCAACGCGCACGCCGTAGCGCTCTCGCAAGGTGTGATAGAGGGATTGCTTCGCGAAATCGATGCGATCTAAGCCGGGAAACTGACGCAGCGGTATGTGCGACTCCTCGAGAGCCATGGGAATGCCGTCGGCCAGACGCAGCCGTCGCAGTCGCATGACCTTTTCGGAAGAGTCGAGTTTCAACTTCTCCATGAGGTCTTCGTTCACCGAAACAACAGCTTGCTCGAGCAATTGTGAGCTGGGTTTCATGCCGCGTTGCCGCATGTCCTCGGTAAAGCCCTGCAGGTGGAGAATGTTCTTTTCCAGCTTCGGGCGGCTGACGAAAGTTCCGCGGCCCTTTTCGCTGAAGGCATATCCATTGGTCTTGAGACCGTGCAACGCCTGGCGGGCGGTCATGCGGCTCACCTGATAAGCACGAGAAAGCTCTTCTTCCGACGCCAGGGGGTCGCCCTCGGATAGCTCACCGGACTGGATTTTCTCCATCAAGGCTCGCTGAATCTGGAAATACAGTGGGATGAATCCATTCTTGTCGAGCGGCTGTACTGCGGATTCGTTTCGCTGACGGCTATCAAGGTTACTCTTCGGCACGTACGCTCCTCGTTCCCAAACTTTCTTGCAGTCCCTGAATGGACCGTACTGGATAGTATTTCCTTGGCCTTGCGGAACCACACGCTCCCGGGTCGGTCAGAGAGGGCGAAAGCCTTGACGAGGGCGAAAGCCTTGACCGGTCGGATGCCTTATCCTCAGGATTTGCGGTACAAAATCTTTCGAACGGATGATTTGGCGGCCTATGATTCCAGCTTCGCTTCGTGGAACTTTGATTGTTTCCTGCCAGGCGCCTCCTGGCGATCCTCTTGACAACGTAGACACCCTGCGGCGTCTGGCCATTTCTGTAGTGCGCGGCGGAGCTGGAGGCCTGCGCGCGAACGGCGTCAAGAGCATCGAAGCTTTTCGCCACGAGACCCATGTGCCAATTATCGGCATACAGAAACGCAAAATCGGCGGCGAGGTCTCGATTACCCCGGATTTTGCCGCAGCGAAGTCGGTATCCGAGGCGGGCGCGGACATTATCGCGCTCGATTGCACCACGAATAGACTGGCCGCCGCAGAGCCCTGGTCGGAGCTGATTCGTCGCATTCAGAGAGAGATTCGCAAGCCCGTGCTGGCGGACATCGCGTCGTTTGAGGATGCGCTGGCCGCTCAGGAAGTGGGTGCGGATGCCGTGGCTACTACGCTTTATGGCTTTACGCCGGAGACAGCACAATTTCGATCCGTGAATTGGGAGCTGGTTGAGCGAATGGTTAAAAGGCTTCGCGTTCCCCTGATCGTGGAGGGGCACATTACGCGGCCGGAAGAGGTGAGGCGGGCCCTGGATCTGGGTGCATACGCGGTTGTCGTGGGGTCCGCAATCACGCGTCCCGAGGCGATTACCGCGCGTTTTGTAAAGGCTATCCATGCCTGATTTTGACGATGAGCCGTTAGCCCTAATATGTACCGTTTGTTGGCCCCGTCCCACCGGGCATTTGACGATTCCCGCGTCGGTCAGGTCTCAGGAAGCGAACAAAGGCTCCTGACACTCTTGTACTTGCAACTCCGTACAGTTGTCTATACATCATGGTAACTTTCTTGGAGACTCCTTCCCCGCACAATGAGGGTGAGGAGATAAAAGTCACGAAGGAAACAGAAAGCATGCTCCGTACCTACCCGCACGCGATGCTCCAGGAAATCTACGAACAACCGGAAGCCCTTGCGGCGACGATTGCCCGCTATGCTCCGGGTGGTTCGTTAAACGCCGAGTCATTTCCGAACATCGCGGACATTCTTCGTGGTCGGCAACGGCTGGTGATTGCCGCCAGCGGTTCGAGCCGCCATGCCGGCCTGGCTGGCGAAATCATGCTTGAGGACTTCGCGGGCCTCGCCGTGGATGTGGAATACGCAAGCGAATATTGCTATCGGTCGACACACACGCTGCACGACCCCGGCGTGCTGGTGATTTCGCAGTCCGGCGAGACAGCCGATACGTTGGCGGCCTTACGCGAGGCCAGGTCACGCGGGTTGGCGACCGTGGCGATCACCAACAATGCCGAGTCGACGATGGCGCGCGAGGCCGATTCGTCGTTGCCGACGATCGCCGGCAAGGAAAAGGCGATTCCCGCGACTAAAAGTTTCACCACGCAACTGAGTGTTCTCTATCTGTTGACCCTTTACCTGGCGCGGTTGGGCGGACGGATGACGGCGCAAACGGCGTCGGCGCACCTTGAACAACTGGAGCGGCTACCGGCCTTGCTCGCGGCGTCGCTGGAGCAGTGGGAGGAGCTGATCCACGAGGTCGCCACGGAAACGCAATTGGCGCACGGCTTCCTCTATCTTGGGCGGGCCGTTCACTATTCGATTGCCCGCGAAGGGGCACTGAAATTAAAGGAGTCGGCTTACATTCAGGCGGAGGGTTATCCGGCGGGGGAACTCAAGCACGGACCGAATGCGCTGGTAAGTGCCGATTCGCCGCTGGTCGTCCTGGCAACGCGCGATGAATCCGATCCGGATTCAGTTCTGCGTTACCAAAAGACACTGCAACTGATGCGCGACATGCGGGCACAGGGAGCGACCATCTTTTCGATCGCGACGGAAGGTGACGAGGAAGCGGCGGAACTAAGCAACTACTCGGTGGCCGTGCCGGCTGTGAGCGAGTTTCTGTTGCCGTTGCTGGAGGTCGTGCCTCTGCAGTTGTTCGCTTACTTCGCAGCCATACTCCACGGCGTGAATGTGGACGCTCCGCGAAACCTGGTGAAGTCCGTGGTAACAGAGTAACGGCCCCGCTCTCCGGAAGCGTTGCCGATGTCCCGCTCCCCTGCTTTTTCTATGGTTTTGAACTCATTCATTCCGCAGGGCTTATCCGTTATAGTTTGTAACTGGTTCATTTCATGAGGATGACGTGTAAGCCATTGTTGTGATTAGGTTTGTTGGGACTATGGTCGGAGCGGCAGGGAGAATCTCGGTGCAGAGTCGGAGGTTGCCGGCCACGGAGGTGCTCCTTTTAAGCAGCAATAGAAAAGGCCCGCGAGCGGACCCTGAGAAATAGAAAGCCGGCACGAAGCGGGCTTTGGGGTGCTACTTCTATTTTATCGAATCGACGGAAATTATCGGCCAGATTTGTCAGAACCTGGTTCGCCGCAGTCAGCGCGCCCAGATACGCTGGGAGCGCCTGATTCCTGTCTTGAACCGGTGGATTCCAGAACCCCATGTTCTGCACCCGTATCCTGACGCACGCTTCGCCGCTACTCATCCTTCGTGGAAGCCGTATGCGTAAACGCGCCCGTACGGTTTTATGCGGGGGGCGATCAGCGATGATCGTCCCTACCGCGACAACAACCACTTGATAGATAAATAGTTCCACGCGTGGATGCTCACCTAGATACTGACTGATCGGCGACGATACATCCGGACCAACTGGACAAGAGATTTCGATTGGGAAATGCTTAACAACCTGTTATTTCGAGCCTCGCATGAAGAACCGTTTCGAGGATGCGGGCGGCGAGTAAACGTGAAGGGAATGCCCTGCCCATGCTCAAAGCGGTGGAGAAGCGGATCCTCTACGCTCATCAATTGATGTACTTGATGAGCAGCACGTCATTCCCTTTTTCTCCGTAGAACAACTCATCAACCAGGTTTTTGGCCAGCAAAATTCCATATCCACCCGGACGAAGCCCCTGCGCCTCGCGGTGCTTCAGGTGGCGCAAAGGATCATCGGGCGGATTGTTCGCTGCTGTATCGAGATCGTCCTTTAAAGAGAATCCTTCGCCCGGATCTTTAATGCGGATGAGCACCACATGACGCGCGCGGAGATAGGCAATCTCGATACGCCGTTCTGGATCAAACTTCGCACCATGCTCCATCGCGTTGAGCAGCATTTCTCTGCTCGCTGTCGCCACCTTGTCCTCGTCAACTTCGGGCAAATCTAGAAATTCGCGAACGAACTGCTGCAGGCGATTGGCCGTGGATACGTCACAGCGCACCGAAAGTCGTATCCACGCATCTGTCCCGGACAGCAATTCAATCGCGTCGTCCCAGGCAGGACTCTCTATCGCCAGTTGCAGCACCTCTTCCAGAACTTGTGTCGAAACCGGCTTCGTAACATAGCTGAAAGCTCGGGCGCGGATCGCGGCAATCACGTCCGCAGGCGTGCTCCTGTTCGCAACAATGATCAAACGAGTATGTGGCCTTACCAGCCGTAGCTTTCGAAGCAGTTCAACATCTTCCCGGCCTGAACTGGCCTGGTCGGTGATCACAAGGTCGAAAGCGGACTTCTCGACCAGTGCGAGCGCTTCCTCGTTATCCCGCGCGCACTCGAACTTCCACGAGGACAGAACTCTCGACACCACACTCATCACCGGCGAGTCTGAACACGCAACCACCAGCACCGTTTTCTGCAACTGCGGATAATCGTGGTTCATGGGAATCGCATGACCATGATAGTCCGACCAGGCTTGCAGGACGACTAACGTAACGATTTGTGACTGCTTGCCAAACCGCATCCTGGATTCCCGTCCTGGCCTGGCGGCTGTCCATTTCACAAAAATTACGGGTTATGACTGGCTGCCCGGAAGGGGATCTAATCGGGGTATCCGGAACCTGGTCGCACAATGCGGATGAAGTGGTCGGTCATCGTCGTATGGGCGATCTTGAGTTCATACCTGGGCATGTGGCAGGACACACAGCCTTTGCTAGCAACGATGCAGGACGGGGCTTGATTCGCGGCTACCTGATGGCCGGTGTTGGCCTGATGGCCGCCGTTGGCGTGGCACCGGAGGCATTTCGAATCGTAACTCGCCGTATCCGCCACCATCGGGTTGTGCGGATCGTGGCAAGCGATGCAGGTAATGCGGGTGTCGCCCGATGATCCCCAGCAGCGGCTCCGCTCCAGGCGATAGGCCGAATAGCGGATGCCAAAAATTCCAATGCCCCCCGGCATGTTTACGGCAACATCAGCCGGAGTACGATGACATGCCCCGCAAAAATCGACAGAGTCGCGGGGCGCCAGGGTTTCGGGGTTAAACGGCGTGGGGAAGTTGTCATCCCCTTGTTCCTCCGCCTTGACGTGCGCTGCGCTCGGACCATGACAGGCTTCGCATCCGATTCCAGGCGTCGCGTTCTCCGGATCGAAGACCCCCGCGACGGTGGATGCAGTGGTGTGGCATCCGAAGCAACGCCGGGCGGTTGCCGGATTTTGAGGGATGCCCACGGCTTCCTCGCGCGTAGCGGGGAGGTTGGTATGCCCAGGCGTAATATCGATCGCTGCCAGCGACTGGAAGTAACTTATCCGGCTTTCGTAGTAAGTGTCGCCACTTTTCAACAGGTAAGTCTGCCCAATCTCGCCGCTTCCCATCGCCCACAGCAGTGGAGCTGTCAGGATTGCCCACTTATCTTCAACCTGAAGTGCCGCGCGGTCATTCTGTCGGATAAGCGCATAACTGAAATTGCTTTCTTTGAACTGCATGTAGGGATTCAGCTGCAGAACGGAGGCATCCTCAGGGCGGCTGGCGGCTTTGAACATAGGAGTTTGTGCTTGCGACTCGGCAATGCTTCTGTGACAAGTTTTGCATGCTGCTGAACCGGCGTACGCACTTCGCGGTGCAGTGCCTTTGGTGGGCCACCATCCTGGATCCTTGACATGCTCTGACGTCAGGCGTGGTATGTCGGAGTTGTCAGTGCTCTGGCCGTGCGCCGCGAGGAGCATCAACATCAGCAATATTCCTGCCAATAGCCGGTATTTTGCCTGGAAATGGGGTGCAAAGGTGGGGAGGGTCATTGGTCAGCGGCCCGAACGATTCTTGGACGGATCACGGAGTGTGTGAGCTGCAATGCAGTCCTTGAGTTCCTGCCGACTTTTTTGATGTGAGCAAAAGGACCGAGCGGCAGTCGTATTTGCTCGCCGGATTAGGAGAGAAGGAAGTCGCTTCGCCTTCGGCTATGCTCCAGCCTGCGGCAGCGAGGTTGATCCTCCGGACTGGTCTTTTCTTGTCCGACTGAGGGTGGTGTTTCTACACGAATGAACCTCAGTCGATTTGTAACTCTTTTGCACATTTATTCGGGAGAGCCAATCCGCTTGGCGGCATGGGCCGTTCTGGCCAAACGAGAGAGTTGGGTGGGGTAATCCGGCGTCCAAATGAGGGGTCCTGGTTGCGCACTTCAACTCCCTCGAAATCATGCAAGGAGATTCGATCATGAACCTGCCCCACGACGTAGAAACTCTCAGGCCATCCGATGAAAATCCCACTGGTATGTCAAGACGATCATTTTTCAAGCGGGCTACGGTTTTCGGAGCCACCAGCGCTGTCGCGCTTGGCGGACTCGTCAGCCTGGCCTCGGCTCTCGACCAGGACGCGGAGAACGCAAACCACAAAGACGACCATGGCAAAGACAAATTGGCGAAAGGCGACCACGACATTCTGGTTGCCGCGGAGATCGCCGAGGCGCTGGCGGTCACTACCTACTCCAACATCATTAACATTGCGCCGTTCTTCGACCGGCTGCCTTCAGACGATCAGGGCTATCTGGTTGCTGCAAGGCAGGAGGAGATGTCTCACTTTCTCCTTGAGCAGTCGGTCACGGATCAGTTCACTCCCTTCACCTCATTCTTTTATCCCAAGCATATGTTTGCCGATGCACAAACAACGTTGAACACTCTCGTCACGCTCGAAGACGCATTCATCGCCGCCTATCTGATTGGAGTGCGCAATTTCAGCACTCGCGATCTGCGGGTGACGGCGGCGCGCATCATGGGCATCGAGAGCGACCATCGCACGCTGGCGCGGGTCCTGGCTGGAGATGTGGCTCCCCAGGATGGCGGGCCGATTGAGACTATCACCGGCATCCAGGGAGTGGCGGAAAGCGCCGATCCCCCTAACAACAATGGCTACGAAAGAACTCTGTGCCTGACCCAGATCGACCAGGCTGTGCAGGCGCTGCTGCCTTTTGTGGACATGGCGTCCGCCAAAGCCGCGGGCTTTGATACATCAAAGTCCTATCCTTTCGAACCTTTCAACCCGACCCTGCCATCTCCGCTTGGGGAATTCATTTCCTTCAAAGGCTGCTGACAAAACTTTCAGGCAAAAAACACAAGGTCACGGGGCAGCAAAGCCTCGTGACCTTGCCGGCGGAATAGCGAGCGAGATCGACGGCCAGTTAGTTGTTGTAAGAGTGCCAGCCCCATCCGAGATAGTGCGGGTTGCTGCGCAGGGTGTCGTCCACTGTCTTCAGCATGGTTGCCATTAGCTGATCGTAGTCGGGCGTGCGCAGGCCGATGGCCATCTTCGCCAGTTTGGGATCGGCGAGTCCTTGGTAGGCTATCCCCATGAATTTTTCGCTCTCCCTGCGGAGCTTGCCTTCCTTCTGTTCGGGGGATTGTCCGTCGCTGGGGCTGCTAAGCTCGTAGAGCATAAGGGTAAGGCGAGGCAGGGATGAAAGAAGGCTCCGCCGCTGGACGAGGTCGCCCTTGAGAAGCTTAATCTGGATATCGGCGTTGATGGTGAGGTGTGCAGACTCGGCCAGATAGCGCGCGGAGCGGTAGGTGTCAACCAGACCGGGCAGAAAGTTGAGATTGCCCGGACCCTTGTTTTCCGGGCGTTGCTGCGGTTCTATGTCGAGATGAATGCCGTCAAAGTGATCCCTTGTGTGGCTCCGATTGAATTCGATGACATCACGAAGCTCATTGAGCAGTTTTTCACGGTGCGGGCCCGGTTCGTCGGCGTCGTTGCTCGAGAGGAGCGCCTCGACGTGAATGCTTGATTTGTGGAGCGCGTGGACGAGGCTGGCGAGTTGAGGGTCTTTCGAGACCCTGGAAAACGAAAAGTACACCTCGTTGATGAGCTCGATCCGGCAGAATTCACGCAAGGTGTCTGCGCCATGCGGATTGGCCAACAAGGCCGGAGTTTTCCAGACCCAGAGACCGTGAACGAGCTGGTCCTGCGCCCACGCGTTAACAGACAAGAGGAGAAATGCCCGAAGGATGACGGAACCGAGGGCGGTGCGATCCATTGGCGCTCGCTCCCAAACGAGCCTGATGAGCCGAGATGCTAAACCCCAGATTCCACGCCGATTACTGCGGCTTTGCGGGCGGGGGAGCCTGCTGTCCCGGATTTTTGTCGTTGCTGATGTCCTGCCCCTCGTAGATCACGCGAATGTTGGAGTGGTACTGCTTGTAATCGGTGTATTTCAGGGTCTCGCGGATGTGAACGTCCTGGCTCAGGTAGCCGCTGCCCGCCGAGAAATGCAGGATGCCCTCCCCGCGCGTGTAGACCGGGAACCAGTACTTGCCGTCGATCTGCTCACGGTAGGTGGTGAAGGGGGGCGACAGATCCTCGTGCCCCTTGCGCGTGTCATCGGGGACATTTTTGCCGTTGGTGACGACGATCTGAAGGTCGTGCTGCTCGACCCAGATGCGGCCCTGGAAGTAGCGCTTATTCTTCTCGATAACCTTGGGCTTCACATCGAAAACGTAAGTGTCGAGTTCGTCGACCTTCTGCTTCCCCAAATAGTTCAGGTCGTATTGCGCAACATCCTCCTTGGTGAGGACGAAGGGCAGGCGTTGTTCGATGTCCTGAAAGTCGGCAGGCGACATCATGATGCGCTCCAGGCTGCTGGCCGGAGCCAGCACGACGTGTTCGATGTGCTTGCCGTCGGGGTCGAAGGAGATGTCGGTGACCTGAAAGTATTGCCCGTCGACCTTGTTGTCATCGTCGAGGGTCTCAACCTTCACGCTGCGCTCGTAGAGGTAGTTGGACATTGCACGACGGAAGACGCTCTCCTTGGCGGTGAACTCGTCGATGATCTGCTGCGCCGGAATAGCGGGCGCGGAAGTGTCAAGCGGACCGAAGCCCTGGTCGAGCGGCATGGAGGTGTAAGAAACCTGGCCCTGCGCGGAGACCGCGAGAGCGAGGAATGTGACGCCGAGGAGAGCGGGCCGGGCGAGGATACGTAGACAATGCACTGAAACCCTCCCGATATAGAACGATCCTAATACGGATAGACGCACGAGGAGGCAAAAAAGGCCATTCGCGTTCGGAGACTGCTCCAATGGCCGTTATTCCGGCAGGATACGGCCGGAGTACACTGAGTGTTCGCTATTTCTGGTTGCAATGGACGAATACTATCGCGTTCCGACTCTAACTCTGCTTAGCATTCTGGTGGCCGTGTTCGCCGCTTTGTATGCGCGCTCGAGGACTCCGCGCACTCTCTTCTGGTTGATTGGGTGGACATTAGCTATTACACGGCTGGCTCTGCAAGCCAGTCCGCATGGCAGGCACGGGTTAGGACTGGCCATCTCCAACACGGCCATGGCTCTGGCCGCACTCATGCTCCTTGGCTCGCTATCGCCGATTTTTGTCAAAGGCAAGATCGAGGCGTTCCACCTCATGGCCCTGGCAGCGCCGTTGATTCTGTTTTCGGTGCTCACCTCGCTCTATCCCTCGCCGGGAATCTTTCTGCGGATCATCGATATGCTGGCCACGGTATCGGTGGTGGCTGTCGCCGTGCATTGGAGCGCACAGAAGCACCACCTGCCGCGATGGTTCGCGTTATCGATTGCGCTGGGCCTGGGCGGCCTATCCATCTACCTTGCCTTTATAGGCGAATATGACCTGGTGTTGCGGCTGGCGCATAGCGGGATCAGCCTGATGACGGCTGTGCTGGTGCTGGTGATCTACCGCAGGTGGAGTCCTGGCGTGATTTTTACAGCCGCCGGACTGCTGATGTGGAGTTCCCCGATGGTTGTGGACTTCCTGCTGCACCAGGGCGATCCTCTTATGCTTATTTTTCTGCGGGCGGTCAACCTGATGAAGGTGGTGACGGCTGTGGGCATGATTGTGCTGGTCACGGAAGACGAACTGATGCGGAACGAGACAGCGCAGAAGCGTGACCGCCGAGTGCGCGCCGAGATGGAGCAGTACTCGAAGCTGGCCTTTCCGAATCGGGATTTTGGGATTGGCTTCGACCACGTGTGCGAGGTGATCACCTCGGCCAGCCGGTTTGGGCAGGCGGCAATTTTGCTCAGGAGCGTCGACCAGCAATTCCGCGTTGTGGGGCGGGCCGGAATGGAAGGCGCGCTGGCAGGGGCCCTGGACGCGATGGGGCAGCGTTTGACTCCGGAGCAGGTGGAAGTCTTCCGGAACAGGGACCATTCTGCGGAAAACGGCAACAGCGCTGTCTTGGACCTGCGCCCGTTAATGGTACCGGGGGACGACCTGGAACAGCTGGGCTTTGTCCGGGCGCATGCTATCCCGATGAGAACGCCCGGGGCGAGCCTTCACGGTGTGCTGCTGTTGAACGGCCTGAAGGCGCCAACGGAGCCGCTGGCCGCCGAAGATCTTCTCCCGCTGGACTTGTTGATGGCGCGGTTGACCGCGGGGCATGAAAACAACCTGCTATTGCGCCGTGTGGCGCAGTCGGAGAAGCTGGCCGGGTTGGGGCAGCTTGCCGGCGGGGTGGCGCATGAGTTGAACAATCCTCTCACCGTGGTGATGGGATATGCGGAGCTCATCGAAGAAAGCGGCGTGGATGAGGCAACCCGGCGAAATGTGGCCGTCATACGCAGCGAGTCGCAGCGCATGAAGCATACGATCGAGAGCCTGACGCGATTCTGGAAATCCTCGCCAAGCGAGCAAACCTCAGTCTCCGTGGAGCAAATGCTGATTGATATTGGCAGGCTGCGTAAGACCGAGCTCGAGCGGGCGGGAATCGAGCTGGAGGTTACGATTACCAGAAATCTGCCCAGGATTCGAGCAAATGGCGACCAGATGCGGCAGGTTTTTCTGCAGATCATGAGCAATGCAGCGACCGCGTTGCAGAATTTGCCCGCGTCGCAGGAAAAGACCATGCGGATCAGTGCGACGGCTACCAGGAATCGAGTGCAGGTGGTGATTTCAGACACAGGGCCGGGCTTTCCCAATCCCAATCGAGTCTTCGATCCGTTTTTCACGACGAAGAAGCCGGGGGAAGGGACAGGGCTGGGCCTGAGCCTGTGCTACTCGATCGTCCGCGAGCATAGGGGCGAGATTTCCGCCTTCAATCTGCAGCCGCACGGAGCGGCGGTGGCGATTGAGATGCCGGTGGATGTTGCGACGAACGAGGCGTCGGTAGCGGGCGAAGTGTTCTCGCGGTGAGCATTTCTTCGATAGGTCTGTTCCGGAGCCGACGGCCTCAAGTGGACTTTTCCTTAAGAAAAGTCCACACCGCACATCGCATTGAGGGCTATAACAATCGGAGAAATGCCTTAATGTATCCCGCCACTATGTACACTGGCCTGCGACGCTGCCGGCGTTCAATCTTGCCTGAGAACGAGGAGTGGAATGGCGCGTAGCCGGATTGCGGCTTTTTTCCTGATGGGGTGCCTGCTGAGCCTGCCTGAAATCGTGCTGGGGCAGGCACGCCGGCCGATGACCTTCGAAGACCTGATGAAGATGCGGCGGCTCGGCGACATCGCCGTATCGCCGGATGGCAGATGGGTAATGTTTTCGGTGACGGACGTCGATCTCGGCAAAAACACGCGGACCTCGCACTTGTGGATTGGGCCGACGGCAGGAGGCGAAGAGCGCGCGCTGACAGCGTCGCTGGCGGGCGAAAGCCGGGGAAGATTTTCTCCAGATGGAAAGCGGATTCTGTTCGAGAGCACGCGGGATGGAGGTCAGCAGATATGGCTCGCCGATTTCAACACGACGGCAGGCACAATTGGCGAGCCTCGCAGGCTGACGTCGCTGAGCACGGAAACGGACGGCGCGACATGGTCGCCGGACGGGAAACAGATTCTGTTTGTCTCCTCGGTCTATCCGGAGTGTAACGATGACGGTTGCAATAAAAAGCGCGACGAGGAGAAGGCCGAATCCAAGGTGAAGGCACAGGTCTTTACGCAATTGTTGTACCGCCACTGGAACGCGTTCACCGGCGACAAGAGAAGCCATCTTTTTTTGGTGAGTGTGGATGGTGGGACGCCTCGCGATTTGAATCCTGGCGACGAGCATGAAGTCCCACCGTTTTCACTGGCAGGTCCGGATGGGTATGCGTTCTCGCCTGACGGGAAAGAGATTGCGTTTGAAGAGAATCTCGATCCTGTGCCGGCGATCAGCACCAACTCGGACATCTTCACGCTGCGGCTCGATGATTCAAATGCCAAGCCGGTGAAGATCTCGACATCTGCGGGCGGAGACCATTCGCCGGCTTATTCTCCGGATGGGAAGTGGATCGCTTGGCGCTCACAGGAGCGAGCCGGATACGAGAGCGACAAATTCCGGCTCGTGATTTTTGACCGGGCGACGAAGCAGATCAAGGAGCCGCTGCCGAATTTTGATCGTTGGGTGGACGAGTTTTCGTGGGCTCCGGATTCGCAGACGATTTATTTTACGGCTGGAGATAAGGGCGAAGAGCCGATTTTTGTGCTGAAGGTTGTTGGTCGAAAACCGAATCCATTTCCGGCACAGCTTACGGAAAGTGGAGAGTATGGTGATCTGCATTCACTTGCGAACGGCAATAGGCTAATCGCGTCCCGCATGTCAATTCGCGGTCCAAGTGAAATCGTGTCGCTCGATTCCAAATGGGTTGGCCACGTAGCGTTTTCCGTGGGTATGGGTAAAGAAGCGATCGCTTATCCCCAAATGTTGAAGGAGTCTCAGCTCACGCATCTGAACAGTGTGCTTCTTGACCAATTCGATTTAACAGAGATGGAGTCCTTCTGGTTTCCCTCGATTGGGAAAGTCAACGTGCAGGGCTTTCTCATCAAACCTCCGGGATTCGATGCGTCGAAGAAATATCCGGTGAAGTTTCTGATCCATGGCGGACCGCAGGGAGCCTGGGGAGACAGCTGGAGCTATCGCTGGAATGCGGAGCTGTTCGCGGCGAACGGATATGTCGTTGTGATGGTCAATCCGCGCGGGTCGACGGGCTACGGACAGACGTTTGTGGACGGCGTGAACGGCGACTGGGGCGGCAAGCCCTATATCGACCTGATGCGCGGACTCGATTACGCCGAGGCGCACTATCCGTTTATCGACAAGGGCCGCGAGTGCGCGCTGGGCGCGAGCTACGGTGGCTACATGGCCGACTGGATTCTGGGGCACACAACGCGCTTCCGCTGCATTGTGACGCACGACGGGATGTTCAATCCGGATTCGGCATATGGGACAACAGAGGAGCTCTGGTTCAACGAGTGGGAGTTTAAGGGCACTCCCTGGACGAATCGCCTGATGTACCGGAAGTGGTCGCCAATGCTGGCTGAGACAAACTTCAAGACGCCGACGCTGGTGGTTCACAGCCAACTCGATTACCGGCTGGATGTGTCGGAGGGATATCAATTGTTCACGACACTGCAGCGCATGAACGTGCCGTCGAAGATGCTGTATTTTCCGGACGAGGGGCACTGGGTAGTGAAGCCGCAGAATTCACAGCTCTGGTACAAGACGGTAAACAACTGGGTGGATGAGTGGACGAAGTAAACCATGCCCTTCGCACGCCCTAAGAAGAAACCGGCTCCACTCGATGAGAGCGCGCTGTACGACTACGCGGTAGTCGCGCTGGGGCGGCGCATGCGGACAGTCGCCGAGTTGAAGCGGCTGATGAAGAGCAAGGTCGAACCCGGCGAAAGCGGTGCGGCCAGAACCGACGCGGTGATCGCGCGGCTGAAGGAGTATGGCTATGTGAACGACACCGATTATGCGACGTATTACACCCGTCTGAGGCAGGAGAATGCGAGCCTGGGGAAGCGCCGTGTGCGCCAGGATCTGGCACAGAAAGGCGTGCAGCCGGAGGTGATCGCAAAGATGCTCGATGCGGCGTATGAAGACGTGAACGAGGAAGAGCTGGCGCGGCGGCATCTTGAACGGAAGCGCGTGAAGAAGCCAGCCAATGAAAAGGAAGCGGGGCGAGTCATGCGCATGTTGGTGCGCGCCGGCTTTTCGACGAGTGTCATCTTCAAAATTCTCAAGAAGTGGGATCTGGATGACGAGGTGTTGATCGCGCTTGAGTCAGTCGAGGACGAGAATCTGCCGCAATAGCGTCTCCATCAGAATCTGTAAACCAGGTCAGTGGCCAGCGTGAATTGATTGCTGCTGCGGCCACCGTTGTATGCGGGCCGGTCCCATGAGCGATCGAAGCGCAACTCGGGACGCAGGAGCACGGTGTTCCCGAACCATTTGACTGCGGCGAAGGTGTTCTCAGAATACTTCGTGGCGAAGCTGGTGCGCTGGCCCTTTTGTCGTCCATCAACTCGGAGCGGAGGGAAAGATAAAAGCTGGGCGAGAAAGACTTCTGAGTGTAGTTTTGCCAGGCGTATTCGGGCGCGGTACAGCGCGAGGCGACGGTAAAACAGAGAGCGCCATAGGTTCCCGGCTCGGGAGTGACGGGATGTGTAACCATCGGAGATACATTTGGCACGTCGCGTTCGTACATGTACCAGGCTTCGGTGGCAATGTGCCAGCTCTTTGAGAACTTGTGATACCAGGTACCGTCGAACATCTGCACATTGTCATAGGCATATTTGCCGTCATTGACGCCGTTCGCACACAGGTAGAAATTGTCCTTCATCGATGGCGTGATGTAGTTCAGACAAAGGCAGCCAGTGGGCTTGATGCCGGCGGCCCACGGCGCGATATCATGGCCGACTGTCCTGTCCGTCTGCACCAGCCATTGATCGCTCAGCTTGACGGTGGCGAGAGCCCCGGTATCGGTAAACGGGTCATAGATGCCTAGCAGAGAATGAGAAAAAACGTAGTTGGTGGTCGCGGGCTGCGTTTCGATGCCGGGGATCGAGGTGTAGCGGCCTATGCGGAGGTCCATCCCTTGTGCGACGTGGGGAAAGTATAGGTCTACGTATTCCATTGGCAGGTCGTAGCTGTATTGCCGGTTATATTTGACCAGTTGCTTGCTGAAATAGCCCTTCCCCACGGTGTAGTCGAAGTCGGTGCCATAGAGAAAGGTGAAGTAGTAGCCAACGTCGAAGTGCTTTGTTTGCACGGTATCGGCCAGGCGCTCGACGAAGACAAAGCTTTGCTGCAGTTCGATCCTGTTGGGGATGCGGTCGTAGCCTTGCGGCTGATTGGTATGGCCCGACGTGCTGAAGTTGAGGCTGGGGTCAATCCAGCCATAGACCTTGGTGCGGCCGCGGGCGCCGTCGATTACGGTCATCAGCGGATAGGTGTTGCCGTCGGGCGCGCCGATGTCCTGCGAGCCGCCATAGGACCAGTCGGCGCTGGGAAAGGGTGGCGAGTCGAGAGGAGATGCGGCTCCGCGCCTTGGGGCACGGGTCCGGATTGAGTTTTGCCGCTCCAGTCATCGCGATAGAAATGCGCCCAGCGGATGAAGAAGTTGGGAGTGGGAGACGTCGCGGCGCTCGTCGATGGCTGAGGCGCGTCGGGCACCGTCTGCGCGTGAATGCGTGTCAATGCGCACAGGAGAAGAATGCAGGCGGCGAGCCGTAGTCTTTGGAAGAGACGCACGCAAAGGATTCCGTGGGAATTCCCACCCTTCAATCGGGTGCCTGCAATCCTACACGCACAACAGTTAAACTCAAGAGATGCAATACCGTTCAGGCTCCGATATACGCGAGACCTTTCTGCGCTTTTTTGAGACGAAGGGGCACCGCCGCGTGCATAGCTCTTCGCTTGTTCCCGCCAGTGATCCCACGCTGTTGTTCACCAATGCAGGGATGAACCAGTTCAAAGACGTGTTTCTTGGCATCGAGCGCCGCGACTACGCGCGGGCCACCAGCTCGCAGAAGTGCGTGAGGGCAGGCGGGAAGCATAACGATCTCGAAAACGTCGGCTTTACGCGGCGCCATCACACGTTTTTTGAAATGCTAGGGAACTTCAGCTTTGGCGATTACTTCAAGAAAGATGCCATCGCCTATGCGTGGGAGCTGGTGACGTCGCCGGCGTGGTTCGGCATTCTGAAGGACAAGCTGTACGTCACCATTTTCAAGGGTGAGAATGGCGTGCCCCGAGACGAAGAAGCCTACGAACTGTGGCTGGCGCAGGGCGTGCCTGCGGAACGCATTCACGAGTGCGGCTCGAAGGACAACTTCTGGCAGATGGGCGAGACGGGTCCGTGCGGACCGTGTTCGGAGATCTTTTATGACATGGGGATTGAAGCCGCTGAAACTCCGGGAGTTGACAAGCCATTTGGCGAGGACGAGGCGCGTTATGTCGAGATCTGGAACCTGGTCTTCATGCAGTTCGACCGCGACACGCAAGGGGAGCTGCATCTGCTGCCCAAGCCCTCGATCGATACGGGGATGGGTCTGGAACGGACCGCGGCGGTGCTGCAGGGTAAGATTTCGAACTTCGAGACGGATCTGTTTGTGCCGCTGATTGAGAGAGCAGCGCAGCTCACGGGTTTTAGGCTCCAAGAGCCACCTATATTTCCGGCAAACAGCCTCCCTTGGAACGCTGGGCAGAGAAAGCAAGCGGAATTCCTTCAAATGTTGGGAAGCCCCTCACTGCGCATTATTGCTGACCACGCTCGGGCGGCCACGTTTCTTATTTCTGATGGCGTAAATCCGTCTAATGAAGGACGCGGCTACGTTCTGCGAAAGATATTACGCCGCAGTATTCGACACGGACGCCTCCTAGGTCAAAGCAATCCATTCATGCACCAGATGGTCTATGCGGTCCGCGATGAAATGCACAATGCCTATCCGGAATTGACTGACAGTGCTGACCGTGTATCAAGAGTCGTACTAGCGGAGGAGCAACAGTTTGCCAGAGTGCTACTGATAGGCTCGTCGAAGTTAGACGAAGAGCTCAAATCGGCCAAGAAGGCAGCCCTTGAGAAGGCTTATGCAAAAGGCGAACGGGATGTAATAAGGCAAGCTTACACCGACGAATACCTTCATGGTAATTTCAGCGAACCGTACGAATCGCCGACGGATAAGGTCGATTCGCTGTATCTGGCATTCAGAAATCATGTCGATCCTCGCCCTGTTAGCCAAGCTACCCTAGAAGGACATAAGGCATTTTCCCTCTACGAAACCTTTGGTCTTCCTCGGGACTATATCTTCGATGCGGCTCGAGATGCTGATGTCCGTTTCGATTTTGAGGGGTTCGAAAAGGCCCGTGCCGAAGAGCAGGCGCGCGCCCGTGCATCGTGGAAGGGCGGAGCGAAGCAATCGGCGAGTCCGGTCTTTCGAGAGCTGCCGAAGACGGAGTTTGAAGGCTATCGCACGCTCAAGACTGAAGGCGCGGAGGTTCTCGCCATCGTCAAGGATGGCATAGGTGTTCCGACAGCGAAGGTGGGCGATGCGGTGGAGGTCGTTCTCGATCACACTAGCTTTTATGCCGACTCTGGAGGCCAGATCGGTGACACAGGTTGGCTCTACTCGGATGATCACAATTCCATCGTTGCCGATGTGAGCGGGTGCACGAAGCCGGTGCAAGGAGTCTTCGCGCATAAGGCGATTCTACGGCAGCCATTGAAGATTGGCGACAAGATCGATACGGTCGTCGACGCGAATTACCGTTCGGCCACGCGGCGTAATCACACCGGCACGCATCTGCTCCATGCGGCACTGCGTGAGGTGCTGGGTAGTCATGTAAAGCAGGCGGGTTCGCTGGTCGATCCAACAAGATTGAGATTTGATTTCTCGCACTTCGCATCGGTCGCTGATGAGGAGATGCAGGACATCGAAGATCTCGTCAACAAAGAGGTGCTGAACAACATTCGCGTGGAGACACTGGAAGACGTACCGATCGATGTCGCGATCAACGAGTATCACGCCATGGCGCTCTTCGGCGAGAAATATGGCGAAAAGGTTCGCGTCGTGAAGATCGGAGACTTCTCGACGGAGCTGTGCGGAGGCACGCATACGGGCGCGACCGGCGAGATTGGAGTGGTGAAGCTGATGGGTGAGGGCTCTGTTTCGTCCGGGGTCCGGCGCGTGGAAGCGGTGACCGGCTTTGGCGCGTTGAATGAGTTTCGCCGCGATTACGAGGTTGCGCAACTGGCGGCGCAGCTCGCTCCGAACGGCGAATTGGCTCCGGCGGAGGCGTTGCGCGCGCGGCTTTCCGCGCAGGACGAGGAGCTGAAGAGGCTGCGGCGCGAGATCGACCAGGTGAGAATGAAAGCGGCGTCGTCGGCCACTTCAGGCGCGGCGGACCAGGCCATTGAGGTCAAAGGCGTTAAGGTGTTAACGCAGCGAGTAGATTCGCTCGATCGCGGGCAGATGCGGACGCTGGTCGACAATCTCCGCAACAAGCTGGGGTCGGGCGTAGTGGTCGTCGGTTCGGCGCAGGATGAGGGCAAGGTCGCGCTGATTGTCGGTGTAACTAAAGACCTTACGGGTAGAGTGCAGGCGGGCAAGGTGGTCGGCGAGATCGCGAAGCTCGTGGGTGGCTCGGGGGGCGGCCGTCCGGATATGGCTGAGGCCGGCGGCAAAGACGCAAGTCAGCTGGATGCGGCGCTCAAGAGCGCGACGGACGTGGTTGGTGCGTTAGTGGAGTAAGGAAGTCGGTCGGTGTCGATTTGACACAACAAGACGTTGCGATCTGGGTTCGTTCCATTGATGGGATTTTTGCTGGAACTTATACTTTGAGTGTCGCGTGCCTCTTATGCCGGCTTCCATTCTCCATGCAGGACCTTTTCGCCTGCTTTCGATTGCCGGCTGCGTTTGCCTACTGACGTTCGCGAGCGCCCGATTGCCTGCTGCTCCGCAGCACGGCGTGGCGCCTCATTCTCCCTTTGAAAAGGCGCAGCGCATGCGGGAGGCCCTTGAGGGCCGGCCGGAGCATCAGCGCACGCGTCGCGACTACGAGCGCGTGACGGAGGCATATCGCGCGATTTATCACAGCGATCCGGCATCGCCTAAGGCGGATGCATCGGTTTCGGCGGTGGCAGATTTGCTGGCCGAAGAAGGGCGCGTCTTTCAGGATGAGAAGGCGCTGCACGATGCGATCGGGCAGTACGAGTTTTTGCGGAAGGCCTATCCGGGGAGCCGCTATCGCTTCAGCGCGCTTCTGACGGAGGGCGAGATTTATCTGCGTGACCTGAACGATCGCGAGAACGCGAGGGCAACATTTCAGGAATTCCTGAAGCTGTATCCGCAGAACCCGCTGGCCAACGAAGCCCGAGTCGAGTTGAGCAATCTGCACAAGCCGACGCCGAAGAGTGCGCACGGCAATGCGACGGTTGCGCAGAGCGGTGCGGGAAGCGGGGCCGTGGGCACTCCGACGGTCGCCGCCAAACCGGCATCGTCGGGGCATCATACCGTACTGACGGCTGCGATTCATTCCCAGGCACAGGGCACACATGGTTCAGGAACGCAGACACAGCCCAGCCCGGCGCAAACGACTCCCGCGAAGCCGCCGCTGGAAGCCGCAAGCCCAGTCCCAGACCAGCAGATCGACGAGAATGATATTCCGCCTCCGGCGCAGCGGCCCGCGACGGAGCCATCCCACCTGAGTGAGGCAGCCCTGAATGCGCCGCCTCCACCGCGCAAGGGGAAGCTGCCGCTGGTGACCGGCATTCGGCATTGGTCAACGCCGGTGTACACGCGCGTCGCGATCGATTTGCAGGACGAGGTGCGGTATGAAGCGGTCCGTGTGCCGAATCCCGACCGGATTTTCTTTGACCTGCATGGGGCGAGGTTGTCGCCGGAGCTGATTGGGAAGTCCGACGAGGTGATCGATGACGGCTTCCTGAAGCAGGTGCGTGCTGCGCAGTTTTCAAATGATGTAACGCGGATTGTGCTCGATGTGAGCGACGTGAGCGAGTACTCGGCGTTCTTTTTGCCGAACCCGTCGCGTTTGATCATCGACGTGCATGGCAGGAAATCACGCTCTGCGCCCGTTTACACCGCTGTGGATGCGCCCTCGGTTGTTCCCGCTCCGAAGCCGGCGACGAAGACGAACAAGCCACCGCCGGTGATTGTGGCCTCAAAGACGGTGGTTGCGTCGAAGCCGACGATCGGGATTGGGACGGCCACGGCTCCGGCGGATTCGCTGGGCGATCCATTGCCGGCGAGGACGGTGGCTCGGACGCAACCGCCCAAAACTCCAGCGGTTACTGTGGTGGATGACAGCGACGATGCTTCGCCCATGGCGGATGTGGCCTCGCTGAGCCAGCAACCGAATCAGGTAAAGGCGACCAAGCGGCCAACGAAGGCTCCCGTGGCGCAGTCGGTGGCGGGGACGACGCAGGCGCCGCAACCTGACAATGTTGTTGCAGCAAATCCGCCGCTCGCTCCGGCGCCCACGACACATAGTTCGCACAGTCACAGCGCGAATGCAGCGCGACCAAATACCGTAGCCGCAAATACATCGCCGGCAAACACGCTTACGACAAATACGGGCGCGCAGCCAATTCGTGCCGCGCAGCCGACCGCAGATGGGCAGCGGTCGATGGTGCGGGCCCTGGGCTTGAAGATCAATCGCATCGTCGTCGATGCGGGGCATGGCGGGCACGATTCGGGAACGCTGGGACCGGATGGGATTCAGGAAAAGGACGTGGTGCTGGATGTTGCTCTGCGGCTCGGCCAGTTATTGAAGCAGCGGCTGGGCGCGGACGTAATCTACACGCGCGACGACGACACATTCATTCCACTGGAGACGCGCACGGCGATCGCGAATAAGGCACAGGCGGATCTGTTTATCTCCGTGCATGCGAATTCGAGTCCCGATAGTTCGGCGCGCGGAGTAGAGACGTACTACCTGAACTTCACGACGTCGGCGGATGCGCTGGAAGTGGCGGCGCGTGAGAATGCAGTGTCAGACCAGTCGATTCACGAGCTGTCCGACCTGGTGAAGAAGATTGCGCTGCAGGACAAGATCAACGAGTCGCGCGAATTTGCGGCGGACGTGGACCAGAGTCTGTATGCGGGGCTTGAAGAAGGCAATGCCGGATTGAAGGATCGCGGAGTAAAGAAGGCTCCATTTGTGGTGCTGATCGGCGCGAATATGCCGTCGATCCTGGCGGAGATTTCCTTCCTGACGAATCCCAGCGATGCGCATGAGCTGCGTGACGCGGCGTATCGCGAACGGATTGCCGAGTCGCTCTATCGCGGAGTGGCGCGCTACGTGGGTAGCCTGAGTGGCGTGAGGATTGCCGACGCTTCGACGCACGGCGCAAGCCGCTAAATCCCGAAGGCCCTGTTTTGAGTGAAATGCCGAACCCTGTAAGCTGAATTTGTATGCTCGATTTGTCATTTGTGCGCGCCAATCTGGAATTGGTGGAACAGAAGCTACGCGATCGCGGACAGGATCCTGCGGGATTGCTAGGAGATTTTCGGGCCCTTGATCAGAACCGGCGCGAGCGCATCACGGAAGCGGAACAACTCAAGGCGCAGCGCAACAAGCTGAGCGAAGAAGTGGGGCGGTTGAAGAAGTCCGGGCAGGACGCGACCCCGGTAATGGAAGAGACGCGGGCACTGAAGTCGCGAATCGAAGAGCTTGGGGCGACTGCAGCCGAGGCGGACCAAACCTTGTCGGAGATTCTTTCCGGTGTCCCGAATCTTCCGCTGGTCGATGTACCGGTAGGCAAGTCCGAGCAGGACAACGTCGAGATCAGGAAATGGGGCGAGCTCCGCGGCTTTGATTTTGAGCCGCGACCGCATTGGGAAATCGGGAAACAACTCGGCATTCTCGACCTGGAACGCGCAGCGAAGATTTCGGGAGCTCGTTTTGCAGTCTACTGGCGGGAAGGCGCGAGGCTGGAACGGGCGCTCGCCAACTTCATGCTCGATGTGCATACGCGCGATCACGGCTACACCGAGGTTCTACCGCCGTTCATGGTGAACAGCAAGTCGCTGTTTGGGACCGGACAGTTGCCCAAGTTTGCTGAGGATCTTTTCCACAGTGAAGACGGGCAGAAATTCGAGACTGGTGTCTATCGCGACAACGATCACTGGCTCATTCCCACGGCCGAAGTTCCCGTCACTAATCTTTATAGAGATGAAGTTCTGGACGATGCGCAGCTACCCATCTCGCTGGCTGCGTACACGCCGTGCTTTCGCTCCGAGGCGGGTTCCTATGGCAAGGATGTGCGCGGGATCATTCGCCAGCATCAGTTTCAGAAGGTAGAAATGGTCAAGTTCACGCGTCCGGAAGAAAGCGAGGCGGCACACGAGAGACTGACCCGCGACGCGGAAGAAATTCTGGAGCGCCTTGGGCTGCCGTACCGCAGGATGCTGTTGTGCACAGGCGACATGGGCTTCAGCTCGGCGAAGACCTACGACCTTGAGGTGTGGCTGCCGGGCCAGCGGCTTTATCGCGAGATTTCTTCGTGTTCGAATTTCGCGGATTTCCAGGCGCGGCGGGCGAACATCCGGTATCGGCCAGCAGGCCAGACGAAGATGGTGTTTGTGCACACACTCAACGGCAGCGGGTTAGCGGTAGGACGGACATGGCTGGCGATCCTTGAGAACTATCAGAGCGCCGACGGCTCGGTCAGTGTGCCTGAAGCGCTGGTACCCTATATGAGCGGGCAAACAGTGATCCGCGCGAAGGGCAAATGACTATGTCACGGATTCTGCGAAGCTATTTTTTCTGGACATACGAGCGGGGCAGCTTTCATTACGACGTGATGGTGACGCTGATTCTCGCGTTTATCTTTCTCACGCCGAGGATCTGGAACTATGGTGACCGCCCGCAGGATGAAAAGCTGGCTCCAGGTAGTGTGCTGGTGAAAGCGGCCGGTCCTGGAGATTTCGTTTACGAAATACCGGCGGCGCAGATTCACCCGGGCGATTCGCTCGACGCGCAACTGCAGCAGAATGTGCAATCGATTTCCGGCCCTGTGGTGATGGATCGCTACGAGACCGTGAAGGAGCCGCACGGGAAGATCACCGTCTATCGTGTGTGGGCCCATCGTTAAAGCCTCGTGCGTTTGGGCAGCTCACACATCCAATCTGAACGGAGCAGAAATAGCACCCATATGATGAACAGCAATTTGCTGCGGACGTTCGCAGCTTTCCTGATTTTCGCGCCCCTTGCTGCAGTGGCGCAGAATGCCGAGCTACAGAAAGTTCTGACAGCGATGGATGAGGCGTCGGCCAAGTTTCAGAGCGCGCAGGCCGATTTTGTATGGGACCAGTACACAGAGGTCGTCGAGAGCCACGATTATCAGAAGGGAACCATTGCATTTCGGCGTGTGGGCAATGCGATGGAGATGGTGGCGCATATAAAGACCGAAAACGATCAGCCTTCGCCGAAAGATGTGTTGTACAAAGGCGGCGAGCTTGACTATTACCAGCCGAGCCTGAAGCAGGAGACGATTCTAAACGCGGGCGCGAATGTTGAGCGATATCTGACGCTCGGATTTGGCGGCAGCGGAAAAGATCTGGCAGCCCACTGGAACATCGCGTACCAGGGTACGGAAAAGATCGGAGATGTGGAGACGGCGAAGTTGGATCTGACTCCGAAGCAAGCGGGCAACAATGAATTCACACACATTACCGTGTGGGTCGATGCGAAGCAGGCCGTCTCGCTCAAGCAACAGGTGTTTCAGGCGAGCGGAGATTGGCGGACGGCCGTGTATTCGAACATCAGGTTGAACAGTGTACCGGCGAGCGCGTTCGCGCTGCAGCTGGCTCCGGGAACGCAGAAGGTCAGGAAGTAGCGGCCTGCAGGCGAGGGGCGAGTACGATTGCTGCAAGTGCAATGACCATAGGAAAACACTCCAACGTGTAGCGCGGCTCGGGTGCTTCGATGGTTGCGAGAAGAGCGCAGCGCAGCAGGATGAAAGCCAACATGGCCCCCGCTAGAGGCGGCCATCGTGTCAAACCAAGAAGCGCGGCGATGAGGTACAGCAGATTGAGTCCGGCATAGGCCCAGGCAAAGATGGTCTCGCCCTCATGAGGCTGGTATTCCCACCAGCGCAGCTCGATCCAGAGCAGTTCGGTGCGCGGACGCAGCCACATATCCGCCAGGCGTGCCAGGGGCAGCACGAGGTAATAACGTACTGGCCGAGCGCTTACCCGATCGGCAGCCAGCTGTGCGAAGCGCTCGTCCATTCCAGGAGTAAGGCTGATGGTATTGTTGTAGTCGTCCAGAAGTTGCCGGGTTCGCTCGAACTGTGCCGAGCTGTCAAAGGCGCGCGAGGGAAGCTTCGCGATATCGATTACGTCACTATCAATGTTCCAATAGACCTCCCAGGTGCAGGTCAGATCCACACAGACCGTTTTTGTCCAGCGGTTGAAGCCGGGGTCGGTGAATTCGCCGGGGTCGGTGGCGTAACGCGGTGCAAGCGGCTGGAAAACGTGGAAAGTGCGCCAGTTGCGTATGGTCCATGGAACAAAAGGAAGCACCGAGAGCAATGCCGCGATTGCCGCGTATCGCATCACGCGCTTCGTGCCCCAACGGATGCGTCCGTACCACACCATGGCGGGGCAAAGAGCGACGGCCAGAAGCGCACCGTCGGGGCGCAGCAGAGCGGCGTAGCTCCAGGCGAGTGCTTGAAGTAGCGCCCAGCGCCAGCGTGGAGCTCGGGCGGCATCGGTCTCAAGAAAGCGTGCGAGCGCGTAGAGAGCGACGGAGATCCAAAATATCTCCAGCGTTTCCGTCAAAGGAACCGCCGCATAATTTGCCATGAACGGGCAGAGGACCGCGAGCCAAAGCGCACACCATGCGGCTTTCGCGCTCCAGATGCGGCGCGTGAAGGCCGCGATCAGAATGCAGCTTGCGAGGTCGATGGCGGTCTGCAGGAACATGACCGCGTGGTAGTGTTCCATGCCGAAAAGCTTGAAGCATGCAGCAAGGAACAGCGGATATCCGGGCAGACGGATGAGCGTTGGACGGAGGCTTCCGCTGGTGGTGGTTCCGTAGACGCCGTGCAGCATCCAGTTTTTTGCGATGCTTCCGTAGACCAGCGGATCGCCCTGAACCTCGGGGTAGGCGTGAATAAACCAGAGCCGTAGAGCCGCGCCGGCGGCCAGCGCCAGCAGCCCAACCCAGCATTTACGAGGAAACGCAACTCGCATGAAGATGAATCATACAAGGCGAGCAGGAAGTAGCTTCAGGAAATCCTCCGCCAGAGTAACCTAATACTAGGGGCGGAAATCCTTTGTGCAGTAAGCTGGAAGTTCGCCCGATGGCCTGATGAAACAAATCTTCTACGATCCGGATCGCAAGCGATGGAGGCGCCTCCGGCGCATCATGGACGTTACTGCAGTTGTCTCCACGATTGTGTTGATCGTCTTCTTTCTAAGCGTGGTGAAGCGTCAGACGCTGCCGGAGCTTTTGCTGCCGGCGCAGAAGAGGAACTACAAGGCGCTCAAGCAGGGCCCCGGCGATCCGCTCAAAAAGAGCGCGCCTCGCCCCGCCCGCCGAAAGACCCATCGCCGGCCATCGGAGATTCCCCTGAACGGCGATGAAGGATTGCGCGCAGCCTTCTACACGAATGATGAGGCGAGCTACTCCTCGCTCAAAGCTCACATCCATCAGATAGACCTGCTCTTTCCCGACTGGCTGCACGTCTTTGCGCCGAACGGCGATCTCATCGCTTCGACGTCGCTTTTTCCGGTCAGCCTTTATAACGTAGTGGACAAAGCCGGGGTGGTTCACGGGGTGGATCCCCAAAACAAAGTTCAGCGGGTAATTGTGGCTGCCAAGGAAGACATGGAAGTTTTCCCCATGCTGAACGACTACAACCCGCGCGATTCACAGTGGCACGGAGAGACGATTGGGAAGGTGTTGAAGGACCCGATAGCGCGGGAGAATCTGCATCATCAGATCGATAAATTTCTGTCTGCGAATCCCAACTATCACGGCATCTGCCTGGACTTCGAGGAGGTTCCGGATACGGAGCTGAATCTCTATGCGGAGTGGATCGGCGAGCTTCACAAAGATCTGCATGCAAAAAATCTCCGCATCTATGTGGACGTAGAAACCAGCGCTGAAGATTGGCTGATGAAGGCCATTGCGAAGAATAGCGATGGCATCATCCTGATGAACTACGATCAACACGAAGAGCAGAGCGGGCCGGGTCCGATCGCTGCCCAGGACTGGTTCGAAGGCAATCTGAGCCGTGCGCTGAAGGTGGTGCCCAAGCAGAAACTGATCTGCGGGCTGGGTAACTACGGGTACGACTGGGCGGTTCCTCTTCCGGTGAAGGGCAAGAAGCCTGCCGAGGAAGTGGCCGGGGTGGACGATCTTACCGTCCAGGAGGCGTGGCAGCGAGCGGCCGACGCCGAAGCCGATGTGCACCTCGAAGGCGACGAGTTGAATGCGCATTTTGCTTATGACGACGAAGACGAGCATATGCGTCACCAGGTATGGTTCCTCGACGGCGTGACGGCCCTGAACGAACTGCGCGCCTCGCGGCAGATGGGAATCAGCACATTTGCGCTGTGGCGCCTGGGCGAAGAGGATGGGTCGCTGTGGGCGGTGTGGGATCACCCCAGCGCGATGGAAGCGCCGCACCAGCTTACGGTTGTCCCCCCCGGCAACGATGTCGATACGGAAGGGGAAGGCGACATCCTGCGTATCATCTCCCGGCCGCACGCCGGTAGCCGCACCGTCGACATGGATGCCGACAACTTCACGATTACCGACGAGCGCATGGAGTCGCTGCCACGGTCGTACGTGGTCCAGCAGTACGGGTACCACCCGAATAAGCTTGCGCTGACCTTTGACGACGGCCCCGATCCCACCTGGACACCGAAGATCCTCGATGTGCTGAAGCAGTACAACGTCAAGGCTGCTTTCATGGTGATTGGCGAGCAGGGGCAGGACAATACCGGCATCCTGAAGCGCTATGTGCGCGAAGGCCATGAGATCGGCAACCACACGTATACGCATCCCGACATCAGCGAAATATCCGACCGTCAGATCCAGCTGGAGTTGAATCTCACCGAGCGCCTCTTCGCCGCCGAGCTTGGCATCCAGCCTCTCTACTTTCGTCCGCCGTACTCGATCGATCAGGAGCCGGATACGAATGATCAGGCCGCGCCCGCCGATCGCATCCAGCAGATGGGCTACACCATCATCGGCGACAAGATCGATACCGACGACTGGAACGAGCATCCTCGCAAAACGCCGCAGGAGATCACAGACAACGTACTCGCGCAGCTCGCGATCATGAAGGACAAGCCATGGTTTCGCGGCAGCATTATTCTGCTGCACGATGGAGGCGGCGAACGCTCGGCGACTGTCGCAGCGTTGCCTCTCCTCATTACGACCCTGCGCGCCAAAGGGTACGAATTGGTGCCGGTCTCCGAGCTGATGGGCAAGACCACCGCTGAGGTGATGCCACCCATCTCGCCCAGGATGCGCTGGCAGGCTCGCATTGACTCGGTTGCCTTCTTCTTCTTCTCCTTCTTCAGCCATTTTGCTGTGGACGTTTTCTTCGTAGGCGATGTGTTGATGAGTGCGAGGCTGATCCTGGTGGGTGTTCTGGCGCTGATCGCTCGCATCAGGCGCCGCCGTATCCCGCAAGGTAAGTATGAGCCGCGTGTTGCGGTGGTCATTCCGGCGTACAACGAGGAGTCGGTGATTGTTCGCACGATTCGCTCGGTGCTCAACTCCGATTACCGGAACATCCGTGTCATCGTGATCGATGATGGATCAATCGACAACACCTTCGAGGCGGCGCGAGACGCATATCCCGCCGAGCTTTCGGCCGGCAAGCTGACCGTGCTCACGAAGCCGAATGCCGGCAAGGCGGAGGCGCTGAATTTCGCGCTGCAATATCTGGACGAAGAGGTCTATGTCGGCATCGACGCAGACACGGTGATCGCTTCAGACGCGGTCTCGAAGCTAGTGCGTCATTTTGCCGATGAGCGAGTGGGCGCGGTCGCCGGCAACGCCAAGGTCGGCAATCGTGTCAACCTCTGGACACGCTGGCAGGCGCTTGAATACATCACCAGCCAGAACTTCGAGCGCCGGGCCCTCGATTTGTTCAACGTGGTCACGGTTGTCCCCGGAGCCATCGGCGCATGGCGCACCGCCGCGGTCCTTCACGGCGGCAGCTATCCGATCAATACCGTCGCCGAAGACGCGGACCTCACGATGAATCTTCTGGAACAAGGCTACAAGGTGATTTACGAAGACCAGGCGCTCGCGTTCACTGAGGCGCCAATCAATGCCAAAGGCCTGATGCGCCAGCGCTTCCGCTGGTCGTTCGGAACGCTGCAGGCTGTCTTCAAACATAAGCAGGCTTTCCGCAACAACCTGGCGATGGGGCTGTTCGCTTTGCCGAACATCGTCATTTTCCAGATTCTGCTGCCAGTGGTCTCGCCCTTCATCGATCTGATGTTTGCTGCAGGCGTCATTCATTACTTCATCGACCTGCATTTTCATCCGGAGACCACCAGCGCCGCAAGCTTCGAGAAGCTGCTGACTTACTTCCTGGCTTTCCTCATCATTGACTTCCTCACGTCAACTCTGGCCTTCTCGCTGGAACGCCGCCATCCGGCTAACAAGGGAGACGGATGGCTACTCTTCCACATCTGGCTGCAGCGCTTCGCCTACCGGCAGCTTTTCTCCGTGGTCCTGTTCAAGACTCTGAAGCGCGCGATCGATGGCCGGCCGTTCGCCTGGGATAAGATCGAACGCACCGCGAAGATGTCGCGCCACACCGAGAGTATTACGGCGGGCAGCTAGTCCACGCAAAATGCCGGCCCGAGCATTGATAGCGAAAACGGGATAAACTGGAGAGTTATGGCTACCGTCGCGATCCCCACCGTTATCCTGCCGCGCTCTCCGAAAGGCGAGTTCAAGAACGAACCCTTTATCGATTTCTCGAAGCACGAAAATGCCCATGCCATGAAAGAGGCGCTCTCTCGCGTGGACGACATGCTCGGCCACGAGTATGAGCTGATCATTGGCGGAGAACGTTTGCGGACCGCGGGCAAGATCGAGTCGCGCAATCCGGCCCGGCCTGTGCAGGTTGTCGGCATCCACCAGAAGGCCGGCGCCGAACATGCAGAGCAGGCCGTTCAGGCGGCACTTCGCGCGTTTGCCACTTGGCACTACGTTCCCGTCGAAGAGCGCGTCTCCCTCCTGCTGAACGCGGCAGAGATCATTCGGACCCGCAAGTTCGAATTCTGCGCGTGGCTCACCTATGAAGTCGGCAAGAACTGGGTGGAGGCCGACGCCGATGTGGCAGAGACTATCGATTTCCTTGAGTTTTATGCGCGCGAGGCATTGCGTCTTGCCGGAGCCACAACGCCGATTCAACTTCCTGGCGAGCGCAACCAGCTCATCTACATTCCGCTAGGTGTGGGAGCCGTAATTCCGCCGTGGAATTTCCCCTTCGCGATCATGGCGGGCATGACTGCTGCCGCCATTGTGACTGGCAACACTGTCGTCCTCAAGCCGTCGAGCGATTCTCCTACCATTGCCGCCAGGTTTGTCGATGTGCTGGAAGAGGCGGGGATGCCGCCGGGGGTGGTGAACTTCTGCCCGGGGTCGGGAGCCACGTTTGGAAACGCTGTAGTCGAGCATCCGAAGACGCGCTTCATCGCCTTCACCGGTTCGAAGGAAGTCGGCCTCGACATCCATGAACGGGCGGCGAAGACTCAGCCCGGCCAGATCTGGATCAAGCGCACAGTGCTGGAGATGGGCGGCAAGGACTCGATTGTTGTTTCCGCAGATGCCGATCTGGATCAGGCCGTAGAAGGCGTGGTCGCGGCGGCCTTCGGTTTTAGCGGTCAGAAATGCTCGGCGTGCTCCCGCGCGATTGTCGAGGGGCCGCTATACGACGTATTCATCGAGCGTGTTCGAGAACGCGTGGCAAAGTTGACAGTTGGTGATCCGGCGACGAATGCGAATATGGGTCCGGTTGTGAACGAAGGCGCGCTCCAGACAATCGTGGATTACATTGCCATTGGAAAGAAGGAGGGACGGCTGATTGCGGGGGGCGATGTCGTCGATACTCCTGAAAAGGGTTACTTCGTTGAACCGACCGTGATTGCAGACATCGCGCCTGACGCGCGCATTTCCCAGGAAGAAATCTTCGGTCCGGTTCTGGCGATTCTGAAGGCTCAGGATTACGACGACGCGCTGGCAATCGCCAACAATACAGAGTTTGGTTTGACCGGTGCGGTCTATTCGAGCGACCCGGAAAAGCTTGAGCGTGCGCGCCGGGAATTTCATGTGGGTAATCTCTATCTCAACCGCAAATGTACCGGCGCGATGGTCGGAGCGCATCCGTTCGGCGGCTTCAATATGTCGGGTACGGATTCAAAGGCGGGCGGCCCGGACTATCTCTTCCTATTCACTCAGGCTAAGTCGGTTGCCGAGAAACCACGGTAACTACGAGAGACATTCAATTGCGCAACCAGGAATCGATAACTTCGCGCGCATCTGGTATATGTTAACAACATGCGCACGATAAGCCTGATGCGCGAAGAAAGTCGTTGGCAAAGATCCTATGCGTAGATGATGATCCAGGCGTCATCTCGTTAAAGAGAATAATCCTGGAACAAGCTGGTTATGAGGTGACGACCTGCACTTCTGCTGAGGATGCGATTCGAGAGATAGAACGGGTCGCTTTTGATGGTGTGGTGACAGATTGGCGGTTGGGCCGCGAGCGTGGCCGGGCCATTGTCGAAGCGGCAAAGGCGCGTCTGACAGTGCCCGTGGTGGTTGTCTCGGGGTATGTGGCCGAAGCATTCCAGGCAGCCGAGCCGTTGGCAGACATTTATCTGGAGAAGCCCGCGGATCCTCGCGAACTTGTACAGATACTACATACCGTGCTCCAGGCGAAGGCGATCCGTAACCACAAACTTCCAGCTTAACCGGACTGGGTCTCTTCGGAGGCGAGCGGGGGTAGGTTCCGGGTAGACTGAGCCCCGAGCCGGTCGCTCAATTCTGTCGTTGCGAAATTGCCTATTGGGTTTGCAGTATCAGATCTCCGGCCGCTGCGGCTGCTTCGGCGAGCATGCGATGGTGGATAGTGAAGAGCGCCAGCTCCAACCGGTCGGATACACCGGTCTTGTCGTAGATGCTGCGCAGGTAGTTCTTAATAACCTGCTCGGTCGTAGTCAGGCGCATGGCGATTTCCTTATTTTTGCAGCCCTGAACAATGAGCGCGACAATCTTCATTTCCTTGGGGGTGAGACGATCACGGACCCGGGCGCCCACCTGATCTTCCTCCTGTGTGCCTGCCCCCAGCCCTGCCACTTTTACTCCGCGCTCACCACGCACGACACGGCGAGTGCAATCGATCAGTGCCGGACCGGTTACCGAGCGGTGCGCCGCGCCATGCACGCCCGCGGAGAGATAGGAGCTTGTGGACTCACTGTTCTCGGCGATCACGATACAAAGGCTTCCCTGGGCGCGAACGCGCTCGACAAGTTGATTTATGTTCAGTTTGAGCGCGGAAGCGAATAAAAGTGTCGCTCCCCTGAATGCTTCCAGCACCTGATAGAGGCGTTCCCCGTCGCTGCACTGCGCGATGATACGGAAGTCATCTTCCATGGTTAGAACTTTTGCCGTTCCTGCCCGGAATATGGCCTGATTATCTGCCAGGATTATCTTATTCATACTAGCCATCCTTGTCGTGCTATGCCGAGGCCCGGCGCACGAACGCGCGGAACTCGCCGAAATGATCGATTGCAGGCAGGCGCAGAATTACACGCGTACATGAATTATCGACACAAGGCAACGTTATGTACTCAGTATCTCTTACTCAGACACTATGAGTACCAGAGCATAACTTCACTGAGTGAAAAGCTAAGACTAAGAGATCCTGGAACTTTAGTTTGTATGTTGCAAGTAGATTAACTGACGATCATGCAGTTGCAAAGAAAAAAGTACCCACGAGGATAACATTTTTTGATGGCCAAAGACGCGGATTCACGTTACAGCGTTCGTTATCGCACTGGTAATACACTGGAAGTATATGGGGAAGCCAGTCATTCTCGCAGTTGACGATGACGTCAGCGTTCTTGAGGCCGTGATCCAGGACCTGCGCCGGAAGTATGGCGCCGGATACCGTATTCTGCGGGCCGGCTCGGGACAAGCGGCCCTTGACACGTGTGTTCAGCTCGAGCAGAGGGGCGATGCCGTTGCGCTCTTCCTCTCCGATCAGCGCATGCCGGGCATGTCGGGAGTGGATTTTCTGGAAAGAGCGCAGAAAATCTATCCCGACGCCAAGCGCGCTCTGTTGACCGCGTACGCCGATACAGAAGCCGCGATCAAGGCCATCAACACGGCAAAAATCCACTACTACCTGACCAAACCGTGGGATCCGCCCGAAGAGCAGCTTTATCCGGTATTGGACGACCTGCTAGAGGCCTGGAATCAAGGCTATCGGCCGCCCTTCGAAGGCTTGCGTGTGGTCGGTCCCCGCTGGTCGCTGCAGGATCACCAGGTGCGCGATTTTTTGTCCCGGAATCAGGTTCCTTACGTATGGCTTGATCCGGAAACGGATAGCCAGGCCTTCGATCTCCTGGCGCGCTACAAGCTGAATGACCGCCAGCTTCCCGCAGTGCTCTTTCCCGACGGATCGTCGCTGGTTCAGCCTACGCAGCAGGCTCTGGCGGAGAGAGTCGGCCTAAGGACCCATGCGGCGAGCGATTTTTATGACCTGGTGGTGGTTGGAGCGGGTCCGGCCGGGTTGGCGGCCGCGGTGTATGCGGCATCGGAAGGCCTGCGTACATTAGTGGTCGAGCCGGAAGCGCCCGGAGGACAGGCTGGATCGAGTTCGCGCATTGAGAATTATCTGGGCTTCCCGTCGGGCCTGAGCGGGGCCGATCTCGCTCGCCGCGCCTATGTGCAGGCGTCGCGCTTCAGCGCCGAATTCCTTACCCAGTGCGTGACCGGTATCCGCGCGCAGAATCAATACCGGCTGGTCCGCCTGGGCGATGGCCGGGAGGTGTCGTGCCACGTGTGCCTGATCGCCATTGGCGTCAACTACCGGCGTCTGGATGCTCCCGGTATCGACCGCCTGACCGGATTGGGTGTTTACTATGGCGCGGCCCTGGTCGAAGCCCGCTCCTGCAAAGACGAGCACGTGTACATCATCGGCGGCGCAAACTCGGCGGGGCAGGCGGCCATGCACTTTTCAAAGTACGCCGGCCGGGTGACGATGCTGGTTCGCGCCGAATCGCTCGAAAAGACGATGTCGAAATATTTGATCGATCAGATCGCTCAAACATCCAATATAACTGTGGAGACACGGACGCAGGTGATTGAGGCCATGGGAGAAAGCCGGCTGGAGTGTCTGAAAATCCGGAACGGCAACGGAGAGCAGGTTCGCCCGGCCTCAGCGTTGTTTGTGTTCATAGGAGCGGCGCCGGTGACCGATTGGTTGCCGGAAGAGGTCATGCGTGATCCGAACGGCTTTGTTCTCTCCGGTTCAGACCTGAAAGTGGAAAACAAGCTGCCGCGCGGGTGGAAGGAAGATCGAGAGCCGTACCTGCTCGAAACCAGTCTGCCTGGGGTTTTTGTAGCAGGCGATATCCGGCACGGCTCGGTGAAGCGAGTGGCGTCGGCTGTGGGCGAGGGATCGATCGCCGTACAGTTTATGCACCAATATTTGGCACGTTTCTAAGGGTGACGAGAAAAGCGAATCAATGGAAGAGATGCAAACCAGCCTGACCTTGAAAACGATTTCCGCGCGAGAGCTGCTCGCAGAAATACGGCAAATACCCATCTTTCAACAGACTAAAGAGGAGGATCTGGAGTGTCTTGGCGAGGTCGAACTGGTCGAGGCGCCTGCTGGTTCAGCTCTCTTTGATCGAGGTGAGACACACCTGTCTTTCTGGGTCGTTCTGCAGGGTGAAGTTCGCCTTGTCAAGCCGGAGGTGGACAGTGGATTCACTCTGCTTGGCGTCCTCAAGGCGGGCGATACATTTGGCGAGGTGCCTCTTCTGACCGGCACCCCGGCAGCCCCTTCGCGCGCCGAAGTGACTGCGGCCAGCCGTCTTCTGCGCATCGATGCCCCCTCCTTTTGGAACCTCATAGGGTCTTGCCCGGTAGTCCGTGCCGGCGTCCTGGCCAATATGGGGCGTCGCTTGGAGACTTATCAGGCGCTCACGCTCCACCGCGAAAAGCTGATTTCACTTGGAACACTTGCCGCCGGTCTCATGCATGAGCTCAACAATCCGGGGGCCGCCGCGCGCCGAGCCGCATCGCAGTTGCGCGAAAATCTTACCCGCCTGCAACAGATCAGCCTCCG